>Ga0224495_10002380_pt1 | contig 12300 bp, 11 predicted proteins | sample SF_Jul11_sed_USG_FD_168128 | JGI IMG/M metagenome (GOLD analysis project Ga0224495, IMG submission 168128) | Sediment microbial communities from San Francisco Bay, California, United States - SF_Jul11_sed_USGS_4_1 | ecosystem: Environmental > Aquatic > Marine > Sediment | place: USA: California... | reverse complement strand
TGACTCATGGTCCAAGGACATTATAATACCGAACTAACCGGAGGTCAATATTGACAAATAACTAACTACCAAGTATAGTAAAACCTAATCAGGGGAACGCAATTTTTTCATAGGTGACCCCAAACTCCAAACTCGCCACAGTTGACTTCTGCATCCTGCGTTGTATACTTACGAAAAATAGTGTGAAAAAGGAGAAAACATGCAGAAGATTTTCATCTTACTGGCATCAATTTTGACAGTATTTCCCTTCGGTGGCTGCACCGAGCAGACTAATGAACTTACCGGCGACGGTATTGTAACAATCGGTATCTACGCAGATGAGCAGGCCTCAGGCATATGTTACATCGCCGCTGAGAACATGTTCAAGTGGATGGGATTCGAAACCAGGCGCATATATGCATCCACACTCAATGAAGGTGATATAGAGCATATCGATGTTTTCTACTTCCCCGGCGGTGCCTATGGAAGCGCCATCGATAGTGTTGGTCTGCAGCGGCTGAGGGATGCTATCACTTCAGGACGTGGTTATATCGGTACATGCGGCGGTGCTCATTTCGCTGCTTATTTGGGCGTATACCCGGGCATTGTGACCGGACCCGTACCAGGATTGGAGATCGAAATGTGCGAGGTCTATCTCATGAAGCCCCACCCGATAACCGATGACCAGCCTGCAAGCCTCTGGATAATGTATTTCAACAGCCCCTACTTCTTGCCTGACACAGGTGCCGTGATCGACACGATCGGTTTCTACAATGTGTCTGGCTATCCGGCGCTTGTCGCGTGTGAGTACGGGGCTGGCCGCGTGTTCCTCACCGGACCGCATCCCGAATGGGAAGAAGATGACAACCGCGACGGCGTGTCCATGTATGATAGTTTTGACGATGTTGAATCTGACTGGCCCATGATGGAAAACGCCACACGCTGGTGCCTCTACGATCTATAAATCCCGGGGACAGGCATGCACTTTTGTACTGATTCGCTGATCGGTGTTTTGCATCTCTTATCTCAAATCTCACATCATGCATCAAATGAATTGAATGGGTCATCTTGACACTTTTGACTATTCCTTTAATATAGAAGCTCAAACAGGAGGAACACAATGCATCATCGATTGCCTAATGGTATTTTAGTCTTCACAGCCCTAATATTGGTCAATTCATTATTCAATGGAAGTGCAGGATTAACTTTCGCCAAGGCAGGTGATTTAGACCTGCAGCCGTTCAACATACCTTGTACTGAACACGGCATACAGGCAATCGTCTGGTCCGGGAGTAATCCCAAAATGATTATTGAAAAACTGGCCGCCTATTGCGGACCCATATTGTGGTTCTCGCCCGACGAACCGCTGCTGGCAGGGACCAAAGGCAGTGAAATTGTTTTGCCTGAGCCGTTTCCATTTGAAGAAGCTGCTGCGACTCCAGTTGTTTATTACCGCGTGCGTACGATACTGGTTCGGGAAGACGCCGACGGTCCCGCATACGTCCCACATCTGACAGACAAAAACCTTAGTCTAATTGATCTGCATCAAGTTATTGGAATCGAACTGGATTATTTCTCCTATTACCACGCAGAAGAAGGTATGGGCAGCCATGAACATGATGTTGAATCAGTCCAATTAACGCTACAGGTGTGGAGGCGAGAAGATTGTCAAGAAAACCCATACAATCTTGTCGTAACGCGGGTCGTAGGAAAAGCGCATGGAGTCCATTGGTACGATAACATTCTCGAAGTTGACGAGCAGGCAAGATTCCCCATACACATTCTGGTAGAAGAAGGCAAGCACGCAAGTTGCACTGACAAAAACGGTGATGGCTACTTCACACCTGGCTACGACGTCAACACACGGGTAAATGACGCCTGGGGTGCACGCGATGTGATGCGCATCGGGACGCTATTTACCAGCAGCTATCAATCCTGGATGACAAAGTTAAGAAGAGAAGAACACCGGGTATTCCCTCCTCTACCAGAAGACAGTCCACTTCGTGAGGAGCATAGTGATAACGGTGTTTATGCACCATTAAATGCGATATATGTTCTCAGACCGTTCCCATCAGCGGAAAATGCAGATCCTGGTTTACGTCCTTATATCGCCGGAAAGGGCAACCCGAACTGGCCTGAAGAAAAACCTTATACTGATCTGACAAGGCTTCAGCGCTGGGTGGCCGACGCGGGGTCCTTTGTTAAATCTTTGTCCGTTGCCTTCCGTGCTGATGGCGATTTAGGCATATCCATAATCTTTCCATTATTCATCGTAAAACACCTACAGGAACCTTTTGGTGGAGGTTGGATTGTGAATCGTGTCTACTTCAAGGACACGGACATGAGGGACTTTGCCTGGACTGTACTCTACACCAAATCCGCATCGCGTTGGATGGAAGGTTACCTTTCTGCCGGTTTTGAGTGGGATGAAGAATGGGAGGACATAAACTTACCAGAGACCTTTGAGAGCACCCGGAGTTTTGTACTGGAAACCGGAGTGAAGTTCAGGGCAAATTTGGCATATACCCCTCTTAAATTCCTCACCAAACTGACCGATTTCTGGGGGCTTCGTCTTGGTATTAAGAACACGGGCTTCGTGAATATCGACAAACTGAGTTATGTGATTGAAATCGGCGCCGGTTCCTGGTAAACCCGGGGTCAGGAGGAGAGGCCGATGGACCAGCGCAGTTTCCATGGTTCGCCCGGAGTATATGCATAAAGGGGTAGATTCACAGAAACACTTAGACCATACAACGGTAGTCTGGCAATGGTTTCTGCGCTAATTACGAGACTAACTCCGACGTCAAAGGCGAAATTGTCATAGTAGCCAATGTCCGCAAAGATACGCACAAGCGAACGTGCCGGGAAATCCAGATTCAGCGCATAAATCTGGTCGGATTTGATATGCAGTGTTTGGTACCCGTACATGTTGCCGTCGCCCGGGACATGAAGCCGTTCCTGCGGTGAAAATGTTCCGGACTGATTGAACAGTAGATCGGCAAACCAGTTGATGTGCAGCAAACCATTTAGAAATAATCTATGCTGATCCGGCGCGTCGCCGAAAATCTTGCCAACGAAAAGACGGGTACTGAAAGGTATAAAAGATTCAAAAGTTTTCTGGATCTCAAAAGTGGTTTTTAGATACTCCCATTCACTCCCGATCGCATGATGCGCCAACGAAATATCGGCATCGACCGTCAAATCCGAATGTCGGAAGGTGAAGCGGTTATCAACAGATATGTTTCTGCCCAATTCCCAGTCGATAGAGTCCAGCCCGTCATAAGAAGACAATTCATCGTAAGTAATCAAATTCGTGATATCCACTTGAGGATTTAGCGTGAAAGGACGACCGAGATTAGTTTTGAAGCCGACATATATGTCATCCCCGCCACGAGAACGTGCTGCGCCGAACAAAACACGCGCACGTAAACCATCCTTGAAAAGTATCGGTGTCTGATACCTGATGGAAGGGTAGTTTCGCTTACTACCAAATCCATAAATATACCCCGCAGTAACTTGATAGCCACCCTTTACGAAATCAAAATCGGCAAATTTGTCGCCGAATAGATAGAGACCTCCAACAACACCGTCATAAGTATCATACCACAGGTATGGTGTCCATAAAATTTGATAGGTCGAAAGTGATGGCCAGTCGAAATTGAAAATCGGTTTGATCGAAATCTTTCTTGGCCAGTAATTATTCCAGTATTCAGGATCCATGGTACTTTCACTTGGATCCAGTGCAACGTTCGTGACCGTGCCCAACGTATCAGACACAACTATCACGTTTTTCTTACTCTGAGCGTCAATATGATAAACTTGCTCTCCAAACTCGGCCATGACGTGCATATCTACAGGGATCATTAAGTTACCTCTGTTTTCAATCTCAATGGTATGCCCAGTTACCCGATTCACTGCCCAATCGCAATAATATGTAGTATTGACGAATGAATCAACGAGTGAAGCCAGATACTGCTGGCCTAGATTCCTGCATGTTTCGACGAAATCATCTGACCCTGCATTCTTGTATTTATGATCCTGATAATAACGTCTGAGTATTTCATCGAACTGATTTCTACCAGACAGACTCTCAAGATTCAGGAAGAAAAGCGCTGGTTTTGACTTGATACTATTATTATATGCGATGGGTACATCTGAATAGTCCGATGCTGGATCCGAAACCAATCTATCTAACTGATTTGTGTGCATTAAATAATAGAATAAACGATGATAATATTTCATTGATAATGGAGGGACTAAAGAAGTCCTTATGAGAGAACTCTCTCCTCCGTACATGTCCTCCATATATCTTATTGTCGCATAAGCTGCGAGTCCCTGCCCGAGCCATTCATTAGCTGAACCGCGCGAACCAACGACGGCACCGAACCACTGCAAAGCGATCTTATCGACCAATTGTGACTCAAATAACCTTGTCACGCCGTCTTCTCTCAAATTGAGAATAACCATCTGGGGATGCGCGGCATTTCCCTCATAGAAACCATCAACAATATTCAGGTTCTCATAAGGATAATCACCAAACCACTGTTTGAATCTTGATATCGCCTCGGTCGCGTAACGAATCGTGCTATTACAGTACTTTTCGTTCTCGGACCGGTAGAAGATGGTAACATTCGTGCCGCCTATTTTGTGTGTTTCGGCATCATAATCGTGGTCACACACCCATATGAAATCACTCACGTCTTCCGCCAAGAAACGAACTATCTTGCGTGTCCCGGCGTTGGATTCGTCCCCTGTGATTGACGGAGTATCCGGTAATATGTTTTCTGCCACTGCTATCTGTTTGCCGGTAGCGGCAACAAGGTAACTTTCGGGAAGGTCGATCGTGACATCAAAATCACCAAACTCACCATACGTGCTTCCGAGTGGATGAAGTGGGTCAAGATGCCATCCTTTAGTGTCAAATAAGCATATCTTCGGATACCAATGAGACATTTCATAATGTTCTGACCAGTACCCGAATTCATACAGCTCTCTCGGAATATCGACAGAGTAGTTAAATGTGACTCTGACAGAACCACCCGTGATGACGGGCAGCCTCAACGGGACGGTCAATCTCGTTTCGGTGATATTAAAAGTCAAGGCATCACCGTCGGATACAATTTCATTCATCCTGATACCACCAAACGCTTCTAGCGGCATTGTCTCGAATCTTTCATCACCCATCCTACTGGCTTCACGTGCGTAATACTCAAACCGAGTTCTGAAAGCGTTGGCATTCAGAAAAAAATAAAGGGTGTCGAGCGTGTATGGTGAATTATTGTAGTAGACCACTTCAGCTGCTGCGATCAGAACATGCTGGTTAGTGTCAAGGCGTGCATATATCTCATATGACACGTGTTGTTGCCACGCAGACTGCAGAAAAAATACAAGAATAATCATGATGTCTGTGCTATGCGATGGTTAACTTCAATTCAAAACAAGTATAACGGAAACAAGAAAGCTGTCAATGATAAATCCTTTCTTACTCCATCACAAATAAAGCAAAATTGGCGCAATGGGTTTTCCGCCCCAAGCATCACCCATTAAGAATCTTATGACAGGAACACTTCCTGAATATTGACTACACATTGCAGCCGCACATAATACCGAGTGAACCCCGTCCTGTAATGTAAAACAAAAACTGACAGCACGATCAGCATATTACAAATTGCAGTAGCTTCATATTTGTGCAGAATATGACAGCAACAGATATTGGTGTGATGCGAGTCACAAGTAAAAAGATCAGTACCATTTGAGTCGTAATTTAGCATAGTTCTGATATGGAAAGAGGTACAAATGGGGGCAGTTACACAAAATAGAACTAAATCCAACACATCTGCCATACCATCAGTCACTGTATTCTTTGTTGACATGACGACAAGATTAATTAGAATCTATACAATATCCAGTATTGGAAGGAGGTCGGTCATGAGTTACTGCCGAGTCACGAAAAGCCTAATCTACACAATCGTGATAGGATTTCTGGTGACGGCAAATGCCTACGCTCAAGTACCTGAATATGACCCTTTCATGACAGAGCATGAAAAGGACAGTCTGACAACTGTCGAATATCCATACATCTTCCCGCTGTTTGGAGAAAACATAGTACGGAAAGGTTTTGATCTTCCTTATCCCATAGGGATCAGCATAGGATACTACCAGCAAAGCATGGGTGTCATTATGGACAGGGTCTCGCTCGGCCTAACTGAAGGTCAGCTAATGCCTCTGACCTTCATTGAGTTCGAGGACGTCAGCAACGACGCAGTCAATTACGATGCGCGACTTGACCTGTGGTTACTTCCGTTCCTCAACATCTACGGCATGTTGGGCTATGCGAAATCAGATGCAGACGTCACCCTGAGTGCACCTTTTGAATTTGAAACCTCGGTGGATTTCACAGGTTGGACATACGGTGGAGGGGCTGTACTCGCCGCTGGCATAATGGGCTTTTGGGTTACGGCCAATGGCAACCTCGCCTGGACCGATATGGAGGATTATGATAACCCTGTGAGGACTACCGTATTCTCATTCCGTATAGGCCACAGGCTGCCGCTTATAAAATCGCAGAACTTCCATATCTGGCTGGGAGCCATGTATCAGGACCCTGCGTCCAAGGTTGCTGGCCGTTTCTTATTGGCCGACATAGTCACGGACGAGCTAGCCGGGCAGTTTCAAGATTATTACCTAGCCGACTGGTATTTGGCTTTGACACCAGAAGAGCAGCAATTCATTGACGGTTTTGTTCAAATGCTGATGGGAGGCTCGACAGATACGCAACTCAACTACCAGGCAGAGCAGCATCCTGAGAATGCATGGAACATGATAGCCGGCGCACAGTTGGAATTGAGCAAGAGCTGGAGCCTGCAGGCAGAATTGGGCTTCTTGAACGACCGGAATTCACTGCTCGTCGATCTCAACTACAGGTTGCCTTTGTAGCATACTAGCTGCGGAGGGAAAAGGCAGAATTCCTAGAGCTCAAAAAGAACAGGGGGTTGCGGCATGTGCCGCAACCCCCCGCGGTTTTCGCTTCTAGCCTCTTAATCCATGTGAGGCATTGCCTTATGATGCAGTCCTTCGCGGTGCATGGGCTGGTGTGAATCAAAAAAAATACGCTGATCTTCAGTAAGCATCTTCCGGATATTCTGGCGATGCTGTTCTTTCATTTTCATCATCTGCGTCTGCATCTTACCGATATCGTCGATGACCTTGTTGATCTCGGCCATATTGACTTTATCGGCCGTACTCAAGGTGCGCAAGCGAGCCTTTTTTTCCATCATCTGATTACGCAGTGACTGCATTTCTTTCATGTGCTCCGTGCGCATCGATTTCATCTGTTCAAACTGTTGATCCGTAAGATCCGGGATCCTCATATGTTCTCTTTGACTTCTGCATTCGTGTTCTTTATCGCCGCGCTCCGGTCTCATCTCTGGCATCTGTGCGAAAGCACTCGTTACGACAAACAACAATGCTATGATTGGGAGCACGATCTTGCTTGATCTAAGTATATGCATTTCATTCTCCTTTCTTTTTGTTGAAATATTACTGTACACCCTCACCTCGTGGTGATTCAAATGGTCTGTGATGAGGGACCGGCATGTGAGGAGGCTCAGGTGGTCTACCTTGTTCCATAAACCTATGGAGTAATCCACCCAGCTGTTCACGCTGTTCCGGAGTCAGAATCTCTCGCATTTTCAGCATACGGTGGAATATCATGGCTTCATGTTCCGCCTGCATGGCTGCTATCTCCTTCAGCAACCGATCAACGCGCATGCTATCCGGCTCATTCTCTCTGAGTAACGACATCAGCTCTTGTCTTTTTTGAAAAAGTTCTTCGCGTATCGGCCACATTTCGCTTCGTATTTCTTCATTCATCTTCTTTATTTCATCGATCTGCTCCTTGCTGAGATCGAGATTCCTTGCGATGCGTGTATGCTGCCAATCATGCATCATGTGAGGCTGCTCTACTAACTCCCGTCTTTCAGGCCGGACATGTCTTGTCCACCAGAAGTATCCAAAGGTGAACAGCGTTGCGGCATTAATCGCAACTGAAATTACCAAAATAATAACCAATACCTTTTTATCCATTGTTACCTCCTGCGACCAACTCATTATAGATATCAGATAATGAACCGGCCGGGAATTCATCAAGAGTACCCACACCGAAAACATCGGTCGTTTCGGCAGTCTGAGATTCACCGGTAGCCGCTACCGATTGATACAATATCCTGCCAACTTGATTACCGATAATTAATGATAAGACCACCGCAAAAGCAGTCGCAGCAGAAAAAACTATACTCCGAACCTTCCCGAGAAATGGCCTTGGCTTGACTTCTTCTCTGATGCATTGCCTTACACGAGTCATGAAATAGGACGGCGGCTCCATGCCCGCCATAATGCCCAGGGAATCCGATACACTTGAGAGTGCGGCAAGTTCTTCCTGGCAGCCCTTACACTGCTCCAGGTGGCCATCAATCTCTTTCTTATCTCTTTCCGACACTTCGCCATCGAGATATGCTGATAGTTTTCTTCTAACCTGTGAACACTTCATTCTTGCTCCTATATATTAGGACACAGACAATAGAACGTTTCTTGCGCACGACCTGCATTCACACCACTTTTGCCAGTTTCTGCCTCAAGGAACTCCGCGCGCGGAAAATGAGCGTTTCGACCGAAGACAGAGAAACCTTCATGATTTCGGCGATTTCCTTATAAGATCTACCCTCGAATTGTGAAAGGACCAGAGCCATGCGCTGCCGATCCGGCAATTCATCAACCGCTTTCCGGACTTTTTCTACCTTGCGTCCCGTTTCCCAATCCGGTTCTACTCTCAAGGATTCGGGCGTTATACCCTTTTCAGTCAATTCATCCAGGGAGACATGATCTTTCCTGCGCCCGCGCCGGTAGTTGATACAATGATTGGCTACAATCCTGTAGAGCCAGGTTGAGAATTTCGACTTGCCCTTGAATTTGGCGGCATTGCGCCATACTTTGATGAATATTTCCTGCGCAAGGTCCTGAACATCTTCCCGGCTGCCTGTATAGCGATAAATAGTATTGAAAACAGCGTGCTGGTATTTATGGACAATTCGTTCAAATGCCTGTTCATCGCCATTGGCCGCCAAGTGGATTAAGTGCCCGTCTGTATCTTCAGTAGTGCCTATTATGGTCATAATTTATGTGGTGGAGAGATCTTTCTAGTATTTTTGACACATCTTCCCTTCAAAACTTGCGCCTATGCACCCCTATTGATTAGACAAGAAAATCCGCCACGGGGTTTAAGAAAACAGTGGGGTCATGCAAGCGACCCCACCGGTCCCTCCTGTTTTGGCATTGTCTTTCTTACAGCGTTACTGCGTCACTAACGCGCCTGGATAATAATATTTCCATTCACGACGGTAATGTTGATCGTCGCGTTGGTACTACCGACACCCAAGGTACCCGCCTTGTGATTTGTTTCGTTTACCGTGTAGGTTATGGTATTGAAGCCACTGATCGTAATCTCACCGTTGGTCGTGGAAGCGTCGAACTCGGCCCGGACATCATCGGGCAGGAGTAGAGTTACCATCCCATTTGTCGTCGTTAGCAGAATTGTTTCATTTGCACCCAATTCCTCCATATCGCAATGAATCGCGCCATTCACGATCGTTCCTTCAACACTACCGTGCATATTGTCCGTCGTGATCCCGCCGTTCGTAACTAAAATGCTGGCTCCAGCAGTCATATCATAAAGTGAGACCTCACCATTTAACACAGTTATGTCGAGGTATTTGGACGCAGGTGCAGTAAAGTCGAAATCTGCCCGGTAATCACGGTCGTTCGTATCGGGCATATCCGCTTCCAGAGTCAGTTCTCCGCCTGCAATGTTCTCGGTTATTTCAATGTCAACTATGTGTTCTTCGGCATCGAGCGAATCAGATCCAGTGCAGGAACGCGTAATAACCGCCGTGATCAACGTATCCGGCGTTGCGGAGACGGTGACCTCTCCATTCACGGTTATTGCGTTGATAGTATTGATCCCTGGTGACGGCCAAACGCGTGTTTCAGTGCGCTCCAATTCATAGTCATGAGTATCTTCCGACGTGCACGTGATCAGTATCAGCATGGCGCAGAATAGCGGAAACAAAACTTTTTTCATTCATGCCTCCTTTCTCAGTCCGATATTATTGTCAGTTAAATTGTATTGTACGGATTTACGCTACAGTGTCAACCGCGGGCTACGGGGTCAAATCTTTACATGTGACAAAGTCCTGCAATTACCCTGTTAATCCTACCGAACAAGATCATGGTCTGTTTATCTTCTACCATCTTTTGTTTTAAGCGACGTCTTAATTGACTCACCGAACAATAATCAATACCCCCCAAGAGTGCGCCGATTTTATCTAAATTAAGGTCACCGTATCTATACAACAACTCCGCGGCAATGCCACGCACCACACCTGGACCCCGTCTCTTTGAAAGTATTGTCCTGTCTATCTTTATGATATCAGCAAGATGCTGCAAAATAACCTCGGCATCGATTTTTCTAACAACAAGGCCTCGAAACGCTGGTTGCTCTCTAGTCGAACCATTTTCCAGATGTTCAGCCTTGATTCGCGTTATGAAATCATCATCACCTAGAATCGTGCGATATTTCACCAAATCAAAGGGGTTTCTGATACCACGTCGTAAACCATCAAGCATGAAATCTCGGTATGAAGAACGGCCGCCAATCATGGTGAGAATTTCATCGTACGAAACAAAATCAACAATGGAATTCTTATCCAGATAGCCTGGTAACGTGCTCCATTGATATCTTCTAACATAACGCCATTTTCCTCCGCTGTCCGCGATCCCTAATCGCGACCCACGCACAACGTTTAAATGTATATATCTAGAAACTTCAAGCAAATAGCTGTCCGCGTCTATCAATATGGATTTATATCGCCCTTGAAATAGATGACCACAACATCCATGATGGTAATTGAACCATCCTGTATAGCAGATATTGAAGCGCCGCATGAATTCTGCAAGGTTCGCCTTCTCGGTCTTCAGCAACATATGGAAGTGGTTTTGCATCAGAACGTAGGCAAACAATACTACGTGGTAGACTTCTACTGATTCCGTAAGATAGTCCAGGAATTTCTTTCTATCGAGGTCATCCATAAAAATTTTTCTACTAGCGTTACCTCTACACATTACGTGATAGTATGCACCAGGGTATTGGATTCTTAATGACCTTGCCATATCAAAATAGATCGACCATTCTTCTTTGTCACATGTAAAGATTTGACCCCAGCGGTCAGAATTTCGCGAGGGCGGCCTTTAGCTTTTCTCGAGTTTCGGGAGTATACCACAGATCTATGAATATTTTTTCCTTCTCTGTCAATTCTGCCTGGATCTGAGCTGCAACCTTTTCGGTACGGTTCTGTTTGATCATTCGAAAAGCCTCCAGCGAAAAAGAGACGATTGATTTGATTTTCCCAACTGATGTCGGCAAAACTTGTTGAAGTGGCATCACCTCATCCACGAGACCCATTTTGAGCGTCTCTTCTGGTGGAAAGAAATCGCCGGTATCCAGGATCTTGCGCACACTGCGGTCATCAACGATCTGCCTCAGTATGCGATCCGCAGGATATGGCAACGGCACGCCGAGCTTTATCTCATTGAGACCCATCAATTTCTTTCCTTCAGAAATATACCGGTAGTCGCAACATATTGTAAGGATACAGCCGCCGGCAACTGCGTGTCCGGTGATCGCAGCTATTACCGGCTTCGGAAACGTATACATATCCACACAGAGACGATTGAATGCCCGGTAGAATTCCGAAAAATCCCTCTCTTCCAGGTTTATCAATCCGGGGATATCAAACCCGATGGAGAAGAACTTCTCATTCGCGCTAGTCAGAACCAACCCCGAAATTTTTGTATCCTCCCTGGCTACTTTTAGATAGTCAGAGAGATCGCGTATGAGGTCAAGGTTTATCGCATTAGTCGTCCCCCTGGACAATTTGACGACCGCAACGCCTTCGCTACTCGTGACTTCGATATGCTTCATGACTAAGCATCCCTTTCTTTTCCTTTCGCTTTATTCGAACGAGGGAAATAACATCCCTCAGATCGCTCTTGTTCAATACGCGTTTGTACAGCCACTTACCGTCATGATACTGATGTGCCGAAGTAAACAGCATTAGGGTACCTTCATTAAAATCATGACAACGTTCCTCGAATTGCGCGATTTCCTTCTTTCCCAGAGTCACAAGAACAGTGAATGCTTTCGATTCTGGAAACAACACGCAGAGCGTCTTATTTTTTCTTCTGTATTTAAAACACCAGCCGTATTTC
>Ga0224495_10002379_pt1 | contig 12301 bp, 11 predicted proteins | sample SF_Jul11_sed_USG_FD_168128 | JGI IMG/M metagenome (GOLD analysis project Ga0224495, IMG submission 168128) | Sediment microbial communities from San Francisco Bay, California, United States - SF_Jul11_sed_USGS_4_1 | ecosystem: Environmental > Aquatic > Marine > Sediment | place: USA: California... | reverse complement strand
TGTTCGGATGCCCTTTTTGAAGGGAAATAGGCAGCAAAAATAGATACAAAAATAGCTCCTATACATAGTATAATTATGTCTGAATAGTTAATTTCGTATGGAAATGTTTTTAAGTAGAATACTTTTCTATTCATAATATGCCAATACCATGAATCTGGAATAGGTAGATTTTCTGGGCATGTTATATTAAATATCTTTCCTAAGTTATGCTGACAGGCAAAAAGTCTCGCACTATTAACGATTTTTTCAACCACATCAACAATTTGAGTTAGTGAACTTGTGATTAAAATGCCCAATAAATTGCCGAAAGTTACTCCTATAAAGCTAATAAACAATCCCTCAAAAATAAATATAAGTTGAATGTTCCTTCTTTTGCTTCCAATGGTTTTTAAAAGACCAATGTCTTTCCTTTTGTCTATTACGGCAACATGTACAGCTATATATATAGTTACAAAAGCTGATGCAACAAGGAAAAGTAATAATATTATCATTAATTTCTTTTGTTGAGCAAAATCTTTAAATAATCCTTCTTCTGATGTGTTTATAACATAAAGATCGGGATATTTATTTTTAATATTAAAAATGAAATTTTTAACGGAAGCATCCTGTTTAAGATATATTCCAATATCAGTTGGTGACTGTTTAAAACCAAAATATTTACTTATTGCATCAAAATGTATGAAAACCAACATTTTATTAAATTTTGCATATTCAGCAGAGTAAAAGTTTGAAATTTTAAGAGTTTTTATGTTTTCAGGTTTTATATCTCGAGAATCACCGTGGGGAATCAGGATTTTAACTTCATTACCTACATAAAAATCAATATTTTCTCTTGTTAGCGTTTCGGGTATTAGGGCATCGCCAATTATAATATCATCTAATTCATTTATTTGGAACGGAATATCTTTTTTTTCTTTTTCATTGTGAATATTAGGTTTATTTGTTTGTTTAATTGTTTGTTTAAATAATAGTTTATGGGGTGATTTTTTTTTATTAATATTTATATCAGAGTTCCAATCAGCACTTTTATCGTTTAAATTGTTAGTTGATTCTTTACTTGTAATAATTTTAAAATTATTTAGAAAAATCTTATTTTTTAATATATCTTTATTTTTAAATGACTTAACGAGTACATAGGTGGGTTTACCGTCATCTAGTCTAATTAAACCAAGTTTTTCAAAGAATGGAACAGCTAATTTTACATCTGGATTTTTGTTTAATTCGTTTAGCAGGTGTTCATAGGAATCAAAGTTATCGTATTTATGTTTGATTCTAAGTTGAAAGTTAGAAGCAATAATTTTATCTTTAATACTGGAGTGAAAACCATTAATAACAGATAAAACTATTATTGGAACAGTGATTGCTAAGGTTACAGTAAGAATAGAAATTACTAAAAGCCTGGAGACAAAAGAATTATCTTTCCTTGATTTTATATAATGCAGAGCGGTATAAAGTTCAAACTTCATAATATTTAAAAGTATAGACATGAAAAACCATGTCTATACAGGTATTGTTAGATATTAAATTATCCCAGCAAGCTCTTGAAGGTGTCTCCAGTTTTTTAACCGATCTTTTTGAGCTTTTAGAAGGAGATCTGATGGGTTTCCATTTTTATCGAAATGTTTTATAAATCGTCTTTCGGTTTTAGCAAAAGAAATGAAATCAACCACTTCATCTGTTTTTGGCATTGTATACCAGTCCTTATCTACTGCTGGATTACCTTTTAGATCGAGTCTTTCACTAATTTTCTCACCACGTCGTGGATCATAAGTAAAAATAGGGAAAGCTCTTGAATCAGTTGCCAGTTTAGCCTGGTGTCTAGACATGTCATCTGGTACACCATGCTCTGGTTGGCATGTTGAATATACACTTACTATTGATGGTCCCTCGTATTCATTAGCTGCCATAATGGATTTATAGAAATGGTTGATGTGAGCACAAGTTGTTTGTGCTACAAAAACGTCTGGATGCATCATAGCGATTTGAGCAATTTCTTTTTTTGGTTCTACTTTACCATGGATCGATTTACCGTGGTAGGATAACTTTGCATCCTGTCCTATAAAGCTTGCTGTAGATGTTTGTCCACCAGTATTAGAGTAAACTTGAGTATCTAAAACGATTGCATTAACATTCATGCCAGAAGATAGCATTCTAGAGAGAGGTTGAAACCCAATATCATACATGGCACCGTCTCCACCAATTGCCCAGACCTTTTTATCTTGCCAGCCAAGTTGATCCCAACGCATTCTAACACCCATTGCAACGGTAGCAACATTTTCAAATAGTGAGTTAGACCAAGGTACAAGGAATGGATTATATGGATATGTTGATCCATAAACAGTATTACACCCTGTAGCGGCTACTAAACCAACACTATCCTTACCGTACACAAATCCAGTTGCTGCTAACATCATCCTTAAGGCAGTTACTTCACCACATCCCATACATGATGCTGCCCCACCAACAAATAGAATGCTTCTTTCTGCTAGCATCATGTCTGCAAGGGCTTTTTCACTAATATATTCTGCTGGAGTCTCAGGGAGGTTCTTGTAAAATTCCCATGTTTTTTTATATTGTTTAAGATTATCATCATTTTTAGCGATCATTTTAAGAGCATTATTACTACCACAAACCTCAACACACTCACCACATCCCTTGCATTTTGTTGGATCCACAAAAATACCAAACAAACCACCTTCATTTCCTTTTCTTTCTGGAGTTTTGTAAAATTTGCCTGTTTCTGCAAATTGCTTTTTAAGGTAGTTGTGATCTTCGGATGGCATCTTCTCTATGTGTTTTCCTAGTTGAGTTTTTGGAACTACCTTGCCTAGTATTGCCGTATCAGGGCATTGCACAACGCATTCCATGCATCCAACGCAGTTCTCAGAGATAAATTCAGGAATATCAGGGGCAATATAGCTAAAATCTCTAAAAGCTCCAGTCCCAGCTGGCACCAAGCTCCTTGCAACACCCAAATCTGCATCAAGAGATCTTTCGGCAATGCCAAGATTGTAGGCTTCTACAATGCGTTCATTGAAATCATCTATATCAATAATATCAGCACTCAATGGTTTAGTATCTTTAGTTTTACTCATTTGCAAACCTCATGTTAAATAACTTTATGATAACTCCTTATCTTACTCCTACAGCTTGACGATTGCCTAGAACAACTTTAGCCTTTGGATGTTCACGTCCTTTTTGAATGGCAGCTTGATCTGACTCTATTAAATCTCTAGATATTTCAAAAACTTCGTTATATCCACAAGTTGCAGCATCTAAATTATCTTTAACAACCTGATCTCCCCTCTTACCGAAGTACTTACGCAAAATATTTTCTACACCTTCAAATATTTTCTCTTTGGTAATACCAAATTCATGTTCATAAGGTGTGGATTTTAGGAAGATACCAAGAAGCACAATACCTTGCATCCTCTGAACTAAATCAGCACTTGTTGCACTGGCTCTTGCAATCCTAATTGTGTCTAGCCCAAGCACTCTAATTTTTTTATCATGAATAATGGCTTTGGCATAACCTGGAATAGTTTTCCATAGTGTTTCAGGGTTTTCATCTGTGGTATGTACAAAAAGTAATCCCATTTCTTCAAGTCCCACCAAGGGATTTCCAATATTAAATGCATTAGCATCATTTAATGGAACAAAATTAACTCTATCTAATTCATTATGTGTTCTGATTTTATCAGGACTAACAGCTAAATAGTAATTAGTTGGCAATCCTTTTTTCTCTGATCCATACTTGGGATAAGCTTGTACATAAAATCCAAATAACTCAGCAACCACACTGGCAATAACTTTATTAGTTGTTACTGACCCAAAACCCCCTACCGAATGACCTCTCATAGCAAAAAATCCCTTGGTTCTTAAGTCAACATCATTTTTTGTTTCAATAGATAGTGGATGAGTGATTCCCAAAGCAAAATAACGCTTGCCACCATTTTGCATATTCTCAATAACAGCCCGTATATCTCTGGGAGTAACATCCCTACTTCCTAATCCCCCTGATCCTGAATAAATAACAGGTATAGTGGATATTTTAGGATAACCTTCTGTACCACTAAGAGCATCAGCAAATGATGCTTTAATTTCTGCTGTAAGAGGGTTAGACTGAGCAATAGGATTATCCATTCTTTCAATCACAGAGATAGCCTTAGCTTTTTTTAATGCATCTACTATCTCTTTTCCAGGAAACGGTCGGAAAGAAGATACATTTAGAGCACCAACTTTCATATTCTCTTTATCACGCAAATAATCAACAGTAGCCATTGCAGTTTCAATTGTTGAGCCCATGGCCACAACAACATATTCTGCATCATCAAGCCTGTATTTCTCAATCAGATTATATCTGCGACCTGTAAGCTTATAAAATTCGTCCATAGCATTCTTTAAATTATCTTGTAATTTCTCATAATAGTGTCTCTGAGATATTTTCCCCTTCATATAACTATCTTGATTTTGAACAACACCACTCTGAATGGGGTTATAAACATCCATAAGATTAATAAGTTTATCTTCAGCAAGACCAATATATTTTTTCATCATCTCAGGTTCAGGTAGAACAACACTTTCAATGGTATGACTTGTTATAAATCCGTCTTGAACATTAAGAAATGGGATATGAGAATCCTCAGCAGTTCGGCGGCTAATTAATGCAAAATCTCCTGCTTCTTGCGCGTTTTTTGCAAAAAGCATCCCCCAACCAACGTCGGTTACAGCCATAACATCATCATGTCCTGCATGAATGTTTAATGCTTGAGAAGTTAAAGCTCTAGCTGCTATATGAAACACTACTGGCAACCGTTTACCTGCTATCGTGTAAAGTACCTCTTTCATTAGGATTAATCCCTGACCTGATGTAAAGTTTGTTACTCTACCACCAGATAAAGCATACCCCTCACAAGTACTGGCAGAGCTATGCTCGGATTCTAATTCAAGAAACCCAATTTCTTCGTTCCAAAGATTACGTTTACCATTTGCAATTTCCATTTGTATTCCCACAGCCATATTGGTGGATGGAGTAATAGGATATGCACATACAGCCTGAACTATATGAGCTTCAACCCATACAACTGCACCAGTTCCATCTGTAGTTGTTGAAATGCCGGGATAAGGAAACTCATTTGACACCATTTATGGCCTCCAAGAAATAATTGAATTGTGTGAGTAGCTGGAAGCTAATGATTATAAAGTACTTAAAAATTTTCAATAGGTCAATTTATTTTTGCTTAATATTTTTAAACTTAAGACTTTAAAATGTATAAAAAATGATAACTATGTAAATGACTAATAAATTATAAATTATAAAATATGTATTAAAAAATTATTTATTTTTTTACAAAAGTCGATTTTAATATAAGTGGTTAAAACAAATGAAAATAAATTTTCACATAAAAAATAAAAAAATTAATCGCCTTTATTTTTATCCTATCTTTCTAATAATCTTTATTTTATTTACATTGTACTCATTTATTTTTGGTGAAAATGGCTTCTACTCTCATAAGAAAAAAGTTGAGACAATTTCTCTTGTTGAGAAAAAGAATCAAATTATTTCATCTAAAATTTCTGCTCTCAAAAATAAAGTTAGCAATATTAAATCTCAAAATCCCTTTACCATAGAACGAGAGGCTCGTTTAATACCTCTAAAAAAATCTGGGGATATAATAATAAAATTATATCATAAAAAATGGATTGAAGATTTAGGAAATAAACTTGAAACGCAGAATAAGCCTAATACAGCAGATGACAATACTCAGGAAAGCTTTTTAGGACATTATAAAGTAGTTATAGGAATCTTAATAAGTTTGCTTATAGCTTTTATTTTAACATTTATTTTGCCCAAAATGTCAAAAACATATTAAACTAATTATACACTTCGATGCGTTTTTTTATAATACAAAAAAAAATTAAGTTAAATACCTAATAACTACGAAAAAATTAGTATAAAGCAAAAAAAAACTTGTTAAATTTACATTAGAAATAAAAAATATTGATTAAAGAGAAGATTAAAGAGAATAAGATGAAAAAAAGTGTTTTAATTATAATGGTGATAGTATTTTGCATATCTATATCTGCCTATCCTTTTCCAAACATAGATAATTACAATTTTTATGGCAGTATTACCTATACTCGCAATAATTTTCGACTTGGATATATTATAAATCGCTATAATGAACTTAAACAAAAAATCCGTCAAGAGGTTTATGATTCAGAAGGTAAATTGATTAAATATACTACTTATAACTATGACTCTAACAAACTACTAATTAAATTGTCCGAATATAATGCTAACAGAACGTTAATTAAAGAAGTTACTTTTGAAAATAAGGACTCTGGACCAATAAAGAAAACAATTAAATATCAAAATAAATTATCTACCAATGTGGATTTTGAATATGCCTACTATAAAAATAAACTTCTTTATATTATAGAAAGATATTATTATATAGACCCAAAATCAGGGGTTACACACGATACAATATTTAAAAAAACACTCTACACATATAAAGGCAAATATGAAAAGCTGGTAGAACAGTTCAGAAAAGATATTTTTGCAGAAAATAAAGAATACCAGTTACAGTCAGCAGAAATTTATAGATATAATTCAGAAGACAAGATAATAGGGATTCTTAGACTTGATAGTAATCGAAATCCTTTAAAATACCATGAATATGTTTATGGTAATGATGGAAAGATTTGGAAAATAAATATTTATAGAGTTAAATCTTCTTATTACAAGTGGAGAGGAGATTTTGGCAATCTTTCAAAAACAAAATTTTATCTTAATAATTTTATAGTCTATGAATATGATCAAGATAAGTTTAAATCTGTTAGCATGTTAGACTCATCAGGATCAACAGAATCTGTTAAAACTGCTAAAGATAAAGATGATGACGATATCCGCCCCAAAGATGCTAAGAAAATTTTAGAAACAATTTATATTGAACCAGCCGACAAATCCAAAACTGGTGATACAAAAACAGACTCTAAAACAAAGGTAGAAGTAGTTGAAAAACCTAAAGACACTGTGAAACCAGATGATAAAACTAAAGATGCCGTAAAAACAGATGAACAGGCTAAAGATGCTGTAAAAACAGATGAACAAGCTAAAAATGCTGTAAAAACAGATGAAAAAACTAAAGATGTTGCGCCTGTTAAGGGTGATAGCAAAATTGATGAAAAGGGTAAAGCAGAAAATAAGGATGAGTGGGACGACGACGATGATGATGATGATGATGATGATTTTGAGAGTGAAAAAAATCCTAAAACAGAAAAACCATAAAAATAATAATGTTGTTTTAAAATAGATAAGTTAAGCGATTTAATATAATTTCCTACTTTATAGCAAATTATCGCCATCTATAAATTTATTAGCCTTTTATATTAGTTACATTTAGAAAAATGAGTTATAATTAATAATAAAATTTGACTTTTGATTTGATCGTATTATCTTTGTGCGAGACAACAAAAGAGAGAATATTATTAAATGGGTAATGTTTAAAGATATTATTAATTGTTTGGTATTTAAAATCTTACAAAATACTATTAATATAAGGTAGTTTATGGAAAATCAAAATATTGTTCATCTCAATAAAAATGAAAATCTTTATGGACCATCATCTGAATGCTATGAAGTTTTAAAAGACGTGTCAATCAATGATTTTATATACTATTCAAGGGAATCTGTTGGTGCAATTGAAAAAGAGATTTCTGCAAGATTTAAAATACCGAGTGATCAAATTATTCTTGGTTATGGTGCAGAAGATATTATTAAAACATTATTTACACATTACATTTCTCATGATGATAAGGTTTTAATCCCTGATAAATCGTGGTGGTATTATAAATCTCTTGTTGAGCAAAGGGATGCAAAGCCAATAATATATCCTCTTGATGAACGAGAGAATGAATTTATTACTAGTGTAGATACCTTACTTCGCTTTGAAGATGAAATTAAACCTAAGTTTACTTTGGTTTGCTCTCCTAATAATCCAACTGGTAATAGTATTGATATTATTAGATTTGAAGAGATTTTAAAAAAGAATAAAGATAGAATTGTTTGTTTGGATGAGACTTACTGGGGATATAGTAAAAAAGATACCACTGAAACCGTGATAAACTACCTTAAAAAGTATGATAATCTTGTTGTAATAAGAAGTTTTTCAAAATATTATGCTCTTGCTGGCATCAGAATTGGTTATGCGTTCTGTGGTGCTAAGGCAAAAAAAGTTATGAAATTTTATGATAAAATATTGGGTTTTAATAAAATATCAGAAAATCTTGCTATAGCAGCACTTAAATCAGATACTTATTATAAAAAGATTACAAAAGCCATTGTTGATGATAGGGAAAATCTCTATAGAGAGATAAACAATATCCCAGGAGTTACTGCTTATAAGTCTGAGGCTAACTTTATTCTTGTTAAAATACCCAACGAATTGAAAGAATCAATTGATAAAGCTTTAAAGGCAAAAGGCTATCATATAAAACTCTTTACTGAAGATTCTTTTAGCGATTGTGCTCGGATTTCTCTTGGTACAACCGAGCATAACCAAGTCATTTTAAAAACCATTAAGGAAAGGGTTTTAGCACAATCTGCTGTCTAATCCACCTAAATTGATAATGAAAGAATCTTATAAGCCCTATGAAACAGAAGAAATTCTAGATTATTTCTTTTATAGACCTATAGCATCATACTTTGTTAAGGCTGTACAAAATACATCCATTACACCAAATCAAATTACTGTTATCTCCCTTGTTTTTGGTATGGTAGCAGGTGTTTTTTTATCTCCATATTACTCAATCCCCTTTGTGGGTATAATTTTATTAGCAATATCAAACATACTCGACTGTAGTGATGGACAATTAGCAAGGGTAAGAAAGTCAGGATCTATGGCAGGCAGGGTTTTCGATGGACTTGCCGATAGTTTTGTGTTTTTTAGTATCTATCTCTTTTCCTGCCTTAAATTTAATGATACGTATGGATGGTATATTTGGGCAATTGCTGTTGTAGCCTCAGTTGGACACTCTATGCAAAGCTCATTCTTTGACTACTACCGCAATGAATATATTTCCTTTGTAATTAAAAATTATAAAAGTGAGGCAACCACCACTCAGACAATATTAAACGAAATTGATTTACTTAAAAACGTTAAAGGTAAATGGTTTGATAGATTTTTATTAAGATTTTATTACTTATACACAAAGATTCAAGAAAAGAGCAATAAGAAAAACACCCTTAGGGACAAATATGAGATACCCAAAAACTTTGCGGATACTTATAGAGAAAAGAATCGAGTACTATTAAGATTTTGGTCTGTTTTAGGAGCCACAGCTCACATTACTTATGTTATGATTTTTGCCGCCTTTGACCGCATGGATCTATATTTTATTTTTGAAGCAGGATTTTTAAATATTTATATGATTGTAATGAAAATTATACAAAATCGTGCTATCTACTCAATTGAAAAGAAATTACTCCCTTTTAAGCAATAAAATATAAAAAAAATTGACAATTATTAAAATTGTATTATTATTCAATTAATGAACGAACAGATTAATATCATTACAAATTCTCTAAGTGATAACGAAGCCCTAATTTTAAACAAAATTTCCTCAAATGGTGCAGCAAGTCAAAGAGAAATTTCAAAACGAAGTGGCCTTTCCGTTGGATTAATCAACGTTCTAATAAAAAATCTTGTAACAAAAGGATACGTTAAGCTAACTAAATTAAATAAAAAAAATGTTAGCTATCTTCTTACAAGTAAAGGATTAACAGAACAGCTCAAACTAACAAGTTTCTACATTCACGAAACTTTTAATAGAATAAATAATTATAAAAAATGGTTGTGTGAACTAATAGAAGAAAAAATTAATAATGGAAAAAGTCAGTTTATAATACTGGGAAAAAACGAATTAGCCGATATCCTAAACCTTGTTTTAAAAGATTATAATAATATATCTTACGTTAAACTATCTGTAATGGAATCAATTACATCAACTAACATGATAATTTTAGACTGTAATGAGGTTCTATCCAGTGAAATAATTTGTGCAAACAATGAACAATACATAAATATCATCAGCTATATATCAATAAAAATGAACGGATAAGTTATTTACATGGAAAATCAGTATTTATATAAAAAAGAAGAAATTGCATTTGTTTTATACAATTTAAACCAAGAAAAAATTAAATATTTTTTATCCATTGGTAGAAATAGTCTTAGAGAAGATTTTGTATTAAAATGTTATGATGTTGCACGTGCATTTGATTTTCTGGACTATCTTCAGCAAAAAATAATTATACATCTGTTTTTCCATAAAGATTCTCCTGGTTATATATCTAGGAAACTAAATATAGAAAAAGATCAGATTTTTTATTTAAAAAGAAATGCCCTAAGGATCATCTTAAGTACCTTAAATGGGCAAAATTAAATACTTCTATTGCCAGTAATTAATTACTGAGAACCATTTTATGGTTTATCCTTTTAATAACTATTATATTATTTTAAAAGGATTTTTTTGTAGTAAGGCAGAGCTGTGCCCACAATTAGCTTTATAATTTTTACAAATAAGAGACAAATAAAATGACTATTCACTCACCATTTGTATTATGGTTTACTGGTCTATCCGCTTCAGGAAAGACAACTATATCACAAGCAGTCTGTAAATATCTATTAAGCCATGATATTAGACGTATTGAGGTCTTTGACGGTGATGTTATCCGCACAAATCTTTCCAAAGGTCTTGGATTCTCAAAAGAAGACAGAGATACCAACATCCTTAGGGTGGGATGGGTGGCTCAAAGGCTATTTAATCATGATGTTTCCTCCATTATATCTGTAATTTCCCCTTATGCCAATATTCGAAACCAGGTGAGAACGTCTATTGGAAAAGGATTTATTGAAGTTTATGTTAGCACATCATTGGAAGAATGCGAAAAACGGGATCCTAAGGGATTATATCAACAAGCAAGAGCAGGTCTCATAAAAGGTTTTACAGGGATTGATGATCCTTATGAATCTCCTATTAACCCTGAATTAAATATTGATACCAGTAAATTATCTGTGGAAGCATGTACTGATAAAATATTTACTTATTTATCTCAAAATAATTATATAAAATAATAAATATGAATCAATTAAAAGAATCTGTCATAACACTAGAAGCAGGTCGTACTGAACGCCATTACTGGAAGGACCTATGGAAATATCGTGAACTGTTTTACTTTCTTGCATGGCGTGATATTATAGTACGTTATAAGCAAACAGTTATTGGTGCATTATGGGCAATTCTTAGACCCTTTCTTACCATGGTAATCTTTACCGTCATATTTGGTAAACTTGCTAAACTGCCTTCTGAAGGAATTCCTTATGCCATTTTGGTTTTTGCAGGCCTATTGCCCTGGCAATTGTTTTCTAATAGTTTATCCGAAAGTAGTAATAGTTTGCTTGCTAGTGCCGGAATGATTTCTAAAGTTTATTTCCCCAGACTCATAATCCCAAGCAGTACTATTGCGGTGAGTCTTGTTGATTTTCTTATTTCCTTTGTCATCCTTATTGGATTAATGATGTGGTATCAGTTTATGCCATCATGGAAGATATTTACACTACCATTATTTATTTTGCTTGCTCTCGGAGCATCTTTGGGAGTTGGATTGTGGTTTTCCTCTCTCAGCGTTAAATATCGAGATTTTCGTTTCATTGTTCCATTTGTAGTTCAACTAGGATTATTCATATCTCCTGTAGGCTTTAGTAGCTCTATAATCCCAGAACAATGGAAATTAATTTATTCAATAAACCCAATGGTTGGAGTAGTAGATGGTTTTAGATGGGCCATCCTTGGAAATGACGTATCACTCTATTGGCCCGGGTTTATTTTGTCAGTTGCTTTAGTCTTATTACTATTAATAAGTGGTATTTGGTACTTCCGTAAAACAGAAAAGACTTTTGCCGACATAATTTAATTGTGAAAAAAATCATTTTAAGATTAGATAAATGTAAAAAAATTAGATGAAATTGAGCCTGAAATGGCAGATGGTCGACTTCAAAAGATGGAAATTGTTGGTCCTGTTGAAACTCGATCTACTAGTTGTCGGGTAGTGGTTTTACCGGGAACCTGTGAAGTTTTATTGAGCTCAATTCCTAGGGAAGATATGGATGTTCTCATTGATCCTAGACAAGAAAAATTGATTGTTAATCCCGAAACTCCTTATTTAGCAAAGAAAAAAATAAAATAAAGATATTTATTGCTCTGGTGAATTCACTCTCTAAATTCTGAATAACAT
>Ga0224495_10002378_pt1 | contig 12303 bp, 12 predicted proteins | sample SF_Jul11_sed_USG_FD_168128 | JGI IMG/M metagenome (GOLD analysis project Ga0224495, IMG submission 168128) | Sediment microbial communities from San Francisco Bay, California, United States - SF_Jul11_sed_USGS_4_1 | ecosystem: Environmental > Aquatic > Marine > Sediment | place: USA: California... | reverse complement strand
CGTAAACAACGCCATCATAACAGCCACACCAAAGAACGGACTGAAAGAAAGCACCCACATCAACTCAGCCAAACTCTTGACGCTTGCCAACACATAAGCAAAAGGCGACACAAAAATCAAAAACGCCACAAACAAGACCAAACTCCTACGATACAAAACCCTGCAAAACTGGAACAACACATGATAAACAAACACTATCGTAACCAAATTCAGGACATAGGCCGCCACCATATTCAAGCCTATTTCCATGATCTACGCCTCACGCTTACCAGTGCGTTCCCCAATACAATATCAGATAGATCATATTCTTTAGGCTTCTGCACGCAAAAAGCAGAACAGATGACACCACTTTCACTTCCCTCTCAAACTTAAAAGGCAAAGCGGCAACTAAAATAAACCAAACAGAGGAACTCGGCGTGAAACCCTTCAGCTTCGTCCACGTAGCCGACCTACATCTCGGCTATTCTCAATACAACCTTGACGCCCGCCGCCAAGACTTCGAAAACGCCTTCAAAGAAATCGTAGACAAAACCATCGAACTAAAACCAGACTTCATGCTCATCGCAGGCGACTTCTTCCACCAAGCCCGACCCAGCAACGTCACGCTAGAAACCGCCATAACAAACTTCAGACGACTAAGAGAAGCCGGCATACCAGTCCTCGCCGTTGACGGAGGACACGACTCCGCACCAAACATCATAACCGGCACCATACTGAACCCCTTAGACAGCGCAGGACTAGTACACTATCTGCCTAGGCATGAGGGCGCATCTTGGCGCAATGATAGCTACTACGTCTACGGCGTGCCCAACTTCAGAACCAGACGCAAAACCGACGAGCAACTACCCCTCTTCCTCGAACAAAACAAACCCACGCCAGACCCCTCGCTATTCAACATCTTCCTATTCCACATGGCAATGGACCTGCCCAACATTGAAAAACCGTATCAGATGGAAGCCGAAGGCTCACCAGAACTCATACCAGATGGATTCAACTACTTCGCCGGCGGACACGTACACAAACCCTCGAAAACCAAATTCAAAAACGGCCTCTTGGTCTACAGTGGCTGCACAGAAACCGTCAACTACGACGACGCGCAAATCGAAAAAGGCTTCTACCACGTAGAAGTCAACGAGAAAGGCACACCCACACTCAACCGCATCAAACTGGAAACGCCGAGACGCTTCATCATTCTGGAACCCGACTACACGGGAATGCTCCCAGCCAAGATAACGCAGTCAGCAGTCCAACTAGTCAAAGAAAACGACCAAGAAGGCGCCGTAATCGTGCTAGTACTCAAAGGCGTGTTGCCCGCAGAAGCCAACAGAGCAGAAATAGATCTAGCTCAAATCCGCGAAGCAGCCAACAAAGCCCTGCTAATCTACCCGACCATGCGCCTACGCGAAACAGAAGTTCCAGAAGAAATCATCCGCTCCATCTTCGAAGGCGGCCTAAAAGACCTCAAAACCAAATCCTTCGAATACTTCGTGCAAATCTTCAGCGAACGCTACAGCCGCGAACAAGCCGAAAAAATCGCCCGCTTAGCAGTGAACATCTTGGAGCCACTGGTCCGCAAAGACGAAGACAAAGTGAAACACGAAATGGAGGCATACATGAATGAGAATTGAAACAATCGAACTAGAAAACATACGGTCACACACAAAGACGAAGATTGAGTTTCAACGCGGATTCAACTGCATAGTAGGCGGAGTAGGATGGGGCAAATCCACCGTGCTCTACGCCATAGACTTCGCCCTGTTCGGCGACCCAATCAGCAGAAGCTACGACTACATCCTGCGAGAAGGCGCAGAATCAGGCAAAGTATCCGCCACATTCGTCCACGGCGGAAAAACATACACAATCACACGAGGCATGCGCAAACGCGGTAAAGGCACCGGCCAAGACTGGGAACAACTCAAGCTGACGCAAAACGGCACCACAATCGCCAGCGTCAAGAACGAAGCCGTCACAGAGCAGCTCAAAGCCATAACAGGTTTGGACAAAGACACATTCCGCGAAATCATATGGGTCCGCCAAGAACAACTGAAACAACTGCTGGACCTGACCCCACGTGAACGTCAGAAACGACTCGACGAACTATTCGGCCTGTCCGACTACGAAGTAGGCTGGACCAACCTTCAGGGAATTCAGAAAGAATACGAAGTTGAAAAGAAAGTGTACGAACGCGACCCAGACATCGTCATCATGGACAAGCTCAACGCTGAATACGACAAAGCTGTGCAAGAATTCGCCAACATCGAAGCCCAAATCGATGGACTGAAGAAAAAATACACTGAAGCCGAAAACACGTTGAAAGAAGCCACTGAACGCCTTCAAAGCCTAGAAGAACTAAGAAAACAGACAGAAGAACTGAAACAGAAACAGGCGCAGCTGAAGACCAACATTGAAAACACAGAAGTCAACATAACACGATTAGCAGACCAAATCAGACAGAAAACCATGCTCATAGAAAGCACAAACGAGAAGCTGCAATCTCTGGAAAACGAACTGAAAACACAACGCGAAAACCTAAAACAATCAGGCTTGAATCCAGATCAGTCGCCAGATGAATTAAGAAAACACCTTCAAACACTGGAAGAGCAATTGCGGATTGTTGGAGGCGAAAAAGAAGCCTCAAGAAAACAGATGCAGGAAGCCTGGCAAAAAATCTCCAATTTGACAACTGAAGACAAATGTCCCCTATGCCTCCAAGCACTGTCTGGCGAATACAAAAAAGACCTGCTAGACAGACTGAACCAAACCAACAAAGAAGGAAAACAGAAACTCAGCGAATTACAGAAAAACCTTGAAAAACTTGAGGAAATACGATCCACAATCAGCAACGTGGAACGCAACATGCAGATGCTTGCGCCAAAAATAGACGACTTGAAAAGTCGCGTCTCCGATGAACGACAACAACTTGACGGACTATCCAAGGAGTTCGAAGAGACACAGCTCCAAGAAAAAACACTTCATGAACAACTGAACGCCCTGCAGAAAGAGATAGCAAAATTCGACCTGACACTGCTGGAAACGACTCGCATGATGAGAGACCAAGCCTTGACGGAGTTTTCCGACGTCAGAAACAAGCTGGAAACAACTGAAACTCGCAAAAGCGACTTAGCGGGCAGGATGGAGGAATTCAAACAGCGACTGGACAATGCTCAAGAAAAGCTTGAACGCAAACAACGCATCGAAAGCCTACTGGAAACAGTTCTCGGAGTTCGAGATGCATACCGAAGCATTCAACCAAAAATGCGCAGCGAGTTTGTAGCTTACCTTCAACGCATGATTCAACAATCCCTAGACGAATTAGTCGGTGGAGCAGGTCCAGCGCTCATAGTGAAAGTCGACGACACCTATTCGCCTGTTGTAAAGGGTGAGGAAGGCTTTGAACGGGAAGTTGCGAATCTTTCAGGCGGCGAACGCACTCTATTAGCTTTCGCTTATCGATTGGGTATGGGCCAACTCATAACTCAGTCGAGGACGGGACACGGACTTCACATGCTGCTCCTCGACGAACCAACTGAAAGCTTAGGACCTGAAGACGGCTCCATCGAACGCCTTGCAGAGGCAATATCCAGACTCAAGGCAATTGAGCAAATCATCGCCGTAACACACAGCGAAGTCTTCGCAGAAAAAGCAGAACACGTAATACGAATAGAGAAAGAAGCAGGCATAAGCAAAGCAACACCCGAAAAATAGCCTCTCCGAGACAGATCGGGCATGCAGCAAGACAAGATTGAAGCTGCTTTGACTGCCGCCTTGAAGCATATTGAAGAAGCGATTAATGCTCATGCCCGCAATGATGAGAAAGCCATGTCAAACTCATTGTGGTCAACGTCAGCAGAGACCGAATATGCTGTTTTCCTTCTATCGCTACTGCAAAGCGACAAATCGAATCCCACTTTGAAACAAGCGCCATCTGGAAAGCAGCCAACTGAACCGGAATCGATTCTAACTTCTGCACAACAACTTCTCAGAAGTGCAAAGGAAAAAGTGCAGGCCGGAGAATACATGAAAGGTTATGAAGGAGCATGGACGGCCCGAAATATGCTTCTGAAGCTGCAGGAATGGCTCGAGAAAAAACGCAAAAAAGAGAGGCAAGAGTAAGACTACTCGGTTTCCCCAGCTCCTTTTCGCTCTTTGATTATGAATGTTTTATCCTTGCCAGCTATTACTCGAAAATCCTGCTTCAATTCAGCCTTGTGCAAATATTTCTTCAGAAGCACCCGCAAGTAGTCCTTGCTTGTCATTTCGCCTTTTTCCGAAGGTTTTACTACAATCTCGCGGTCAGCCACTTCAAATTCAGCTTTGAGTTTCTCCTTAAGGAATTTTTCGAGTTCTTTTATTTCCTCGCTGTCGAAGCTCCGCAACTCAGATATGTCTACTGTAATGCTTGACAATGTGTGTCACCTCTTTGATGTTCTACCGCCGTATTATTATTACTCTTAGCTGGTCGCAGGCATCTTCACACCAGTCCGCGGCAGTCTCAATCGCCTCATAAAGCTCATTCATCAAGATGGCTGTTCCAACCCTAAGGTTTTCTTCTCTGCCTAGCAGTCGCCTAGAATTCTCGAAGAGCTCGTCAACCTTTTCCTCTAATCGTTCCACTTCGTCGGCGGCCTTCAACGCTTCTTCAGGCTTTTCTGCCGTGCGGCTTATGGCTCTGCGGAGGGCTGTAGCGCATTCCTTGACGCCTTCAGCCATTTTCACTGCTGCTTCACGGAGGCTGTCGGGAACCTCTTTCATGGAGATGGCTGATAGTACGCGTGTTGATTCTCTGCATAAATCGGCCACCATGTCCACTCGCTTCATCAAGTGCATCAAGTCTTCTCTGTCCGTAGATGGAAGCTCTCCACCTGACAGCTCAGTCATGACCGATCTCCTGAGCTTGTCAGCTTCTCGCTCAGAACTGATGACCCTGTCAATTGCAGCCTTGGTTTCTTTGTCGTTGAGACTGACCGATGCCTTTACTGCTCTTTCCAAGTCTTCGACGGCTGTTATTGTGAGCGCTAAATGGCGTTGCATCATGGATATGGCTTTTGATTCTCGACGTTTCTCAAACCATTTTACAAGTTCACTCAACTGCTAACTCCTCCCTGAGTCCTCGACTTGGATATGGAAACACGTAACTCTTCTCGCTTGGAAAGCTAACCGTCACCTTATCGCCAGTGTTGAACCATTCCTCCATGAGTGAAGGACGCACGACCACCACCATATCCTCATTCGCCAATCTAACCTCGTAACGTATGTTCGTGCCCTCATACCTCACTCTTTCAACGACCCCAAGCAACGAGTCAGCCTTTCTTGTATATCCCTTCTCAATTGTAAAAGTTTCTGGTCGAACCGCTAAAACCACACGTTCTCCTTCCTTAACAGATGTGTCTGAACCTGAAGCTGTGAGTCCACCTCGCAGTTCGATCTGGACTCTATGATCAGTTGTTTTTATGACGTGACCTTCAAGAAAAATGTTTTCCCCAATGAAATTAGCGACAAAAATGTGCTGCGGATTCGTGTATAAATCCTGCGGTGTACCAACCTGCAGAATCCTGCCTTTTTTCATCACTGCAATTCTGTCCGAGATCGCCATCGCTTCGCCTTGGTCATGAGTCACGTGAATGGCAGTCAAGCCCAAGTCCTTGACTAGTCTCCGCAAGTCGTATCTGAGTTCAAATCGTATTTTGGCGTCCAAGGCACCTAAAGGCTCATCTAGCAACAGCAGTTTGGCTCCCGCGGCAAGCGCTCGAGACAAAGCGACGCGTTGCATCATGCCGCCACTGAGCTCGTGGGGCAAAGCATCTTTTCGTCCGTAGAGGTGTACCATCTCTAGCATTTCACGTCCGATACTCTCGCTTCTATTTTCTTCCCAAGCCTTGACTCTTGGTCCATAAGTAACATTGTCCCAGACATCCATATGCGGAAACAACGCGTAGGTTTGAAAAACAAAGCCTATTCCTCTGTCTTCAGGCGGCAGCTTGTTAACGAGCTTGTTATCGATGTAAACCTCACCTTCACTAGGCTCCACCAAGCCTGCAATCATGCGCAGAAGTGTGGTTTTCCCACAGCCACTTGGACCAAGCAGTGAAAAATACTCTTTGTCATGGATTTGGAGGCTCACATTGTCCACTGCCAAAATCTTCTTGCCGAACCTTCTGGTGATGTTTACCACCTTGACTTCTGGCAGTGCTTGCAACCTCCAGCGCGGGCAAATTATTGGTGATGCGTTATTACTGATATATTAAGCATGTCAATATCGCCCTCTAACCGCAAGTCGAAGAACTAAGAGTATAATGAAAGAAAACATGACGAGCACTCCTGCGCCTAGGGCTACATTTGAGGCAGACATTGCTCCTCTCTCCAAGTCATTAACCCAGCCAACAAGCAGCACTGGAGCCGTTTTCAAGTTTGAAACAACAGCCAAGGTAGCGCCCGTTTCGTCAACGCTTCTAGCAAACATCATAATGATACCAGCGAATAAAGAGTATTTTGTCAAAGGCAGTATGATAGTTCTGAAAACCGCGAAAGGTCTAGCCCCAAGCGTTCGCGAGGCTTCCTCAAGATCCATAGTCACTCTCTCGACAGCTCCAACCATCGCCCTCACGAAGTATGGATAAGTGATGGACATATGAGCAAAGATTATCAAGGCAACTTCTGGAATGAAGGCAAAACTCTCCCAGAAAATAGCCATCGAAGCACCTAACGCGATGGAAGGAACTATCAAGGGGACATTGGACAACACGTCTAGCGCTGTTGAAGCGCCAGCGCCCCATCTTTTTCTAGCTATCAAAACTGCCATAGGCAAACTAAGAAGCACATTTAACGCCGTAACAACCACTGCCACAGAATAAGACAGAAGAAGACTCTGCCAATATCCCTGCCACACGCCTATGCCTCCGATCGCTTGATTCACGGTGCCGTTGGTTAAGGCGCCAACAACGGGGAGAACAATAAAGAGAGAAGGAATCAGAACGAACATGAAGAAAATCAGACTCGCCAGTGAATCCCGAGAGACTCGCATCTTGAACCCGCCCAACTTTCTCTCGGCATATGGCCACACTCGTTTCACTGGCACCTTGAACCTCGGTCCAAGGAGTCTTATGACCAAGTAAAGCAGACTCGCAGTCAATATCAAGATCAAACTCACAAACACCATAGAGCCTTCATGTTGAACTCTGGTGTTGTTGATGAAAACAACTCCTGTCTCAAAAGCCCCAGCCACAATGACAGTGGCGCCAGTCTCACTGAGCGAACGTGAAAAGGCTAACACGAAGGCCGCGATTAGACTTGACTTCAGAATTGGAAGCGTCACGGTTCTGTCAGCCGTAAGAGGTGCAGCGCCAAGAGTTCGTGCAGCTTCTTCGTAAACCACTCTGTAATCAAGGATTGCTCCCACGATGACCCTAACCACGGCTGGAAACGAAAAAGCGAAATGCAGAAGCGCAATCAGAAGCCAGCCTTCCGAAACAAGAGGATTGCCACCGAAAAACTGGGAGACACCCTCAGATCGATTCCAGAAAACGAGAAGCGAGTAGCCCAACGTCACGGTCGGAATGATAAAGGGCAAGTCAGCCAGCGTATCAATTATGTTTAGCCATCGGGATCGTCCTCTGGCAACAAACCAAGCAAACGGCAAACCAACAACCAAATCAAGAGAGGCGACGCAGAGAGCAATGGCAAACGAGGCATAAATCGCCGAAGATGCTCTTGCCATTAAACCGGGGTCTTGAAAGATTTCGCCCATTGTGTTCCACTTAAGGAAGATGCCAAGGATGGGTGGAATCAGAATTATCCCGAAGAAGAAGGCCACAGAACCAGAATAGATCAACTGTCGTACGATTGGTTTGGACGAGACTCGATCCAGATACTTCACGATGGAGTCAGGCAAGTCAACTTACCCATATTGCGCTATTGCTTATCACTACGCGAAAGCAATATAGTTGAACGGAAGTGTCTAAAAGAACTTTCTAGCTACGTCTCCGATCAACCATTTCTAGGGCGTCAGGCCCGGTGCCAATCAAAGTCACAGGAATCCTGATTTCCTTCTCAATATCGCTGATGAACGCCTTTGCATCCTTAGTGAGTTTGCCGTAGGATGTGATCCCCTTGCATTGTGGGAACATCACATCAACCTTTGTTACAGCCGCCTGAGTAGCTGCGTTCAACATCACAGCCCGCCTGGCTAAGTTCATGTTGAAGGGAGCAGCACGGCGAGGTCTGCCAGTCACTGTTCCATACTCTGCCCATCCACGTTTTTCAGCTTCTTCTAAGGAAAGCTCGTTTTCAAGTGGTCCAGCTCCGACTCGCGTTGTAAAAGCTTTGAAAACAAGTACGACGTCGTCCACCTTGGTGGGTCCGACACCTACGTCTGAGCATGCCGCTGACGCGGTTACATCCTTAGACGTGACATAGGGATATGTGCCATGGTAAAGCGACAAGTAAGTGCCTTGGGTACCCTCGATTAAAACTTGCTTTCCTTCATCAATAGCCGTGTTCACTTCCAGAGGCACATCAGTTAGATACTTCTTTAGCTTAGCCACTTCTTTCGCAAGCTTTGCTTTTCTTAGCGCACGTTCGGCGTTGCACGGTCCGGTTCCCGTGCCGGTGGTCTTTATGTCTTTGGCAAGGTGTCCAGCTTTGTCAATTTCTATATGGCGAGCTTCAATTATAGCACACTGACGATCCACACCGACTTTCCCTTCGGACTCGGTAAGTTTGATCTCGCGCAGCAAGACATCTGGGTTAACCAAGACCCCAGGACCGATTAGGAGGCGACATTTTTTCTGCGTGAAACCGCTGGGTAACATGCTCAGTCCAAATTTCTTGCCTTCATAAATCACGGTGTGTCCCGCGTTTGGTCCGACCCCCGCACGCGCGGTGATGTCCAGCTTGTCCTTCAAAGCCAAATACGAAATGACTTTGCCTTTGCCAGTGTCGCCAAAGAAGCCACAAACTACGACTGAGCAGGGCATGTTTTTCCTTGTCTCCCTCTTGATGACGCATTTGTGTCTAAAACGAGTTGCCATAATAAGCTTTTTGCAGCCTTAAATGGTAAAACAAATGTTGTGTTTGTCAGTTCGCCCGTCGAGAGATTCAATCACAGCCAAATGCTCTGTCTCTCGTGTTCATCATCCAAATATGAAGGATAGCATAGGCAGCTTAAGACGTTTTTGCTCTGAACTCAATACGTTGAACACCTTTGCCCTTAGACATCCTCCGTAGAATCTCAGCATGCCCGATCTCGCCAGTATTCTTAACGTGTGTGCCTCCACAGGCGCACGCATGCCAATCTCTGACCTCGACTATGCGCACCGTTTCAACTTGGGGTGGGAGTGTTTTCAAGCTCTCATGAAATCGTGCAACATATTGCTCAGCTTCTTTTCGTTGCATGGTTTTGATTTCCACAGGTCTGTTTTCCTTGATGATATCGTCAGCGACTTTCTGGATGTCCGGTATAAAGGGTCCAAGTGAGCCTGAATGTGCAAGGTCTAAGCGTGCTTTGTCCAAGTCTAATCCTGAGCTGACGACTTCGCTGGGTGAGCCAGTTGCCTTTCTGATTGCTTCAGCCATCAAATGTGCCAGAGTGTGGTTGCGCATTAGGTTGTATCGACGATTCCAATCGATGGCTCCTGTGACGGTTTCGCCCTCGCTTATCGTGCCTTCCACCCGTGCGACGTGAACAACGGCACTTTTATCCATGTGTACGTCTGTGATCAAAGCCTCACCATTTGCACCTTTCATCTTTCCTGTATCAGACGGCTGTCCGCCACCTACAGGATAGAAGGCAGTCTGATCCAGAACAATCTTTTCTTGACCGTCTGTTGCTTGAGTTGCCAAGACTTTAGCCGTGTATTCCTTGAGGTATGCGTCCTCGTAGTAAAGAAGTCGGCTTGCCCGAAATCCTTCTTGCGTGGTCATTGCGGTTCATCCTCCTTAGAAGTGTTTCTGCACGGCTTAAGTGCTTTTCACAACCTCTTTTATGTTGTTAGGCGCAGTTTGATTAGGCGGTTGGTAGACATTACTGTTGGTGCAAGATAATGGCAGCATCGTTTACAGTCCGCAAATACATGTCTGAAGACAAAGAGCAGTGCCGCGCCTTGTGGAAAGAACTCACCGAGTGGCATCGAGAAATATATGGTGACGCGAGTATTGGCGGCGAACACCCCGAAGATTACTTTGATAAGCATTTAGGCAAGGTTGGAGCAGACAACCTCTGGGTCGCAGTAGGGGACTCAAGGGTGGTTGGATTGGTCGGACTAATGGCAACTGATTATGAGACTGAGATAGAGCCTCTCGTAGTCAGCAGAGCCTACCGAGGCAGAGGAATAGGAAAGCAACTGATGAGCAGAGTTGTTGACGAGGCACGAAAAAGAGGGCTATCAACGTTGGACATAAAGCCAGTTGCCAGAAATGCTAAGACGATAAAATTTCTGTATGAGCAGGGGTTCATAAACCTTGGCTATGTCGAGTTGTTCATAGACTTGACAGGTCGTACTTGGAAGCCTGGACCAAAGCTCTTTGGATGCGATTTCAACTATTAACGCAGACGCGAGTCATGCATGGCTCTTGAAAATGAACTGATATGCAACAAACGTAAAATATCTGCCTGACAGCCAATATAAAGCGACTATTGAGGTTGGGGTGAGGTTTGAAGCTTCTTCGATTATGGATTGAAGGACTTGACGAAATGTTAGGCGGTGGATTGCCAGACAAGAGCGTAGTGGTTATGACTGGCGAGCCCGGGTCTGGATACGACATACTGGCTCAACAGATGATGTATCAGCATGCTCTTCGCAATGAAAAAGTCGCGTACTTCTCAACCTCACGCTCGCCCGACACCATAAAAGAGGATTTCTCAACATTCGGCTGGGAAACATCGCCACTTCAGGAAAAGGGCAATTGGGTTTGCTACCAAACCTCTGTTGCTGATGCCATACAGACTTTGACTGAAAACATTCCCAAGGCTATCTCTGAAGGGCGTTGGATTCTTCTCGACTCGCTTTCCTACCTTATCTTGACGCAGAAATACTACTCTGTGGTCAAAACGGTCGAGCTCCTACTTGAGAACGCTCGCAAACATGGCGGCATACACTTTCTGCTGCTGACTCAGAAGATGCACGACACAGAAACCGAGACAACTATGCAGCATTTAGCCGACGGCGTCATGGAGTTTACAGCGAATGAAACTGCAGGCGGAATCGACAGACGCATCAGGCTCAAGAAGATGCGAAGAGCCGTCTACGAACCCCGGCTTATTCCGTTTAACATAACTGAACGTGGGATAACAATCGAAACCGCTGTGAGAATAGTATAGTCCGGAGTTGTCTACTTGGATGTTTCCGAGGCTATCAAGAACCGCCGAAGTGTCAGAGCTTTTAGCAGCCAGCCAGTTTCGGACGAGGAGATTGATAGACTCATTGAAGCAGCGAGATGGGCGCCCTCAGCAGGCAACCTTCAACCCTGGGAGTTCATCGTGGTGCGAGAACCCGAGATCAAGCATGGTCTTTGCAAGGCAGCGGGGAATCAAACCTTCATTGAAAAAGCTCCTGTTGTTGTAGTGGTTTGCGCTGATCCCCAGCGATCAGCTAAGGGATACGGTTCAAGAGGCATCAACCTCTACTGCCTACAAGACACGGCAGCGGCTACACAAAACATGCTACTCACGGCGCAGGCTATGGGACTCGCCACATGCTGGGTTGGAGCGTTCCACGAGGAAAAAGCCAAGAAGGTGGTAAAAATTCCAGAGGGTGTTCGACCAGTCGCCATCGTTCCAGTAGGCCACGCAACTGAAAAACCGAGAGTCAGACCCAGAAGACCGTTGAATGAGATAGTTTATCGCGAGATCTATGGGCGAAGGTAATCACTACGCCCGCCTAGCGCAGAAGAATCTCAGTCTGAAGTGAATAGGAACGCTTAAACCCATTATAGACAGATGATAAGCCTTCAAGACAGGAAACCGAGAACGATGATTGAGGCGGAGACAGCACTAATTCTGTTGGAGAGCTTCTTCATCTCTCTGCTCGCATGCCTCCTCATCCTTCCTTCTTACATAAAAAAAGCCAAGCAAGTCGATATCACTGGACGAGACATTCATAAGCCGGGTTCGCCGGCTATTGCTGAATGCGGCGGAGTCATACTCATTCTTGCGTATTTGCTCGGGCTTTTCTTCTTCATACCCTTTAACGATGAATTCCTGAACTTGGAAATCGTTGGGACTGCCGCAACGGTTCTGTTGACAGCATTCATAGGATTTGTGGACGACCTTTTCGAGTTGAGATGGCGCATAAAAGTCCTCACGCCTCT
>Ga0224495_10002377_pt1 | contig 12304 bp, 9 predicted proteins | sample SF_Jul11_sed_USG_FD_168128 | JGI IMG/M metagenome (GOLD analysis project Ga0224495, IMG submission 168128) | Sediment microbial communities from San Francisco Bay, California, United States - SF_Jul11_sed_USGS_4_1 | ecosystem: Environmental > Aquatic > Marine > Sediment | place: USA: California... | reverse complement strand
CTTCTCTCCATGCTTATACCGGTTGCCCGCTTAGCGCGCGTGCCCTCTTACAAGGAGAAAAGAAAAGAGCTGGGTCTTGACAGCTATGGATTTTTAGGTTATCCCATACTGCAGTCTGCTGATATCCTGCTTTACAAAGCTGACTGTGTTCCGGTGGGAAAAGACCAGCTACCCCATATAGAGCTTACCCGGGAAGTTGCCCGTAAGTTCAATTCCCTTTACGGGGAGATATTTCCTGAACCGGAGGCTCTGCTGACCCCGAACCCCCTTATCCCTGGTGTAGATGGAAGGAAGATGAGCAAATCGTATAATAATGAAATAGCCATTTCGGATACGGCCGAGGAATCTGCCAGGAAAATCTCGAAGATGTTCACTGATCCATTGAAGATTCATAAAGGTGATCCGGGCAGGCCGGATTTGTGCCCGGTTTTTCATCTGCATAAAATTTACACCCCAGACTATAAACAGATCCATGATAACTGTATTTCCGGGAAGTTGGGTTGCGTCGAAGATAAAAAGAACCTGGCTAAGAATCTGAATTTGAGCTTAAGGGAGATACGGGAAAAAAGAAAAGCCTTGGAACAGAATCCTGAGTATCTTTCCAAAATTCTTCGTGAAGGAGCTGCAAGAGCAAGGGAAAAAGCTCAGGAGACTATGCGTGAAGTAAGAAAAGCTATGAGGTTAATTTCATGAACTATGCAGTTGAAGCAGAGCATCCGGTTGAAAAAAAAGTTAACTTCCCGGTAAAATTGGAAGTTTTCGAGGGACCTCTGGATTTACTCCTTTTCCTGATCAGAAAAAATGAGATAGACATCTATGCTATTCCTATTGCTCTGATTACCCGGCAGTATCTGGAATACATCGAGCTGATGCAGGAACTGGATTTAGATTTAGCCAGCGAGTTTATACTTATGGCATCCATCCTTATACGCATTAAAATGAAAATGCTCCTCCCCCGGGATGAAACAGAAGATGAAGTGGAAGACCCCAGAGATGAGCTGGTAAATGCGCTATTGGAATACAAAAAATTCAAGGAGGCAGCCCAGACCCTCCAGAGAAAAGAGGAAGAGGAAAAAGTTTATTTCCCCCGTGCGGATTCTTCCTCTGCCCTCGATGATAATGGTTCAGAACCATCACAGGAAGCTGACCTTTTCGACCTGCTTATGGCTTTCAAGAAGGTTCTGGATAATCAGCCTAAAGAGAGTTTTCACTCCATAGAATTTCAAAAAGTTGATCTTGAACAGAGAATTCAATTTATCCTGGATTATCTGTCGAACAAAGATAAAGTTAATTTTGAAGAGCTTTTTCAGGATAACCCTGTCCGGTTGGTGCTGGTGGTAACCTTTATGGCTATACTCGAACTGATTCGACTTCAGGAAATAAGGGTAATCCAGAGAAAGCATTTCTCTAAGATATTAATCTACAGAAACAAAAAAGGATGAAAATTGTCAGAGGAATTAAACTACCATTTGATAGTTGAGGCTTTGCTCTTTGTATCCGATTCTCCCTTATCTTTGAATAAGCTGAAAGCGGTTTTAACTGAGCTGCCTTCTGAAAAAATAAAGTCGATTATTGAGGAGCTGAATCAAAGATACCGGGAGGGTAATCAAAGTTTTAATATCCGGGAAATAGCAGGTGGATACCAGATGTATACTTTGCCCGAATTCGCTCCCTGGATTAACCAGCTCGATTCTCTGAAAAGAGCACAAAGGCTTTCTCAGGCAGCACTGGAATCCTTATCCATCATCGCCTATCGCCAGCCTGTGGTTAAATCCACCATAGACCATATAAGAGGAGTGGATTCTGGAGCAGTACTTCATACTCTGCTGGAAAGGAAGCTGATCACCATATCCGGACGGGATGAAAGCGCCGGGCGTCCATTGATTTATGTAACTACCAAAGATTTCTTAATCTATTTTGGTTTGAAGGATTTAAAAGAACTACCCAGGATAGAGGAGCTCGAATCTTTAATCCGATTTAAGGATATAAAAGAACTACCCGCTCTGCCATCTGTACCGGTAAAGGAAGATAAAGATACCCTGATCATAGACAGAGAACCGGAAAAAGAGATGCCACCGGAAAGGATAAAAGAAAATATTTAAAGAACGCCCATAAAACTACCACCTGGCAGTTATGTTAATTTGACAAATACAGAAGGGCGTTTTTTTCTTGTAAATGAATAAAGAGATCATCGCCATAGATGGACCAGCCGGTTCAGGGAAAAGCACGACTGCAAAACTGGTAGCAAAAAGACTGGGTTTCGTATATCTTGATACTGGTGCCATGTATAGAGCAATTACCCTGAAAGCTTTAAGAAACAAAATAGACCCGAAAGAAGAAGAAAAATTATCCCGAATGGCTCGGGAATCGAAAATCGATTTAACCGAAATAGAAGGAGAAAACAAGGTTTACTTAGATGGAGAAGATGTCACCGAGTTAATCAGAGACCCAAATGTCAGCCGCCTGGTATCGGACATCTCAGTTCATAAAAACTTAAGAGGAGTGCTGGTATCCAAGCAGAAAGGATTAGGAGAAAAACACAATCTGGTGGCTGAGGGAAGGGATACTACAACTGTGGTTTTCCCTCAGGCAACTCTTAAGTTTTATCTGGATTGTGATTTAAAGGAAAGAGCTAAAAGAAGAATGCTGGAGCTGGAGACTAAAGGAATCCGAACCTCCCTGCAGGAGCAACAAGACGAATTATCCAGGAGAGATAAAATAGATTCCCGGAGAAAGGTAAGCCCATTGAGAATTGATCCGGAAGCGATAGTAGTCGACACTACCAACCTTACCATCGAAGAGCAGGTAGATGAAGTTATACGGTTATACAGGAAGAAGAAAAAAAATGAGATTTCATTATAGAGTTGGCTGGATTTTAACTAATATTTTAGCTAAGGTTTTACGCGGGCTGGAAAAACACGGGAGAGAAAATATCCCTCAGACAGGCGGAGCTTTGATCGCCTGTAACCATTTAGATGTTTACGATCCCCCCTTAGTTGCATGTGCCAGTCCCAGGGAACTATTTTTTTTAGCGAAAAAGGAGTTGTTCAGCAATCCGGTATTTGGCTGGCTAATAAGAAAATATAACGCCATTCCCATTTCCCGGTATAGTTTCGATCGAAAGGGGATAAACCAGGCAAGAGACATATTAAAAGCAGGTAAGGCTCTGGTAGCCTTCCCTGAAGGAACAAGGAGTAAGGAAAGGGAGCTTAAGGAGTTCAAATTAGGTGTGGCAAAACTAGCTTTAGAGGCAAATGTCCCTATTGTACCTGCTTATCTGGATTATTCCAGGAACTGGTTAGAAGCTTTTTTTCTGAGAAAGAAAATAAAAATAAGTTTTGGCTCTCCCATAGACAGAGACGAGCTCACTCTTATTCCCAGAGACAAGGAGGGATACCGTAAGATCACTCAAGAGATAATGCAGAAGATAAATCTCATGAAAGAGAATATTCAGTTTAAAGGTTAAAGATGAAAATCTCTGTAGTTAAAAATGCAGGATTTTGTTTTGGTGTAAAAAGAGCCATAAACCTGGCTTTCGAGGCAGCCAAGAAAAGCCGAACAAGGGTTTACACCTTAGGTCCCTTAATTCATAATCCGCAGGTAGTTGAGGAGTTAAAAAGAGAAGGGGTGCTGCCCATCCAGAATCTGAATGAAATAAGGAAAGGGACTTTGATAATCCGTTCCCATGGCATACACCCCAAGGTTATTAATGAAGCTAAAAAGAAAAAATTGAAAATAATCGATGCCACCTGTCCTTTCGTTAGAAGAGCTCAGGAAAAAGCCAGGGCTTTATATAAAGATGGTTACCAGGTGGTGGTTGTAGGAGAGGCACATCACCCTGAGGTCCAGGGAATCATTGGATATACTGACGGAAAAGCCGTAGTAATAAATCAGCACTCCAGGAATATTGCTTTCACGAAGAATAAAAGGATTGGATTGATAGCTCAAACCACTTTGAATTTTGATACGTTTAAAAAGGTTGTGGGAAGAGTTCTGGAAAAAACCTGGGAGATTAAAATATTTAATACCATATGTAACGCTACAGCTAATGCTCAAAAAGCTACCCTGAAGATGGCTAAAGACGTAGAGGTGATGGTGGTAGTTGGAGGTAGGAATTCCGCTAATACCACGCAATTAACCAAGTTGTGCAAAGAAAAAGGTAAACCCACTTATCATATCGAGACCGAATCGGAGCTCAAAAAAAAGATGTTCAAAAGCAAAAAAAGGATTGGCGTAACAGCTGGTACTTCTACCCCTGAATGGATTATAAAGAAGGTAATCGAGAAGATCAGTGAATTAACCAGAAAATAATGCCTTTCTTAAAAAATTTATTTTTTGGAAAGGTAAATTCCATATAAAGGAGGAACACCTTAATGGCTGAAAAGGACAAAGCCAAAAAGACAAAAGTCACCAGGACCAAGAAGACTAAAAAGAAGGGAGGTGTAAAAAAACCGGCAATCAAAACGGCTGGCAAAAAGCTAAAAAAGAGTACGTTGATTTCGGCGGAAAAAGAAAAGGAGTTAGCCAAGAAGAAAGAACTCAGGGCTGCTAAACGGGAAAGAAAAGTCGAGAGAAAGAAAAAAGAGCTTACCCCTGAACCCGTAATAGAAATGGAAGAGGATAAAGATTACTCCCCGGATGAATTTCAAAAGATGCTCTCCATGTATGAGCAGACTTTCAGGGTCATCAAAGAAGGGGAAATGGTAAAGGGCAGGATACTGGGTATAACCAAAGAGGATGTGATTGTGGATGTGGGTTTCAAATCTGAAGGGATAATTCCGATCTCGGAGTTCACCAATCAGGAGGAGCTGAAAATCGGAGATGAAGTTGACCTTTTCCTGGAAGCCATAGAAGACCAGAATGGTCAATTAGTGCTTTCCAAGCACAAAGCCGATTTTATCAAGATCTGGGATAAGATAAAAGAAGCATACGATAAGGGAACTCTAATGGAAGGTAAGCTTCTCAAGAGAATCAAAGGCGGAATTGTTGTAGATCTGATGGGTGTTGATGCTTTCTTACCTGGTTCTCAGATAGCTCTTAAGCAGGTGCCTGATTTCGATGCGCTTTTAGGACAGACCATGCAGCTTCGGATAATAAAACTCAATAAGAGCAGACGAAACATCGTGGTTTCCCGGAGAGCGGTATTGGAAGTGCAAAGAGAGAAGCAGAGGTCTCAATTGTTAACCGAAATCGAACCGGGACAGTTAAGGGAAGGAGTGGTGAAAAATATAACAGATTTCGGTGTTTTTCTCGACCTGGGCGGAGTGGACGGTCTTCTGCACATCACGGATCTTTCCTGGGGGAGAGTATCACATCCAAGCGAAGTGGTCGCTTTGGGTGACAAAATAAACGTTAAGATACTGGATTTTGATAAAACTACTGGAAGGATATCGCTGGGTCTTAAACAGCTAACCCCCTATCCTTGGGATAATATAGAAGAAAGATATCCGGTAGGAAGAAGAGTTAAAGGTAAAGTGGTCTCTATAACTGATTATGGCGCATTTATTGAGCTGGAGAGGGGAATTGAAGGGTTGATTCATATCTCGGAGATGTCCTGGACCAAGCATATAAAACATCCTTCAAAGCTTCTGGCAGTTGGGGATATAGTCAATGCAGTAGTTCTTTCGGTGGATAAAGAGAACGAACGGATATCTCTGGGCATTAAACAAATGGAGCCAGATCCCTGGGATAATATGGAGAGAAAATACCCCTTAGGTTCCAAAGTAACTGGCAGGGTACGAAACTTAACCCCCTTTGGCGTGTTTATAGAAATAGAAGAAGGTGTGGATGGATTGGTTCACATCTCAGACCTTTCTTGGACCAAAAGGATTCAGCATCCCAGCGAGGTGATGAGGAAAGGAGAAAGGGTGGAGGTTAAAGTCCTGAGCATTGATAAGGAAAACCGCAGGATCTCTTTGGGCTATAAACAGTTTAAAGAGGACCCCTGGCCGGTACTTTCCCGAAATTATCGAGTAGGAGCGGAGACCGAAGCAAAGATTATTCGACTTCTGGATCGCGGCGTAACAGTTGATTTAGATTCAGAAATGGAGGGTTTTGTTCCTCTTGACCATTTAGGGAAACCAGATATTACCAAACCTTCTGATGCTTTCTCCGAAGGAGAGACGATACCTCTTAAGGTAATCGAGTTCGATCAGCCTGGTAGAAAGATAATCCTTTCGATAGAAGAATATTACAAACACAGGGAGAAAGCTGAGTTGGAAGCATTTCTAACCAAACACCCCACCAGGACTATGAAAGTAAAGGAATTAGTCGAGGAACCACAGCGAGATGAGATCGAGAAAAAGATAAGTGCTTCAACTTCAGAGAAAAAAGAACCCGATTCTGAACCGCAAGAGGAGAAACCCCCTTCGGAATAAATCAAAATTGCTTTAAAGTAAAGCGGTGAGTTCCCTCACCGCTTTACTACTTATGTATAGATAAATTAGATCCCTTAAAAAAATGATATGTTTTGTATTATTTGAAGATAGATCAATCCAGCAAAGGATTAAATTAAATATTTAATAAATATTATTTTAAATATAATTAAAATTTGGCTTGCAAAATAAAATAATTTAATTATAATAAATTTTTATTTTTAACCTCCAAGCTAAAGTTATTATAAGCGAAATAAAGCTTTTTTTCGACCTATAGAACAAAATAACTTATTTAAGAGGAATTTAAATGCCAGTACATAAAGTCGTAGTTATGGGAGCCGGGGTTATGGGCAGGGGTATTTCTGAGCTTATCGCCTCAACCGGCTGTGAGGTGGTCCTGGTGGATAAATCCGAGGAGATTTTAAAGAACAGTCTGCATATACTCTCTGAATCCATGGATAACGAGATACAGAAATGGGGATTAACCCAGAGCGAAAAAAAAGCCATTCTTTCCAGAATTTTTCCTACTGTTTCTCTGGACGAAGTTTGTAAAGTGGATATGGTTATCGAGGCGGTTCCGGAAAATCTGGAGATAAAGAAAAAAGCTTTTCAGGAACTGGATTTGAACTGTTCTCCCGATACTATCATAGTCACCAATACTTCCACTCTATCCATAACCGAGTTAGCTTCCTTTACCAGAAGACCTGACAAGATAATCGGGATGCATTTTCTCTTTCCGGTAACCAAAGTACCTCTGGTGGAGATCGTCAGAGGTTTGAAAACTTCACAGAAAACTTATGATGCCATAAAAGATTTTGCTGACCAGTTGAATAAAACCCCGGTAACAGTATATGAATATCCCGGCTATGTGACCACCCGTATTATCGTACCCTTTTTGAATGAAGCCATGCATGTCCTGATGGAGGGGATCGCCTCAGCTGAGGATATCGATACCGCTATGAGATTAGGTTTTGGATTCAATATCGGTCCCCTGGCTTTAGCAGATATGATGGGTCTGGATGTGGTTATGAGCTGGATGGAAAACCTGTTGAACGAGCTTTCTGAACATAAATATAATCCCTGTCCTCTATTGAGAAAAATGGTGAGAGCAGGGCATTTAGGACAGAAAACCGGTCAGGGATTCTTTAAATATGATTCAGATGGAAACAGAATAAAAGAATAGAAATTTAACAATTGAGTTTTTTACTATTTGCTGGTCTTCAAACCAATAAAGAGAACTTTTTTGGCAAGAAAACCTGCGAAAAGCAAGCTGAAATTTTGTTAGAAGACTGGAGCGTAAAATTTCCCTGCCTATCAAGGCAATACTCGCTTATAGGTTTACCTTGATAAAGTTACAGTTTTATACTCCAGACCATTTTGAAAAGCGATAAGGAGATGATATGAAAATTCTGGTTTTAAATTGTGGTAGTTCTTCGGTTAAATATCAACTTATAGATATAGATAAAAACTATCCTTTAGCCAAAGGACTGGTTTCCAGAATCGGTATGAGCGAAGCGGTTCTGACTCACAAACCGCATGACAGGCCTGAGGTTAAAATAACCGGTGAGATAATAGATCATATAGTAGCTATCGAGTATGTGATAAGTATACTCCTTTCCCCTAATCATGGAGTGATTAAGGACAAATCAGAGATTGGAGCAGTCGGACATAGAGTAGTACACGGTGGAGAGAAATTCCCCGAGTCTGTGCTCATAAATTCGGAAGTGATGGTAGAGCTGAGAAACTGCATTGAGTTAGCCCCCTTACACAATCCTCATAACATACGAGGGATAAACGCCTGTCAGAAGATTCTGCTTAATATCCCCCAGGTTGCAGTGTTCGATACTGCTTTTCATCAGCAGATGCCTAAACATGCTTATATCTATGGTCTTCCCTATATACTTTATAAAAAACATGGTATCAGAAGATATGGTTTTCACGGAACTTCTCACTACTATGTTTCCAGACGTGCCTCTGAGCTTTTAAAAAAACCAGCGAATGAAGTTAATATAATTACCTGCCATCTGGGAAATGGTGCCAGTATGGCAGCAGTTAAGGAAGGAATCTCCATAGACACCAGCATGGGATTTACTCCTTTAGAAGGTCTGCTTATGGGAACGAGATGCGGCGATCTGGACCCGGCTGTTATTCTTCATGTTATGGCACGCGAAGAACTTTCTCTTCAGGAAGCTAATACTCTTTTAAACAAACACAGCGGTATGCAGGGAATTTCCGGACATTCAAGTGATATGCGAGATATCATACAGGAAGCTAAGGAAGGACATGCCAATTCGAGATTAGCCCTGGATATATACTGCTATCGCATAAAAAAATATATTGGAGCCTATGCTGTCGCCATGGGGGGTATGAATGCATTAGTTTTTACTGCCGGTATAGGAGAGAACTCGCCATTGATAAGAGAAAGGTGTTGTGAGGGTTTAGAATTCCTGGGTATTGAACTGGACGAAGGTAGAAATGAGGAAGCCATAGGAGTTGAGGCTCTGATCAGCAAGGATAAATCAAAGGTAAAAGTCTTTGCCATTCCCACTAATGAAGAATTAGTCATAGCTCAGGAGACTAAAAAAGTACTTGAGGTAAATACCTTCTTAAAGGATATAGTAAAAGGTGTATAAACTTAGTTTGAGTACATTACTTATTTTGATTCTACTGTTTTCCTTCATCTCCTGCCAGAAAACAAGAGTTCAAAATTTACAGGAGAGGTTAGATTCTTTTCGCCAGACACTGCCTGAGTCGTTAAGAGCCGAGTTCGATGCTCAAAAATACGACATAGTAGTCAGGGGTATCGATTCCCTTCTTCTAATAGATGAAGAGTTCAAAACCGGATACGAACAGATGAAAGATAGAGAGCTTATCAATGTATTCACCCCTCAGGAAGTAGTGGATTTCTTCAAGGTCTATTTCGTGGAGGAGATCGAAAAGGAAAAGACAAAGAGCAAGTAAATCCTTTTTCAAATCCATTAGCTCCCAAGATTACTACTGGATTAGGATCTAACAAGCGGAGAAATATCATAGCCTATCCGAAAACAGGACATAACTACCGTAAGGATATTTTAATGTAGAGGACATAGTAACCTGGGGGCAGCCGTTATACTGGCAGCAGGAGCAGTGAAAAAAGCCGCAAAGGTAATTAATCTGAAAATTCTGTAAAAAAACCTGCTAATCTTTTATATTTATTAAACCCGACTTAAGGAGTCGGGTTTTTGTTTATTTTACTTGACAAAACCACACTTGAAAATATATATTATCTTGAAATATCTCAATAAAAAGTAATTAAAAAAACCTTCTTCAAAATTTTATCAGGAGGTGGAATGAAGAAAGAGAGTTTGGGCTAACTTTCTCTCTTGATTTCTATTTCTTAATTTCATTCTAAAATTGGTTACTCCCTTTCTTCAGGGGCTGTTGCTAAAATTCTGATTAAGTCCAATTCTCAGTTTGAGGATTTCATTCCAAAATCTTGGGCTAAACCATAACTTTTTTCAAAGGAGGCTTTATGCCAAAATATCTTATGTGATATAAACTATGATTTAGGTTTTAAAAACAAGGAAAGGAGGGATTTAAAATGGCAAAAAGAGTTTTAGTCTTAACCTTAGGCTTGCTGTTGATACTGAGTCTAAGTGTTTACGGGGCAAAGAAACCAGCGGACAACAAGAAATCGGAGCTGCGGGAATATGACTTGCGGGACGGGAGTGAAGGATTTGTAAAAGCATCTACCATGGAGCCGAAGGTTTTATTACCCATTACAGGTGATACTGCCGGTTATACCTGGTGGGATGCTCAGGGTGGAACACAAAGGATGATCGCCTGGGATCCTATAAATCTAACCCATATTGTCTGGACGAATTTGATAGAGGAGGGAGGTAATCGATATGTTTATTACAACGCCTGGGACCCCGTAGGCGGCTGGCTGGTAGCAGGAGGTATGCCTACTACCCCGGCAGTTCAGAGAGGTGGTTTTGGTGGTGTGGATTTATTACCGGATGGAAGGGAAGTCCTGTATATGCAGCGGGATAAACCTGATGTTGGTAACTGGGGAAGTCAGATAGCAATAGAATCTAGCACCCCTGGATTAGGTGAGTTTGATCACTACGATATCCCTGATTCTACCGCATCAGAAGCAGCGAAAGGTTTAGCACCAATATTGGCATGCTCTAAAGTTCCTGAGGGTTGGATTCATATTGTAACTATTGCACGGCGTGGAGGATACAATAGATTTGGATATGTTCGTTGTTACGAAGCTCCAGACAAAGTTGATACACTAATCTGTGCATCTCCAGGATGGAAAGATCCTCCATATATATATATTAAAAAAAATACAAGATTACAACCCAATAGAATTCCACATGAATTTGGTAACTCAGCTTCAATTGGTACATTTGTGGCCACTTCTCCAGTCTCAGAAAAGGTTTGTATTACTTGGCTTCAGGCATGGGGAGCTGAAGGAGGTAAAAACGAAATTTATTATTCAGAATCCACCAATAATGGACATGACTGGATGTCATCAGGTTATATTAATGGAATTCGCCGAACCAGCTATGAGGGTACTGAATTCAGAGCGTTTCCTTGTGTAGTTGCAATTTACGATTACAATAATGAGCTGCATTTAGTTTGGAGAGTTTTCTTAAATAAAATGCGCGAGTCAGAGATAATGCATTGGAGCCCGAGTACTGGTATCAGGAAGATCAAGAATGAGTATGGCAAGTGGATAGAATTTTTTCAGTGGTGGTTTGATAACGTTTTAAAAAATATCCCAGAATGGTCCATTGAGGTATTAAAAGCCTTGTCTGGCCTACTTAGTATTAATATGGGAGTATATCCTAATTCCAATTATCTTTATTCTGTCTATACCGAATATCGGGACGATGATATATCTGCAGCCGAGTATGGTAATGGAGATGTGTATGTAAAAGGCTCCAGCAATGGAGGATTGACCTGGGGACCGGAAGTGAATATGACCAACACCAATACAGATGGCTGTTCTCCACCAAACTGTATGAGCGAGATCAATGCTTCTGTGGGAGAGATTGTGGGTGACAATCTACACATAATGTATATTGAAGACAAAGACGCCGGTAGTGCAATCTTAGATGATGGTACCTTTACAGAAAATACAGTTCGTCATCTAAAGTATCCTCGTCCTTCGATACCGGCAGTGGCACAGATAGCCTACACACCCGCTCATCTGAACAGGCCTTTCCTCTGGGCAACCAATGGAGGCAGCACTTCCGATACAATAACTTTCGACAACACCGGAACAAATACTTTATATGTGACTTTAAGCGGACCGAGCTGGCTGACCATTAATCCCTCCACTTTCAGCATAGTAGAGGCAGGAGCAGCCCAGGAAGTGTATTTAACCTTCAACGGAGCAAGTTATAGCGATACCATCCTGATTGACAGCATGAAGGTTGTCTCCAATCACGGAACTTCTGGTATGAATTATATTGATACTGCATTGGTAGGAATACACTTTGTGGTAACAGATGAGTTTTACCGTGTAGAATATGACACCTGTGATTATTCACCCATCACCCAGGTATCCAATATGGGTAATGTGGGTGGTGGTGGTCTGAATCTTGACAGTTTAGGCATGTTCTATAATGGAAATAATTATCTGTTTGAGTTCAGCCCGGTATTTGTCACAGGTGATATAAGCGGAACCGGACCGGTAGGCTTCACCTGGTTGCACCAGGATCATAATGATTTTCTGCCGGAAGGCAATATAAGCACAACCAAGTATAATGATCTGCAAGTACAGGTATTTTACCAGAAGGCAGGGCTGGTGTTTCCACCGCGTCGCTCAGACCATAACTTATATCATTCCTGGTGGGGATACTGGACGAGGTATTCCAAGGTAATCCAGCTGCACCCGCAGATAATCCTGGTGTATGACTGGTGGGTATGGAATGCAC
>Ga0224495_10002376_pt1 | contig 12307 bp, 14 predicted proteins | sample SF_Jul11_sed_USG_FD_168128 | JGI IMG/M metagenome (GOLD analysis project Ga0224495, IMG submission 168128) | Sediment microbial communities from San Francisco Bay, California, United States - SF_Jul11_sed_USGS_4_1 | ecosystem: Environmental > Aquatic > Marine > Sediment | place: USA: California... | reverse complement strand
AGCATATGTCTCTTATAAAAAAAGTATTACAGTCGACCGCAATAATCCTGAGACATTAATGAGACTTGCGAAATTGATGAAAATTGAGGGAATGGATTCTCAATATGATTCATATATTCGTGAGGCTTGGAAAAATTATAAACAAATCGAAAATCCAAATGATGTAATTACGTTGCCTGGCATCTATATGGGAATTGAGCTGAATGCCATTGATCAAATTAAATCACCGAAAGAAAAATTATCAAGAACACTGTCTTTACTGGAATCCGTTCGTGGGTATGGCAGACAGATTGAGTGGATTAAAGATTATTTCAATAAAGTGCAGTTAGCGATGCTCGAAAAAAGGGGAATACCAGATTTTAATTATCAATATTTTATGGGAATACTTTATACAAATTTATATGAAATTTTATCTAAAACCTCATTAAATCAGGTATTATCATGGATTAGTCCCGAAGAAAGAAAAATATTGCTTAAAGAAATTTACCTGCCTTATAGAGCCCAGGGAGATACATTTGAATATCCTGAGAAAGCATGGGATGGAGCATATTTTGAAGGAGCACTCTATTTTTTTCAGATGGCAAACGAGCTTGATAGTCTGGACACCAGGGCTTCTTATCAAATAATCATGTTAGCCTATAACCATTTAAAGAAAGGGGTTACAGAGACCAAGAAAAACGAATTGAAAGAGTATATAAAACATTATTCAAGGATTTATCTGAGAGTTCCAGACGAATCTGTACGCTTTTCTGTTGTGCGCGAAATTTCAAATACTGTTTTCCAGCAGTAATATTTTTTTAAATACTTTGAAGAATATTTTGTTCCGCCTTTGATTAAAATATTAATTTTTTTCAAGATAATCTCCCGCCATTGTTGCTCAATTTGCAAAAATGCAGGGTCGTTTTTATATAATCTGTAAAAACGATGAAGAGCCAGAACTCTATAACGATCAATTTCCAGGGTGCTGCTTAATTGGCTCCATGTGCCGGCCCTTTTCGTGGACAGGGGACTATTTAAATGACCTATGGGGAAATGAATGTTTAATCTCAACCAAAGTTCATAATCTTCAGCTATCCTGAAATGGTTCAAAAACTTTCCATGTTTCGAAAAAAATGCCCGTTTGAATAAAACAGTTGATGGGGAAATAAGACAGCGTTCCATTAATTTTGTTATTATAGAACCTCCTTCCATTTTATGCTGTTTTTTTTGTTGAATAAGCTCTCCGTTTCGTTTCCAGGTCTCATTTGTATGGCTCCATTCAAGAAAAGGATTTAATTCCATATATTCAATTTGCTTTGCAAGCTTTTCAGAATCCCAGAGATCATCGCTATCGAGGAAAGCGATATAAGGCGATGAACCAATATCGGTTCCCAGGTTTCGGCAGAATGATACTCCCTGGTTTTTATTCAATCTAATGTAATGGATATCTGGATGGTTCTTAAGTTTTTTCCAGTAAACTGAAAAATCAGCTGAGCCATCTTCAATAATATACAGTTTAATATAAGGGTAGCTTTGATTTAAAACTGATTCAACTGCTTCCATGGTTAACCGTGACCGGTTCCATGTAGGTATTATAACATCGACAAATTTATTTTTTCTGGAGAAGTTCACTGATATGAATCAATAAACCACTGTTTTTTGGGTCAAGTTGCAAAGCCTTTTTTAGTATTTCAATTGCTTCATTTTCTTTTCCTGTTTTATGAAGTAGCATTGCATAGGTATCCATAAAGGCAGGATTTTCAGGTTCTTTTTTAAGTGCAAATTTAATTAACTCTAATGCCTTATCGAGATTGCTTTCTTTACGGTAATAAATATAGGCAAGTGAGTTGCAGGCATTTGGATTGTTCTTATCTTCCCGCAGAATATCCTGCAACACATTTAAAGCGTCATTAAGCTTGTCCTGTTTCTCAAAAGAAAAAGCAAGCATATTACGCAGTTGAATATCATTATTATATATCTGAATCAAGGATTTCAGGTTTTTTTCTGCCCTTGAAAATTTATTTGCTTTCAATAACACTAATGCATAAAGTCTCGGGAGAGGTAAAAATTTTCCTTTATCATCAAGATTCAGAAGATTTTTTAAAATGATTTCTGCTCGATCAAGCTCGTTGATTCTGTAGAGGCACTGAGCTTCAAAAAAATTTAATTCAAGATCACCAGGAAGGATTCTGATTGCATCTTCAACAGTTTTCAGTGCTTCCTGAAATCTGTTAGAGTTGTAATAATAGATAGCCTTTTTTTTTAATTCATTAATATTTCCAACAAGTGTTGTAGCCTGTTTTTTTTCTGATTCTACCTTTACCGTACTAAGGATTTCGGCAAGCATATCATCATTGAATACATCCGTATTTTTCTCTGAGTTTGTAGTCTGTTCCATCTGTAGTTAATGGAGTGACAGAAATGAATCCCTGGTAGAATGCTTCAAAATCTGTTTCCTCTCTCTCCTTGTAATTTAGCTCAGAGCCTCCCAGGTTTAACAAGTATGTATCTTGTTCCAACAAGGTTCTTTTATACTTATCTCGGTAGATTCTTGATCCCAGTTTAGTCCATTTTATTTTTTTATCAAATATAATGTTTTTTGGACAGTTGATATTGAGTAATATTTTCTCTTGCCATAAATAGTGGTATTCTTGAATAAATTGTGCTACAAATTCACTTACTTTTTGAAATTCACCTTCTCCATTTATATATTCTGTAGAAATGGCAATTGCGGGGTAGTTATGAATATAGGCATGACGCGCGGCTCCGACCGTTCCCGAATAGTGAATATCATCTCCCATATTAACACCTTTATTTATTCCACTGATAATCAGGTCAAAATCAGGGGAAACAAACTCTCCATGTAATGCGATGTTGATACAATCAACAGGAAAACCATTTACAATATAAGTAGTTGTATCAACTTTTTTAACATATATATCATCATATATGGTCATAGCCTGGCTCGTAGCTGATTTTTCGATGGCAGGTGCAAAAAGAGTTACATTATGTTTTTCTCTTTCAAGGGTTTTCCTTAAAATTTGAATTCCCTCAAAGTTGATGCCGTCATCATTGGTTAACAATATTTTCACAGGGATAAATTCTGATCTTAATTCAGGTAGTAATGGTTTTTTTATCTGTTTAATCTTTCATTAAAACCTGTTTTTAGCTGCAAAACAAAATTTATAAAAATATACCATAACAAAAAAAATGTCCGCATTTGATAGAATATGCCGAAAATATGATATGGATATTTTTGTAAACGATCAAAAACTCGATTTTACTCTGGATAGAATCATGACCCTATCTGAAATAATCGAACATTTGCAAAATTGGGCATCAGGTGATCAGCTATACCTAATTGATTATATTGTAAATAAAACAGACAGTAATCTGGTATCGCACCAGATGAACAGCAATGAAATTGATCGAATCGATGCATGGATTGGAGATAAAAATGATTTAATCCAATATACTACCAATGAAATTATCTCTTATATTGAAAAATTGAATAAATATTTTTCCTTAGAGGAAAACAGCGATTCCCTGATGAAAAAAAACAGTTCAGAAATAATTGCAGGTCTCCAATGGATTGCCGAAGGATACGAATCCATTAATAATATTTTTGCTTCTGGACGTGAAATCAATACTGAGCTTTTTAGAAAAGTCAGTTCAGAAAATATTGTTTCGGAACGGGATGAGCTCCATTATATTTTGTATCAAATTTATCGCCAGCTGATGCTTTTTAAGAGATCTAATACACTTTCGGGAATGTCAGATACAGAAAAAGCAGAATTGTCAATTAAATTTTATAATCAGATAGAAGAGGCTCAGTCTAACTTAGAAAAAATCGCATACAATTTAACTATAGGAAAAGAAAAGCAGGCATTTTTCTCTCTTGAAACTGTTATTGAGTGGTTGTCCGATGGAATGGCATTAATGGAGCAGAGTGGAAAATCAGAGGCTGTTCATGAGTGTGAGGCATTACTTGGCGCCATTGACCTGGCATTAAATAATAATGATCTTGTGGAGCTTGCAGACATAATAGATTTTGATTTTAAAGACTTTTTAAGTTCATTAAAGAAAAATGAAACAAGGGTTGAAGTTAAATAGTTATATTTTATTCGATCCGGCCCAGTTCTTTAACAGGGTATCTAAATGTTTAAAAAAAAGATCATATTGTGCAGAAATTGTTTCCACAATTATAGGTGCTGTCCAGGTTAAAATTACAAATGCAATCATAATCTTAATGGGAAATCCGAGCATTAAAATATTCATTTGCGGAGCAGCTTTGGAAACGAGTCCGAGAGTAATCGAGACAAGAAAAAGTGTTCCCATGATAGGGAGAGCGATTTTTAAACCAATAAGGAATATGGATGATGTCAAGAGAACCATAAACTTGGTCAGACTTTCCTTTGCGGGAGCATTCATTAAAAAATTATGTAACAATACGGGTTGCGAAGTGAACGAATATATCAATGCCTTGAAGGTAAAAAGATGAGCATTGCTGACAAAGAAAACATATAAAGCAATAAGGTTTTTAATTGTGCCCATCAAAGGCAGCGAAACCATTGCCATTGGATCAAATACTTCACTTATTCCGAAACCCATTTGCACAGAAAAAAATTCACCCGCTATCTGAAAAGCCGCAAGCAAAAACTGCATTGATATACCAATAAGTAAGCCGATGGTAACCTGTTCTATCAATAACATGATAAAGTTATTGCGTATCAAGAGGTCAATATTATCGGGAAATTGTACAACTGGTGTAACTGCAACAGAGAAAAAAAAAGAGAGACCTACCCGATAAAAAAAAGATACTGCTTCCCCCCCAAACCCCGGCATAACGCTTATCATTGCAAGCATGCGACCAAATAAAAGTGCAAACAATTGAAACTTTGAAAAAAAGAGTTCCATCTGAATCAGTGTTTTCCAACAACTTCAAGAATATTTCTGGTAAAATCAACCATGTTTTGAATGAGCCAGGGAGCAAAAACTATTATAGACAATAAAATGACTACAAGTTTGGGAACAAAGGTTAAAGTTTGTTCCTGAATACTGGTTGTTGTCTGAATAATGGAAATTATAAGACCGACTGCCATACCGAGTATCAGCATGGGAGCAGATAATTTTAATGTGATCCAGATTGCATCGCGTAAGAGAGCAATTACATCTCCTTCAGTCATTTTTAGCCTCCGCCATAACTTTTGACAATTTCATAGGTTAAAAGGGACCACCCGTCAACGAGTACAAAAAGAATAATTTTGAAAGGAAGGGATATCATGACAGGCGGTAGCATGATCATACCCATGGACATTAGGGTTGATGCCACTACCATGTCGACGACGAGAAAAGGTATAAAAAGATAAATTCCGATAATGAATGCTTTTTTCATTTCTGTCAACATGAAAGCGGGAATTAAAACATGCATGGGAACCTCAGAGGCATTTTTAGGACGTTTTACTTTACTGAGTTTTATAAATAATGCAATTTCTTTAATTCCTTCTTTTCCTGTCTGCGAAATCATAAATTTATGCAGTGGCTTTGCGGATTTTTCAAAAAAATCAGTAGCCTTCATTTTGCCTTCCATATAGGGCTTCAGAGCATTCTCGTTAATCTCATTAAATGTCGGTGCCATTATAATAAATGTCAGGAACAGAGATAAAGAAACCAGAACCTGATTAGGAGGCATATTTTGCAGTGAAAGGGCTCTTTTAATAAAATCGAAAATAATAATGATTTTGGTAAAGGATGTCAGCATTAATATAATTGCAGGGGCCATACTCAATAGTGTTAATAATAAAAGTATTTGCATGGATAATGCAACTTCAGCAGGAGTTTTCGCCTGCGTTATGTTGAAATCAATTTTCGGTATGGGTATATTTTGAGAAAAGATATCGGAAGGAACCAGTCCCATTACAGAAATAATCAATAATATTTGAAGTTTAAATTTCATCGTTATCATTAAGTTTATCGCGCCCGTTTTTCAAACGAGCCAGAAGTTCTTGTGAATTGTACTTGATTTTATTTTCATAGAAGGAGTCATTGGAATGATTTTTGGTAAAAAATGATTTAATCTTGTCTGAAACTATTTTTCCCGTTTCAATCCAGAAATCTGGCTTTTCTTCAGTAATTTCCCGCTGGCAATCAAGCTTGATCTGATCAATGACCTGTTTCTCATGAAATTCAGTTATCAGTGAAATTCCATTTTCTGAGGATCCAAGAAGCATAAGTTTGTTTCCCAATTCTATAATGTGCATGGATTTTCCCGGGCTGATTTGTTGATTGTGCAATAATTTTATAATTTCACTGTTTTTTGATAAAAATTGTTTTCTAAAAATTTTAATACGATAAAAGGCATAAAAAGCAAATATCATAATTGCCAGAATAAACGTTGTTTTCAGGATTTGCGAAAACCATGAGGTGGGCTCCTTTTTTTTTTCAGAATCTGGCGAATCAATATTGTCTAATTCCTGATTTAATAGCGTCTCAAATTCAGTTTTGGGGGCCATAGATTCAGGTGAGGGTTGAGCAGTGATCTCTTCAGGGGTTTGCGAGTAGATAACTGTAGAGCTGTTTATAGTAATTATGAATATGAGATGGTAAACAAATCTTAATGCTACAGGTTTGAAATAATTATGTGACATAATATTCGATTTTAACTGAAATGTCCAGAGGAAGATAAAGTGACAACTATTTTTTAATAAGATAATTCAATAAAAATTGATTTGAAAATATTTTTATAGATCTTTATAGTAGAACTAACGATAGTAGAATAATGGACAAGGTTTTAAAATTTATTGATAAATATATTGATAAAATACCCATTCATATTCGTGATATAATTCAAAAAGGATTTATCGCACTAACAGCGCTTGCATTGTTGCTGGCAATTGTGTATGGTATTAACCGGGGAATGAGAGAATCTCTTCCTTCAGGAGTGAAACTTTTTGAAAAATCCAGGGATCTTTTTTATACCGATGAGCTGAAAAATGAAAATAAGAACCGAATTAAACTGATTGAAGATGTCGAGTTAAATTTATTTATTCAGGAAAAAAGTGATGAAAGGTTATATCCTGCGTTACGAAGACTTGGAAAGGATACTTCAAATCACATGATTGGAGAAAGTGGTGATATGATTCAAAAAGAAAACCGTTTATCCGAAAAAGATAAAAATTTATTTATGGAAGAGGACCCTGTCTATAAAAATATAGAACCACAAAGTGATTTTTTAGAAAAAAAAGATAATTTAAATTTTTCAGTACCTTTAGAAAATGATTCTTTAATAAAGGAGTCACCTATTAAGGATGCAACTGAGTCAAGACCGAACCAGAGTGGAAGCGGAAAGAATAAAAATTCTCTGGACTTAATAGAGTAACAGATGGTAAAATACTTGCTTATATTTTTTGGTGTGCTTATTTTATCAAAAGGTGAATATGCTCAGGGTGCCAGTGGATTTCCAGCCTTAGAAAATCAGGATGAGCAGCTTTCTTCCAGAAAAAAAGTGGACCCTTCAGGAAAAAATTATCTGGAAATTGCCAAAAACTATACAAATAATGGAAAATTTGATCTTGCAAAAAAATACCTTGATCTGGCTTCACAAAGCGAAGATGCTAATATATATGAAGAAGTATTGATTTGGGATATATATAATGATTCATTGCAGGGTAAAAAAGATTTAAACAACAAGCTTGATCAAATAATGGGAGATGCATATGCAAAGGCTCTCTATTTTGCCGCAGATGGCTGGCAAACCTATTTCAATAATAACCCGGAAGCAGAGGAGATTGGAAATTTATCAAGAGATTACAGGGAGCGTTTAATTGCTCAATTTCCGGACTCGAATTGGGCTGATTTATCATCTATTCATCTGGTACCTCTTTTTATTAATGATAAAGAGTATGATTCGGCACTTTTTTATTTATTAAAATACTTTGAAAAAATGAAGTCGGGCAACCTTTCAGAAGGTGACAGAGCATGGTATTATTTGGCAGTAATAATGGAAAAGTCTGAGGAACATAAAGATCTTGATAAGGCAATCAAAGCGTATCAAAAGGTAATCACATATCCAGACTCCATGTTTGCGGTTCAATCCAGGAAGAAAATTATCGAAATAGAAAATTTATATTTTATCACCAGATAGTTAAAATGAATAAACAAAAAATGTTCAGAATATATAGTGGGCTACTATTTATATTTGTATTTTTATTTCTGGTACTTTTTGCTGAAGAAACTTCGGGCTTTGCAGTTGCTTTTGAAGAAAATAATAAAGGGGCGATTGTAATTGTTGATAATGAGATAGATACCATCATAGAAAGTTATTATCAGGAAATCAGAGATAATTCGCAGCAAGCTGATTTAGAATTAAAAATGAAAGATGAGATTGATATTTTATCTCTGAATGAAAATGAAATCAGTATTGAACAGTATAATACTGAGGTAGAACCTTCGCAGAAATATATTCGCCACAAAGTCGAAAAAAATGAGTCTCTCTGGATAATATCCCAAAAATACGGTGTTCCTGTTTATACAATTGTTTCTGCAAATTCAGGGATAAACAGCAGTAACATTCATAAAGGTGATGAAATCATTGTGCCGGTACAAAAAGGTTTAATGTATAAAATAAATAAGGGTGATACTCTGGGAGCTATATCAAGAAAGTATAAAATTTCAACAGGAAGTATCGTTGAATTTAATAAACTTTTTGATAAGAAGATAGTTGTGGGGAAAACAATTTTTTTACCTGAGGCCCAGCCTGTCGCATTGAATAATTCAGAAAATGCTCTTTTTTTTGAATGGCCGGTAAAGGGTAAATTAACCAGTAGATTTGGATACCGTCGACATCCAGTTTTAAAAAAACGCTTGTTTCATGCGGGACTTGATATTGGCGCTGTATCAGGGGCATCTGTGAAATGCACTATGGATGGAGTGGTGATTTTTTCAGGCGATGCAGGAACTTACGGAAATATGGTCATCGTCAAACACAAAAAAAACTACATGAGCATATATGCTCACCTGTCTGCAATAAATGTTGAAAAAGGGGCACTTATAAAATCAGGCTCAACTCTGGGAAGGGTAGGTGAAACAGGACTGGCCACTGGAAACCATCTTCATTTTGAGATTAAAAAATCAAATAAAAGCATTAATCCATTGACTTTATTAAGAACTCAAAAATAAATCTCATTTTACGGTTCTGTTTGGCAACAGTTAAAAATTATTTGTATGGGGCAGAAGAGCTTCTGTCTGTAATTATTTTTTTTGCTGTTCAAGTGCAGGGCCAGAGTAGGTTTCCAGTGACCACCTTGCTTCACTTCTGATAAATTTCAGGGAACAGTGTTTGTAAATCTGGGAAATTTTTTCGGTAATGTTAAAGTAGTGTACAACTACACCGGGAAAAAGAGTATCTCTTACATGAAGATAGACATTATCTTTATAATATCTTTTTACTTTGTAGATTTCCAGTTGTTTTTTTAATTCGTTTATTTCTGACTCCAATTCTTTGTAGTCATCAAATATTTTTTTAAATTCAATTTTTTTAAGATCGGTAATTTTACCATGCATACGGGTTATGTACTCTTTTATTTCGCGTATTTTCTCAACGTAGTCACTGAACTTACCTTCTTTAAATTGTAACTCTTTAAGGGTGGAATCATATAATTTTGAAAATTTTGGATGGGTACCCAGGTGGATAATAGTAGGTGTTTCATTCTGGTTTCCAATTACATCTGCTGCTATATATTCTAAAGCAAGGAGCTCTCCTCCTACTATTTTATTGCCTTCCTTTAAAAGTGTGATATGAGAATAACTGCTGACTGCACTTGCAATTATGCTGCTTACTACAGTGATGGGCCCTTCAGAAATAATGGTTGAGTTTTCAATAAAGCTGCTGTTAACTCCATTTTCGGCTTCAATAACACCTTCATTTTTTGTATTAATTCCTCCAGAAACATTGAAACTTCCTCCGGATTTTACATGACCACTTTCAACCAGTCCCGAAACATATATATCATTATTTGATCGGACCTCTGCACCACGTTCAATGCCTCCTCCGATTTTTATCACTCCTGCATATTGTAGATTTCCTGATTCAAGGCCAACATTACCGTTTATTGCCAAAACTTCACTGACTGAAATTACATTTCGGATTTTATTATAGATGCCCATTTTGTCTGAAATAATCTCATTTTCAGAATTGAAATGAACATTAGAACCGAGTTTAATATTTACATCTGTTACTTCATTGGGTTTGATTTCTTCTGCAAAAATGTTGTATCCAGCCGTTCCTTTAATCATCTTGTGTAGTCTGGCAAGTTTTTGGCCCTCTTGAACGGTATGAAATTTTTCTATGTTTCTGAAATCTGCTTTGCCGGATTCATCGATACTTACCGGAGCATTTTCGCTGATATAAAATTCAATATAACCATCTCTGCCAGGCTTCATGGGAATGCCGCGTGCAATTAAATACTCTTTATTCAGGCATGCAGACGGATTTTTTTTATACTCATCTAACACTTTGCGAACAAGTACAGAATCGACCCCATATTTTATATTATAAGTTTTAATTATTTCATAAACCTTTTCAACAGTAATTAATCCATCGTAGAGACCTGTAAATGTTATAAATGCCTCCATGTTGTTGTTACTGGTTGTAATAACAACTACCTCTTCGATTGTCAATTTCTGTGTCTCTTCGTTCATATTTTTCCTGAATTTAGTTTAAACTTTTTTATCTGTTTACATGATATAAAAAGAGATTATTCTGTCACGAATTTTTTTTATAGAGGTAAATGTGCATAAAGAGTTAAAAAACAAGATTTCACAATTATATAGTTTATCAGAGAGAGATTTTACTAATCCTGAGAATGTAGCTTCAGTTGAAGAGGCTATTTCTCTTCTTGATAATGGAAAAATCAGGGTAGCCGAACCGGTAGATGGAAAATGGGTTGTTAATATCTGGGTTAAAGAGGCTATACTTTTATATTTTTCTTTAATGAAGATGAAAGTTATTCACTCCGGTGAGATTGAGTATTGGGACAAGATTCCGTTAAAAAAAGGATTTGCTGAGCGGCAGGTCAGGGTTGTGCCACCGGCAGTAGCACGATATGGGTCATATATCGAATCAGGTGCGATATTAATGCCTTCCTATGTGAATATTGGAGCATATGTCTCTACGGGAACTATGGTGGATACATGGGCAACAGTAGGGAGCTGCGCACAAATCGGTAAACATGTTCATCTTTCTGGAGGTGTCGGGATTGGAGGAGTACTGGAACCACCTCAGGCAAATCCTGTTATAATTGAAGATAATGCATTTTTGGGTTCAAGAGCGATCGTTGTGGAAGGTGTACATATAGAGCAGGGAGCTGTTTTAGGTAGTGGAGTCATTATTACCGCATCTACAAAGATTATTGATGTTTCTAAAAGTGAAACAGTACATTACAAAGGTATTATTCCCCGCAATTCTGTTGCGATACCTGGAATGATTCCTAAGAAGTTTCCAGCAGGAGAGTTTAATGTACCTGCAGTATTTATTATTGGACAAAGGAAAGAATCTACTGATTTAAAAACAAGTTTGAATCAAGCTTTAAGGGATTTCGAAGTAAACGTTTAAGAGAATCAGGAAAGATATTCACGCTTGCAATTGAGTTTAGATTTGCTGCAGTCGAAAATAGAGTAGTGGATTATGTAAACCGGAAAAAATTAATATTTTTTGCAATTTTGCTAACGGCAGGTCTGAATTCCTGGATATTTTCAGCGGGAATACAGAAATTAAAAATTCATGTTGTAAGAAATGGAGAAAATATATCAGCAATTGCGAAAAGGTATAATATGAGCATGAGTTCAATTTTATTATTTAATAAAATTGAAAATCCGGACAGGATTATTCCCGGTCAAATATTAAAGTTGTATTATGGGAATATCGATGATAATCATAGTGTCCATCCGGAATTGGAGATATCTGATATTTCACTTTCCAGGCCTGTATCAAACTGGACCCTGATTAAAAGTTTTAAATCTTATGGTGAGATTAAAAACTATGGATTGCTATGTAATGCAGGTAAATTCAGAATTGTAAAAAGTGCTCAAGATGGAAAAGTAGTAAAGATTGCATATTTACGGGGATACGGAAGGTATATATTGATTGACCATGGGAAAGGATGGCATACGTTGTATTCTAATATTTCTGATGAATATGTGAAGGAAGGAGATCTTGTGAAGAGCGGAAGTGATATCGGAAAACTTAAATCAGAAATAATTTATTTTGTATTATCTTATAAAGGGAAGCCTGTAAATCCAGAAGGATATTTTAAGCGCAATTAAATAATAT
>Ga0224495_10002375_pt1 | contig 12308 bp, 12 predicted proteins | sample SF_Jul11_sed_USG_FD_168128 | JGI IMG/M metagenome (GOLD analysis project Ga0224495, IMG submission 168128) | Sediment microbial communities from San Francisco Bay, California, United States - SF_Jul11_sed_USGS_4_1 | ecosystem: Environmental > Aquatic > Marine > Sediment | place: USA: California... | reverse complement strand
ATTCGCTGGGGTACGACCTGATGGACGCCTGGCTGCTGACCGGGGGGGTGTTGATTTTCCAGGGAGGACGGGAGCCTTCCATCGCCACCCTGGCGGCCAAAAACGACCGGGCCTTTCTGGAATTGAAATTCAGTTTTTAACCCTTACTTTCCTTTCTTATCTTTGTCTTCTTCCGGTTTGACGGTAACCGATTCCACCAGCCAGCGGTTTCCCCCCCGGTCCAGCGTTAAGGCCACATTCCAGGTGGCGGACCTTAGGCTGCCTTTCATTTCAAACCCCACCGTGGCCGTCCCCCCATCAGGGGTGGTATCCAAAGCAAAATAGACCTGTTGCCGGGAAGCCCCTGCCCCAACCACCGATTCCACTGATTTTGCCGGTTGCGCCAAAAACGCCCTTTCCGCCTCCTGATAAACGGCGGAGCGCCGCATATTCCAATTGGGCAGCAAAAAAGAAAGCAGCATAAAGGCCATGAACATGGAACTCATCAGCACCAGCCGTCTACCCAGGGTGGAATCATGCTGGGTTTGGACCACCACCGTCCCCCCCAGCCGGTCCCCCAGCCTTCTGCAATAAGGGTCCGTAAACACCAACACGGCTTCCACCGGCAACAGAACCAGGGTCAGGTTGCGAACCGCCAACCCCCCAAAGGATGCGGCGGCGGCGGGGTCCGACCCCAGGCGGACGGCAATGCCGGTCAGTTGTTTGCCCAGGCTCCGCCCTCCGGCCATGTCCCTAAACACCAGCAGGCCAAACACCCAGGCCTGATGGATCAACGGGCCAAAGGAGGATTCCTCCTGTATGGGCTTTAAGTCCCAGTGATTCCCCTGGGAGGCCAACAATCCCAGTTTGATAAGGACCGTCGCAATCAGATAATCAATGATCAGCGCATACAGACGCAGATGGTGAGGCGCCAGCATATGGCCGGACTGGATGACCTCCTGCCTGGGGTCCGGGCTGGGTGCAGCATCAGGAGTGGGGTTGGTCATGGCGGTTTAAAGGGAAAGGTATCCCGCTTTTTTTAATGAGGCCACCAGAGCTTCCGAATAGGGGGTTGGGGCCAGAGAATGGTAATGACGGGCGGCGTTGGCCATGGCTTCAAATTCCATGGTTTGCGCATAGGTTTTAATCAATCCCAGCCAGGCAGTCTGGTTGTTTTCATCGTTTTCCAAAATGGATTCAAACGCCTTTTTGGCGGAATCCTTTTCTCCCTTTAAAAACAAGGCGTAGGCTTTGATTTCCTCCATGCGGGGGAATTTTTCCCATCCGCCGTGTTGGGCCAGGATTTCCAGGGCTTTTTCGGCTGCCTGAGGGGTGTTTTGCCGCAACAGGGTTTGACACAGATAAAACAGCACCCCGGTGTTCATGGGATATTCCTCCACCATTTTGAAAAAATCATCCAGGGCGCCTTTGGCATCCCCCTGGTGGGCCAGCAAAAGATTGCGGTTGATCCGGCTGAGGGTATAAGCGGGGTCCTGGGCCAGACATCCATTGTACAATTCCAGGGCCTCATCGTATTCCGCCATCAATTCGTGGGTATAAGCCAGGTTGTGCATGGCAGGGGTAAAAGCGGGGTCGGTTTCCAGGGTTTTCATAAAAAAACCTTTGGCCTCCATCACCTCATCCTCCAAAATGGAAAAACATCCCAGGTTATACAACAGAATGGATTTATCCCCGTTTTCGGCTTTGGACAACAGCTTGAGATGACGGGTTTTTTCCTGGTGGATGATGGGAGAGGACCCGGAAGAATGAGAATACAGAACCTTGTTGACGATCGTCAAAGGGTCGGAAAATGGTTGGTCATTCAATGCCGAAAGCCCTTCCAGGACATTGCCCCGGCTTAAAACGTCCAAAATAATGGTGATGGCACCGCTCATGGGTTCCTTTTGGGTCAGGGGGTCACTTGGCTGATTTTAATATATTGTTTTCAAACTGTATTTCTATATCAGGATACTGCCAAACGATCAATTGGGTTTCCCCCTCTTTTGTCCCCTGCACCCCGGAAGGATCCCCCAGCGCCCAGCGCACTTCCCGCGGGGAATCCCCCGGTTTGACCACTCCATTCAACAGGCGGGTTCTTAAGGTGGAATCCAACTTTTTTTCGGCCATTTCCTTTAAGGCAATGAACAGGATGGAGGGCTGTCTTCCCGGCCGGTAAACCCCTGCGGTCCCTTTGACCCAAACCAGCCGGGAAACTTTGGTGGAATATGCCACCCGCCGCCAAACCACCCCGGAAAACACCCCGGAAGGTTCCGTTTCGGTTTTCAGGCGGATATCCTTTGCGGGAATCTGCCGCGCTTCCACCGGGTTGTCAGAAGATTTTACAATTTCCGAAAACACGGGCAGGGTTTCATCTTTTTTTTTCGCCGTGATTTCCGCGGGGGTATAGGTGATCCATCCTGATTCGTTGAGGATTTGGGTCCGGCTTGGATGAATCACCTGATACCACAGGGTTCCATCCGGGGCGGATGTAGAATCCACCACGGCAAACCCGTTGCCGGAAGCCAACAGATACCGCCCGCCGTTTTCGGGTCCGTTGGTGTAGGCATAGGTGTTCACATGGGTCAGAAACCCCCCCAATTGCTGGCCATACAGAGTTTGAGAAACCCCTCCCAACATCAGCCACAGCACCATTAGGAGCAACGGTTTTTTGTGCATGATATCCCTTAAGAACCATCCGCAAAAGAACGGGGGGTTAAAAACCAAACGATGGTGTCACCATAGCGTTTTGAGGCCAACAGTTCAAGGTGTTCGGGAAGGGTGTTTTCTGATCCATGGGGGGCTTCCGCCACCAGAATGGATTCCGGGGGAAGTTTGCCGGGTTCAAACAGTCCGGCCAAGTACCCGGAATCCCCATAAAGGGCATAGGGGGGGTCCACCAACACCACCGCCGGAGGCAAGATGGGGTTCCGGGCCAGCCAGGATTCCACTTTCCCCGGTATCACCTCCCACCGCTCCCGAGAGGGTTCCAACCGGGTCAGACTGGCCCGGATGGCCTGGGCGTCTTTGGGGTGGGCCTCCACAAAAACGGCATGCAACGCTCCCCGGCTCAGGGCCTCCATCCCATAAGCCCCGGATCCGGCATAAAGATCATACAACCGGGTGCCCTCCCAGGAAACCAGGTTTTCCAACACATTGAACACCGCCTGGCGCACTTTTTCGGATGTGGGCCGGGCCTTGGAGCCTTTGGGGATGGTCAGTTTTTGGCCGCGCCACCGGCCCCCGGTGATTTTTACCATAGAAATTTGGCCGCTGATGTGAATAGAACCCTGGGAAAGGATCCATTTGGAAAGATGGGAAAAAAGAACGATTCAGACGTACTTGGCCAGCTTCTCACGAAAAGGATGTTTTTGAAAAACAAACCTGAAATCCAGGGGGCGGACCCAAAACCAATCCACAAAGCCCCCCAAAGGCCGGGGTATTTTGCCGCCACCAAAACCCCTTTCGCGTCCGTAATGGTTGCCATTCCCCTGTTGGCGGCCTACGAAGCCCTGGTGATATGGGAAACCGGCGGCGGGGTGCGCAACGGGGCGGATGTGTGGCTTCGTTTGGTGCTGGAATCTCTGGGGGCATCCCCCCGCCACACGTTTGCCCTGATGCTGTTTGGTTTGCTGACCGCGGCCCCATTTTTATACCGGCCCGATTCCCTGTTTCGGTTTCGGTATCTGCCGGGATTGGTGGTGGAAGGGCTGGCGTACAGTTTTCTTTTGCAATGGGTGCTGGATGGGTTGTTTCTGGGGGTGATCCAAGGGGCTTCCTGGCTGGCCGACCCGTCTTTGACGGTAACCGGAGCCATGGCGCCCGGCTGGGCGGCAAACCTGGGGCAATCCCTGGGGGCCGGTCTGTTTGAGGAGTTTGTGTTCAGGGGGGTGCTGCTGGGGGGAGCTTTGCGGGCTGCCCGTGGTTGGGGACCGGCCTGGGCCAGAATCGGGTTGATCAGCCTGGGGTCGGCGTTTTTGTTTGCTTTGGCCCACGTTCCGGTGGACCCACACGGGGGGATTGGCACCTATTCGTTTTGTTACAGACTGGGGGCCGGGTTGATATTGGGGGGGATATACGCCGGACGGGGTTTTGGGGTCACAGCCGCCACCCATGCTTTGTATGATATCCGCATGTTTTTTGGGGGCTGATAAAAAAATGCCGTCGGTTATCCTTCAGAAAGCAAATCCCCGGCGTGGTGGATGGCCAGCCTCCCGGTTTTGGCCAGTTTGTCCGAAGCGGTCTTCAGATCCATGGTCAGATCCAAAGAGACGGCGGTTAACACCATGGGTAGGTTGACCCCGGTGATCACCTCCACCTGTTTATCCACCATCAAGGCCAGGGCCAAAGAAGCCGGGGTGCCCCCCAGCATGTCCACCATCACGATCACCCCCCGCCCCTTGTCGCATTTTTTCACCAGAGCCTTCAACCGTTTGGCTGTGTGCTTGGGTTCCTCCCCCGGGACCAGGGAAAACGGATGGACCGGAAAGGTTTTTTGGGTTGGCGGGGTTTGGTCCGCAGGCTGCAACGACTGCCCCCAAATCAGCCCGCAGGCTTCCACCAGCCCCTCCGCCAGCAAGCCGTGGCATGCGATGATCAAACCGATGGGAGCCGATGGAGCTGTTGTGGTCATGGGATGAATCACCTGAGAATCAATCTTGGACCGCCAGAATCATATCCACTTCCACGGCCACCCCCCGCGGCAGGGTGTTGCAGCCAATGGCGGCCCGGGCATGGCGGCCGGAATCGCCGAAGAGTTCCACCATCAGGTCCGACACCCCGTTGATGACCTCCGGCTGCTGGATGAAATCCTCAGCGGAATTGACAAACCCCCCCACCCGCACCACCCGGCGGATGTGATCCAGACTTCCCAGGGCGGCTTTGGCCTGGGCCAGGCAGTTAAGGGCACACAGGCGGGCGGCCTGATACCCTTCCTGGGCGGTAAAATCCCGGCCCAGCTTTCCCAGGTAAACCAATTTGCCCTGGGCGTTGAAGGTCACCTGCCCGGAAATAAACAAAAGATTGCCCTCCCGGACAAAGGGAACATAATTGGCGGCGGGGGCCGGGCTGGAGGGAAGTTCCAACCCCAGAGATTTCAATTTGGCTTCAACAGACATCAGGGAACGGCTCCAAAAGGCAGGTGGCGGTGATCACCCCCCGTTGCGGGGGTAAACCATTTACCCACTTCCCCCAGCCGGGGTCAAGGGGAGGAAAATCCTGCAAACCATATCCCCGGGGGAACCCGCCGATCACCGGCCCTTTCCGGCCGGTGGACAAACCCGGTCCGGATGGTATATCCTTCAGGAAGAATCCTCCCTCCCAACCCCCAACCGAAATTCATCCAACCATGAAGCTATTTGTGGATATAGACGGTGTTCTGTTGAATTTTGAACACGCCTTTGTACGCTACCTGAACCGCAACCACCTGTTAAAACTGCCGGAAGACTACGAAACCGACACCTTTGAATTTGACAAGGTGCTGGGCCCCAACAAACTGGAGGAAGCCTGGGGGGCATTTTTAGCGGCCGAGGACGCCGGAATGCTGAAGCCCTATGTGGACCCTTCCCGCTTCAACCAAATGACCCGCCCCTACACCATTCACCTGCTGACCAACTTTCCCCGGGCGCAGATGGAAAAACGGATTCGGAACCTGACGGACCACGGTTTTCAATACGACACCCTGGACCATTGCGGATTTCATGTGTTTGAAGGACAGGTGCCCAAAAGCAAGGGAGAAATGGTGAAATCTTTGCGGGAAGGGAACGAATGGGCATTGTTTGTGGATGACCACCCGGACAACTGCCTGGATGTGCACCGCCACTGCCCGGATGTGGATGTGTGGGTGATGACCCGCAGATTCAATCAGGATTTTTCTCACCCCCGGGTGCGCCGGGCCAAGGATTGGGAATGCCTGTTTGACCACCTGGGAACCACCCATCCCATCCGGGATTCCCCCCCCCAAAAAGCCGCCCGGGGGTAACCGGATCCCCCTGGGAATTATTCTGTGTGGACAATCAACTCCCGCCGGTAACGATCAAACAGGGTGGATTTGCTCATCATCCCCAAAAACTTTCCTTCTTCCACCACCGGCAGACTCCACGCCCCGGATGCCTCAAACTTTTGCACCGCGGTGGGAACCGGTTCGCTGGCGTCTATCATCGGCAGGTCCATATGCATTATCTCGCCCATGGTCATCAGCCCGTACAGGCTTTGGTCAAACAGGTAGGGACGGATATCATCCAGATAAACCACCCCCAACCAGCGGTGGGAGCTTTTTTCAACCACGGGGAACACATTTCGTTTGGCCTCTTTAAACACCTCCACGAATTCACCCAGCAGCATGCCTTCGTGCAACACCACGTTTTCCTTATCCAGCAGTTCCCGGGGCACCATGGTATGCAACAGGTGCAGATCGGACCCCCTGGAAGCCATGGTTCCGCGTTTGATCAGCCCCCGGGTGTATACACTCCCCGCCTCAAAAAAATAACTGGTCAGCATGGCCAGCACAGCGGTGATCATCAGCGGCAGGATCAAACGGTACCCCCCGGTGATTTCCAGCACCAGGAACATGCCGGTCAGGGGGGCGTGCATCACCCCGGCCACCATGCCGGCCATCCCCACCAGGGCATAGGCCGAATGGCTGGCCCACCCCATGCCGGGCAGGGCAATTTTTAACAACCGGCCGTAGCCATAACCCAACGCCGACCCCAGCACCAGACTGGGGGCAAACACCCCCCCCACCCCCCCCGATGCCAGGGTGAAGTTCACCGATAAAAATTTAAGTAAAATAAAAAGAGCCACCAACCACAAAGACATTTCGGTTGCGGTGCCCAAGAAACCCTGAATCGCCTCGTAACCGTCGTGCAGCACCAATGGCATGTAAAGCCCCAAAACACCCACCAGCAGCCCCCCCACCCCGGCAGTCACCCACGGTTTGAATGGCATTTTTCCAAACACCCCCTCCCAAAAAGTCAGGCTACGGGCCAGCAACACCGAAAGCAACCCGGTGGCCGCCCCCAGCAACACACAGGCCATCAGGTCCAGGGTGCCAAAAGCAAACACCTCATGGGGAAAGGCAATCTGATTGCCCATGATCATGCGGGAAAACTGGGTGGCGGAGACCGCGGCCACAATGGTTGGCAAAATGGAAAACGCGCTCCACTCCCTTAAAATCACCTCCAGGGCAAACACCATGCCGGTCAGCGGAGCATTGAAAATGGCCGCGATGGCCCCCGCCACCCCGTATCCCAACAACAACACCCGCCGCCGCTCATGCAATCCCATCACGCTGGCCGTGGTGGAGCCGATGGCCGCCCCACTGGTGGCAATGGGGCCTTCCAAACCGGAGGAGCCTCCGCTGGCCACTGTGAGAAAGCTGCCCACCAGCCGGGACCAGATCATATCCCGCCGCAAGGCCCCCCCTCCAAAAGTGGCCGCCCGGATCAACTCCGGCACCCCGTGGCCCAGGTCGTCCTTCAGCCACCCCCTCACATACCAGGCCGCGGATGCCGCCCCGATGGCCGGAATGAAAATCATCCACCATTGGCCCTGCCATTGACGCAAAATCGGAATGCTGCCATGCACCAGCAGGTTCAGCGCCACGGCGGATAACGCACTGACCATCCCCACCCCGATTGCAAGCCCCATCAGCACCAGGGCCTCTTTGGCGGAGGTGCGTTGGAATTTCATCTGCCGGTCCGGCTGCTCATTTTGGAAAGATGAAATCATTGGGGCGGGGCCGGAAGAGTTTTGCGGATGTAATCCAAAATATCCTCCCGCCCCGGACGGGTGCGGAAGAAATCCCGGGAGGCCTGACTGTTCATCAGATGGGATACCTGGGTCAGCATTTTCAGGTGGCCTTTGACCGTGGAACAGATGAGGGCCAGCAACACATAAACGGGTCGGCCGTCCAGGGCATGCATATCCACCTCTTTTTCCAAAAAGAACACCCCCACCACCGGCTGGCCGAAACCCCAATCCCGGGGATGGCGCGGGTGGGGCAGCGCCAACCCATAACCCACCCCGGTGGAGGCCAGGGATTCCCGCTCCAACAGGTCCTGGGCCAGAACCTCCCGCAGGGGGGCCTGGTCCTTGCCAAAGGGCAGGTGGAGGGCCACCTGCCGGTAAATCGTTTCCAGGTCTCCCCCCTCCACCCGGTAATGAATCCCCCCCCGTTCCAGAGCCGAAAGCAGGTTGATTTCCTCCTCCCCTTCGGGTGTGGCGCCTCCATCTTTTCCTACGGCGCTGATTCTTTTGTGCTGCGCCCATTCTTCCAGGTCCCGGCGGTGAAACCGGTATTCCCCCCCCAGCTTAAAGGTGGGGACCACCCCCTGGCGAATCCAGCGAAACAGGGTTTCCTCCGAAACCCGCAGCATTTCAGATGCTTCTTTTACGCTTATCTCGTCCAAAACAATCACAACTCCGGTGAGGGTGGATGGCCGGGCCACCATGGCAAAATGGCCCTGCCTTTTAATAGACGATTCGGTTTTAAAAGCAACCCTGTTTTTTAAAAAAAGGGGGAAACCCGGAAGGGTTGGCCTGTGTTAATTTTTATGGGCGGCCCGGATATGGCGGCCATCCTGGTGGGCTTTGATCAACCGGGTGGTGATCTGGATGTTTTCCTCAACCAGGGCGGCAAACTCCGGGTGGTTCTGCTCCTCATACACCCTGCGGGCCAGGATGTAAGCCTCCAAGGCTTCAGAAAGCCGGTCCAAAACAGACGCCTGCTTTCCGGTTTCTGGTTTTTGCGCCGGGGATTTGGTTTCCATTTCCCCCAGGTCGCTCAGGGCATTGGCCAGATTGTTCTGGATGGTGGCCCACCCCAAAGGGTCTGTTTGGGGGGAACGTTCCTCCAGGCACAGCCGGAAGGCGCACACGGCATCCTCCACCAGGGCCGGGTTGTTGTGGATGCGGCCCAGGCTTCTTAAGGCGGACCCCAGGGCGTTTTGGGTCATGCCCCATTCCACAGGCCGCTCGGAGCGGGTGTAGCCCCGCAGGGCCTGACCAAAAGCCTCTACGGCATCGGTGAGTTTTTCGGGGGTGTCAGTCAGACGGGCAAGTTCCACCAGGGTGCTTCCCCGGTTGTATTGGGCCATGGCCCAATCCAGAGGGTGATCTTCCACAGAAACCACTTCCAGGCACTTTTGGTATGCGTCCAGTGCCTCCTCCAAATGGGCCGGGCTGGATTTTTTCATTCCATAGCCTGCCGCCACGTTTCCCAGAAGGTCCTGGGCTGCGGCCCAATCCAGGGGGGCGGTTTTCCGTGGGGTCTCCCGGGCGTTTTTGCGGGCCATGTACAAGGTTTCACCGGGAGAAAGGGGGGCCTTGCCTCCCATCAGCGTCCGGGGGATTCTTTTGAAAAGCAGATAAAACAGGTCTTCAGGGCTGGTGGGCATGGTGGCAAAAAAAAGGGGAAACCATTGTGGAGACAAAAGGGGCGAACCTTCCAGCCCCCCGTTTCAACCGGGACCTCCGGCGGATAAGGCCCCCCGATGGTATCCGTCAGGGGGGATGTTTTTCAACAGTGTAACGGCCCGGCGGCAGGACGGTCAATCCATCCGTCCCAAAAACAACAAAACACGGCCTGGAACGGCTGTGGCCCCCAAGACCGCCGGGGAAACAGGGCTATTTTTCCGCCAACGGCCCCAAAGGGATGGTTTGGACAACCGGTGCCGCCTCCGGCCAGCTCCGTGTGGAATAGGTGATCTCCTCCCGGCCGATCACCACATCGGTCACGGCGAATCTGGCGGCTTGTTGGGTGTAACGCTCACCAAAACGGACAGGATAGATTCTGCGGCTTTCTTTTTGAAACACCCGCCCCACCACCAAAGAAAACCGGTGAACCCCCGGCTTCCAATCCCGGATTTCAAACCCCGCATAAATCCCCCGGGCCGGGTCATAGGCTTTCAGAGTTTCAATATCCTCTACCTTGTCCGGATCATCCACCCGCACCAGGGTATCCACCGTGTAGGCGGTGGCGGCTTCCATTTTCCACCGGATGTGCAGGGTGGATTTGTCATCCCAAGCCACCTGGTCCAACCAGGCCCGGTTGGTCAGCCGGATGTGTTTGGGCGGCTCCGGGGTGGCAAAAGGATCCTCCCCCCCCCGGGTGAACACCCACAGGTCCAAAGCCGGGGTGATGCGGCTGGCATACAGCACAAACCGGGTGCCGTCCGGGGAATCCAACAGGGTGATGCGGTGATGGGAGCCAATGGGACCTGAGGCTTTCAGCAAATGGCCGAATGCCAGAATATCCCCCGCCACCACGGTGAAAGGTTTGGCCTCTTTTTGGGGAACAGGGCGCTCCGCCGGATTTTTAAGGGCTTCTGCCTCCTGCTGTTGTTTTTCCCTGTCTCGGCGTTCGGCCTCCCTTTTTTCCTGTTCCTCCCGTTCTTTCTTTTCTTTTTCTTCCTGTTCCTTTTTTTCCCGTTCCTCCTGTTCTTTCCGGTCTTTTTCTTCTTTCTCTTTTTTTTCCCGTTCTTCCTTTTCCTTCTTCTCTTTTTCTTTCTTTTCCTGCTGTTCCTTTTCCTTCTTCTCTTTTTCCTGCTGTTCCTGTTTTTCTTGTTCCTGTTTTTCAGCGGAATCCTGTTGGGTTTTGTCGGTGGATTCCGAACCGGTTTCCTTTTCCGGTTCGGGGGATGGCTCATCCCCCTTTTCCGATCCGAAGTCAAAATCAAAGTCAAAATCAACCGAGGATTTGACCGCGGACTGGACCTGATCCTTTAAAATATCTGACCCGCTGGGAGTGCCGGAGGGAGTTTGGGCCAACACGGGGAAACACCCCCCCTCAAAAAGCAGTCCGCCCCCCAAAATCAGTGCAAGAATCCGGGGGGCGGGTTTGGCCATAAGAAGAATCACGGGATGGGGAACATTTGATTTGGGGGAAGCCGCAGGCTGCACCGTCTCCCTTCACAAAGGAAGCAGCAAGTTAAACCGTCTCCCGGCGGATGTTGGCCCCCAACGCGTTCAGGCGGGTATCAATGGCGGCATACCCCCGGTCTATCTGGTGGATGTTCTGGATTTCGCTGGTGCCTTTGGCCCCCAGGGCGGCAATCAGCAGCGCCATCCCGGCCCGGATATCCGGGGTGGTGATGGTGGCCGGTGTGAGACGGGAGGGTCCCGCCACCACCACCCGGTGCAAATCACACAAAACCACCCTGGCCCCCATGCTCATCAAACGGTCCACCCAGAACAGCCGGTTTTCAAACATTTTTTCAAACACCAGCACGGTTCCGGTGCATTGGGTGGCCACCACAATGGCAATGGAGGTGAGGTCCGAGGGAAACGCGGGCCAGGGGCCGTCGTCAATTTTGGGGATGGCTCCCTCCAATTCCATGCGGATCACCAGTTCCTGGTTGGCGGGCACCCTCAGGTGGGGGCCTTCGGCCACGGTTTCCACCCCCAGCCGTCCAAACACCATGCGGGTCATGCGCAGGTTTTCCAACCCGGCATTTTTTATCAACAATTCACCGCCGGTCACCGCCGCCAGCCCGATGAAGGACCCCACCTCGGTGTGGTCCGCCATCAGGGTGTGGTCACACCCCTTCAGCCGGTCCACCCCCTCTATGGTCAGCCGGTTGGTCCCGATGCCTTCTATGCGGGCGCCCATGGAAACCAACATGTGGCACAACCCCTGAACGTGTGGCTCACAGGCCGCGTTTTCCAAAAAGGTGGTGCCCTTGGCCACCACCGCCGCCATGATGGCGTTTTCGGTGGCGGTCACCGAGGCTTCATCCAAAAAGATCGGGGCCGATTCAAAGCGGTTCCGCGGCAGGGTAAACCGGTACACCCGTCCGGTGCGGATTTCCACCTCCGCCCCCAATTTGGTCAACACCAGCAGATGGGTATCCAGACGCCGCAGGCCAATGCGGTCCCCGCCGGGGGAAGGAAGAATCACCGACCCCACCCGGTGCAGCAACGGGGCGGCCATCAAAAAAGAACCCCGGATTCTGCGGGCAATGTGGGATTCCGGCCGTTCCGACAACTCCCCTTTGGCCTCAAACCGCCAGGTGGTCCCATCCAGCCGGGTCACCTGGACCCCCAACATTTCCAGCATCAAAATCATGTCCCGGATGTCGTTGATATCCGGGATGTTGCGCAAAATCACCGGCTCATCGGTCAGCAGTACGGCGGCCAGGGCCGGCAGAGCCTCGTTTTTGTTGCCCGAAGGAATGATCTCCCCGGAAACAGGGTTGCCCCCTTCCACAATGAATTTTTCCAAAGCACGAATCCTGATGTGAATGAAAAACAGCCGACAGAGATTTCCGCCGGGGTTCACCGCCTTTCTTTTGCGTCCTGTCCAGCAACCAGCACCGCCTTGCATTGTGTCGCCT
>Ga0224495_10002374_pt1 | contig 12313 bp, 9 predicted proteins | sample SF_Jul11_sed_USG_FD_168128 | JGI IMG/M metagenome (GOLD analysis project Ga0224495, IMG submission 168128) | Sediment microbial communities from San Francisco Bay, California, United States - SF_Jul11_sed_USGS_4_1 | ecosystem: Environmental > Aquatic > Marine > Sediment | place: USA: California... | reverse complement strand
AGAGGCCGGGTTACCCAGCGCCCAGATGCCCTTGGCATTGCGCGCCATGCCATAGTATCTCAGGCTGCGCGGCGCGTTGAGCGCGGGGTTTGGCTGCTTGGCAGGATCGGCCAGCAGGTTGCGGCCGGTGTTGACATAGCCGCCACTCACGCCGATCAGCGGAAACAGTGTGGGAAACATGTCGCGGTGGCTGGCCGGCAGATGGCGCTGCGTGCCGCAATCGATGCCGTCGCCCCAGAAGATAAAAGGCACCTGGCTTTCAAGGTAGTGACGATCCGGCGCGGTATACAAACCGAAACTGCGCGCACTGTGGTCACCGGTCGCGGCGATCACTGTGCTGGCACGCAGCGGGCCGGAGCGCACCTCCTGCACGAACTCGCCCAGCAGGTCTGTGGCGTAGTGATAGGAGTCCAGGTTCTGCACCAGCGTGTCGGAATTGCGTTCGCCGCCCCACTTGTCCATGTTGCGGTTCGGGCGCTGATACTCCGGCGGGAGATCATAAGGCGGGTGGTTGGTTGAGGTGAACACAAAAACAAACAGCGGCTTATCGCCCTGTGGCTTTTTGAGGCGTTCCGACACGTACCTGAAGAGATAGCTGTCCCAGACCCCCCAGATGCCCAGCGAGGCATCGGGGTAGGCGGCCTTGAGGTGGTTCGCATCAATCACCTCGTCGAACCCCTGCGTCTCGAGAATGTGGTCAAGGTTGCGCCAGCCGGCGAGCGCCGAGGTGACAAACATCGTGTGATAGCCGGCGCGTCGGAGCGCAAGCGGAATGGACCATGGGATAGGCGACCTGCCCTGCGGGCCCAGTGTAAGCGGTGTGATCGGCGTCGAGAACAGGATGCCTTCCAGTGAAGGGTGCGTACCGGGCTGCGCCGAATCGAAATTGGAGAAGTGGCAAGCCTGCGGCAGGGTGGGAGCAAGGCGTCCGAGCACATCGAAGTCGCTTGCCTGGTAGAGAAATGGCTCGGCACTCCAGGATTCCATCAGAACAAACAGCAGGTTCTTCTTGCGATCGCCAATCTTCTCGGAACCCTTGACCATGAGCGCCTCGCGCAGCACCTTGGGATCGGCAGCCTTGATGCCCAGTTCGCGCGCCGCCTCCATCGGCGAACTGAAGCCCAGTTTCCGGAGGCCCAGCAGCGGATCCTGAAGGTTTTGCGTGTCACCCCGGTTGTCCCATGCGAACTTGAGCGCGATAACGCCGTTCGGCACCATGTCGTTGAGGAACTGCGAAGTGGTCACCGGAACGTTCTGCCGCCCCAGTGCCATCGCGCGCGCTGTGCCCTTGATGGTGAGAACCAGCATTAACATGCCCAGCAGCACACCCAGCAGCCTTGCCCAGACTGGGATGCTATGAGGATTAAGCCGCCGGCTTATGTGGCCATGGAGCCACTTGCGTGCCCAGATAGCCGCCATGCTGAGCACCAGCAGAACGCCCAGGGTAAGCGCCACGGGAAAATCACTCCAGATTGTCTGGACAACGGCCTTGGTGTCATCCTCAAAAAAGCCAAATATGATGGAGTCGATTGGCGTTTTATAAAAACCGAAGTAGTGCAGGTTGATCAGTGATGCAAAGGCATAGAGCACGACTATTGTGCCACCTATCCAGCCATGGAAGCGGCTCGGCATGAAGAACAGTGGCAGCAGCAGCGCGACGGCCGCTGCACTGACTTTCAGGTCGAAGCGTGCGCCCTGGAACAATACAGCAAGGATGTCTGAACCTGGCACCGCAAAACCGCTGGGCCAGTACCAGACCATTTGCATGATGCGCAGCAGGGACAGCGTGACTGCCACGCATAGCACGATGATCCAGGCCTGAAGGGTAGCGGAGGAAAGAACCCCAAGAAAATGCCGCACAAATAACCGTGGAGAAAAATTCATCTTCAATTTTCCTTGTATGCGTTGCTCTGCTGCGTATCTGTTTTTTTGGCACTCGCTAAAGCGTCCCTGCATGGCTTCAGCAAGCGGGTTGCGGCTGACAGGCCATGCAGCATGCGGTGCGTCCATGTATGCACCGGGCTGCGGGTTGCTTCGGTACCTGAATTCCTAGATAATTTGAAATGCTGAACTGGTTTGATTGTCCAGCACGATGATATTGTATATTCGATCTCTACAGACAAGAAATCGAGATGTTGGATAGATAACCAGGCGCCTCTGGCTTGGTTGTCTTCTGCGGTTTTGCAGCTATCATCCACCGTTTTCTAATTCCAACATTATTCACTTCCGAGCCGATCCCCGATCCACATGAACCTCAAATTCCAGCGCGCGGTTGATCGTTATGCGGGCATACCGATTTGCGCGTTGCTTTCCCTGCTGGATCGCGTCTTTGTCATGGCTGCCGCCGGCGGGGTCAAGGCTGCCACCCGCGGGGGCGAAGCCGCCGTCAGCGCGCCACCGCGCAAAATCCTGATCATCCTGCTTTCCGAGATGGGCAGCCTGGTGCTCGCGCATCCGATGTTTGCCCGGCTTAAACAAAAATATCCGGAGGCTTCCATACATGTCCTGCTGTTTGCCAAGAACCGCGAAGTGCTTGATCTGCTCGGCGTGGTTCCCGGGGAAAATGTGTTGACGCTGGATGACGGCTCGCTGGGCGGTTTGGTGAAGGACAGCATCAAGGCTATCCGCACGCTGCGCTCGCTCAAGATCGATGCGGTGATCGACTGCGAGTTGTTTGCCCGCGTCAGCAGCATCTTCTCCTATCTCTCCGGCGCGCGGCTGCGCGTGGGATTCCATCGCTACAACCAGGAAGGCCTTTATCGTGGGTCGTTCATCAACCGTCCGGTGCTGTACAACCCCTACCGGCATTTGTCGCACCAGTTCCTGACCATGGTCGCGGCGCTGGAGTCCGGCACCGTGCCAGTCGCCAAGCTGTTGCCGGAGCCTGAAACCTGCGCGCCGCCGCAACTGGTTTTCAGCCAGCAGGAACGTGCGCAAGCCACGGCGCAACTGCATGCCGACTTCCCCATGTTGAAGGACAAACCGCTGGTGCTGGTCTATCCCAGCGGCGGCATTCTGCCGATACGCGCCTGGCCGATAGAGTATTACAACCAGCTGTGCAAATGGCTGCTCGGAGAAGGCTATGCGGTGGGCGTGATCGGACTCAAGGGAGATCAGGCGGTCGCGCAGACCATACTGGATCATTGCAGGAGCCCCAACTGTGTCAACCTGGCCGGTTATACCAAATCGGTGCGGCAGTTGCTGGCGCTGTTTCATCGCGCCTCGCTGCTGGTCACCAACGATGGCGGGCCGGGGCAATTCGCCGCGCTGACGCCGCTGCCCACGATCACCTTCTTCGGCCCCGAAACGCCGCAGCTCTACCAGCCGCTGGGCAGCAATGGTTATTGCTACTACCTGTCCCTGTCCTGCTCGCCGTGCCTGACCGCCTACAACCACCGCAATTCGCCCTGCGATGGTGATAACCAGTGCCTGAAGCAGGTCACACCCGGCCATGTGCTGGCAAAGGCGCGCGAGATGCTGGCCAGGGATGCCCGTTCCCTGATCGGGGCTGAGATCGGGCGGAATACATGAAGCGGATCGCCCGGATCGCAGAACAACCGTTGCTGGCCTGGTTCCTGAAAAAACGCTTCATCAAATTCGGCACCGTCGGCGCCTCCGGCGTGCTGGTCAACCTGGGCGTGCTGTATCTGGGCCAGGAATTTCTATTCACCATGATCCAGTCTCACGATATGCGTCTCAACGCCTCGCTGGGGCTCGCGATTTTCTGCGCAACTGCGAACAACTTCTACTGGAATCGCCGCTGGACCTGGAGCGACCGCACCCATCATCCCGACAGGCACCTGATCCTGCATTTCGGCCAGTATGCACTGGCGTGCTGGGTGGGCATCGTCGTGCAGGTGCTCCTGACCAAGCTGTTCGTGCTGTATGTGTATTATCTGATAGCCAACGCAGCGGCCATCGTGCTGGCCAGCGTATTCAATTTCCTGGTGAACAATTTCTGGACGTTCCGCAGCCACAAGCCGGTAGATGAGATCGCGCTGCCGATTATTCCCGAGCCGGAGGCAGATGATGAGCAGAGGACCAGGTAATACGATTCTTAAATCGAAAGTAGAATATCGGGCGCGTGGGGGGCGCCCTGCGCAATTATTGTTTTAATTGAGATCATACGGAGGTGTTTGATGAAAAATTCGCGGTTGTTGGCTATGTTCCTGGCAGTTATTGCAGTGGCGGGCGTGACGCCCAGCAGTTTTGCAGGCAGTGAACGCTGGATAATGACCATGACTACAGATCGCATGGTCAGGGAAAATTTGGTCCATGTGCGCTTCATGGGTCCCGATGGCGCCCCGCTGGAAAGCAATGCCTTGAAAATAGCGGACGTTCGGGAACAGGATTGCGCCGCAGGTCATGCCTTTCAAATGATCAAGGATTACAAAATGGGATTCTCACCGGAGAAGAAACTGGTGGGGCTCTATTTGTTTCCTCACGCGTGGCAGGGCAAAAATCTCTGTTTCAGCATTCCGGGTGTAGGAAAAGCCGAGAAGAGTTTTACGGCGGACAATAACGGCCAGTCCATCGAATTGAAAGTAATGCCATAAAAAACGGAAAGACGCCGGCCAGCGAATGAAATTATCTGAGCATAAGCTGCGCCTGGGATGGTATGTGCTGGCGTGCCTGCTGGCGGTGTTTACCTATTTCTACGGTCTGGGCAGCCAGCACATTCCGAAGAACAGCGACGAATATGTATATGAGCATATCGCCCGGGTGACCGCCGCCAGCGGCGAATTGCTGCCGCTGCAATCGCAGCTGGACAACATGCGCAATACCAAGCCGCCGCTGCTGTTCTGGCAGGGCATTGCCTCCACCGGCTGGGGCAAGCACTGGACGTTATGGGATTTGCGCTACCCGAGCGTGATCTACACGTTGCTGACGGCTGCGATGCTGCTGATGCTGGGCCACAAGCTGACCGGCAGGCTTGAGACCGGCTTTGTCGCCGCGCTGACCTTTCTGGCTTTTTTTTCCACTTACCGGTTTGGCCGTCCCTTCCTGACCAATTCGCCCGAGGTGTTCTGGATATTCCTGCCGTTCTTCGTGCTGCTGTACTGGCGGCAGGCTTTCGCTTCGCGCTTTGCCGTTCCGCTGCTGCTCGGCGTAAGCATCGGCATCGGCTTTCTGTATAAATCCTTTGCGCTGGGCCTGCCGGTGACGCTGGGCCTGACCGGCTGGTATCTGCATCAGCGCCAGTATCGCGTGGCGGAGTTTCTCAGGCAGGACGCGCTGAAGGTTGCGATCGCCATTGCGGTTGCGGTAGCGGTGTTCGCGATGTGGTTCGCGCTGGACCCCGATCCTCGGGCGGTGTGGAAGGAATTCGTGGTCGGCGAGAATGTCGGCAAGTTCGACCCGCACGGCCCGAGCTATCTGGAGACCCTGCTTTGGGGCGGCTCCAGCATCTGGAGCTACATTCTGGCATTTCTGACCAATGCGGGCTTGCTGACATTTCCGGTGATCGCGCTGATTATGGTCGTATACCGGCGGCGCGCCAGCTTGAGCAACGATGAGAAGCTGCTGCTGATCTGGATCGCTGCGATGTTCCTGAGCTTCTCCCTGCCCAGCCAGCGTTCCGGCCGTTATCTGCTGGCAGCGATGCCCGCCGTGGCGCTGCTGTGCGCATTGAATTGGCAGCAGATCGGGCACAAGGCGTTTGTCGCCACGCTGGTTCTGGCAGGCACGGTCATGGCGGGCGTGGTTTATCTGGCCGTGCGCCTGCAAGCCGAAGTCACCGATGTGCAGTTGTATCCGCCGTCGCTGTGGCTGCTGCCGGTGGGCACGGCAATAGTGCTGCTGCTTGCCATATTCACACCGGGCCTTAGCCGGTATAGCGTCAACGTTGCGGTTCTGCTGGTGATGTTGTGCTTCGCCGCTTTGCTTCGTCCATTCGATGGAGCCTTGGGACATTTCAGCGCAGATGCCCAGCGATATGCCAGCGGCAGGGACGTATGGGTACCGTGCAATTTCAGGGCCAAGGACGAAGGCCACAGGTTCATTCTGCCGGGTGCGGAAATTCACGGTTATAACGAAGACCAGAACCTTTCTGCCAACGACTTGGCCGGGCGCTATCCGTTGTTCACGATTCGCGAGGCGTTGAGCGGCACGCGGCAGAACGTTACCGGGCAGAACGATACCGGGCAGAACGGCAGTTGCACCGAGTGCAGGATCATCGGCCAGCGTCTGGATATTCGTGGCCGCTTGAGCGATGAAGAGCTGAACCAGATATTCCTGGAAGGCAAGGTATTTCAGAATATTTTCATCAGGGAAGTATTGCTGGAAGCGCCACCGGGCCCGAAATTTGTGCCGCCCCAGACTTCTGCGCAGATGTGCCGCTGATGAGCAAACCTGTTGCCCATCACTCCGGCTCGCGCCATACATTGATGCTCTGCGTAGTGCTGGCCGTTTTTGCGGCGGCATTTTACAGGGTCGCCAGGCATCCGGCACCGGCAGTGTTTCAGATGCCCGAGGTTGCGGTGCAACCCGGCGACGCGTCAGCCGATTTCCGCACCCGCTTTGCCTCTACCAAACATGACATTCATACCCATGCTGCGTCGCTGGTCGAGCTGAGCGATGGCCGCATCCGCGCCTTCTGGTTCGAAGGCAGCCGCGAAGGCGCGCAGGATGTCGAGATACGCAGCGCGGTGTTCGACCCGCAAAAAAATCTGTGGAGCGCGGAAAGCAGCGTAGCCAACCGCGAAGACACGCAGCGCTCGCTGCTGCGCTATGTAAAAAAACTCGGCAACCCTGTGGCGCTGCGCGCCGCAGACGGAACGCTCTGGCTGTTTTATGTCACCGTCTCGCTGGGCGGCTGGGCGGGCAGCTCGATCACGGCCATCACTTCACAAGATGACGGCATAACTTGGAGCCCGGCGCGGCGGCTGGTTACTTCCCCGTTCATCAATATCAGTACGCTGGTGAAAGGCACGCCGTTCATGTATCGCGACGGCAGCATCGGCCTGCCTGTTTATCACGAGTTCATCGGCAAGTTTGGCGAGTTGCTGCGCCTATCCGGCAGCGGTGAAATCATCGACAAGCAGCGGCTCAGTTCCGGCAAAACCGCAATTCAACCAGTGATACTGATAAAAAATCAGCAGCAGGCGACGGGAATGATGCGCTATACCGGCGCAAGCCCCAGGCGGGTAATTGCCACCACGACCGGCGATGCGGGGCAGCATTGGAGCGCGCCCGCAAAGACCGCGCTGGCCAATCCTGATGCGGCAGTTTCCGGCGTGGCATTGCCGGACGGTCGCATCCTGCTGGCGCTTAACGACAGCGAAGAAGGCCGGAATGTGCTGTCTCTGGTTATTTCAAACGATGGCGGTACCACCTGGAAAACCGTTTACCAGCTGGAAGACCAGCGCGGGCAAAATACCGATGCGGCGCACTATGTGCAGCTCGCCGCCGAGTCAGCCAGGGCAACCGATGCCGGTGTAGCCGACGCAAGCAAGCATGCGGAATCCGCCAGGCGTATCAAATGCACGGCGCAAAGCTGCGGCTTCGAATTCTCCTACCCTTACCTGATCCAGACGCGCAGCGGTGACTTTCACCTTGTCTATACCTGGAACAGAAGCTATATCAAGCATGCCCGGTTCACACGCGCCTGGCTGGATCAACGCCTGGAAAAAAATGCCGATGGCAAACTTCCCGATGCAAAATTTAACTGACATTACCGGTCTGGCGGGCGTGGCCAGCGCGCTGGCGGCATCCACGCTGCTGTTCCCGTGGATAAAGCGCCTCACCAGACTTCATAAGGGAATGGCGACAGCAGCAGTCTTTGTTGCTGCGCTTATTCCCTTTGGCGGCTTGCCGCTCGCCGCATACGTGCGTGGCGCAAGTGGAGATCTGAGCATCACGACGCTGGTGCTGTTGTGGTGCGCTTTATTGGGACCGTGGGCAGGGTGCGCAGCGGCTGATATTAAACATCGTCTCGCGCTATGGGTATTGATCGTGCTGGCGGCATTAACGCTATATCCGATGGCGCTGGGTATCGGCGCATCCGATCCGTATCGCCTGGGTTACGGCAATTGGCAATTCGTGATCACGCTGTTGCTGGTCGCACTGGTGGCCTGGTTCCGGAAATATTATCTGGTCGCTCTGTGCATCGCGCTTGCCGCTCTCGCCTGGGCGGTGGGCTGGTATGAGTCCGGCAACCTGTGGGATTATCTGCTCGATCCGTTCGTGTCGATCTACGCGCTGGCCGCGATCCTGATACAAGTGGTGAATAGTCTGAGAGGCAGGTTACACAAAGGGCAGTCGTAGGGAACATCTTTGCACCCTGTGAAGCTCGTAAGATGCGGTTCGCAAGCTCACCGCATCCTACTGCGCTGGCTCATTAGTTTATCTGGTAAAACTATTGCAATGCTGACCCCGGAGCTTCTGCATTGGAATTAGTTCGTGTTCTTTCGTGTTTTTCGTGGACAACTGGATTTTCTAGGTTAATGGGGCAGTTGGCTGGTTGTTTCATCAATCGCCCGTACATCAATTGCCACAACCCATGAAAATCCTTGCGCATCAGTGTCCATCCGTGGCTGACAGCCTATTTATGCTACAAGTGCCACCATGCTCAGTTCATCAGCGCCGAGAGATTCCGCCGTTTCGATCTGGTGTTGCAGCACCTGCAAGTCCGCTTCTGAAGCATCTTTCCCTTGTGCGGCACGGAGATTGATGCGCTCACGGAGCGTGGCGATGCTCGCCTGAATATCCATTATCCGGAAAGGTACGGCAAGCCGCTGCGACAGTTCGCGGAACAGGTCGCGTTGCCAGCGCTTGAGAAAAGCGGCATCGATGATCACCGGCCAACCCGCGCCCAGCAAACCCTCCGCCAGTATCGTCAGATGCGCGTAAACACGGCGGCTGACATCGGGCGCATACAGGCCCTCTTCCATCCCGCTCCCGCTGGACGCAGAAGAGGCGATCCCTGCCAGCCGTTTGCGCTCGACATCGGAACGCAGACGCACCATGCCTTGCTCCTGCAACACCGATTGCGACAGCGTGGTTTTGCCGCAGCCGGAAAAACCGTGCGTGATGCAAAGCTGTGGCGGTGCAGCCTGCGTCAACTGCTCAGCCAGTTGTAGAAACCTATTCACCTGGGTAAAGCCGTCCGCAGACTGCCCAGCGCGAAGCACAGCCACCTTGGCGCGCACCATGGCGCGATACACCGCGTAAAAACGCAGAAGCACCATGCCGCTGTAGTCGCCGCCAGCTTCCAGCCATGCATTGAGAAAACGGAATGCCAAGTCGCGGTGCTGGTGGTGCAACAGGTCCATGTAGCAGAAAGCCACTTCCGAGATGACATCTATCCAGCGCAAGGCCGGGTTGAATTCAATACAGTCAAAAATAATCAGCCGTCCGTCCACCCAGGCTAGATTGCCAAGATGGAGGTCACCGTGGCATTCGCGCACCATGCCACTACGTTTGCGCTCGCGCATCAGCGGCGTGAGGCGCTCGTGCTCCATCATGCTCCAGCTTTGCAGATGTGCCAGCCGCTGCTTTTGTTCTGGATTGTTTAAATATTCGGCCAGTATCCGGAAATTCTCCACGACCGGATGAAGTATCGTGTCCGGCTCGCCAAAGGGAGTCCCGACGGGTGCCACCGCGCATTCGCCGAGGTGAAATTGCGCCAGCCGCTCGGCGAGACGGTCGATTTGTTCGGCACCCAATTCACGGCGCTCGGACAATCGATCTAACGTGTTTTCTGGCGGAAACTGGCGCATCTTCACCGCGTATTCGATGGCAACACCTTGCACGTTGATGCGCGGCGCTTCGGGCCTGCCGGTGATCGCAACCACGCCCAGATAAATATCCGCCGCCAGCCGCCGGTTCAAACGCACTTCATCTGAACAGGCCTGCTGCCGCAGCGCCAGCGTGCTGAAGTCCAGAAAGCCCATATCCACCGGCTTCTTGATCTTGTAGGCAAACTCGCCGGTGAGCAATACCCAAGAGATATGCGTTTCAATTAATCGCACTTGGTTTACTGCATGGTCGTAGCAGGCTGAATCGGTTAGCAGCGCGCGGATCAGCGGCAACAGCGGGGCTGCTTCACGTGGTTGTGTTATTGAAGGAATCACCAAAATGCCTGTAGTATCAACCGCAGGTCTTACTTTGCTGCATGCCAGGAGCTTTATTTGATGCAGTCTCTCCTTTTTGCGGCAACGAAAAAGTGGTAAAAAGGATGATCAGGATGACGACAAGGTAGAAAGGCCGATAGAGGATGAAGGTCATACCCTCACGTGGCCACAAACGCTTGGCACCGTCTTCGCATGCCTGACTAACCTTAGGCCCATCGTACCAACCGTTGTTTGCTTCATCAATTGTTACGCGCGATATTGTTATGAGTTTCTCCAACTTGGTTGCTCTTTCGACAACAGCTTCCACCAAGTTGGCATGTCGTGATTCTACAAACAGGAACAGGAGCGCTATGGACGGGAGACCGAGTCTTATGACGTATTCAGGGATTTGGATGTTGTTGGTGTAATACGCGGCGAGAAGGCCGCCAACAATTGTCAGAAGCCAGCCTCGTAGCGCGAACATATGTCCTTCATGCCGAGTGATAATCCCTTGAATTCGGTCAAGTTCGTGGTGAGCTTGTTCAATATCGTCCATCATATGCAGCTTCCTTCGAATCAATTGAGCTTCACAATAGAAGCCCAAAAACGTTCCGACAAAACTACCTCTTTCGCTGTTTGCCTCTTGATTGCTCTCGTGATGTTAGCAAGAAATGGGCGCGTGCTGCCGCAATTTCTCAATCCTTCGCCGACTTAAGCGTCAGCGCATGTTGATACAGCTCGTTGCGATTAGCCCCGCTGATTTTGGCAGTGAATTGCACGGCCTGTTTGAGCGGCAGTTCCTCGAGCAACAAGGACAGTGTTTTGATTGCTTCTGCTGGTAAGCCAGGCTGCGGTGACGCGCCGGAGACCAGCACAACGAACTCACCACGCTGCTGGTTGCTATCGGACAGCAGCCAGGCAACCGCTTCCGATAAACGGCAGGAATGGATGGTCTCGAACAGTTTGGTAATTTCGCGTGCCAGCACGATTTGCCGCGCGCCGCCCAGCACCGCGCACAGGTCGGCGACGCATTCGAGGATGCGGTGCGGCGCCTCGTAAAACACCAGCGTGTAAGGGAGGGTGCTCAATGTTTGCAGCGCGGTGCGGCGTGCGGCCGATTTGTTCGGCAGGAAGCCATAAAACAGGAAATGCGGCGCGGGCAAACCCGACGCCGACAAGGCCGCTACCGCCGCATTCGCGCCGGGAACCGGGATGGCACGCAGCCCTGCTTCCAGCACCACCTGCACCAGCAGCGCCCCGGGGTCGCTGACCGCCGGGGTGCCCGCATCGCTGACGAAGGCAACGCTCTGGCCGGACTGCAACTGGGCGATGATTTTATCCGCCGCTTCGCGCTCGTTGTGCTGGTGCACCGCCATCAGTCTTTTCGCGCTTATGCCGTGATGGGTCAACAGATGTGCGGTATTGCGCGTGTCCTCTGCCGCGACCACGTCGGCATTGGCAAGCACATCCAGCGCGCGCAGGGTGATGTCGCGTAAATTACCAATCGGCGTGGCAACTACATATAATGCGGGTTCCAACTTTTGCGGATGTTCGTTATGCAACGTGTGCTCCTCATACTCTCGACCTTGTTCTTACTATACGCCTGTACGACTACCGTACCTCATGCGCCCGTCGAAGGAAAGCCCGCCACCCCGGTTGCGCCGTTTCAAATACCCGCGCCTGTTCCGGCTATTATCGAAACGCCGGCGCCGGTTACGCCCGCCCCTGCAGTGCCTGTTATCGAAGCGCCTGCCTTGCCTGTCGATCCGAATGCCGCGCCGCATATCGCGCTGTTGCTGCCTCTGAAATCGAAGGATTATGGCTCAGCAGCCGATGCTGTGCAGCAAGGATTCATGGCTGCGGCTACCCAGCAAAATCAGAAACTGCCAATATTCGTATATAGCAATTTTGATGAGAACGGCGGCGTAGCAGCCGTCTACCGCCAGGCAGTCGCGGGCGGCGCTCGTGCAGTGGTAGGGCCGCTGACACGCAGCGGGGTCAGTGCGCTGGCGGCAGAACAGAATATCCCCGTGCCCACACTGGCCCTGAATATCGTGGAAGAAAAGCCCGCTCAGCAGTTGTACTATTTTGGCATGGCGGCGGAAGCGGAGGCGCGCCAGGTCGCCCATCTGGCCAGGAAGCAGGGCTCGCGTCAGGCCATCATCGTCACTACCCGCGCGCAGCTGACCAAGCGTTTACAGTCTGCCTTTGAAGAAGAGTGGCTTGCTTACGGCGGAGGAATACTGCGCGAGATTGAATTC
>Ga0224495_10002373_pt1 | contig 12317 bp, 13 predicted proteins | sample SF_Jul11_sed_USG_FD_168128 | JGI IMG/M metagenome (GOLD analysis project Ga0224495, IMG submission 168128) | Sediment microbial communities from San Francisco Bay, California, United States - SF_Jul11_sed_USGS_4_1 | ecosystem: Environmental > Aquatic > Marine > Sediment | place: USA: California... | reverse complement strand
TCTGAAGAACAACCGGGAATTGATCCGTGACCGTCTGGGTGCGGAGATTGTGGTGACGCACGCGGTCACCGCCCACCCGAATAAAAAACGCGCGGTATCCACGGAGGGCATCAAGGTATCCTCCAATCCCGCCGATATCCTGAACAACCCGGATATCGACATCGTGGTGGAACTCATTGGCGGCACCACCCTGGCCGGGGATATCGTTTTGAAAGCCCTGGATGCGGATAAACCGGTGGTGACCGCGAACAAGGCGCTTCTGGCCGAGCGCGCCCGCGAGATCTTCACCCGGGTGTATGAGAAAAAGCTGGCCATCGGCATGGAGGCTTCGGTGGCCGGGGGCATCCCCGTCCTGCGTTCGCTCAAGGAGGGGTTGTCCGGCGACCATATTCTGGAAGTGTCGGGAATCGTCAATGGCACCTGCAATTATATTCTTACCCGCATGACGCAGGAAGGCGCCCCGTTTGACCATGTGCTGGCCGATGCGCAGCGGCTGGGCTATGCGGAGGCGGACCCCACCTTCGATGTGGATGGCGTGGATGCGGCGCATAAACTGGCGGTTCTGGTCAACCTGGCCTATGGCACCATGGTCCACTTTCCCGATATTTACCGCGAGGGCATCCGGGGCATCACGCCCATGGATATTGCCTATGCCCGGCAGTTGGGGTTCGCCATCAAATTGCTCGCCATTGGGAAACGGGTGGGAGAACAGGTGGAAGCCCGGGTGCACCCCACCCTGGTGTCCCATGGTCATTTGCTGGCCAGCGTGAATGGGGTGTTCAATGCGGTCTTCCTCACCGGGGACAACGTGGACGCCAGCATGAGCTATGGCCGCGGAGCAGGGGGACTGCCCACCGGCAGCGCCGTGGTGAGCGATATCATAGACATCGCCCGGAACCTCCTGGTGGGAATCCGCGTGAAGATTCCCCCGCTTTCGGTCACTCAGGACAAGCTGCGGGATCGGGCTGTGCTGCCCATACAGGAAATCGAGTCGGAATATTATCTCCGCTTCCAGGTGCTGGACCGGGTGGGGGTGCTGGCGGCACTCACCCGCGTTATGGGCGACAATAACATCAGCATCAAGTCCATGCTGCAACCGGCGGAAGCCGAACACGAGGATCAGCCCGTGCAGGTGATCCTGACCACCCATCGGGCGCTGGAATCCGATGTGCAAAAAAGTCTGAAGGAAATCGGGGCGATGGATTTTATTGCGGGCCCGGCCCAGCTCATCCGCATCGAGCGTCTATAGCCCCGGGGGGGCTGGCTTGACCCGGAGCGGCATCGCGGGATCACCAGAGCCAGGACTTGGGAGACCCCCGGGCCAGCACGGAATCCACTCCCCAGCACCGTCCGGCGCGGGTCAGCAGCACCACCACCAGCAACACCCCTTGAAAGGCCAACAGGGACTGCAAGGGATTCCCGGCATAAAACCCAAGCAGGGCCTCGTGCACCATCAGCAAAAAGGCCAGCGCCGCGCCGGGTATCGTCAGCAACCCGACGGTGAGGGAAATTCCGGCAGCCAAACCCAGCACCAGCGCCACCCCCGCATATAATTCCGGATGGGGCAGCAGAAACTGCTGGATGGCCGTGCGCACCCAACCCCAGGGATGGCGCAAGGCATGGCTCGCCAGCATGTCCGCGCCAACCACCACACCCAACTTGGAAATCCAGGGCCAGGGATGCCACACCACATAGGGGAACACCCCCCGCAATAACCAGACGCCGTAAAACATCCGCAACAACGCCAGTCCTCGCTCACTTTGTCGAATTTCCATTTCCGTCCACTCCTGGGTCCATCAAAATTGGGTCACCGGCGAAGCCTGCGCGGCGGCCACCAAGGGTCGTATCGCGTATCCGCAGCACCGTTACCGCTTCGTTATAACCACCTCCTTGGGCACACGCAATCGGGTTCCGAGTCCAATTTGCCTTTTCTTCCCGATTTTGTTAGATTTTGGATTGGTTTAGCCATAGGGACTCGGTTTGGATTCTCAAGGCGCAGGCCGGGAACCCAGCCCAAAGCCGGAAGGATATCTCGTTGATTCAACGAAAGATCGTCCCACCGGAGTCGATGCGTGTCCCCATCCCAAAGCCGGGAGCAGGTGCGCCGGAAGGGGACCCGCCTACAGCGCGGCGCTGTTCTGGCGAGCCCTGGCCCGAGGGGATCTTTTTTTTGCCTCATCACAGGATTCTAGGAGGGGAGGAAGCGTCGTCAGACTCCGCACCAGGATGGAAGCGGCAGAAGGGCGGCCAGGACAATTCGCCGAAGCGCCACCTCGATACCGGGGGCGTGGGTGGCATCACATTTATTCCAGAATACTCCCGCAGCACCGGCCCTTTCCGCGTCAAGAGGATGTGGGAGGCGGTATTTCCTATTCATGTTTTATTCAGCGCGAGCGATAAGGATTCCCAAACCCACTGATTTCACTCCCACCGCGAGGCCGACCGTCCATGACCGCCAAAAAGACCAACGCCAAACCGTCCAACAACTCCCGCCCCGCGGCGAGGAAGCCCGAAGTCAGAAAAGCGAATACATCTCCTGTGAAGAGCGTTAAACCCAATAGGGCCGCCCCCACGGCAAAAACCGCCGTTTTGGCCAAGCCCTCCACAAAATCCAAGGTGCCGCCGGATCCAAAATCGAAATCGCGCATGGTTAAACCGTCTCAACGTCACTCTGTCAGCCCAGTTAAAGGCTCTGCAAAACCCATGTCGAAGTTTACGGGAAACAAGGGGACTCTCCCGTCGGCTTCCAAGTCCGCCCCAAAACAAGGGGGGAGCACTAAAACCGCCGTACAGGCCATTGTGGCCAAGAAGCCTCCGGTGAAGTCCAATTCACCGGCGAACTCCGCCGAGGTTAAGAAGAACGTGTCCACCAAGTCCCCTGCAAGTCCCCCCAAGAAGTCGGGCGCCAAACCGGCCCCGGCCTCCAAAGCCACCCCCAAGAAACCCGCGGTGGTGGTGAGCGCCCAGAGTCTGAATGACGCCGCCAATCACATGGCGAACCTCCTTAAGCCTGAATCCGGAAACGGCGGCGCCGAAAATGCGGATCACAACAAGTTGATCAAGGCGCTCATTGCCAACGGTAAGGAAAAAGGCTTCCTGACCCTGGATGAAATCAATGATGCGCTGCCCAATGTGGAAAACGCCGCCGACCAAATGGACGAGATCTTCATGATCCTGTCGGAAATGGGAATTGAGGTGGTGGATCGCACCGGCGTGGTAAGCCTGACCAAGGCCGCCACCGCCACCGCCACCACGACGGAAGACGAGGAGACGGAAGAACTGGATTTGGAGGCCTCCGTGGATACCCGCACCGATGATCCGGTGCGGATGTATCTGCGTGAAATGGGCTACATCAAACTGCTGACTCGCGAGGAAGAGGTCGAGATTTCCAAGCGCATCGAGGAGGGTCAGCGCGAAATGATCGACGTGCTCAGCCGCTCCCCCCTGGTGACCACCTACCTGCTCAATCTGGGCGCCAAGCTGCGCGCCAATAAGATCAAAGTGCAGGAAATTATTTCCGGCATGGACGAGGAAGACAACGTTATCGAAGAGGAAGGCGTGGCTGTCGGCAAGGTGCTGGAGTCCCTGGACAAAATGCTCACCGCCTGGAATAAGCTCGAAAAGCTCAAGCGGAAGAAAAAACTCACCGCCGCCGACAACAATCAGGGCAAAAAGCAGCGCGACCATATCGCTGATTTTATTCAGGGAATCAACTTCAACTCCCGCCAGATTGACGCCATGTGCAGCGTGATGCTGCAGCACCGCGGAAAAGTGAACCAGACCACCCGTCAATTGGAGCGCCACCGCAAGGAATTGGGCGGAGATGCCGCCAAGATCGAAAGTCTGCTGAAAAAATGGCACAAGGCCAAGGATGACCGCGCCGCGAATCCCATTGCCAAGGACATTCACAAAATTGCCCGCTATTCCCCCCGGGTGGCCCGCCGTTTTCTGGAAAAAGTGCGCATCGGCGAAAAACGGCTGACCAAGCTGATCGAACAGACCGAAGTGAGCCAGAAGGAATTCGAGAAGGAAATCGCCCAGCTCACCGCCTCGGAGCGCAAGGTGAAGCGCGCCAAGAGTCAACTGACCGAGGCCAATTTGCGTCTGGTCATCAGCATCGCCAAGAAATACACCAACCGGGGCTTGCAGTTCCTGGATCTGATTCAGGAAGGCAACATCGGCCTGATGAAGGCCGTGGACAAATTCGAATACCGGCGCGGTTATAAGTTTTCCACCTATGCCACCTGGTGGATTCGCCAAGCCATCACCCGCGCCATCGCGGACCAGGGCCGTACGATCCGCGTGCCGGTGCACATGATCGAAACCATGAACAAACTGCTGCGCACCTCACGGCAACTGGTGCAGGAGCTTGGGCGCGAACCCACCCCCGAGGAAATCGCCAAAATACTCGATCTTCCTCTGGATAAGGTGCGCAAGGTCTTCCAGATCGCCAAGGAACCCACCTCCCTGGAAACCCCCATTGGCGAGGAGGAAGACTCCCACCTGGGGGACTTCATTCCGGACCAGAAGATCGGACTGCCCGACGACATGGCCATGAACCAGAACCTGAGCGAAACCACCAAGCAGGTGCTGGGCTCCCTCACGGAGCGCGAAGAGCGCGTGTTGCGCATGCGCTTCGGCATCGGCGAGCGCCGCGACCACACCCTGGAGGAGATCGGCCAGGACTTCGATGTCACCCGCGAGCGGATCCGGCAGATCGAAGCCAAGGCCCTGCGCAAGCTGCGCCACCCCACCCGCAGCAAGCAACTCCGCAGCTTCTATCAGTAAACTCCAGAACCTCCCGCACCGGTTGCCAGTTCCGGTGCGGGACTGCTAGGCTTCTAGGAAGAACAAACCCTGAGCCCTTCGGGTGGCGGCTCGCGACCCGGCGAGGGCCAGCCGCGGGGGTTTCCTTAACTCACACCCAGCACGTTCCCTCGGCCCGCCATGAACGTCACCATCAAGCTGTTCGCCATGCTCAAGGAAGGTCTGGGAGAAAGCGTGGTGCTGGATGTGCCCGAGCCGGTGACGGTCCGGGCCTTGCTGCATCGGTTTTCCCAGGCGCATCCCCGCTTTGCCCCGGCCGAGTCCAGTCTGCGCGTGGCCGTGGATCATGCCTACGCTCATGGGGATGAGGTGATCCGCCCCGGGCAGGAAGTGGCCATCATCCCCCCGGTCAGCGGGGGCTAACCCACCCACCTCTTCACATCCTGCTCATGAACCATGTGATAACCGAGTCCCCCATTGCCATGGACGACCTGCTGGCCGCCGTGGCCCATCCCGGCGCCGGCGGCATCGCCACCTTTCTGGGTGTCGTGCGGGACAATTCCCTGGGGCGCAAGGTGCGCTATCTGTTTTACGAAGCCTATCCCCCCATGGCCCTCAAGGAAATGCAACGCCTGGAAGCCGAAGTCCGCGAGCGCTGGGAGATCAGCGCCATGGCGATCAGCCACCGCGTGGGCCGACTGGAAATCGGGGAGGCCAGCGTGGCCATCGCCATTTCATCGCCCCACCGCAAGGAGGCCCTGGAAGCCTGCCATTACACCATTGACCGGCTGAAGCAGACGGTTCCGGTATGGAAAAAAGAATATTGGGAAGGGGGTGAAGTGTGGATCGAAAACAAAGACGGGTCCTTCATCACCAAGGAAGCCTGATGCCGCTTGTTTCCCCCATGGGTCGCGGCCCTGCCGCCCGAGCCCTCCTGCTGCTGAATCTGCTCGCGGCCCTGGCGCTGGGGGCGGGATGTTCTTTATCCAAACATGAAGTGTTGGAACAGGCGGACGATTCCTCCCGTTCGGTGCTGCTGATCACGGGCCTGTTCGGCGATAAACCCGCCAATCCCGCGCTGGTTCAAGCACTCACGCCCATTCAGCTGGAAAATAGCCTGCGCCGACTGGTGGTGCGCGTGAGCACCTGGATCACCTTCATCCTGCTCGACCCGGAGCCCTTGCTGAACGGGGAGCAGTTGCAGTGGGCTCAAAAGATCCTTCATGCACAATTGCCGAAACTCCAGCACGACCAGCACATCGAATTGAACTTCAAGGACCGGTTCAAGGGTCTGGCGGTGCAGGTGCAGGTGTACGCGGAGGAAAATAATTTGGTGTTCCGCTTTCACAAACTGGTGAGCGATGCCACGGAATCCGGAAAAATGGACTTGAATACGATGCCGTTGCACCGAGCCGAACTCCACCCCCAGGCGGGCCAGCGGCTCCGGTACGACACCATGGCGGTGTATCTTTATGAACCCTTGACGGCGAAGGACCTGGATGCCGCAAGCGCCGAGCAGGCCAAATACGCATTGCTGGACGGCGCCTTAAAGCGTTCCGTGGTCACACGCGAGGAGGAACCCGCCCTGCGGGCGCTGATTCACGCGCATCCGGAGGTGCCACTCTCCTCCTGGACGCTCTATTGGGAAAAACGCAACACCTTGAACACCGCCCTCGGTCAAGGCCTGTTCACCCCGGCCGAATATGAGGTGCGCAAACAAGGATTGCTGAAAGAGTTGGGGTTATAAGCGGCGCCAGCGGGTGCGCCGCCGGGTCAGCCCGTGAACCGGACCCGGACCTGACCCAACCGGGTAAAGTCCACCTGCACCACATCCCCCGGTTTCACGACCACGCTCTTGACGATGGAGCCGGTCATGAGCACCATGCCAGGTTTCAGCGCGCCGCCCAATTCCGCCAGCTTATTGGCCATGAAGGCCACGGCACGCAAGGGGTTTCCCAGCACCGTTACCGCGGTGGCGGATTCGATCACCTCACCATTCACCGTGAGAACCATGCCTTCGGTGCGCAAATCCAGCCCCAGGGGCGATGCCAGGGGCCAGCCGAATACATGGCCCCCATTGAAGGTGTTGCAGACAATGCCTTGCTGCAGACTGCGCGGATTGTCACCGGTGCGGATGTCTCCGATTTCCACACAGGGAAAATACCCCTCCACCGCCTGCAGGGCATCCAGTTCCGTCACCCCCGGACCTTCCAATTCGCCTTTCAGCATCACCGCCACTTCCGGCTCCAGGGTGGCCTTGATAAATCCCTTCAAGGATACCGGCGCATCCTCCTGAAACCACCGCGAGGCCAGCAGGGTCCCCAGCACCGGCTCGGCCACTCCCACCTGCTTCTGCATGGCCTTGCTGGTCAAGGCGGCTTTGTAGCCCATGATGCGGTCGCCCGCCTTCACCCGGCGCTCCATCAGCGCCCGCTGGATGCGGTAGGCCTCATTGGCGGTCAGGTTTGCATCCTGCTGCAGGACTTCAGGCACCAGGGTGGTTTTCCCGATCTGATCTTCCAGCCAGTCTGTTAAACGATTCAGCCGTTCTTCCATGTTCGTTTCACGATGCGGGGATGTGATAAGGGAATTCTTGTGCCGGGACGCTGTATTCCGGATATTACCTGAGGTATATACCGAATCGGTGAAATCCGTCCAATGCCGAAGCCCGGTGCTCCCGGCGGAGCACCTTCTGCAAGAGACCTGAGGCGCCACCGGCGTTGGAGGATTCCCCTCGTGAGGGGACCTGCTGTGGAGGCGTCCTTGATCGTCCGGCATACCCAAGCGCCAGGAGGCGCACTGATGATTCATTCCAAACCCACACCCAGCCGCCCCCCTCTCAAGACCCTGGGACTTGTCGGTGTCGGCGCGATCGGCCGCATGCTGCTTCAGGCGCTTTCCCAGGGCAAACTTCCCGTAACCCTCGCGGGCATCCATACACGGACCCCGGAACGCGCCCTGAGCGCGCTGGCCGGATTTACACCGCCACCGCCCATTCTGCCTCTGGAGGAATTGATTTTCCGTTCCGACCTGGTGGTGGAGGCGGCGGGGGGACCCACCGTGGTGGATCTGGCGCGGCGCTGCTTTGCCGCGGGCAAGGACTTGCTGGTGATCAGCGTGGGCGCCTTGCTGGACCACCCGGAGGTCCTGGAGCTGGCGCGCACCTCCGGATGTCGCCTGCTGCTGCCTTCCGGCGCCATCGCCGGAATCGATGGCATCAAATCCGCCTGCTCTGGCCGGGTGGACCGGGTGCATATCACCACCCGCAAGCCCCCACGCGGGTTGTCCGGGGCTCCCTATCTGGTGCAACGCGGTCTATCGCTGGAGGGCCTCGTCTCAGAGACTGAAGTCTTCAACGGATCCGTGCGCGAGGCATGCAAGGGATTTCCGGACAATGTAAATGTCTCCGCCACGATCAGCCTTGCCGGATTGGGCCCGGATCGCACCACGATTCGCATTCTTGCCGTGCCCGGACTGGACCGCAATCACCATATGGTCGAGGTGGAGGGAGAGTTCGGCTATTTTTCCATGAACATCCGCAATATCCCTTCGGAGAATCCCAAGACCGGACGGCTCACCGCCCTGTCCATGATCCGCGCCATTGCCGACGCCGTAGACCCGGTGCGTATCGGCAACTAGGGCGCGGGTCTGGACCGCGGGCCTTCACCCCAGCACTCCCACGGGAACCGCCATGACACTGGACACCTTTAAGGACAAGACCGCTGTGATCACCGGCGCGGCCAGCGGCATCGGCCTGGCGCTCGCTCAAGCCCTGGCCCGGCAGGGGGCCCACCTGATGCTCGCGGATCTGGACGCGGAGAACCTGAACTCCGCCGTCCACCCGCTTCGCGCCCTGGGGGTACGGGTGGAAGCGATGACCGTGGATGTTTCCCGGCGCGAGGAAGTGCTGCGTCTGGGGGACCAGGCCTTCCGGCACTTCGGGCAGGTGCATCTGCTCTGCAATAACGCCGGTGTGGCCACGGGCGGTCCCCTGCACACGGCCCGCACGGAGGATTGGCAATGGGTGCTGGGGGTCAATCTGTGGGGGGTGATTCACGGCATTGAGGCCTTTGCCTCCCGCATGGTGGCCCAGGGCGTTCCAGCGCATGTGGTCAACACGGCTTCCATGGCCGGGCTGATCGCCTCCCGGGATCTGGGGATCTACAACGCCAGCAAGGCCGCCGTGGTCAGCCTCTCTGAAACCCTGGCCCGCGACCTCAAGGAAACCTCGGTGGGGGTGAGTGTGCTGTGTCCCATGGGGGTGAAAACGCGTATCATCGACAGCGAGCGCAACCGGCCGGAATGGGCACCGCGTTCCGGTGCCGCGAACGCCCCCCCGCCTCTGGTTGGGCGCTGGCTGGATCCTGACGGCGTGGCCGAGCGCGTGCTTGAGGCCGTTCGGGTCGGCGAACTCTTCATTCTCACCCACCACGAAGGCCGGGAATTTTGGGAGCGCCGCGCTGCACGGATCACCCAGGGATTTCCTCCGCCCCCTCGGGAGTGAACGCGCCGCCTCCGCTCCGGAAGGCCGCCGGACTCGGTGAGGGCCGCAAAACAGGCGCGCCGGTCCCGGAGCGGGGTTACTCCGCTCCCAGCGCGGCACAGTCCAGCGAAGCCAGTCCGGGGGCGATGTCCCGGGCAAAATTTCTGCCCGGACCGTAGTGCTCCAGGTAGCGCTTCCAAATCTGACTGGTGTCCGGGCAGATGAGGCCCTGCTCCACCCGTTCCGAAATCTCCGCCTCGCTCGCCCAGTGGCCTTCCACCACCTCTTCCGGCTGCCAGGTCACCCCTCCCCCGTAAATGCACGCAAATACCTGGATCACGCTGTTCGAGTGACGGTCCTGGTGCCGGTGCCTGAACAAGGGATACACAGGCGCGTCCCGAATGCCCAATTCCTCCGCCAACTCCCGGCAGGCGTTCGATTCGAAGCGCTCCCCGCTCACGACCGTTCCCCCGACACACAGGTCCCACAGCCCGGGATACACATCCTTGGCGGGGCTGCGCCGGTGAATATAGACCGCGCCTCCGGGGTGAAACACCAGCGTGGCCGACACCGCATGCAGCAGGTTGCGACGGCGCATTTCGGCCCGGTCCACGGTCCCCAGCACCCGCCCGGACTCATCCAGCCAATCCACCCGTTCCCGAACGGAAGCGTTCATTCCCGCCCCCGTTCTGCCTGGGTTGGGGAGGGGCGCTTCATTTGGGGTGGACGCTCCTCCTGAAGACCCTGGAACGTCCGCCAGGCGGGTTCCAGGGTGCGTTCCAGCCATTTTCGGAAAAAGTATCCCATTGTAAACCCGAGCCAGGAATACACACCGGCCAGAAGAAACCACCGCTCCATGTGTCATCGCCTCCCAGATTCTTACCGGAATGCAATTCCGCCCCGGCTCACACGATTTCCCAGTGTACCGTCATTTCCTCACCGGAATAAATCAGGGCGTTGATGCGGAACCGGAAGTTCGACTCAATCACCATGCCGGGACGCAACGGGGGGATGCACGGCAAATGCAACGTGCTGTCGACCTGGTTAAGCTTGGTGATCAGATTGCTGTTGATCGGCAGGTTGGCGCGGGTGTAGGGGCCGGCCCGCCAGTGCCCCCAGAAGACCTGCCCATCGGGAAGCTGATACCACACCGCGCCTGGAAGGTCCCACTCCTTGGCCAGCCGGGTCAGCGCGTCGGCCGCGCTGCCCTGATGCGAGAACTGATGCCGGTGTTCATCCAGATACACCGCGCCCGCGGGCAGCAGAAACCGCAGACCCGTTGCCTCTTCCACCTTGGCGATGATCTCGCGCAGCGAGGGCTGTCGCAAGTTGAGCACCATGGGGATTTGCAATACGGCGGTGAGTTCGCGCACCACAATCCGGTAAAAGCCCGGATTTTCCGGCTCCGCCTCGGTTATCGCCCCGGAGAGCATCAGGTACTCCTGCTGCTCCCCCACCCCCACATAAAACTCCACCAGGCTGCGGGAATTGGGAGGGCCGTTCAGGGCCACCACAAAGGTCCCTCCGCCAATCTGGCTCAGTCCCATCCGCACCTCCTCCCGTTTGGGCACATAGGGGCGGCCGTTGATCAAAAGCCGTTTGTTCAATCGCATGGGCGGTCTCTGGCCGTCGGTCGGGCGGGTGTGGTTCAAGGAAGGGTCGTGGCGCCCCAGGACCCGGCTCGGAAAAGCCTCCCCGATACCCAAGGGCGGAAGCCGCTTCCTCCGCAGCGGGAATCCTTCCCCTTAGCCGTGTATCGCCTCGACCATCCGGCGTGGGGTATCGCTAAAAATTCCGGTCACCCCCAGGTGGCTCAGGGCCACCGCTTGTTCCGGATCGTTGACAGTGTAGGCGCGCAGCGCGAGACCGGCCTTGCGGCAGCCCCGAACCAACAGTTCATCCACCGCATCGGCTTGCAGGTGCAAGGCCTGGAATCCATGTTTGCGCACATAATCCCAGGGTTCCAGCAGGTTGCCGAACACCAGCGCCGCGCAGGGAATATGGGGGGCTTCCCGCCGGGCTTCCAGCAGCGTGTGGTGGTTGAAGGAGGAGAACGCCACCCTCTGAGCCATCTGGAGCCGTTCCACCTCGCGGATCACCGCGGGCACCAGTCCCGGGTAGGGGAAATGACTGGTCTTGAACTCTATATGCGCCCGCAGCGCAGAGTCCCGCAGCACCTCCAGCACGGCGCGCAGCGTTGGCACATGCTCTCCGGCAAAAGGAGTTCCAAACCAGGATCCGCAGTCCAGCGCCTGCAGTTGCGCCAGGGTGTGGTCCCCCACACGCCCGGTTCCCTTCACCGTTCGTCCCAGGGTTTCATCATGCACCACGACGGGCACGCCATCGCGAGTCAGTTGAACATCAAACTCCACCGCCACAGCCCCCGAGGTCAAGGCTCCCCGGAAGGCCGGAAGTGTGTTTTCCGGCGCTTCCACGGAGTTTCCGCGGTGAGCAATGATTTCCATCCCCATGGTTCCTGCGGCTCCTTTGCCCAAAGACGTTCCGGATCCTTGCGGTCTGAGTCCAGCACCCTCTGAAGATCCGTGTGAATTTATTTTGCACTCATGTATTGTGCGCCGTTTTTTATTACGGTATAGGAATTTAGGCTGCGTGTCTTGTGTTCCGCGCATTGCCCTAGGGATCGTTCCGGGATTCCTCCGGAACTTCAGCACAGGAACCATGGTGAAAAGGATATTGCCATGTCAACCGAATTGCTTGCCACGCTGGAAAACCGCGTGATGAATGCCGTGGGGGCCCTCGAGGACCTGCGGTCAGAAATCCGCGGACTCAAAGAGGAGCGTCTGGTGCTTGAAAACAAGCTCCGGGAACTCCTCATGCGCATGGATCAGGCGGAACGCTCCGCTGAGTCGTCCGAAGCCCCTGCCATGCTCACCGATACTCTCCCGGAAAGGCATTCGCCTTCGGACAATGGGGGTTCTTCCGGCTCGGAGTACTGAACCATCCACCCGGAAGCTGCCCGGAATACCTTCCAACGGCTGCCGTAAACCCGTTCAAGGCAGGTCACCCGTATTCCGGGTGCCCGATATTACGGCGGAAAGGTCGATGA
>Ga0224495_10002372_pt1 | contig 12319 bp, 15 predicted proteins | sample SF_Jul11_sed_USG_FD_168128 | JGI IMG/M metagenome (GOLD analysis project Ga0224495, IMG submission 168128) | Sediment microbial communities from San Francisco Bay, California, United States - SF_Jul11_sed_USGS_4_1 | ecosystem: Environmental > Aquatic > Marine > Sediment | place: USA: California... | reverse complement strand
AACCACATAGAGGTTACCTAGCTGGTCCACATCCATGCCCATCGGCGTGATCAGCATGCCAGGATCGCTCTCGCCTATCCTGAAAAACTGTTGCCCGGGGATGTCAAACACCACGACTGCACGGCCCGCCGTATCTCCCACGAAGACGCGCCCGCGGTGTACCGCGATGCCATATGGCTTGGATATTCCTTCGGCGGTTTTCCGCTCTCCGGTCACCGTACGTCTGAATATGTCTGAATCGGTATCGGGCACCACATCCGCTCTGTTGTGGAGCGTGCGCTCGAAGTAAAAACGCGGCTCGTCTGGAGGAGGTGGAAATACCGTTCCATCTGCCTGTTGCTGTGCAGCATGCCTTGATTTTGGCGCTGCGATGCAACCACCTAGGACAAGAGCAACAGCGAGAAATAAGACCAAAGGGTGTTTCGTCATGTTTCTTTCCTTATTATTCGGGTTTGCTTAATAATACATATCAGATTATGTAGAGTACACCCAAAAGAAAAACTCATGCAAGCGATAGCGCGCTGCATGATGGGCGCTGCTCGATTTGTGGGGGTATAAATTAAGCACAGCAGCGCTTGGCGAGGCAAGACTGGACGTGGTATTATTTTTCGGATTCAGCGAGCGCCGTTCCGATAAATCTATCGGCAACGACGCAACGATTGACTCCTGTCGATTCAATATATTATGAGGCCCTCACCATGCATCAATCCATGCGCCCTTCCATCAGACTCTTTAACCGAGGATTTGCTGAAAAGATCATGAAAGCAGCGAAACAGCACATCGCGGCATTGCTGCTGCCCGCCTTGTTCTGCGGCTGGAGCGTAGCGGTTGCCGGTTCTCAGGACGCCACTCTTGATATTAATCGCGGTGCCGAGATTTTCAAACATACTTGCTCGGTATGCCATGGCGAAAAGGGCAACGGCGCAATGTGGGGAAAATTACTGCCTCCCGCGCGCAATTTTACTTCACCCGAGTCGGCAGCCAAATTGTCGCGGGACCGCATGATCTATTCGGTCACATATGGACGCAGGGGCACCGCAATGCAGGCCTTCGGCTCGCAGCTTAGCCAGAGCGACATAGAGGCTGTCGTAGACTATATCCTTGGAAATTTCATGGCCAATGCCACTATCGCGGATATGTCCTTGCCGATGCCCCTGAACCTGAAGGGCGACCGTATCAGAGGGAGCGGACTGTACCAGGCAAACTGTTCTCCCTGCCACGGGCAGAGTGGGGACGGAAAAGGGCCGCGCGCTTACTTCATCAATCCAAAACCGCGCAATTTCCTGTTCGACACCTCCCGACGCTGGTTGAATCGCCCGAATCTTTTCAAGATTATTACTGATGGCAGCCTCGGCACGGAAATGCCTTCATGGGGCAAAGTACTGAGCAACCAGGAAATCGCCGATATTGCGGAGTTCATGTTTCGGCGCTACACCAATCCCGAACAACTTGAAAAAGGGATGGCAAATAACAGCAAATGAAAAAGTTGTTTCTATCGGCAGCCATGGCAGTGCTGGCCAGCGGTTGCCTTGAACACACACAGAGCGGGACCAGCAAAACCGGTTTGGATACGCAAAAACCTGCGGCATCCGGCAGCGCCCCGGCAGCGAATGCGAATCACGAGCTGGGCAGGAGCATATATAATTTTCGCTGCTACTATTGCCACGGCTATTCCGGCAACGCCCGTACGCTGGCCGCCACTTTTCTGAGCCCAAAACCGCTGGATTTCACTCAAGTCTCTCTCAAATACATGAGCCGTGAGCGGATGCTGAGATCCATCCGCGACGGACGTCCGGATACGGCCATGCAGGGCTTTGCCAATATTCTGCAACCGAACGAGATCGCAGCGGTGGCGGATTTTGTGCGGCAGGAATTCATCATCGCGCAGGCGGAGAATACGCGTTACCACACTGCGGAAAACGGCTGGCCAGATCATGAACGCTACTCATCCGCCTTCCCCTTCGCCACCGGTAAAATACTGCTGGATACCCCTTGGGAGGAGCTTGACCCACGACAGGCAGATGGCAAGCGTCTGTTCATGGCTTCATGCATAAGTTGTCACGACCGCGCCCACGTCACCCGCAAGGTCGCGCGGTGGGAATCGCGCCCCTTGTCTTATCCGCGCAATCAATTTTCGCCCGGAGATTACCCCCCGGCTTTTACCCCCGGAGAGTATCCGCCAGTGGATGCCATGGCCAGTGCCAGTCCCTACCGCCTGCATGACCGCCCGCCGAAGCTGAGCAATCTGACGGCTGTCGAACGGCATGGCGAAACACTGTATCAGCAGAATTGCGCCTTCTGCCATGCTGCAGACGGCACCTCACGCAACTGGATCGGCAGCTTCATGGAACCGCACCCGCGCGATCTGACCAGTTCCGATACCATGTCCACCATGACCAGAGCACGGATGAAAACGGTGATCCGCGAGGGTTTGCCCGGCACTTCCATGCCAGCATGGAAATCGGTGCTGTCGGAAAACGAGGTCGAAGCAGTCATCGCCTATGTGAACCGCGCCTTTTATCCGCTTGCGCCTTCACAGGCGGGAGTCCAAGGCGAGCTGCGTAAATAAAATGGTGGCAGTGGGTGTGACCCATCCTGCATTATTTCCTGACTTTATTGTTATGAATAGAAACAAAAAACCCCGGCTCATCACCGGGGTTTTTTGTTTGTCCAACCGGATGTCCGGTTTAATACTTCAGGTTTATTACTTCTTTACCGGCACCACTTTGTCCAGGAAAATGATTTTATCGAACGTGCGGTTCAATGTTTTGCTGTGAAAGTTGCTCATCACTGCGCCGTTGGCGTAGCCGACGTTGGTGCCCTTGGCGATGTCGGTTTTGGAAACTGCGAGCCACACCGGGCCGCTGTCGCCGCTAACCTGCAAGTAGGTATACATCGAAGTGTCAATCACCTCCAACACTTTGCCTTTGTTGGGGAGTTGTGCGGCTGCAGGTTGTGCAGCACTTGGGCTTTGGGGTGCTGCAACAGCGGCACCGGCAACTGCAAACAGGGCCAGCAGTGCGAAAATGGTTTTCATCGTAACTTCCTTAGTAAATGGATTGAGGATTGAAATGGGTAAATAGTTTTAAAGGGGAACTACGACGCTAGGATATACGAAAATCATCATAGTTGGAAAGCCCAATTTCTTCGCAGCCAAATTTCTCCTTCGCCAATTGGCCCATGCACACCATGTGGAATTCGTCCTGCCAGCCTATTGGCTCCCGACTTCGCTTGTTTTGCTCTTGCCCATCCATACGGCGACCACGATGCCCGCCTCGTAGAGCACCCACAGAGGGATTGCCAGCATGAATTGCGACACTACGTCCGGCGGGGTGAATATCGCACCGATGATGAATGCGCCGACTATCACGTAAGAACGGATTTCTCTCAGTTTCTCGATGCTGACGATGCCCATGCGCACCAGCAGCACTACTGCCACCGGCACCTGAAAAGTGAACCCGAATGCCAGAAACATGCCGAGCACGAAGCTGAGGTATTTATCGATGTCGGTCATCACCGCCACACCCTGCGGCGCGGAGGCGGTAATGAAACCGAATACGACCGGGAATACCACGAGGTAGGCGAACGCCATGCCGCAAAAAAACAGCAGCGTACTGGCAACGATAAGCGGGATGACCAGGCGCTTCTCGTGCGCATACAAACCGGGTGCGACGAAACGCCATATCTGGTAAAGGATGTAAGGCAGCGCAACCAGCAAAGCGGCCATCATCGCGACCTTGAGCGGCACAAAGAACGGCGTGGTGACATCGGTGGCGATCATCTGGCCGCCCTTGGGCAGCTTAGCCAGCAGCGGTTGCGCCAGCATGGCGTAAAGGTCAGCCGCCCATGGGAACAGGCAGGCAAATACCAGCAGCAGAGCCACAGTTGCTCTCAGCAATCGCGAGCGCAATTCGATCAGATGCGCGATAAAACCTTCACTATTTCTCCCTTCACTGAGGCTCATGGGGATTTAGTTCAGGGTTTTCCATCCGGCGTGCCCGGTTTGGGAAATGTTGCAGTGCCCTTGGTCTGTTCATCGGATGCGTCGGATGATTTGCCTTGCTGCGCCAGCAATATCTTCTGCTCCAATGCCAGCCTGGCTTCCAATGCGGACTGCTCGATGGAGGTGATTTCCTTGCGGATACTGCCGCTCAATTGCCTGGCCTCTTCAATTGCCATTTCATTTGCGATGTCATTCTTGATGTTATACATATAGCGCTGCACTCGCCCCCACAAATGCCCCGCCGTGCGCGCCAGTTTCGGCAGCCGTTCCGGGCCGATGACAAGAAGCGCCACCAGCAGAATGACAACCAGCTCGGAGAATGCGAAGTCAAACATGCGTATCTGATTTGTTTTTCACCTGTGTTTTCGACGTTACTTCGCCTTCGATGGCCTTCTCGTCCTGCTGTGCCTGTCCCTCCTTTTTCGCGTCTCCGGGCTCATTATCGCGCACGCCTTCCTTGAAATTTTTCACCGCGCCACCCAGGTCGCTACCGATGTTGCGCAGCTTCTTGGTGCCGAATATCAATATGACGACCAGCAATACGATCAGCCAATGCCAGATGCTGAATGAACCCATTTTGTTTTCTCCTTGAAATTAACTGCGCCGCACCATGGGCTGGATGCTGCCACCGCCGATGATATGAATATGCAAATGAAACACTTCCTGCCCGCCGCCTTTGCCGGTATTGATCACGGTACGGAAACCGTTTTCCAGACCCTGCTCTCGCGCCAGCCTGGGAACCAATACCAGCATCCTGCCCAGCAAGGCGGCGTGAGCATCCTCGGCCTGCATCAACGAAGCCAGATGCAGCTTCGGGATCAGCATGAAATGTACCGGCGCGGCTGGGTTGATGTCGTGAAACGCCAGGAAATCGTCGTCTTCATACACCTTGCGGCAGGGAATTTCGCCGCGGACTATTTTGCAAAAGATACAGTCTGTCATTCGATGCTCCTGAAACATATAACCCCCATCCTCCCCTTGTCAGGTGAGGGCTGGGGAGGGGTTTATCCTTTCCTGCCTTCCTTTTCGGCAATACCCGACACCCCTTCGCGCCGCGACAGCTCGTTCAGTACGTCCTGTGCGCTCAAGCCGTGCTGTGCCAACAGCACCATGCAATGAAACCACAGGTCTGCCGTCTCATATACCAGATGCGCTTTATCGCCCTGCTTGGCCGCGAGAATGACTTCGGTCGCTTCTTCGCCGATTTTTTTCAGTATGGCATCTTCACCCTTGCTGAACAGCCTTGCAACATAAGAACTCTCGGGCGATGCATTCTTGCGTGACTCCAGCGTTTCGGCCAGATGTTGCAGGACATCACGATTCATTTTTTCCGCATTCATTTCTTGTAAATCTCGTTGGGGGATTTCAGCACCGCATCCGTTTCTACCCACTGCCCTTTTTCCAGGCGGCTGTAGAAGCAGCTTTCGCGTCCGGTATGACATGCAATGCCGCCTTGTTGTTCAATCTGCAGCAGGATCGCATCACCATCGCAATCCAGGCGGATTTCCCTTACTTTCTGGATATGCCCGGACTCCTCGCCCTTATGCCAGAGTTTCTTGCGTGAACGCGACCAATACACCGCTTCGCCTTTTAGCCAGGTCTGCCTCAATGCCTCGTGATCCATCCACGCCACCATAAGCACCCGCCCGGAAATGACATCCTGCGCAATGGCCGTCACCAAACCATCTGCAGACCAGTTGACCCTGCTTAACCACTCCTCGCTCATAACCGCACCTCCGACACGTTACAGGCGTAGCCAGCCGTTTGCGGGAGGAGATGCGATGCGGTTATTACCGCACCCGTCGCTTTCGCGCACCGTGTCATAACCGCACCTCGATGCCGTGTTGCGCCATGAACTGCTTGGCCTGCCGCACAGTGTATTCGCCGAAATGAAAAATACTCGCTGCAAGCACCGCATCCGCGCCACCTTTTTTGATGCCATCAACGAGGTGTTGCAGATTCCCCACTCCGCCACTGGCGATTACCGGGATATCCAGCGCGTCGGTAATGGATCGGGTCAGAGCCAGATCAAAGCCGTTTTTTTGCCCATCCCTGTCCATACTGGTCAGCAATATCTCCCCTGCGCCCAGATCCTGTACTTTTCTCGCCCACCCTACCGCATCCAGGCCGGTCGCCTTGCGCCCGCCGTGGGTGAATACTTCCCATTGCCCCGGCAAAATCTGCTTGGCGTCAATCGCCACCACGATGCACTGCGATCCGTAATGCCCGGTGGCATCCGCGATCAATTGCGGGTTCAGCACGGCGGAGGTGTTGATGCTGACCTTGTCGGCCCCGGCATTCAGCAAATTACGGACGTCGCCGACTTCACGCACGCCGCCGCCAACGGTCAGCGGAATAAATACTTGCGATGCCACCTGCTCGATGATACGGAAAATGATTCCACGATCATCAGAACTGGCGGTGATGTCCAGAAAAGTGAGTTCATCGGCACCCTGCTCGTTATAACGGCGCGCGATCTCCACCGGATCGCCCGCGTCGCGCAGGTCGACGAAGCTCATGCCTTTGACGACCCGCCCCGCAGTCACGTCAAGGCATGGAATGATGCGTTTGGCCAACATGGGTCAGCGTGCCGCCCCGGTTAGTCCACTCGCCATGGTCAGTCCATTCGAAACTGACAACCCGCTCGCCGCGGTCAACTCATCCGCCAGCGCCTGCGCTGCCTTGAAATCCAGCGTACCTTCGTAAATCGCACGTCCGGTAATCGCACCGGTGATGCCCTCGGACTGCACCGCGCACAGCGCACGCACATCATCCAGGTTGGTGATGCCGCCGCTGGCGATTACCGGTACGTGCAGCGGACTGGCCAGCTCAACGGTAGCCGGTATATTCACACCGCTCAACATGCCGTCGCGTCCGATATCGGTGTAAATGACGGCTTCCACACCATAACCTTCAAAGCGCTGCGCCAGATCCGCCACGTCGTGCCCGGTCAGTTTCGACCAGCCATCCACCGCCACCTTGCCGCCCTTGGCATCAAGGCCCACCATGATGTGACCGGGAAACGCGTCGCAGGCTTCATGCAGGAAGCCCGGCACTTTTACCGCCGCCGTGCCGATGATGACATAGGCGACACCAATATCGAGATAGCGCTCGATGGTCTCCAAATCGCGGATGCCGCCCCCCAGTTGCACGGGCACATCCGTGCCAACCGCTTTAATGATATTTCGCACAGCTGATTCGTTTTTGGGCTTGCCGGCAAACGCGCCGTTCAAATCCACCAGATGCAGCCGGCGCGCGCCTTGCGCAATCCAGTGCTGCGCCATTGCGGCAGGGTCTTCGGAAAACACTGTGGCATCTTCCATCACACCTTGCTTGAGGCGCACACAATGACCGTCTTTCAAATCAATCGCAGGAATAATTAACATGGCAATATGTAACTGAATTAAGGGTTCCATTGCATAAAGTTTTGCAGCAGCTTCAGCCCCGCTGTGTGGCTTTTTTCCGGGTGGAATTGCACGCCGAACAAATTATCTTTCGCCACCGCGCACGCGAATGATTGCGGATATTTGGTGGTAGCCTGCACCAATGACGCGTCCTGCGGCTGCACATAGTAGCTGTGCACAAAATAAAAGCGCGCATCCTGCTCTATGCCATCCCACAGCGGGTGTTGCACATGATGCACCCGGTTCCAGCCCATATGCGGCACTTTCAGCTTGTTGCCCTGCGCATCCTGCAAATGGCTGCCGAAGCGCACCACCTTGCCACGCAAAATTCCCAGCCCTGCAACATCACCTTCATCGCTGTGCTCGAACAACATTTGCAGGCCGATACAGATACCTAAAAAAGGCCTGCTGCGCGCGGCCAGCAGCGCCGCGTCGCGCAAACCGCGCGCATCCAGCTCACGCATGCATTCCGGCATGGCGCCTTGCCCGGGAAAGACGACACGCCTGGCGCTAGCAACAACTTCCGGGTCATCAGTGACGGCAATTTCGGCAGATGGGGCGACGTTGCGCAAGGCCTGTTCGACCGAGCGCAAGTTGCCCATACCGTAGTCGATTACAGCAACATCTACCATTTGATTTACAGCACGCCCTTGGTGGAAGGCATCACGCCAGCCATGCGCGGATCAAGCTCCAGCGCCATGCGCAGTGCGCGGCCAAACGCCTTGAAAATGGTCTCGGCCTGATGATGGGCATTGTCGCCCGCCAGATTGTCGATATGCAGCGTCACCAGGGCGTGGTTGACGAAGCCCTGGAAGAATTCATTGATCAAATCCACATCAAATTCGCCGATGCTGTCGCGCACAAATTCGCAATTGAACACCAGTCCGGGGCGCCCCGAAATATCCAGCACCACGCGGGACAAGGATTCGTCCAGCGGCACGTAAGCGTGGCCGTAACGGCGCAAGCCTTTTTTATCGTTGACCGCCTGATTGAAGGCCTGCCCCAGCGTGATGCCAATGTCTTCCACAGTGTGGTGCGCGTCGATGTGCAAATCACCCTTGGCATTGATATTTATATCCAGCAGGCCATGACGGGCGATCTGGTCGAGCATGTGATCGAGAAACGGAAGTCCGGTATCGAACTTGGCCTTGCCGCTGCCGTCCAGATTCAATTCGACTTCGATCTGGGTTTCCAGAGTATTGCGTGAAACTTTCGCGCTGCGCATGATTTCTTCGCCTTATGCGAGTTGAGTGATGGTTTCTTGTAAAGCGGCAATAAATTTCATGTTCTCGTCCGGCGTGCCGACTGTCACGCGCAGGCAATCTTTCAGCATCGGATGACCGCCGTTCAAATTCTTGATCAGCACGCCGCGCTGCTTCAAGCCGTTGAATACCGCCGTTGCGTTCGCAACGCGGAACAGCAGGAAATTCGCCTCGCTCGGATATACCTGCACAATGGGAATTTCGCCCAATTGCCGAAGCAACCTGGTTCGATCCTGCCTGATCTGTTCCGCTTGCTGCAACAGCACCTCGTGATGCTCAAGCAATTTTTCGGCCACCAGTTGCGGCAAAACGCCGACATTATACGGCAAGCGCAGCTTTTCCAACTGTTCCAGCCATGCCGTGCTGCCCGCCAGAAACCCGAGGCGCAAACCGGCCATGCCCAGCTTGGAAAAAGTGCGCATCACCAGCAGATTCGGATAGCTACCCAGGTGCGGAATAAAACTGCCGCTGGCAAAAGCATAGTAGGCTTCATCCACCACCACCAGACCCGGCGCTGCTTCAATGATTTGCGCCACGGCATCCGCAGAAAACAGATTGCCGGTGGGATTGTTCGGATAGGCCAGAAACACCAGCGCCGGCTGCTCGCGCCTGATCGCTGCAAGGGTCACCGGCAAATCCAGCGAAAAATCCTCCACTCCATTGGCTACCAGCAGGGGCACGCCCACGTAACGCATCCCGGTGAAAGTCGCGATCATCCTGTACATCACGAACGACGGCTCTACACTCAGCAGTGTCGCGCCCGGCTTGTTGACCGCCATCGCCAGCAACTGGATCAGCTCATCCGAACCATTGCCGAGCAGCACATCCATCCCCTGCGGCAAACCGGTCAGGCTGCGGATTTTTTCCTTGAGGGATGCAGCGCCGGGGTCGGGGTAACGGTTAATGGCAGCCGATGCAACCACCCCGGCGATTTCTCCGCGCAAAGCTGCGGGCAAAAGATAGGGATTCTCCATCGCATCCAGCTTGATGCAGCCGCTGCTGTCCGGCACATGGTAAGCGTGCAGATCAAGAATTTCCTTGCGCAGCAGCGCGCCTGCAAGAGTAGATGCCGAAATGCCTGCGTGGGAAATTGCAGAAATGCCTGCTTGATGCGTTACAGAAATATTAGACATGAAGCGGAATAAAATTCGGGCAATAACAATGGCGGCGAGATTAGCACATACAGAAGACAGGGAACAGACGACAGAGGGCAGATTTTTTACCGCATTGCAACACCTTTTCATCATTCCCACGCTTCGCGTGGGAATGATCTCTGTCATCTGCCTGCCACCCTCAACTCGAAACACACCCTGCCTGGCCGATTGCTGGCTAACACAAGCCGGTAGCCTAACTGTTCAGCCCAACGCCCAGCCTGGTACATGCCTATCCCCAGGCCATTTTCAGAAACGACAGCGGAGCGTAATAATTTTGCGGAGATCGCTTCGGGAATGGGAGTTCCGCTGTCGCAAACCATCAACTGTAACGGGTCAAGGTGGATTTCGACGAACAGGGTAATGCCCGGTTCAGCCTGGCGCTTCCTCAACACGTTATCGATCAGGTTGTCGATAACGCAATCGAACAGGGCGACAGGGATATTCATGTCCGGCAAGCTTTCCGGCGAGCGCCAGTTGATGCCATGGTACTGGTTGCGCTGCTTCAGTGCATCCCACCATGCATTAAGGGCAAGCAGCGGGGTCTCGCTCTCGACCTGCGGTTGATTGAGCTTGCTCAATGCCAATTCGATGCGCTGGGCAAGCAGCGGGAGTTGTTGTTGCAGCAATTGCTGCGCCCGCTCTTCGCGGCTTTGTGCGATGGCGGTCAGCGAAAGCAGCGATTGCAGCATGTTTTTCAGGTCGTGCGTAAGGCGCGATCCGGTTTCGTAAACCGCCTGCAAACGCGTGATGTCACGCAGGCTTTGTTCACGCTGCTTTGCCTGATAAAAATAGCCGATTAGCTGTGTAAGCAAATGGATATGCAGCAGCACCGAGGGATTGAACGTTTGCTTGGCATATACCGTCAGGCGCAACTCTCCTTCCTGCACCACCACGGCATGTTCAGTGAATTGCCCGAACTGCCCGGACCCATCCGGCGATTGCCATGACAAACCGGTCAGCCACGGAAAGTCTGCCAGCAGGTTAATTGCCTGGCGCAGATAACTTGCCGCGTCAGGTTCGCGCTGGGCCGCTTCGGCCAGTTGCGTAAGCCAATTTTCAAATGGCGTACCGACGTTCAACAGGTAACGCGAAAACATCACTTGCAGGCCGCTGAAGCCGAAGCGCGGATTCCAAAGGCTGCCGAGCGCCAGCAACACCAAGCCCATCAGGAACAGCGTGCGCGGCAGGGCAACATGGTAATCCAGATGACCGACACTCATAAAAGCGAGACTGCCGAGCACCACCAGGGTCAGCAGCATGAACAGCATCAAGCTGTAGATAAAATCTACAGTCTGGGTGCTTTCGACCGGCTCGTTGCTGATCGGCAGAACCGCCATCAGAAGCAACAACAGCGGCAACACATACCATATCAGGATATGTCCGACCTCAATGGTGGAGGCCTGAACGCTGGATTGGGCCAAAAATAAATTCGGCACCACCCAGAGCAGCAATACCGCCAGCAAGTAGACCATCACCAACAGGTATAACAGGCGCGCCCAGCGATCGCGAAAGGCAAACACGCGCGCGCCAACCAGGCCGAACAGCCCGGCCAGCCAGAAAGCGATGGTCCACCAATTCAGCCAGAACATCGCCGTCGCTGCCGCCAGCGCGATAAACGCAAAAGCGCCGACCCCCACTTCGCGCTCGCCGCGCCACATCGGCTGCCACAGCAGAAACAAACCGAGATGCGCCAGCAATAGCGGATGCGCCCACAGGCTGTCCACCCCGAACAACAGCGCACCATGCAACAACCCGAGCATTGCCAGTAACAACCAGCGCCCGGTGTGCAGGAACCCCCCCCTGCCAGGTGTCAGCATTTCGTCGTTTTCACTGTCAATATCCCATCATGACCAGCGCCGTCAAATTGCACATACCTCTCCTCCGCCACTCCTGAATGTCGGCCAAGCCAACTCCAGGCCATCATAACCAATTGACTAAATACGTTTATTTATTTCTCGCAACAACAAAGCCGTAGCTTACGGTCATTTTGGTACAATACTTGCTGCGCTATTACTGCAACTTATATAAAATATAAATTTAGTGAGGGTATCATAATGAAACGCTACCAATCCGGCTTTACTTTAATCGAAATCGCCATCGTGCTGGTGATTATCGGCCTGCTGCTCGGCGGCGTGCTGAAGGGGCAGGAGCTGATCAACAGCGCCAGGGTCAAGAACCTCGCGATGGATTTCAAGAATATCCCAGTGTTCATCTACGGCTATCAGGACAAGTTCAAATCTCTGCCCGGAGACGACCCAAATGCACAGACTCACGTTGGCGCTGCCGCTACCGTAGCAATCACACCCGCAGCCTCCATCGGGAATGGCACGATCAACGGATCTTGGGACTCAATAACTGCAACCGATGAATCGGTTCTTTTCTGGCAGCACGTACGCATGGCTGGTCTTACATCTGGACAGCAAAATGTAACGGTAACTGGCATTCTTGACCCTTACTTCCCCCAAAATGCAGCAGGAGGGAGAATAGGCGTTCAAG
>Ga0224495_10002371_pt1 | contig 12322 bp, 12 predicted proteins | sample SF_Jul11_sed_USG_FD_168128 | JGI IMG/M metagenome (GOLD analysis project Ga0224495, IMG submission 168128) | Sediment microbial communities from San Francisco Bay, California, United States - SF_Jul11_sed_USGS_4_1 | ecosystem: Environmental > Aquatic > Marine > Sediment | place: USA: California... | reverse complement strand
TGAACGTGAACGCGAGAACCAGAAGCAGTATATTTGTGATTATCTTCATTTTCTAATCTCCGAAAAAAACATTAATTTAAAAGGACATAACCTCAAATATAGGCTCAGCCCGATTGGCTGTTATTTTAACATATACTATAGCATTATTACAACCAGAAATATTAATTTCAAGCGGTACAGACCCCGGAGGAGAAACTTCTAATTTACCGTTTCTCGGCTTTGGGAACCTGGCAATCTGAAAATCCTTCGGCAAAGTCGTCCATATCCTGACGTCCGCGGCAGTCGTCGCATAACTGTATGCCGCCATAAACAGAGAGGCCATCGAAGAAGCAGAAGAGTCTTGTTTCTCAAGGGCATATTGCGCAATGGCTTTTGCGGTTGCTGATATAATAGCTTTTGTTAAAATACCCTTAAAATCTTTACTGAACTCCGTTTGGACAACCCTGTCCATGTCTGAGACCAAACAAGTCTTATAATCTTTGCCATCAACTTCTGCAACCAGATACGGATATGCCCTGCCTCTGAATTCCAACTCCGGCAGAGCAATTCCAATATATTTAACTTTATCTGTTGCGACGAACAAGGGAATATCCATCCTGAATTCTTTTTTTACAGGTCCCAGGCCATTCTCAAATATCAGCCATATTGTATCGTCCAATTTACCTTTCCCATCAAGTACATTCTCAGTAATTCTGAGGTCTTGAGCTATATAGGCATTATCCCCGACCATACCATAGGATTCTTTGAGCAAATCCACTGCTTTAGAGTGGTCACCAATTAGGTTAAAAAAAATACCTGCCAGGTAGGTCGCAAAAGGATTAACAAAATCAGGATATGCTTCGAAATTATATAGATTGGGATACTTTTGAGCTAATAGTTCCTGTGTTTTGGGATTTTCAACATTTGATTTCGAAAATTCGTCTTGTTGCTGCTTCTGTTCCAATTCGGCCTGGAGTTTATGTATTTCTTCACTGAATTTCTCTTTTGCACGTCTTTGTCTGTCAAGAGCACGATTAAATTCCACTCTGGCCAGGTCAAACTTCTTTTCAGCCATAAAGTTCAAGGCCTTGTAAACGTTGACCATTACGCCATCATACTCTTCGCCCCTGTAAGGTATTATGTTTTCGTTTACAATAGTAGAGCCGATACCATCCGCAAGCCTGGACTGTTCGTCGTAATACTTAAGCATGTCCTCAGCCTTGTCGAAGGTCTCGGTGCTTTTAGTATATTCTTGTTGAATTCTTTCAACCGTTCCAAGCTGTAAGGCCCAGAGTAAATCCTCGCCTTTGGGATTTTTATTTTTACTTATCTTTTTCCGGGCAAAAAGGGCTGAATTCTCGTAGTCAAATCTTTCAAAATGACCATTAAAAGCAGCTAAGTGGCCCTTTGGAGCGTTACAACCTGTAAAAAAAGACAGACTTAAAAGGGCTAAAATTACAAATACGCTAAGATTCTTAAATCTAACTCCGCTCATCATTATCTCTAAATGAGACCAGCAACCTTTGATTCCGTACATCGAAGAGTATCAAGTGTGATTATATTACCACGAAAACTATAACCGACGAGAATTGTTCCATTTTTGACAGTTGTTTTAACTTTTTCCAACTTTCACACTTCAAACCTCGTAACAAAGAACACAATCAATAATGAGCAAAACATACACTTTCCGCTATCTTACAAATTTGCATTGGCTCGTCAACCTTTTTTGCCTTTTTCTATCATATCACGCATTACAAACTGAGCCGCCTTGATTGTTCTCGTTTTTCCCGGTTGCTTGTGGTGTTAAGTATAATTACACAGGCAAAGCAATAAGAGTCTAAGGAAAAAAAAGGCTAAAGGTGGTATCCCTTAGCCTTTCTATAAAATATCCACCTCTCAAGTAAGGGGGGTGGCTTCAGGCAAATTCGGCGATTAGTTTAGACGGGATTATAGATAATCTCTACATCCTTTGGATGTCTGCGAGGCCGATTCGGCCATTTCAATTCGTCAAACAAAAACTCTGTTGCCTGTCGTATCATCACAGCCGGCATAGATGGGCTCATTTCAAACGAACCAATTACCTCATTATCGTATTTGCACAAACCGTTAAACAGGTATTCCCAATTTTCACGTGCCATTCCGCCCTGCAGGCCGGGCCGCTCGTGGTCGTCCTTATGACCGTAATTATCAGTCAGGTGCAAATACACAACTCTCTGGGCCAAATCATCCACATACTGCTTGAAAGAGAATTCCCGGTCAAGATTGGCATAGCCAGTATCGAGGCAATACCAAAGCGATTCAAATTTTCTTCCGACGTCTTTTAGTGTCTGTAAGCTGCCTGTTTCGAGGCACAGTTTGACGTTATTATCCTCGGCCAGTTTGACTACCTCTGCGGCGAAATCCACGTTATCAAGCTCCGAGCCATCGCGAATGCCCAAACTGAGCAAATCGGTCACAATATTTGCATCGAGCAGCTTTGCACACTCGATTTGCTCATTCCACTCCTCCAATGTCGGCCCGTCACTACGAGAACGCATTGAGATCAGCATATCCCTCGTAGCTTCCACAAGCCTGGGCCAATTACGCCTCTCGTAACGGCACTCATTCTGGCCTTTTATATTCGGCCACAACTCCACACCGAAGCCTAACGAGTGCAGAAAAAGGCATTCCTGCTCGAAGGAGAGGTTGTTCTCGCGCCACCAAAATATCATTGTTGAAACAGCATATCTAATTCGCATCATTAAGTCTCCGTACGCCCATCAGAAGCTTTGGCGGCTGGCCAACCCTGCCGGAAAATTCCAGCCTAAACACTATTATCGAGTAAAAACACACGTATATTCACTATTTGTTGAAAAATCCGACATTTTTTCGGCCATTGTCCCTGAGTCCGGATAGAACCAAGCTCATCAAAGCCGACATCGTCCAATAAAAACGTAACATCCGTCACTGATTAAAAAAATTAAAACTTGTTGAAATTTCTATTGCAATATACCGCTCATACTGTTAGAATTCGGGATTGCTGGTATCTGGAGAACTGTAAGTTATGAAAAAGGATATACATCCAAAATACGATAAGGTAGTGGTCCATTGCGGCTGCGGCAACACCTTCGAGACCCGCAGTACCATCAAAGAAATCCACGCCGAAATTTGTTCAATGTGCCATCCGTTCTATACGGGCAAGCAAAAATATGTCGACACCGCCGGCCGAATAGAGCGATTCCAGAAGAAATACGGCAAAGATTACATCAAAGCCGCCCAAACACCTAAAAAAGACAAACAGCGATAGCTGCCCTTAGCGAGATAATAGCGTTTTAGCATGTTACTTTTAGCGCGCGGTCTATATATGCTATTCGCTATTTTTCTTTCAGAGGACTGTATTTATGGCTGAAAAAAATGATAGTCTGCTGGCAAAACTCGATGAAATCGAGGAACGCTACAGCGAAATCGAAAAGCAGATTACAGACCCGGCAATTGCCACGTACTCTGCCAGGCTAATATCACTATCTAAAGAGCAAGGCAAACTCAAAACAATAGTCACAAAATATCGAGAGTACAAAAAAACAGTCGCAGGCATTGAAGACGCCGAGCAGATAATAAAGGACAGCACAGTTGACGAAGATTTCAGAGACCTGGCGAAAGAAGAGATTCAACAGCTTGAAGATAAAAAGAACCCCCTGCTTGAAGAAATCGCAAACAGCCTGATAATGGCCGACGAGATATCCGCAAATTCGGTCATAATGGAAATTCGCGCAGGCACCGGCGGCGAAGAGGCGGCGTTGTTTGCGCGGGATTTATACAATATGTATACCAGATATGCCGACGGCCGCAAATGGAAGGTCGAAAATTTAAGCTTCAGCACAACTGAAAAAAACGGTTTCCGCGAAGTAATATTCGGCATCAAAGGCCCCGGCGTATGGTCCGAGCTTGTCTATGAGGGAGGCGGACACCGCGTCCAGCGCGTACCCCAGACCGAATCGCAGGGAAGGATTCACACATCCGCCGCAACCGTCGCAGTATTGCCTGAACCGGAAGAAGTAGATATCCAGATAAATCCTGACGACGTAGTCGAACACGTCAGCAGAGCCAGCGGACCCGGGGGACAAAATGTTAATAAAGTCAGCAGCGCCGTTAAACTTGAGCATATCCCAACGGGAATTACTGTTAATATGCAGGACGAACAAAGCCAGCATAAAAACCGCGCCAAGGCATGGCGAATATTAAGAAGCAGGATTTACGAAGAGGAAGAGAAGAAAAAAAGGGCCGAGCGCGATTCCCAGCGCAAGACTATGATCGGCTCAGGCGACAGGTCCGACAAAATCAGGACGTATAATTACCCACAGAATCGGCTGACCGACCATAGAATCAACTTGTCGCTCTACAACCTCGATAAGATAATGAACGGCGATATGGGCGAGATTGTTGCAGCACTGAAGGATTACGACAGACAGCAAAGGCTCAAAAATATTTGAGTCCGACAGAAAACTAAAAGACCTTTAAGGAATATCTCGTAAATCGTGAAGCGTATCTCCTGCGAGATACGAGAAGCGAAATACGAGATACGGGATGCGAGATGATAGTCGTTGTTACCGGAATGGTTGGTATTGACAAAAAAAGCTACCTTCAAGATGTCTGTCAATTCGCCGCCGAGAGACAAAAGAATGTGCTTTTATGTAATGTCGGCGATATGATGTATGCCGAAGCACCTGATGTCCCGCCCGGTAAAATCCTCGACATTCCAATGAAAAGGCTAAGCTCACTTCGCCGCAGTGTCTTCAAAGACATCATCGCAAAAGCCGAAAAAGCTACAGACCTGATCGTCAACACTCATGCAACCTTTCGCTGGCGTCACGGCCTGTTCCCAGCCGTGGACTTCGACCAGATGAGGCAGCTCGGCACCGACATGTATATCTGCCTTATTGACGGTATCACCGCCTTACACACCCGGCTCATCGATGAACACTCCACAGAACACTGTCTGAAAGATTTGATTGTCTGGCGGGAAGAAGAAATTATCGGGACAGAAATGCTTTGCAAAGGCATCGACGAGAGAATCCCTTTTTATTGCCTTGCCCGAGGCGCCGAAGAGGAAACCACAGACACATTCTATAAGCTCGTTTTTGAGCGGAACAGTAAAAAAGCCTACCTGAGTTTTCCGATGACCCACGTCGGCGATATGGAGAATGTTAAAAAAGAAATTTCCGAATTCCGCCGATTGATGAAACAATTCCTTATCTGCTTCGACCCTGCCGACCTGGAAGAATCCTATCTGCCGCACTACGCGCTGCAGGCAAGCCGCAAGGGACTGGATTTCATTGAGGTAACCGCTCTGGGGCAAACAATCCGTTTGGATTTGAACGAAGTTCAGCAGATTGAACGTGACATTAACAGCCAGATATACGCCCGCGATTTTCTGTTGATTGAGCAGTCGGACATGATAATCAGCTTCATTCCGACTCTACCTGACGGCCGGGCAGCCATATCCAGCGGGGTTGAAAGGGAACTCCAACACGCCCACGAATCAGCTAAAGAGGTATACGTCATCTGGACAGCAAAAAAGAGCCCTTCGGTGTTTGTTACACAAACCGCAACAAAAGTCTTCAACAATCTGTCAAATGCAGTAGAATTCTTCAAAAAGAAAGGATATATCAAAATTGACCATCAGGGATGAAAAGGTGTTGGCCGGCTGTATCGACCATACATTGCTCAGTGCCACCGCAACAAGCGAGCAAATCAAACAGCTATGCGAAGAGGCAAAAACCTACGGATTTCATACTGTATCAGTCAATCCGCGATGGGTGGCTTTAGCGGCTGAAGAATTACACAGCTCAAAAGTCGCTGTCGGCGGCGTGGTGAGCTTGCCGCTCGGCGCCGATTCAACCAAAATCAAAGTCGCTCAGGCCAGAGAAGCCATTTTCGCCGGCGCCGATGAGATTGATATGGTCGCCGATTTGGCCTCGATAATCGAGGGCAATTCCCCGTACTTGTCCAATCAACTGCAGGCATTGCTGGCACTTTGCCGGTCGTTCAGGCCCGCGGTCCTGCTGAAAGTGATAATCGAATCCGCTGCCCTGAACAGGGAGCAGAAGATATTCGCCTGCCAGATTGCAGACAAATGCGGAGTTGACTTCGTAAAGACGAGTACAGGAATGAACCCGGCCGGCGGAGCAACAGTTGAGGACATAAAACTGATGAAAGAATTCGCGCCACACTGTAAAATAAAGGCAGCCGGCGGAATCAGGACAGCAAAGCAGGCTATTGAAATGCTGGAAGCAGGTGCAGACAGAATCGGAACTTCGTCAAGCGTGCAAATTATAAATGAGTTCAAAGAACAACAATAATAATATAGGTGAAGAATTTGTCAGTGAGCCAATCAAGCCGGTCGCAGGTACGTTTGAGCCGGGCGCAATGACCAGAGGTGAGCCGGGACTGCCGGGACGATTTATCTGGAGAGATAAAGAGTACGCAGTTGCCGATGTGCTTGAGGTCTGGAAGGAATTGGGGCCCTGTAAAAGCGGAGGCCCTGAGAAGTATTTACGTAAACACTGGTTCAGAATAAGAACTGTTAACGGCCTGATAATGACAATATATTTTGAGCGGCAGCCAAGGGCAAAAAGCCAGAACAAAACGAGATGGTGGTTATATACCGTCATCGGAAAGGAAGAAGATGAGTAATATGACAGCTGTTTGTGGTTTGCTGTCTGTAATTACCTGACCGCATATCGGTGCAAATCCAATCCTATATGACAAAAATACAAGATTCACAAAGAGAACGCTTTACTAAACCGGCAAAGTCTAACAGGACCGTAGTCTTAAAGACACTTACTACTGCCGAAAGGAGAATTCCTTGCAGATTATACTGTAAACAAATCCGCAAACCTATAAACCTGCCGGTTCTAAGCGAAACATTTGCCGCACTGAAACATCCATCAATTCTCGGCGCTAATTCAGCAAAAAAAGATGCGGACCGATTTAGCTACTGGGCGGTCGACCCGAAAGAAGTATTTGAATTCCGGGCCGGACAAAACGATCCTTTCACAAAACTACAAAAAGCCCTGGACAAATACAAACTGGAAGGCCAGATTCTTTGCTGCGCTCAGAATGACAGAGGAAATGATGATGAGCTGCCGAAGGGGATTTTCCGCGGGGGATGGGTGGGGTATTTTAGTTACGAACTCGGCCGATATATCGAGAAGCTGCCGGAGACCACCATCGACGACTTACAAATGCCGCTGATTCGACTGTGTTTCTACGACCGTTTTATCGCCTATGACCATCTCGAAGATACCTGCTGGCTGATCGCCTTACAGATGCCGAACGATTCGGAAAAGCCACAGAAAAAAATAGCTACTCTGGAAAAATTACTAACCGATTCTGAGAAACTACACATTCCACCGCCCCTGCCTGCTGATATCGAAAATATTGATTTCTCACAGATTCGATGCAATATGAGCAGGGAGTATTACCTCGATGAATTCGAGAAGATAAAACGCTATATTTATGATGGCGATGTTTACCAAATCAACTTCTCGCAGCGATTTGAATGTGACTATAAAGCCCGCCCGATAGCCCTTTTTCACTGGCAAAACCATTATAATCCCAGTCCATACGCAGCCTATATCGACGCCGGCAATTTCCACATAGTAAGCGCTTCGCCTGAGATGTTTATAACAATCGAAGACGGCATTATCAGCACCAAGCCGATTAAAGGCACCCGGCCGCGAGTCGATGAAACAGGACAGGGCAGGCAAATCAACGCTAAAAATTTCGATGAGCTGGTCCAAAGTGAAAAAGAGCAGGCCGAGCTCAATATGATAGTCGACCTGGAGCGCAACGATATCGCCCGAATCTGCGAACCCGGGACCAGAAAGGTCACCCAGCCAAGGACCATTGAAACGTATCCGACTGTCTTTCACGCTGTGGCTACGGTGGCCGGGCGGCTCCGAAAAGAAATATCATTCTGCGATATTCTAAAGGCGATGTTTCCCGGTGGCTCGATTACCGGCGCCCCAAAGATACGCTCAATGGAGATTATCGACGAGACCGAGCCGACGGCCAGAGGAGTCTATACCGGCAGCATCGGATACATCGGCTTGGATTGCAGCGTCTCACTTAACATAGCCATCAGGACAATTATTATTAAGGGATATACGGCTTTTGCCCAGACCGGCGGCGGAATCGTCGCTGACTCCGACCCCCAAGCCGAATGGAACGAAACCCTCACAAAAGCAAGAGCACTCCTGGCAGGAATAAAAAGCGTCATGCGTTGTGCGTGATGCGTATTGAATAAGATATACGAGATACAAGTTGAGATATTGGAAAAGGTATTCCTGAATGACAAGTTAGTCGATATCGACAAGGCCGGCATATCGGTTACTGACAGCGGATTGTTGTACGGGGCCGGTCTTTTCGAGACGATGCGAAGCTATAACGGCGTGGTCTTTTCGCTCAGAGACCATCTGGACCGGTTGTTTTTCAGCGCCAACGCCCTATCGATAAAGCCGCCTCACAGAAAATTTATCACCGAAGCCATTTATAAAGTCCTCAAGGCAAATAAATTAACCGATGCCCGCCTGCGCCTGACACTTACCGGCGGACCGATGGCCGAATCGGAAGAGCAGCGTCGCCCAACACTGCTTATTACTGCAATAAAAATCCAACCTTACCCGGCCGAATATTATAAAAAAGGCGTTCTGGTCGTGCTGTGCCCATTCAGGCAAAATCCCTTTATGCCGACTTGTAGACACAAAACCACAAGCTATTTCTCGCGCATAATGGCCCTGAAATGGGCACACCAAAGAAAGGCCGCCGAGACGCTTTGGTTTACCGTAGACAATCGTCTGGCCGAGGGCTGCATAAGCAATGTGTTCCTCGTCAAAGATTCGGTGCTTTACACTCCGCCGATTGAAACACCGGTACTTGCAGGGGTGGCGAGGAAGACTGTCTGCCAGATCGCCCTGAAAAATTCCATAAAATTGGTTGAAAAAAACCTCTATATAGACGATTGTTTAGCCGCCGACGAGGCCTTTCTGACGAATGTAATTATGCAGATTATGCCGATAAGCAGGATAGAGAAGCACGCAGTAGGCAACGGTAAGGTCGGGGCGATGACTAAAAAGTTGCAAAAAAGCTTCAAAGAACTCATTAAAACCGAATGCAGGTAAAGAAAATGAAGATCAAAGATATTGCCGCAGCGATTGAAAAAATAGTGCATCTGAAGCTGGCACAGGACTGGGACAATGTGGGATTGTTAATCGGTAATCCACAGGCCAACGTGAACAACATCCTGCTGGCAATCGATATTACACAAAACGTTGTCGCCGAGGCAAAAAGATTAAAAACCGACCTGATTATAAGCTATCATCCCGTCATTTGGGACGGCCTGAAACAAATCACCGCTGATGGATCTGCCGGTGCCGTCTATAATTTGATAAAAGCAGGGATTGCAGTTTTTTCGATACATACCGCTTTGGATGTTGCCATAGGCGGAGTAAACGACGGCCTTGCAGAGATTGTTGGTATTCGGGACGCTGAACCTATCGGCGATTACGTCGACAACCCAACCGGCGACAATTACAAACTCGTTGTCTTTGTTCCTATCGAATCGGCAGCCAAAATCTCAAACGCCGTCTTCGCCGCCGGCGCAGGCGCGATAGGCAATTACAGAAATTGCAGCTTCGGCGCCGAGGGCACGGGCACGTTTTTGCCCCTGAAAGGCGCAAAACCGGCTATCGGCAAAAAAGGAAAGCTGGAAAAAGTGCCGGAGATAAGATTTGAGACGATTGTGCCCGCTGGGAAACTGGCCGATTGTATTGCAGCGATGAAAAAGGCACATCCTTACGAGACACCTGCCTTCGATGTCCTTAAGCTCTACGATACACAGAGTAAATTCGGCCTTGGCAGAATCGGGAAAGTAGCCCCGCCGGTAAGGATAAAGCAGATTATCGGTAAAATAAATAAATATACCGGTGCAAAAGCTGTCGGTATAGTCGGAGACGAAAAGCGGTTAGTAAAAACCGCTGCGGTCTGCGCCGGCTCTTGCGGCAAAATAATCAATTCCGTCATCGCCGCCAAAGCCGATTGTTACGTCACCGGCGAACTGAAACATCACCAGGCATTAGCCGCACAAGAGGCGGGCCTGACCTGCATTTGTTTGAGCCATACCGTCTCCGAGCGGTTCATATTAAAGAAATTCGCCAAACAGTTGCAAAAGCAGATAAAACAGGTAACAATTAAGATAAGCAAAAAGGATGCCGATCCATTCAAATGGAAAGAACTATGACAAAAGAGCACGAAGATAACACACCAACTCAAGAGGATACACAGGAACAAACTCAATTTTCTCACGAAGCCGAGCCGGCACTCGAGTCGGTGGTTGAGGCCGTTTTGTTTACCAGCGACGAGCCTCTCTCACCAAATCGGTTGGCTGATATTGTCGGAACATCTGTAAAACACATCCGGCAGCACATCAAAGATCTAAACGATAAATACCAGGCCAACAACCACGCCTTTAGAATAGAGGAAATTGCCGGGGGATACCAAATACTTACCTTAAGCAGCTTCAATCCCTGGTTAAAAAAGCTGCTTCGCGTCCGCAGCGACAGTAAACTAAGTCCCGCCTCCCTGGAGACGCTCGCGATAATCGCCTACAAACAGCCGGTCATCCGCGCCGACATAGAGGCCATCAGGGGCGTCGCGGTCGGCGAGGTAGTACGCTCTCTAATGTACAAGGGGCTGGTCAAGATAGTCGGCCGGGCCGAGATATTAGGAAGACCGATGCTTTATGGGACAACGAAGAAGTTCCTCGAAGTCTTCGGCCTGAACACACTTAAAGACCTGCCTAAAATCGAAGAGCTAAAAAAGCCACCTTCCTGACAGGACTCTTGTTGACCATTGATTCTGTTGTTGGAATCCAAAATATCCTTTCTTGGTTAGGATTATGCGATGGGCACTAAGTATCGAAACCACAAATCATGCTCTACCGGGCAGGGCAATCACAATTGGGTAATTACCCGCCGGTTCTTTCTAAAAGCATCTGCGGCAACACTGGCCGGCCTGGTCGTCGCGCCGCTTTCCTGTACTCAGAAGACAACACTCGGCCGCAGGCAAGGCACGGCGAGATTTGGCATAGTCACCGACAGCCACTACGCCGACGCCGATACTGTCGGCTCACGATACTACCGACACTCGCTCGATAAATTGACCGAATGTGCCGAACTGATGAACGACCAAAAAGTCGATTTTCTTGTCGAGCTCGGCGATTTCAAGGACCAGAACAATCCCCCCGTCGAACAAAAGACTATTACATACCTGCGGGCCGTCGAGAAAGTATTCCAAAATTTTAAGGGCCCAACATACCATGTCCTCGGCAACCATGACATGGACAGCATCTCAAAAGAACAATTTCTAACTAATGTAGAAAACACCAGCATAGCCCCGTCGAAAAGCTATTATTCCTTCGATTTCAACGGCGCGCACTTTGTCGTTCTGGACGCCAACTACAAAGCGGGCGGCACCGACTACGACCACGGCAACTTTGACTGGACCGACGCGAACATCCCACCCGCAGAGCTAAACTGGCTCAGGCAGGACCTTGCCGCCGCACGCGGGCCCACTATTGTCTTTATTCACCAACTACTCGATGGCACCGGCTCGGTGTATGTCAACAATGCAGCAGACATCCGGCAGATTCTCGGGCAATCGGGCAATATTCTGGCCGTCTTCCAGGGACATCATCACGAGGGAAGCTACAGTTATATCGAGGGGATTCACTACTACACATTGAAGGCAATGGTGGAAGGTCCCGGTCAAGAAAACAACTCATACGCTATCGTTGAAATCCTGCCTGACCGCGACATTGTCCCAATCGTAGTTGGAGGTTTGAATGGCCACTCCAGTTCTCATAATTTACGCCACCTTTGATTTTCCGTCAATTCTTTCTTCTTCAGCCAAATCACGAAGCTCCGCTTCAAGCATCCATAACTGCTGATAGCCCATAATACGCTTGAACCGCTGCTCCATATCCAAAAGCGAAGCGGCTACCCATCGGACAACCATCCCATGATCCTGCCAATTCTTCACACGATGCGTGCGGCTGCGGACACCACTGTTCGGAGACTCAATCACATTAGTCGAGCCGAGACAACGACGCAGTGTCTTCGGAAGACCAAGCTTATTGATAGTAAACATCTCGTCAATGCCCTCAAGAAGACTGCTCGCCGCAGACGGATACTCCTGCTCAAGCCATTTGGCCAGTTGATTCAACTTCTTTTTGCCCTTATCTGCTTCCATCGAAAACGCCGCCTTCATCGCACATTTGGCCTGCTCTTTCTGCTCGTCCGGCAGA
>Ga0224495_10002370_pt1 | contig 12323 bp, 9 predicted proteins | sample SF_Jul11_sed_USG_FD_168128 | JGI IMG/M metagenome (GOLD analysis project Ga0224495, IMG submission 168128) | Sediment microbial communities from San Francisco Bay, California, United States - SF_Jul11_sed_USGS_4_1 | ecosystem: Environmental > Aquatic > Marine > Sediment | place: USA: California... | reverse complement strand
CTGGTATTGCGGACTTCCTCGCTGACCCTGGATCGGCTGAACCGGTCGGCCACATCGTTGGCGACGGTCACCTGGGTATCGGTGGTCGCACGGATCGATACCCGCAGCTTCGCCGCCACATCGCGCAACGCGGCGCGCTTGGCCGAATCGAGATCCGGACCTTCACCGATACCGTAATACAGCGCGGCGGTATCGGCGGGCGGTGAACGCATCCACGCCGGCTGCTCCTGCCGGCCGCCCGGGAGAAGGTCGCCGGGGCTGGCGCATCCGCCCAGCAAAAAGGTCAGCGCCAGAAAAGCTCCGCACGCCGTACGGTGGGTTGCCATTCGATTCTCTCGCATCGCGCACAGGTCCCTTGGGACAACCGGACTGCATTCTAGCGGTCCCGGGCAGGCGCTAGAAAGCGGAAACCGAACCCAAATGTGAGAGGTTCCCTCTCCCCGACAGATCGTAGGCGAGCCCCCTCGCGGAGGAGGAAGGCGAGCGCCCCCGCCTCGGCTCAGGAGGCGATGTTCCCGCCGCGCGGCAGGAAGAATTCGCGCCCGCAACCGAAGCGATAGACGACCGTACGCGGGCGCTGCAACCAGCGTGTATCGCGTATTTCGGCGGCCGCGACCGGACAGGGAGGATTGCGGTATCCGCCCTGCTCGAGTGTGCGATCGTCGGCGACCTCCTCCCAGATGCCGCCTCGTACCGGACGAAAGTGCCACCGCAGATAGCCGCGCCGCGCGGCCAGCGCAAGCATTTCCTCCGCGTCCGGAACATCGGACACCGGTGCGTGCAGCGCTTCGAAGTGCCGATGCGGCTGACCGAAGGCGACCGTGCACTCGAGCGCCTCCTGTACGGGCGCGCCGGGCCGCATATAAGGCCGCAGTTCCTGGCGCGTGAGATCCCAGCTGCCGAGTTCCCAGGCGACATCCATCACCGAATGATCGAGATCCTCGAGGTGCAGCCACGGTTCATTGCACTGCAGACAGGACGAAGGCACGGGCTCGTAGCTGAAATTCACTTCACCGTCCTGCGTGTGCTCATGCTCGATGAAGCCGTGCCAATGCAGCGACAGCACGATCGGCGTGCCCGCGCAAGGCAGCGCCGCCACCGATATCCCCGCGAGCGGCAAACGGTTGCAGATCATCTGGGTTTCGATCGCATCGATGAGGCTCATGGGAGGCTTCCTCCGGATACCCGCAGGATCGGGCGAGGAAATTAGGCCACATGAGATGGCGCCCGTGTTGCTAGCAATTCGCCAGTCCGGCTGCCAGACGTGCCCCCAGTGCAAGGGTCCGATGCGCGCCATTGCGCGGATCGAGCGATCCGCGGGATATGCGCGGCATCCTCGAGCATCTGGGGCAGTGGGTGGCCCCCGCCGCGCTTGACCCGGCGCGCCCGGCGACCGCATGATTCAGAACAATCGCTCTCGCATATTGTCGGCAAGTGACCAAGCACGCATTCCCCACACACTCACCCGCGGCACGAAGTTGAGCGCGCGCGCCCGCGAACCGAAGGCGGCCGGTGCCGCGCGGCGGCGCACGGCGACCGAGCGGCTCGAACTCGCGCTCGAAGCCTCGCAGCTCGCGCTCTGGGACGCCGACCTCGTCGCCGGCAGGATCCACCTGTCGCCGCTGTGGAAGCAGATGCTGGGCGAGCCGGCTGCGGCGACCGACGCGGCGATCGCCGAGGTATTCGCGCTCGTGCATCCCCAGGACGTCGAGGCGGCGCGCGACGGGCTGGTGCGCGCGGTGAAGGGCGAAACCGGCGATTTCCGCTCGGTGCACCGCGTGCGCCGTGCCGACGGCAGCTGGATCTGGATCCAGAGTCACGGCCGGGTGGTCGATCGCATGCCCGACGGCCGCGCGCGCCGCGTGGTCGGCACCAACGTCGACGTGACCGAGCGCGAGACGGCGAAGCACCGGCTCGCCGCGCGCGAACGCGATCTGCGCGCGATGACCGACAACATGCCGGCGATGGTCGCGCTGATCGACCGCGACATGCGCTACCGCTACGCCAACCGCCGCTACTGCGCGTTCTTCGGGCTCGACCCCGAGGCGATCGCCGGCCGGACGGTCGCCGAAGCGCTCGGCGAGGAGGCCGGCCGCTTCATCGCGCCGTACGTGCGGCGCGCGCTCGACGGCGACATGGCGCACTACGAGCGCGAGATGCGCGACGGCCGCGCGCGCCGGTGGATCGATGTGGTCCTGTTTCCCGACGTGGACGAATCCTGGGAAGTGCGCGGCTGCTACGCGCTGTCGATCGACGTCACCCCGCGCAAAGAGAGCGAGCTCGCGCTGCGCGATTCGGAGGCGCGCTTCAGGAGCCTCGTCGAGCTGTCCTCGGACTGGTACTGGGAGCAGGACGCGAACCTGCGCTTCACGCGCCTGGAGGGCGCGATGTTCTCGCGGCAGGGCATCGATCCGGCGACGCTGCTCGGCAAGACGCGCTGGGAAATCGGTTTCGACAACGTTTCCGAGCCCGAATGGGCGGAGCACCGCGCGCGCCTCGCGCGTCACGAGCCGTTCGCGGACTTCCTCGGCGTGCGTCATGACCCCGACGGCGGGATCCGCCAAGCGCTGCTCGTGTCCGGCCGGCCGATCTTCGACGAAGCGGGTCGCTTCACCGGCTACCGCGGCGTCGGCCGCGACGTGTCGCGGCGGCTGCGCTCCGAGCAGGAACTGGCGCGCGCGCACGCGCGCGTCGAGGAAGCCGAAGCCCGGCTGCGCACCGCGATCGATTCGCTCGACGACGGATTCGCGCTGTTCGACGCCCAGGACCGGCTCGTGCTCTGCAACGAGCGCTACAGGGAGTACTACCCGCTTTCACGCGACGCGATCGTGCCGGGCGCGCGTTTCGAGGACATCATCCGCGCCGGCGCGGAGCGCGGCGAGTACCCGTCCGCGGTCGGCCGCATCGACGCCTGGGTCGCCGAGCGGCTCGACCAGCACCGGCGCGCCGAGTCGACGATCGAGCAGGAGCATGCCGACGGACGCTGGTTGAGGATTTCCGAGCGGCGCACGCCCGAGGGCGGCACGGTCGGCGTGCGCGTCGATATCACCGCGCTGAAGGACGCGCAGGCGCGCGCCGAGGCCGCGAGCCGGGCGAAGGGAGATTTCCTCGCCACCATGAGCCACGAGATCCGCACGCCGATCACCGGCGTGCTCGGCATCGCCGAGCTGCTGCTCGACACCCGGCTCGACCCCGGGCAACGCGCGCAGGTGCAGACGATCCTGCGCTCGGGCCACAGCCTGCTGCGGATTCTGAACGACGTGCTCGATCACGCCAAGGTCGAGGCCGGGTTGCTGCGCTTCGAGTCTGCCCCGTTCGACCTCGCGCGCGTCGTCGAGGATACCGTCGCGCTGCACGCCGCGCGCGCGGCGGCGAAGGGCATCAAGCTTGAGGCACGCTATGACCCGATGGCGCCACGGCACCTGAGGGGCGACGGCGGGCGCCTGCACCAGGTCCTCGGCAATCTCGTCGGCAACGCGGTCAAGTTCACCGAGCGGGGCGGCGTGGTGATCGAAGTCGATGGCTCGCGCCTGAATGGCGATCGCGCGCAGATGCGCGTTGCGGTCCGCGATACCGGTCCCGGCGTCTCGCGGGAGGACGCCGCGCGGCTCTTCCAGCCCTATGTCCAGGCGGGTTCGGCGGCGCGCCGCTCGGGCGGTACAGGCCTGGGGCTCGCCATCTCGCGGCGCCTGGTCGAAGCCATGGGCGGTACGATCGAGCTCGATTCGGCGCCGGGCCGGGGGTCGACGTTCCGCGCGGAGTTTACGCTTCCCCTCGATGCGCCGCCGCGCGACAGCGCGCAGCGGCCGCGCGAGGAGCCCTCCAGTGCGAAACTGCGCGGCAAGGTGCTGGTCGCGGAGGACAACGAGGTCAACCGCCAGGTCACGCTGGCCTTCCTCGAGCGCTTCGGCCTCGATGCGCAAGCGGTCGAGAACGGGGTCGCGGCGGTCGAGGCCGCCGTGCGCGGGCAGCATGACCTCGTCCTGATGGACATGAACATGCCGGAGATGGACGGTATCGAGGCGACCCGCCGCATCCGGGCGCACGAGGCGCGAACCGGCGCGCGGCGCGTGCCGATCGTCGCGCTCACCGCGAGCGTGATGCAGGACACGCGGGTCGAGGCGCTCGCCGCGGGCATCGACGATTTCGCCGCCAAACCGATCGTGCGCAAGGAGTTCGCCGCGACCCTGGCGCGCTGGGTCGGCGGGCAGGTCGCGGTCGATCACGAGCGGCTCGAGCGGCTGCGCGCCGACATCGGCGACGGATTCGTGCGCGTGCTGCGCAGTTTTCTCGAATCCGTTCCGACCATGATCTCGGCGATGACCGCCGCCTGCGCGGGCGGCAATATGCAGGAAGTGCACCGCCTCGCGCACTCGATGCGTTCGAGCAGCGCCACGCTCGGCGCGCTTCGGCTTGCCGCGCTCGCCGCCGAAGCCGAAACCCGCGCGCAGGCGGGCGAGCCGCCCGACGCGCTCGCCGCGCGCATCGCCGCCCTGAGCGCCGAATTCGCGCGCGTGCACGACGAACTCGCGCGGATCGTGGCGCGCGCGTGACCCCGCCCGCGCCCGCCCGGCCCTATCGCTGCATGCCGACGCTCGCGTAAAAGCTCAGCAGCGCTTCGATATCCTCTTTTGGCAGCTCCTTGATGCGTCGCAGCATGGTGCGCGGCACGAAGCGCTTGCCGCTCAGGAAATTGTCGAACTGGCGCCGCAGATAAGGCGTCCACTGACCGGCCAGGATCGCCGCGTCGTTCACCGGGTGCGCGCCCTTCTTGTTGTGGCATTTCTCGCACAGGCGGTTGTGAATGATCTCGCCGCGCCGCGCCAGCTCGGCGTTGACGTCCTGCCGCGGCGCCACGAACGGCCGCCTGGAATAATAGTCGGCGAGATCGCGCACCAACTGCGCGCTCAACTGCTTGGCGATTTCGTTCATCACCGTTTCCGGTTCGCCGGGCCGGTGGAATTCGATCGCGATCCGGTCACCCAGGCGGAACACGTCCATCGTGTTGAAGAATCCCTCGTACGAATAGCCGGCGATGATCGGTACGTCTGGCGTCTGGCTGTTGCCGTCCTTGCCGTGACAGCCCTCGCAGAATTCGACCAGCTGGACGAAATCGCCGGTCGGTACGTCGATCGCGAACGCGGCGGGCAGCGCCAGCGCTAGCGCCAGCAGGACGGACAGCGTGAGATTCAGGGAATGCTTCATGGCCGTGGATCCTCCCGGGCGGGCTTCGCGCGCGTCGCTGCGCAGAATCAAAAAATGATAGTACGGCGCGCAAAATCGCGACAGACCTCAATGTCTTCTCCGCGCCGCGCCGCGCCGAGCCGTCGGAGGGAGGCTTTGCGGGAGGGTCGGACTGGCTCTCCGGGGCGGGGATGCAGTATGCTGCACGGTGAGGATTCTTCCCCGCGTCGTGTTCGAAGGACTGGTGAAACCAAGAACCCATGTGACGCGAGGCGGCGGACGCGCGGCGGGCATGCCCCGTCGCGGACATCAACCCTTGGAGGGGAGCGGCGATTCATCATGTCAATCAGCCACAACGATGCGGGCCAGGACCTGCGCACAATAGTCATCTCCGGCCGTCTTGACGTAATGGGCACGGACACGGTCGCCACGCGGCTCATGGAGCTGACCGCTGCGCCGAAGAAAGGCGTGGTGGTGGACCTCTCCCCACTCAAGTTTCTCGCTTCGGTCGGTATCCGCGCGCTGATTACCAGTGCCAAGGCGGTCCAGCAACGCGGGGCAAAGATGGTCCTGGTCGTGCGAGGCAACTCGACGGTCATGATGAGTCTCGAGGCCACCGGCGTGAACGAATTGATACCTGTCTTCGACAATGTCGCGGATGCGGAAAGGGCGGCTGTCGGCTGAGCGGTGGGATCGGAGCGGTCCGTGTCGTCGTGGTCCGACGAGCTCATCATCGGCGCTACGGGCATGGAGCTGAGGCGTGCGTCGGAGTGGCTCGATGCCGCGTGCCGCGGACGCGCCGCGCCGCGGGAGCCGGTGGAGCGGCTTCTGCTTTGCCTGAACGAGGCGCTGACCAACGTCATGGTCCATGGTGGCGAGACGGCGCTCTCTGCGCCGATCCGGCTGCTGCTGGAATTCAGGTTCGATCCGGGCGGCGGCGAAGTCGGAGTGACGGTGTCGGATGCCGGCCTCGCCTTCAATCCCCTGTCTGCACCGAGGAAGGCATTGCCGAAAACGCTCGACGAAGCCTTGCCGGGTGGTCTGGGCCTGGTCATGATGCGCGGTCTTTCCGATTGGCTGGACTACCGGCATGAAGCCGGAAGAAACCACCTGACCTTTGGCGCGCGCTGGAAGCTGCCGTGAAGCGTCCCGCGAGCATGCATTTCCGCCGAGGAACCGACCGCAGGATCGCGCCCGGACCGGTGGCGCAGGAACGGCGACGCGGCGCGCGGCGCGATCCGGGCATTCAGTGGATTGCGCTGTTCCGAGACGCCGACCCGCGCGAGCTGGACGAGGCATTGGCGGATTGCGAGGTGATATTGCTGTCCGCGGGCGAAACGCTGCTGCGTCCGGGAAGACGCAACCAGAACGTGTACATACTCTTGTCGGGCAAGCTGACCGCATATCTGGAGGAAGACGCGAACCCGGACACCGCGATCGAGATCCTTCCGAGCGAATGCATCGGCGAACTCTCGGCGATCGATGGCGAGCCGATCTCGGCGCTGGTGCGCGCGGCTTCGGATGCACGCATCCTGCGACTCGACAAGGACGTGTTCTGGAAGCGGTTGATCAAGCTGCGCGGCGTGGCCGAAAACCTGATGACCACGCTGAGCGCGCGCATGCGCCGGGCAAACGAAAGAGCGCTCGTCGTGCAGCGCGAACGGCTCGAGCTCAAGCACCTCAACAAGGAACTCGATGTCGCGCGCCAGCTCCAGGCGGGCATGCTGCCGCTGCAAAGGCCGCTGTTTCCGGGGCGCTCGGACGTCGAAGTGTGCGGATTCATGGAGCCTGCCTCGAAAGTCGGCGGGGACCTGTTCGATGCGTTCTTTGTTGACAGTCGCACCTTGTTCATCTGCATCGGCGATGTTTCCGGCCACGGCATCGCGGCCGCGCTGTTCATGGTCCGGGTGATCGGGCTGCTAAGGACGCTCGCCATGGACACGATGCGGCCCGACAGGATCCTTGGCGTACTCAACGACCGCCTTTGCATCGGCAACGACACCAACCTGTTCGTGACTCTGTTTTGCGGTTTTCTCGACGTGACGAGCGGCGCGTTCGTGTACTCGAACGGCGGGCATTGCGCGCCGATGCGGTTCACCCGTCTCGAAGGCAGGCTGCTGCCCTTGCCCAAGGGAATGCTGGTGGGAGCGTCGAGCGGCAGGCGCTACACCAGCCTCCAGTGCAAACTGGAGGTCGGGGAGACGCTGCTTTGCTATACCGACGGCGTGACCGAAGCGGAAGACCCCGCCGGCATCCAATTCTCGGTACAGGGTTGCCTCGAATTGTTTCGTGGCGGCGGCGCGCGCCCGCTGCCCGTGCTGCTGGATTCCCTCTACGAAAAGGTCATCGGCCACACCGGTTCGAGGCTGTTGGCCGACGACTGCACAATGCTCGCGCTGCGCCGGCTGGCCGCATAGGCGCGTCGCGCCCAGCGACAAAGCATGCACCGCGCAGCGCTCAGCGCCTGCGCAAGGCTTCAACGGCAGCCGGCGATCCAGAACCGTTGCGCGCGCCCGCTAACTCGCCGAGGTCAGGTTCTCGCCCCTGAATTCATTGCGCTCAACCTTGTCGATGCATCTCACCACCAGCTTATTCAGCGCATCCGGGCTAAACGTAGTGATGTTGGATTTCTTGGAATGATGCATCAACGCCGACAAGGCTGCACCCAACTCCGATGCGGCAAACGCGGCCGACAGGCCGTTCTTCATGACATCGATGAAGTAAGGGTAGAACAGGTGCCCGGTAATGCGCGCATCCCCGCGTCCAACCTGGTACTTCCCGCCATACGCGGGGTCGACCAGCGGATCTTCGAACTCTTCCGCGATTCTCGTGGATTCCTGCGCATCCAGGGGAAGGTGTATCAGGTACTGCTTGTTCTGGTATTGGTAGCAGGTCAATGACCCACCGTTCGAGAAGCCCAGCGCGAAGGTCATGCTGGGATCCATGTGCGGATTGTGATTCTTGGTGAATCTTTCGGTGATGTTCAACAGCACCTCATTCGACATTTCATCCGGGAAGACCTGCGTGCCGAACTTTTCGATCAATTCGTCGTCGTTCAGACAGACGATCACGTCGTTGTTGCCGACCCGCGGCTTGATCGTCTCGAAGCCGATGCCCGTGGGTACGATGATCTGCGGGCCCAGGTAGCTGTTCAGGTATCCCGGCGTGATGATCGGGACGTCGTCCGCCCTCCTGAACCTCGTCTTGATTTCGGCATCCAGCGTGTCGATCGGCGGGTGCGGCGAGACCAGCAGGTACGTTCGGCCGTGCGCATTGCCGTTGAAACATTCGCGCGGACCCCAGATATGCGTATGGATCTGAACGATGTTCACGTCGTTATAGACGTAATTGTTGATTTCCTGCTGCGCAATGGACGATTGGTCGTCGGGCAAGATGATCTTGAACTGGATGTCCACCTGCATCGCGGAATAGAGCGCCACCAGGCCCAGGAAGACATTTGTCGTGTTGCCGCCTGAATTGGGGGGCGACACGTCTTTCCTCGCGATGAAATATTCCGGGTGATCCTTTACATCGAGCCTCAAGCGGAAACCGTCTTTGTCCTTGGTGACCGTTTCGAGCGGAATCTTGTTGTAGCGAAATTTCGGAATGTCCGCAAAATCCTCGACGAAATAGTCGTTCACCGGCACGCCGATGGCGCGCATTTTTGGCATGAGTGTGCTCACGGCCCAGTCCTTCCTGTGTCCTCAATCAATTCAATGGGGGAAACAGCAATTTCAATAGAGCAAACAAACTAGGAAGCGAACTATCTTGCCAGAGATTCGGAAATAGAAAGAAGCCCGCGGCAGAAGAATTGCCTCGCCATCTCATCGACCCGCGGTGGCCGGCCGGTTCGTTTGCGCGACCTTCACGAACACGAAGCGAAGGACACGCCGGCGATGTCCGGGCTGCGGCGCAGCCTTCGTCACCGCGCATGACGCTTCAGCGACGTCAACCGTCGCAGCGATCAGTTCGCGCCGCCCGCGACCCAGTCGATGATGGCCTGAATGTCCTGTGCGCCCAGAGTAGATCCCGGCGGCGGCATTGGATTGCCGCTGCACGCGGCCACCCCGGAAGAGCGCGCTTGAATCTTGTCGACCAGGACGCTACTCGAACGGCGCGGATCGCCCGGCGTCACGCGAAATCTCGTCGCGCATCCCACGCTGTTTCTGTTGATCAGTGCCGCAGCGGAGGACCCGCCGGTCAAATCCAGGCCTCCGGAAGGTACCGCGCCGGCGTGGCAACTGGTACACCCGGCGTTGTCGAAGATCGCCTGAATGTCGGCGGCCAGCGTTCTTGCCGTGCCCGCCACTCCCAGAATGGCGGATGCGAGTGCCGCACCGCCCGAAGCGGGCATCACTGACAACGTGACATAGTTTCCGGAAGGAAGCGTGCTGACGGGAACGGACACGACCATCGAAGTAGACGTTACCGAAGTCGGAGTGATGCGGGTCGTTCCCAGGCTGCTCGACATGGCAATGGTCATGCCGGCGGCAAAATTATTGCCGGTCAGGGAAACCGTGGCGGGGGTCGCGGCGACGACAATACCCGCGGGTGATACGGAACTGATCGTGGTGCCGGTACCCCCGGTGTTGTTGGCGCTGCTTGACGCGCCGCCGCCGCCACAGGCCGCGAGTCCGGACAACAGCACGATCAGGCCGCAACGCCTGATCGTGCGGGATCTGGAAGAATCACCGCTGAGGGATTCGTCCATGGAACTTCTTCCCGGGCGCATTCGTGCAATCACCGATCGCAAGCCAACCTGGCCGCTCAGATCAGGAAGCCCAGATCCGGCGTGGAAAAGTTGGCCAGATTCGGGAACACTGCGGCGATTTCGGCGGGCGCCAGACCGAACCACTTCGCCAGCGTGGCGGCATATTCATCGACGGAAATTTGCGGGATCAAATTTCCGGAACCCACATCGAGCGGATTGTCGATGCCCGCGGCGGTATTGGTGACCGCGGTCATCGGAAAGCCGCCTTGGTGATAGATCGCCCTGCCCCTGACCGCGCCGCCGACCACGAAGTGATGCGCCCCCCAGCCATGGTCGGTGCCGTCCCCATTGCTGGTAAAGGTCCGGCCGAAGTCCGACGCGGTAAACAGGGTCACATTGCTGCGCATGTCTGATTGCGTTCCCGCACTGACGTCGATCAGACTGGACAACGAGGTATCGAAATACTCAATCGCATGGGAGAGCCTCGCCATCAGATCGGCATGCCCGGGCGCCTGACGGTCATGAGTATCGAATCCGCCCAACGTCACAAAGAACACCTGCCGATGGGCGCCGAGAACATTGCGGCCCGCGATGATGCGTGCGACGGTTTGCAACTGGTCGGCCAATCGGTTGCTGGCCAGAACATTGGTGTTGGGATTGGTATATTGACTTGGCGGGGGCACGACCGCCGCGCTGGTCTGGGACATCACAGTGCTCAGGTCGGCCTGCGCGGCGATCGCACGCTGCACCACCGCCGCGTGCTCGATCTCGAACAAATTGCCGCTGGTCGCCGCGCTGACAACGGACTGGGTGAAGTTTCCAGCCGAACCGAACAGGTTGTTGAAGCCGCTGATCGCGACAGGCGTGCCGTTCGCGTTGATCTGATACTGGTTGATCGTTTCCCCGGCGAGAAACGCGGTGTTTCCGGACAGTGACAGGGAGGTGAAGTTCTGCGCGGTGTTGCTCGACTTGATCTGGTCCGCGATGCGCCCGCCCCAGCCGTAGCTCCTTTTCAGGGGGTCGGTGGAATTCCACTGCGCGGTCTGGTCGCTGTGCGAGAACAGATTGGCCGGCCTTTGAACGGTGCCCGACCGATACGCGACCTTGTCCGGAATCGGCATGAGAAGCGGCCCGACATTGGCGACGATCGCCGCGCGACCGGCGTCGAAAAGGGTCTTCATGGGCGCCATTGCGGGGTGAAGCGCGAAGGAGCGTGTACCGACCGAGTCGACGATGGGGGTGGTCGGAACGATCGGCAACAAACTGGCTTGAGGCAGGGCGATCGAGGCCCCGCCACCGATATTGCGCGCGGCCTGGTAGCCGCTCCAGGAAGCCGCGTCGGTGGCAATGACCGTGTTGTTATGATCATTACCACCGCCCAGAAACACGCAGACGAGCGCCTTGTAGTCGGCGTTCAAGGTCGCCGCCGCGGCGACATTGATCGAAAACAGATTCATCGCGAACGGCGCGCTGACCGACCCTGCCGCGGACATCAGAGACGCCCTCAGCAGGAATTCGCGGCGCAACAAGTCGATTTTCCCGGACAAGAGGTTCACCCGCCTACTTCTGCACCAGATATTCGGGCGATGCGACGGTCAGGAAGACCGCCAGATACACCTTATTGGCCGGGCTGTTGTTGGCGTTCGATGCGATGGCGGAGAGAATCTGGCTGCGCAAGGCGCCGGACATCTGATTTTGCAGGAGCAGCAGATTGATGCGCCCGATCAACTGGTCGGGCACCGCCGCCAGCGCCAGCTCGGGTGCGTAATCCGCCTTGATGTCGCGATTGGTCCCGATTCCCACCGAGACGGCGTCGCGCATGAAATTCAGATAGCCGAACACCGAGGTTTCCTCGGTAATTTGCATTTCGGGCGCGTTCAGGTTGGCGGCGATCAGGCTGGTGTTGGGGGGCTGGAATTCGGGACGGTAGAAATTGAACACGGAAGGTGAACGCATCGGCGTTTGTCCCAAAGACCGCAATGGATTGTCGGTGCTGGTCAGCTTGAACCGACCGGAAGCGGATCTGACGTGAAACGCGCGCATCCAGTGCGCCAGCCTCAGCACCGGCTCGCGCAATTTGCCGCTCGAATTGCCGGTCGGAGGAACGAGCGCCTCGGGGTCCAACAGTACGGCTTTGATCACCGCCTTCATGTCGCCTCGTCGTCCCTGTCCGTTGTCGTTGAATGCGGCGCTTACGCGGGCGATGTAGGCCGGGCTCGGATTGCTGGTGACCATGCGCTGTATCAGCTGGCGGCCGATGAATGGGCCGACGTTGGGATGATTGAAGAGCGTGTCCAACGCGATTTTCAGACTGTCCTGCGCCGAGGTATTGGCCGGGATGGTGACGCCCAGGAAGACCTTCTCCAGCGTTTCATGGTAGGCGGGATAGCTTTGCATCTGCAGCCAATCGCGATTGGGGTCGGGGGTG
>Ga0224495_10002368_pt1 | contig 12334 bp, 11 predicted proteins | sample SF_Jul11_sed_USG_FD_168128 | JGI IMG/M metagenome (GOLD analysis project Ga0224495, IMG submission 168128) | Sediment microbial communities from San Francisco Bay, California, United States - SF_Jul11_sed_USGS_4_1 | ecosystem: Environmental > Aquatic > Marine > Sediment | place: USA: California... | reverse complement strand
GTATTATCTCGAGGCTCGGAAGATATGGTTCAAAAAATAGAGGAGAGAATTTAGCGTGCACATGACCCTAAGAACGCGATTTATGGTCTACGTTATTGCTCTGCTTATCGGGCTCGTGGTTTTGGTACTTTTTGTGATCGAGAAGAGGGAAGTCAGAGCTATTTTTGATGCGCAGAAGGGAAGGGGAGTTTTAACAGCGGAACACATAGCGCAACTGAATCTTGAAAACTTGCTTTTTTGGGATGAAGAAGGCTTCGAAGAGGACCTCGAGAAGAGAATAGACCAGAACCTTATTTATGTCATCTTTTATGATCGCCAAGGTAAACCCTTTGTGGCTAATGATTTTATCAAGAGTTATAAAGATATTTATAGCACAAGCAATCTTGCAGCAGAAGCCAAAAAGGGAGAGTATTTTTTTGAAAGAAAAAGAATCGTTGTGGACGAAAAACCGGGAAAAGATTTGAGCGTTTTAGAGATTGAAGTGCCGATTTATGTGGAGGGCTCCCCGACGAAGTGGGCGTCGATCAAGATTGGCCTGTCGATGGAAGAAGTCCGCGCAGAAGAACAACAAACACACCTCATGCTGATCCTTATCGGATCCAGCGGGCTGCTGATCGGGGTGGCAGGAGCAATCCTGTTGGCGCGAAGAATTACCCGACCCTTGCAGAAGCTTGTGGAAGGAACAGTGAAGATATCGAAAGGAGATTTCACTCAAGAGATCGAAATCAACACACAGGATGAGATTGGAAATCTGGCTCAAAGCTTCAATGAAATGAGCCATCAGCTTTTCTTGACGAGAGAAAGGATGGAGACTGCCAGCAAGAGGCTCATCCAGGCAGAGAAATTGGCCTCGATCGGAAGGATTTCTGCAGGTATCGCCCACGAGATAAGAAATCCTCTCACCTCGGTTAAGCTGAATATACAAAAGGTGATGGAAAGTCAGAACCTGGATGAAGTCGATAAAGAGCATCTGGACATAACCCAGGAGGGAATAGGGCATATCGAGAATTTTATCAAGGAGTTGTTGAATTTTGCCCGTGTCTCAGAACTGCATGTAGACCATTTTTTGGTTGAAGAGATCATCGATGAATCGATTAAAATGATTAGGAGCTCTTTGAAGTTAAGAAAGGTTCATCTCGAGAAAGAAGTCCAGAAGGATTTACCCCATGTTCTTGTGGATGGGGATAAACTGAGGCAGGTTTTTTTGAATATACTGCACAATGCCTGTGAGGCTGTCGAAGAAGGCGGAAAGATCAAGATCTCCCTTTCTCAAACGGAGAAAACCGAGGACAGGAATGTAAAAATCGAGATTTCAGACAATGGCACCGGAATTCCGGATAAAGATTGGGAGAATATCTTCGAGCCATTCTACACGACCAAATCTACGGGAATAGGATTGGGTTTGGCCAATGCAAGAAAGATCATTGAGCAGCATAAAGGATCCATACGCGTCATGAAAAAGAGAGGTAAAGGTGCCTGTTTTCAAATCCTTATTCCCTGTAGAGAGGAAAAATGAGTTCTTTATTGATCATCGATGACGACCCTTTAATCCGGAAAACCCTTTCTTCCTATCTTTCACGAAGAAATTTCGAGGTTATTGTTGCCGAAGATGGAGAGCAGGGATTTCGAATGTACGAAGAGCGTACGCCGGATCTTGTGATTTTGGATATTCGGCTTCCGGATATTGACGGACTCGAAGCTTTACGCCAGATAAAGGCTAGAAACAAAAACGCATGTGTTATCATCATGACCGCTTTTGACGACATGAAGACCACTGTGGAGGCCATCAAGTCCGGAGCCTTTGAATATCTGGTGAAGCCTCTAGATTATGTCGAGTTGGATTTGACAATCGATAAAGCCTTCCAGATGCAGCATCTGGAGGACAAACTGAGCTATCTGCTTGAAGAGAAACAGAAAGAGTATACCATCGACAACATCATCGGACACTCGCCTCAGATGAGAGAGGTGTTTAAACTCATCGGATCTGTGGCCGATACAAGAACAAACATCCTGATACGCGGGGAAAGTGGGACAGGTAAGGAATTGGTGGCGAAAGCTATCCATTATAACAGCCCCTACAGCCACGAACCTTTCATCGTCATCAATTGCTCTGCTATCTCTGATACGTTATTAGAGAGTGAACTCTTTGGGCATGCCAAAGGAGCCTTCACAGATGCGGTGAGCGAGACGAAGGGAAAATTCGAGATAGCTGGGAGGGGGACGCTCTTTCTCGATGAGATCGGAGACATCTCTGTGAATTTGCAATCGAAACTGCTGCGGGTAATCGAGACAAGAGATTTCATGAAGGTTGGTGGAGAGAAAATTCTGAAAACAGAGGCCAGAATTATCGCTGCAACAAACAAGGATTTAGAACAACATGTGGAGAAAGGGAAGTTTCGCGAAGATCTCTACTACCGTCTGAAAGTTGTCGAGATAGCACTTCCAGCACTTAGAGAAAGAAAGGAAGACATTCCGGAATTGGTGGTTTATCTTCTGGAGAAGATTAACCGGCAGCTCCGCAAAAACGTCCGAAAGATCCCCCCCCATGTGATGAAACTCGTGATGAACCTTCCCTGGCCAGGAAATGTGAGGGAGCTGGAGAATGCGCTGACCCGGGCCGTGATCCTGGCAAAAGGGGATGTGATTCAGGAGGAAAATCTGCCTCTCGAGCGGGGAAAGGAAAAAATAATCCCCAAAGAATTGGTCCCCTTGAAAGATGTAGAAAAAGACTATATACAGCATGTTTTGCATGCAACAAACGGAAACAAGACTCAAACCAGTAAGATTTTGCAGATAAGTCGTCCAACCCTGGATAAAAAAATAAAGGAATATAACCTGGGCGTGTAGGGCTGTAAATCCCCTTTACCCGATGTAAATTTTTTTTATTCAGATTCGTCCTGAGAGGAAAAAATCTTCGGTTTTTCCCCTGGAAAACGCCTTTTTTGAGTATCTGGCATAAAATCTGCATCCCACAACCTGTTGGCTTTGACCTAAAAACACAGGAGACATAGATAATGAAAAAGAAAGTTGTTGTCGTTGATGACGATGAGTCCATCAGAAAAACGTTCTTCTTGATCCTCGACTCAGATTATAGAGTTTTTCTAGCTAAGGATGCGGAAGATGCGCTTCAGCGTTTCAAGAAGGCTAGGATTGACCTCATCATTACGGACTTGAAACTGCCCCATCTCAACGGTCTTGAGATGATAAAAAAATTCAGGGAATCAGGCTATAAGGGTGAAGTCATTCTGATTTCCGCTTTTCCTGATCTTGTTGATCCGGAGGAGCTAGGACGACTGGCTATAGGGCATTTCTTCATTAAACCACTGGATTTGGATGCCTTAAACCAATCCATTGATTATCTTTTGTCTGCTGAGCGTCTGCAGACAAAAAACATGCAGACCCAATAATTATCTATACTTTTCCCCTCTTTCCTTCCAGAAACTGGGCGTTCCCAAGGGGGGACGCTCAATTTTTTAAAGGAAGCATTTCTAAATCCGTGATCAATGAAAAAAGCATTGGGGAATGTTTTCGCTCCAGTCAGATTTTTAACGCCATTCCCTCCCCAAACTTCTCGGCCCTGCGGAACTCCGCATGTTTATCTGTTATTGCACCAAGTTGTCCTCAGCTATCCTCAGGCATATCCGATTGATCATACCGTGCTCAAACAGTCCTCGGGTCCGACTGTGTCGGATTCCCTCCAAATTTGGCTCAGGAAGGCTAAATCTTCCGATGTCGCTCAATCCATCCCCCAATGCTCTCTTTTATTTGATATCCTGTTCTTATGCCATCAAGGATTTTGATATGCTTACTCTTTAAAAATCCTTTTTGAAATTATTTCGTAGTAGAGTTAAGATGACAGAACGGCAAGAAGATCACAAAAAAATGAATGGACAGGAAGAAACATGATGAGGATCGCGAAGAAAAGAATCTTGTTAGGTTTATTTCTAAGTCTATTTTTTATCTCGCCTTTCATCGAGAACGGAGAAATTCATCAGACATCGGAGAAGGAAAGAGGGAAAGATGATAAGACAATATCTGAATCATGGATGGGAATCTATATGGAGGGTGTGAAGGTCGGATACAGCCATAATTTGGAGGGCGTCTTTTTTAAAGAAGGAAAAGAGTTCACCAGATCCATCAGCGAGTCCTGGATGAGGGTTTCACGTTTGGGTGGAGCACCTGTAGAGATAAAATCGGCCCAGGAATCACTCTACAGGGATGATGAGATTCCTGTGGAGACTGTGATTCGAACAAAGATGTCAGAAAGCGAGATCGTGATGAAAGCAGAGATACAGGAAGGCAAGATTTTGTTCAAGTCGGGAGAAAATTTGGTCAAGGAGCTCACCTATTCAGAAAAGTTTTATTTGGGAATCCCCGTAGATGAGATCGCCAGAGAAGGCAGTTTGAAACCTGGCAGAACCTTCACTTTTAGAATATTGGATCCGCTCTCCCGTTCCATAACAGACAGCTCTTTCGAGGTCATAGGCAAAGAGGATGTGCTCATATTGGGACAAGTAATGAACCTTTGGCATGTGCGCACAGAGATGATATCCATCATTCCGGTTGTGATGGACGAGTGGATTGATGATCAGGGAGCCATCTGGAAGTCAGTCAGTAAAGCGAGTTTTATGACCACAACGTCCATCCGCATGCCCAAAGAGAAGGCGCTGGAGATGTCAGAGGAAAACTTGGACATTGCGTTTTCTACGATCATCCATTCAAATGTCATATTCGAAAATCCTGTCCAGGTGAGAAAAGTCACGTTTAAGCTTAGCGGTATTCCTCTTGAAACGATAGAAAAATTCCCCTTCGATGACGGGAGCCAAGTTCTGGTGGAAACAAAGGAAGAGTTCGCTCTAGTTCAAACTGTTTCTCAGATATTCAAGGAAGAAGAAGCCATTTCGTTTCCCGTTGAGGATGAGAATTTTCAAGATTATTTAGTGACGACATCTTTCTGCCAGTCGAATGATCCAGAGATAGTCGAAACAGCCCAAGAGATTGTTGGAGAGGAGCAAAATGCCTGGAAGGCAGCAAAAAAAATAGCTCTCTGGGTCAGCCGCGAGATGACTCCAAATTATGATGTTGGTTTTGCCACGGCGTCAGAAATTCTCAAAAATCGGGAAGGGGATTGTTCAGAACATACAGTGATCGCAGTCGCTCTTTGCCGCGCCGTGGGTATCCCAGCGAGAGCAGCCGTCGGGATCATGTATGCGAATGGTATCTTTGCCTATCACATGTGGCCTGAGGTTTATGTGGGGCGATGGATCGGACTGGATGCCAAATGGATGGCTGTGGACGCAGAGACCGGGGAGTATTACACCGATGCCACCCACCTTAAGTTCGGCCGAAGCAGCCTGGATGAGAACATCTTCGAAGAAATGGTCCAGGCCATCTCTGAGATCATCGGGAAGCTTAAACTCGAAATCATCGATTATCACCAGGAAGAGCAAATTCCCTTCTCTCTGTAAACGGTATTTGCAGAAGGAGAAACCTAGAAGATTTGGTTATGTTTGGATAGTTTTTAAGCGCAATGAGTGAAGATAGCATAAGTCGCTTTGTGGCTGAATACCATACACAGATATCCAACGTCCTTTCAGATCTGGTGGCCATTCCCACCGTCAATCCTCCTGGAAAGTCTTATAAGCAATGTGTGGATTATCTGTCCGCCCAATTGAAAAAGTGGCAAATAAAGCACAAGGTGATTTCTGTATCAGAGGGAAAATATCCAAGATTTTCCATTCTGGGAGGAGTAGGAAAAGGACAGGAGAGCCTTCACCTTCATGGGCATTATGATGTGGTTCCTTCCGACTCCTTAGATCAATTCACTCCCTATGAGAAAGAGGATCGTCTCTATGGCCGCGGAAGCTCGGATATGAAGAGTGGCTTGGTGGCTGTGCTGTATTCCCTTCGATACATCCAGGAAAGTGGCACAAGGATGAAGGGCAAGATCACCTTTTCCTTTGTTCCTGATGAGGAAAGCGGAGGGCGTATGGGGACACAACACCTTCTCCAATCCGGACTTCTTCCAAGGCCTTCCTTGGGTATGTTGATGCCTGAGCCAACCAGCGGTGTGGTCTGGTATGCCAACAAGGGAGCTTTAACTTATCAAGTCACGATTAAGGGTAGGGCTGCACATGTAGCGCTCGAAGCCCAGGGCCATAACGCCTTTGAGTCGATGGTGAGCGTGGTTCAATCTTTGTTGCATTTAAAACAGATCATACGGGAAAGAAAGACTTCCTTTCGAGTGAATCCACCCGAAGCAAGCCGCTCAGTCATGCTCATCGGAGGACGGTCTGGAAGTGGTGTGGGCTTCAATGTCGTTCCGGACCGCGCCTCTTTCACCATAGACAGGAGGATCAATCCTGAGGAGAATCTTTCAGAGGCCAAGCAGGAACTATTGGATGTCTTTGAGGCGGCTCGAGGAAGGGGGATCAAATTGGAAGTCGAAACTCTTCAAGAAGGAGAATCTTCCACAGCAGATCCAAACAGCCGTTTGGCCTTGGCCTTGAAGGATTCCATTACCGAAGTGTTAGGACAAATTCCTTCCTTCGAGCTCTGTCCAGGTCTCTGTGAAATTCGTTACTTTCACAGTCAAGGAATTCCTGCCTATGCTTATGGACCAGGTCTTCTTGAGGTATCCCATGGACCCGAAGAGTATGTGAGAATTCCAGACATGTTGAATTGCACAGAAATCTTTATTCGGACTCTTCTTCGCTTGTTGACCTGACATCCCGCGCATTCAATAATTTTGTAAAAAATCTCTTTGTGCACATTTCAAGTAAAATTGGGTTGCATGGCTGGGATGTTTTTTTTATGATGGAGCTAAATATGTTTCAGACAAAGAATCTCATTCACAGGAGGATGCTCCATGATTCACATTCAGGCCAAACAGCATGAAAACCCACCTTCCTTTTTAACGGTCAAGCGATCTCCTATCGATCCAATACCAGAGATTGCCTATATACAAGACTACGGAGTCGACACATTGGCTCCCGGAGCTTCGTCGGATTTTCACTACCACGACTGCGATGAGTGGTGGATCATCGTCGATGGGATCGCGCGTGTTTTCAGCGCGGATGGAGAAATACAGGTCGGTCCTGCGGATATGGTGTTCACGCCTATGGGTGAGTCCCATAGGATAGAAGCCATCACCATGGTGACAGTGGTGTGGTTTGAAGGCCCTCTTGGAGGTGAGAAAAGGAAAGGACATCTGCACCACGATCCGAAAGAAAAGTAAAAGAAAATCAAAATTAGAGTGAGACGCAAGATAAGATGAAAGCTTATTTGGACTGTTATCCCTGTTTCTTCAATCAGATTCTCAACACATCAAGAATGATCACGAATAATGAAGGGAAAATCAAGGAAATCTTGGTGGCATTCGGTCAATTCATCCCGAGTATCTCAGTGCAGGCCACGCCTGCTGAGATCGGTCGGGAAGTCTACAGAATCATCTCCGAAAAGACAGGGATTGAGGACCCCTACAGAAGGATAAAAAAAAGATGCACCCAACAAGCCCTTACCTTGTATCCCAAGCTAAAAGAGACGATAGCTTCATCGGAGGATCGGCTGTTGACGGCTATACGGGTCGCCATTGCGGGGAATGTCATCGATTTTGGTATCAACACGGATTTTGATCTGGATAAAGACCTCGAAGAGCTTCTGCCTCAGGAGCTGGCCATCGATCATTATGAGGAGTTTCGCGCGACGCTGAAAGATGCGCACAGGATTCTCTATCTAGCCGATAATGCAGGCGAGACGGTCTTCGATCGTCTTCTAATAGAAGAGATCAGAAAACCGGTGATCTATGTCGTTCGAGAAAATCCCATCATCAATGATGCTCTTTATCAAGATGCGTTGGACGCAGGATTGGACAAGGTGGCCGAAATCGCCTCTTCGGGTACCGATGCGCCGGGCACCATCCTGAGCATGTGCTCGAAGGAGTTTTTGAAACTGTTCCAGTCTGCGGATCTCATCATCAGCAAGGGGCAGGGCAACTATGAAGGGCTGTCCGAAGAGAGTTGTCCTGTATTCTTTCTGCTCAAGGCGAAATGTTCTGTCATCGCCCGCGATGTTGGTGTCACACAGGGAAGCATTGTCCTTAAGAAGGCTAAGAATTATGAATTTTCCAGGGAAAAAGGAGATACATCTTAACTTTTAGGAGGGATTTCATGGATAAAAAGATCGGTAGAAGAGAGTTTTTCAAAAAAAGTGCACAGGTTGGATTTTCTACGGCACTCGGTTTTGGACTGGCCTCCTTGATGGAGGGCAAGGTTACTCTATCAGGAGACGAGAATGTGGACATCGCCGTAGTGACAGGCAGTGATTATTATGCCAGCACCATTAAGGCCGTGGAATGTCTGGGAGGAATGAAGAATTTTGTGTCCAAAGATGCGAAGGTGGCCATTCTTCCCAACTCACAGAGCAAACATCCAGGGACGTTCACGAAACCCGAGGTTGTCCAAGCTGTCATCAAGATGTGCAAGGAAGCCGGGGCTACTGAGGTCAACTGCTTGACCTGGCTGCAGAAAGAAAATTGGGATGCCAGCGGGTTAGCTGCGGCTGTTGAGGAAGCAGGAGCAACCATGAGGTTTGTAGAAAGCGAGGAGGCAAACTTCAAATCTACGCCAGTACCTGGATGGAAGGCTCACGAAGAAGCGATGATCATGAAGGAATTCTACAACAACGATGTTTTTATCGATATGCCCATCACCAAAGATCATGCCGGGAACAAATTCACCGGAACTTTGAAGAATCTGATGGGCTTAAATTACCGGCCGAACAACCGACTTTTTCATAGACAGGACTGGCAGACCAACCCGGAATCCATCCAGCATCTGGACCAGTGTATCGTGGACCTAAATAAGGTTGTCAAACCGACGCTCTGTGTGGTGGACGCCACAGAATTTATAACCACCAATGGACCTTTCGGCCCAGGAGAATTCGCTAAACCTCAGAAGATCGTGGCTGGAAAGGATAGGGTGGCGATCGATGCCTACTGCACAACACTGTGGGGCTTGAAGGGTGAGGATATCTACATGATCAAGCTCGGGTCTGAACAAGGACTTGGTGAGATCGATCTCAAAAAGGTGAAGATCAAAGAGATCAAAGCATGAGCCAACATGCTTCATCTCCATTGAGCTGGCTTCTCGTTCTGATTGGCATCATCTCCTTTCTCACCCAGGTTTCTTTTGGTGCTCAAGCCCGTCTGGCGGAGGTTTTGCCGGAAGATGATGAAGCACAAGGCTGGAAAAAGCAGGGTAAATCTCAGCACTACGAAGGAGAAGGTTTGTACGAATACATCGACGGAGGAGCAGAAATCTACCACGAGTATGGCTTCAAAAGCGTGATTGTTCAGGATTATATCCATTCGGTGGGAAAATCTGTCTCTGTGGAGATTTTCGAGATGGCGACTCCTGTAAGCGCCTACGGGATCTACACCTTTAAAACCAACGCCGAGGGAAAAAAGGTTCCTATAGGAACTGATGCCCAGCTTGCAGATTATTACTTGAACTTTTGGAAAGGACCTATCCTCGTCACCTTGACAGGCTTTGATGAGACCGAGGACACCATAAAAGGGCTATTGGACATCGCACAAGCGATAGACTCGAGATTAGATGCGACTGGCCAGAGGGCTGAGATTGTCTCCCTTTTGCCCGAGCAAGATCTTGTTCCACAGAGTGTGAAATACTTTAAAGGAATTCTCGGCCTGCGCAACAGCCACCCCTTTTTCGACATGAATATCTTCGGATTTGAGGAGGGAGTGAAGGGAGATTTTGAAGATGCATACAGCGTTTTCATCATCCAGTTCAAAGAAAGCGATGAATGCCAGGATCAATATGAGCAGCTAAAGAAAAATTATACAGAAGATTCAAAGTACGAGACACATGAAACCGAAAATGTGGAGATTTTCTCTGCGGCAGACAACAGGGAGCGGCGTTTTTATGTGTTGGCTCATGAGGCATCCATTATCCTTGTGATGGGGGATGTCGATCGTGACCATGCCATAGACATCTTTCGAGAAATTCGAGATAGAGATCCCGTTTGACATGATCAATCAAACGGGAATAAAATGGAGTGAATTTAAGAAAGGGAGAATTTATATGGATAAAAACATGCAAGACTCGGGCAATCCCTATGCCCATTTGACGAGGCGAGAGTTTGTTAAATATTTTGTCGCTGGCTCGGTTCTTTCTCTTTCTGCTCTCGGGAAGCTGAATGCTTCTATCTACCAGAGCATTGCTTCACTTAACCAGAAATTCATCGAGGATGAATCACCGGATGGCGTCTATTGGGATGCTTTGAGGGAGCATTTCCTGTTCAAAGAAGGAATCATCATGATGAATAACGGGACTGTGGGCCCCATGCCCAAGCCTGTGTTCAACACACTGATGCGCTGTTTCAAGGTCCAATGCACCAATCCCTTCGATGTCTATGCCTTCATTCCCAGGAAAAAAGAAGAGGTGCGTTACAAACTGGCAGAGTTTATCGGGACATCCCCTGATGAGATTGTGATCACACGTAACACGACAGAGGGATTGAATTTTGTGGCCAACGGATTGGATATGAATGAGGGGGACGAAGTTCTCATGTCCACCCTGGAACATCCTGGAGGCATAAATCCCTGGAAGCTGAAGGAGAAGAGATACGGAATAGCAATCAAGGAAGTCCCGATCGGTCTCCCACCAAAGAGTGTGGATGAGTTCGTGGGAGCTTTTGAGAAAGCGATCACACCCAAGACCAAAGTCATCAGCATCAGCCATACGGTTTACATCTCTGGCCTTATTTCCCCTCTGAAAGAGCTGAGCAAGATGGCCCGCGAGAAAGGTGTGCTCGTCCTTGCCGACAGCGCCCATGGCATCGGGATGCTGGACTTAGATATGAAGACACTAGGGGTCGACTTTTTCGCTACGAGTCCTTACAAGTGGCTTGGCGCTCCAACAGGTGTTGGGGTGCTTTATGTCCGCAAAGAGGCACAGGAGAAGCTATGGCCCACGATTGCCTCCTCTGGTTGGGACACGAACAAAAGTGCGAAAAAATACGAAACCTTGGGTCAGAGGGCAGATGCGCTCACCATTGCCTTGGGTGAAGCCATTGATTTTTACAACGCCATAGACAAGCAGAGAGTAGAGAGGAGAATTAAGGCACTTGCCGGGTATTTGAAAAGGGAACTGAAGAGGATTCCGGGTGTTAAGCTACACACCTCAGAGGACCCCTATATAAGTGGAGGGCTGACCGCTTTTTCTATCGAGGGAGTAGATCACCAAAAGATCGTCGATTATGTCAGGGAGAAATACAACATAGTCATCCGAACCGTCGGAGATAAAAAGAAAGGAACCCATGGGATCCGGGTTTCAACACCAATCTATGTCACCTACAAGCACGTGGACATGCTTCTGGAGGGCATAGAACTCCTTGTCAGACATAAAGCCTAATCCACAATCATTTAAAAAGTCTGCCGATGCGTTTCTTTCTATTGAGTGAGATCAGAATTCCTGCATCACTCCATTCAAGACCTGGAATAGACTTCAGCAGGGAAACCTGCTTCTTTGACCTGCCCTTTAATCTGGAATAATTTTTCTATCGTGGCAGGTCTGAGATGTTTGTCAGGATAATCTCGATCCAAGGTATACAACTGCACGGCTCGCGGTCTTATCCTTTTGAGCCTTTCTATCCATTCTTTGATGTTTTGAGTCTCAAGGTTTCCGGTTTCTCCAGATGTGAAAAGCGCCTGGATCGTGACATCCTCTAATTCCTCGAGTCCTTGCGTGATCCGGTCAAGATCCACTCCAGAGCATGGCTGGTTGTATCTTTCAAACAGTAGAGGCGATCCACAGTCGAGTTTCATGATTCTCGAATCGAGCTTCGCCAGACTCTCTTGGATGGATTTTTCCCAAACAAGCGCCGAGTTGGAGAGGATGGCTGTTTGTGCTGTAGGCGCCAGACGGTTTCGGATCGAGATGACGCCTTGAACCATGGCGTCAAAATCAGGATGCAGTGTCGGTTCCCCATTCCCTGAGAAGGTGATGAATGCTGGCGGTTCCTCCAGATTGATTAAAGCCGTTTCCAAGGCTTTTTTAACCTCTTCCACACTGGGGAGACGAAGAGAGCCGTCAATCCGGGTGGTGTGGTTTTCTGTCCATCCGTACTGGCAATAGACACAGTTGAACGGACACGCTTTTTTATTTCCTGGCAGTATGTTTAACCCGAGCGAGCGACCCAATCGTCTGGAACGGACCGGTCCGTAGATGATGTCTTTTTTAAGGGTTAGGAGCATGTTTAATTTTCCTTATCGAGGTTGTGAAGGGCTTTGCCCAACCTGGTGATGGCTTCCGTG
>Ga0224495_10002366_pt1 | contig 12335 bp, 7 predicted proteins | sample SF_Jul11_sed_USG_FD_168128 | JGI IMG/M metagenome (GOLD analysis project Ga0224495, IMG submission 168128) | Sediment microbial communities from San Francisco Bay, California, United States - SF_Jul11_sed_USGS_4_1 | ecosystem: Environmental > Aquatic > Marine > Sediment | place: USA: California... | reverse complement strand
GGCTGTCATAGATGTTAAGGGTATGACCTGTGAAGGCTGTGAAAAGACCATCACGGCGGCCCTTACCGATATCCCGGGGGTGCTGAAGGTTGTCAAGGTCAGCTATAAAGATGAAGTGGCCTGGGTCTGCTATGATCCGGCGAAGTGCAAGACCGATGCTATGACCACGGCCATTATGGGCAAAGGCTACACGGCTCAGATCGTCCCTGCCGTCGCCAAATCCTCCGACTCTGATGGAGACGCTGCGTCGGCAACCGCCGGCTCCAAATGTTGTGCCGCCGGCAAAAAGACCGTCTCGAAAGACAAGGGTGAAGGAAGCTACTAGGGACAGCGTTTTTCAACCTAGAAGCGGGATGGGTAATCCCGCTTTTTTTTATGCAGTACATCAAGTATATTCCGATCCAACGAATATCGAGCGGACGGCGTCCTGATATCGAAGCAGGATTGATTTAACAGGTTATGCTCCGAAAGTGTCTCTTCATTTTTGTGGTTGTGACCGGACTGGCCGGCGGTGTCTCGGCGGCCAAGTACGCCGGCGAGGCCTTTTCTCTTGGCGTCGGTGCCAGGGGGCTGGCTCTCGGTGGCGCCGTGGTTGCGGGACCGTTTGACGGAAGTGCCGCTTACTGGAATCCGGCCGGAATGAACCGTCTTGAAGACCGTCACGTGCTGGCCATGCATGCCGAGACCTTCGGCTCTCTTTTGAATCACGATTTTGTCGCTTACACGGACGCGCGACCCGCGGGCAATTCTCTGGTGGGTGCGTTCGGATTCTATTTTTACTATCTTGGTGGAGGGGGCATTAAAATCACCAGTCTCAACGAGTTCGAACGGCCATACGTCGTTCGCGAAGAGTCCCATGGCGACTATCTGCTGGCCGCGGCCATGTCGGGCCGCTTGTCGGATAAACTCGACTTCGGGATTACGGCAAAAATAATCTATCGTGATATCGGTACCGAGAGCGGTAAAGGGCTTACCGCCGATGCCGGCATCTTGTACCGTGCCAATCAGTACCTGGACCTGGGGCTGATGGTCACCGATTTCACCACCGGTTTCATTCGTTATTCGGGCGAGACCTTTGGCACCGGCGGCAACGCTGAATCGATTTATCCCACCGTGAAACCGGGCTTGATGGCTCAGTATCACTACCGTGATTTTGTCGGCCGCTTTCTGGCAAGCGGCGACATCAAGTTCGAAGGCATCCGGTACGCGGCACAGTACTGGACCGGTGATCTCTCCCTTGACACTCATTTCGGCTGGGAAGTCGGCTACCGGGAAATGGTCTTCGGCCGGGCCGGTTTCGATATCGGGCGCTTTACCGCGGGCGGCGGTGTTAATGTAAAGCGCATCACCGTGGATTTCGCTTACCTCCACCACAGTGATCTCGACGAGACTTTTCGCGTCAGCGCCGGTTATCGGTTTTGACCCTGCGTCCCGCGCACCGCAGCGATTGAATAATCCGCCACTGGCGGGTTAAATCCCCCCTATGATCGCATCAGGTGTAAAGTGACACGCCTGACGGCACTTGATACAGCGAATCGCTACGGGCTGCGATCGGCCAGTTGCTCCGCCGCCATCCTGCCCTCCGGCCAGCGGATGGATACCACGAACATTCCGCGCAGCTCCCCCGGCCGGTAACCGACGGCGCTGTCATCGGGGTATTTTTCATTCAGGATCCCGGTCAGTTCCGGCCCGAAGGTGGTTTTATCACCATGGCACTTTATGCAAAGTTCCATAATCCTGATGGGCTTATAGAATCGATATGCCTTTCCGCTGTCGTCATCAGACCACGCGGCGATGGATGGCCGGTAGCCCTCAGCGGTGTCGGCGAACTGTGTCAGGATCGCCATCTGCTCCGGTCCGGCCAAATTGTCGGCATTCCGGGGTCGATTTGTCACACGTACGATGGATATACCCTTGCCGGAATAACCGGCTGCGATTTGTGGCGCCAACGAGTGGCAAACCTCAACGGCCGTGGCCGGTCCGCCTCGGTTCAAAGCCGAGAGAAGCTCTGTTTTGAGTTCCTTTGAGAAATCCGCGATGAGTCTCTCCGACGCCCTTTGCAGAAGAAGTTCATCCTGGGCTGCCTGAGCGGATTGCCTGGCCCCCTGGTCGGCCTCTTGGCCGCAGCCGGTCAGAACCGTGACCATCATGGCCGACAAGATCAGCACCCTTAGTATGATTCAGACCTCCTTGTATGTGACAGATATTGTCAATCTACAGGGCTGTCTGACAGCGAACAAGTTTTTAAAGCGAGATGGAAGTGACAGGCCGGACGACCTCAAAAGCTCAGACCGGCGCTCAGGTAGAAACGGTCAATATCACCGTCATTGGTGCCGTAACCGCACTCCAGAGGACCGACCGGGGAATCGAAACCCAGGTTGATGCCGACGCCGTGGCGCAAATTCGACAGTTTGATCTCGTCGGTGTGGCGGTAGACATCGCCTACGTCGTACCGGCCCATCAGGTAAAGGCGCAGCGGCAGTTTCAGTCTTAACTCGTTGTTCAATAAGAACACCTTGTCTCCGTACAACTCTCCGGTGTGATAGCCTGCAAATGAGTTCATGCCCCCGATGAAGAACTTTTCGGACAGCGGCAGGCCCGAGCGCGAGATTCCCACCGAGAGCCGGGGATGGTAGTTGAGAACGTCGGCGAAGGGGAAGTAGGCTTCGAGACTGGAGAAGAACTTAGTGAACTCAACGTCGCCGCCCAGAAACTTGCCGACGAGTTGCAGTTCGAACAGATGTTTCTTCCCGGATTCGGGAAAGGGAATGCGGTCGAACGTTTCTACGAGTGATTCGATCTTGAATATCCTCAATCCGAATTCATCCTCGACGCCGGTCCGGACGTGTCGGTACTTGACCTCTTTGAGATTGATGGCGGCCGTGACCGTGCCCAGTCGGGCGATTTGCTGGCCCAGGCGGATGTCGACACCGGTGCTTCTTTCCTCGTGGAGACTGCCCGGTGAACTGTCTTCGTTGTAAAGTTGCCGATCGAGTCTTTCGTGGTGGAGGCCGGCTTGGGCCGTCAGATAAGTCTTGCCGAGGCGGTTGCTTTTCAACGACAAGTGGTATCGCTGACGGTCTTTACCGAATTGAGCGTGCAACAGATATTCCAGGCCGATGCCGAAGACGTTGTCGTCCAGGTATTCTGCGAATTCTTCCGAGTTATATTCATCGTCCCAGTGCCATCCCAGACGTAACTGGCTGTATTTTTTTTCGACAACACCGATTCGAACATGTGCTCCGCCGGCTATCGGCACCAGGTCGATCGTGACGCGTTCGTAAAGGTCGGTTCCGAATATGTTGCCGATACCGCGTGCTGCGCGCCCGGTGGAGTAGGGCTCGCCCACTTCGAGCGGGAAGTACGATTTGATGAACCAATCCCGGCTGCGCTTGTTGTTCTCTACTTCAATCTCTCTGATGATGGCCTCGTCGATGTTGACGATAACGACATTTCTGTCCGGATCGACGAGGGTACTGCTTATGTCGACGAGGTTATAACGCTTCTCATAATACAGTTGAAGAATGCGGTCGAGACCGAGGCGCAGATTATCGGGTGTCAGGAGAGAGTCATCCGTGACGAATTGCCGGACCAACACACTGTCTTCGAAGATGCTGCTGCCGTTGATTCGGAACGTAACATCCGCCATGCGCAGGCGGTGCCACCCGGACAGATACAAGATCACCGCCTTAACCCTCCGGCCGCTGCCTGCAGAGGCCTCGCGGTCCTGTACAAGCGGGGCGATTTCGACCTGCAGGCGAAACAAATTCAGTTCGATTGCCAGCTTCTTCAGGACGGCCACCAGTTCGTTGTGTCTCAAAATTCTGTGTGCCAACTCGACCTCGAAGCGACCCCGGTAGACTTCGAGTCTGGCGTCGAGCTCAACGCCGCTCACCAGGTATGACAATGAATCCTGACGGGTTCTCAGGTGTGTAATGATGCTGTCGGCAGCCTGCAGCCCGGCCTGATAGCCAATATCTATGAGGCTGTCGCGATACTTGAAGTCACTCGACTGGATGCCGTTCAGAGGAGGCAGAATCTGATAATCCGCCTTACTCAGTTGCGTTTGCAGCTTATCGGCGGTCATTATGGTGGTCACCTGGTTGGCTAAATCGACCGGGGTATCGAGTTCCTCTTTCGGCAAGAGCGGGCTGGTCGTATTAACGGCCACCGTAAAGGTCCCGGGCGGACACATCTCCTTGACCAATTCCACCGGGATGGGTGTAACCATCCCGCCGTCCATGAGCAGCTGTCCGTTGCGTTCTACGCCGGTAAAAGCCAGCGGGAAGGCCATAGTAGCACGCATGGCATCGGCCAGGGAGCCCCTGTCCACGATTACTTCTTCCCCGGAGACCACATCCGTACATACGGTCTTAAAGGGTATGCGAAGGCGGTCGAAGTCGCCGGCCGAGTGATAGTTCGGCCGTGTGGTGAGGTTGGTCAGGATATTTGTCAGTTTTTGCCCGGCCGTAAGAGCCTTGGGAATGACCGGCACGAAGCCGTTGAATCGCACGGACAACAGGTGCCGGTCGCGTTCCTGGCGCTGTGTCAGAAACATCGTGCGGCGCGCCGGTGCGTTTGTGAACATCTTGTCGAATTCGGTGTCATGAACTATCTCCGCCAGCCTTGCAGGTGTATAGCCGGCAGCGTAAAGACCGCCGATAACACCGCCCATCGACGTCCCTGCAATGGCACAAACACCGAGATTCTTTTCCTCAAAGGCCTTGAGAATTCCGATAATGGCAAAGCCGCGGGCGCCCCCGCCTGAGAGAGCCAGGGCTATTTCATACCGCTCACTCCGCTGCCGGGGATTCAGGCCATCCAGACCGCCAATTATGACACCGTCCGCCCCGCGAACTAATGCGGGAACGGCGGAAAGAACCAGGAATATAAACGCTCCGATAGTTTTCACTTGCCAACGTATCCGTGCCGTGGGTTCATTAGCGTAAGGCGAACGATCATCAGCGGTAATTAAACGTGTCACTGACCAGAAGGGAACTAAAAGATATCAAATCTCTCCTCGCCAGGAAAGGGAGAAGAGAGCAGGCAAAGTTCCTGGCTGAAGGTGTCAGGCTTTTGGAGGAAGCTGTACGCTTTCGATTCTGGCCGCAGAAGGTCTTTTATTCGCGGTCGCTACTCTCCGAGAGAGGCGAAAGGCTTCTGGAGAAATTCAGCCGGCGGGGAATACCGCCGACGGAGATCTCGGCCCGGGATCTGGCTAGTATGGCGGACACCGGGACACCTCAGGGAATCGTCGCCGTCTTCGATAAGCCTGAAACCAGCCTGATTAAACTTTACCGTCGAAGTTACCGTAAATTATTATTGTGTGAGAATATCGCGGACCCGGGTAATCTGGGGACGTTACTGCGGTCAGCGGCGGCCTTCGGGTTTGAACTGGTGGTGCTAAGTGGCAACACCGCGGAGCCGTATTCGCCTAAAGTAGTCCGCGGCTCGGCCGGAGCCATTTTCGGGCTGAAAGTGGCCAAGAGTGATATACAGACTCTGGTCGCGTTCCTGGACCGGTCCGGCATAAAACTTGTGGCGGCTGACCTGGAAGGCCGGCCCGTGCGCCTGCCGGCTCGCAGAGCGCTCGCAAAAGCCGGACTCATCCTGGCCGTCGGTTCGGAGGCGACGGGCTTATCAAAGGAGATCCTGGCTCAGGCTGCCTACCGGGTCCGTATTGAACACTGCGACGGAGTGGAATCGCTCAACGCGGCCGTGGCCGGGTCGATTCTAATGAAAGAGATATACGATTACTATCGAAGGTGACACATGTTGAAAAGAATCATGTTGATGATTGCCGCCCCGATTCTGGCGACCTTTTCCGGACAGAGCTTTGCCCAGGAAATCTTTCAGGAGACCACCGGTCAGTATTCCACGATCGAACTTGTCGAACGTCTGCCGCTGGTCGGACAGAACAAGATAACCATCAGGTCGAGTGAGACCCTGAGAGGCTTCCTTAGCATTACCACGGCCGATAAGGCCGAGGTGTCAGTCAACTATTTCAAAAAGGCCAAAACTCCATCGCGCTCCCGGGCTGTTGATTATATAGACCTTATTGCACTGTCGCTTGAGAAAACACCCGGCGGCGCCAGACTCGAGTTGCGTGCGCCGAATCCGGCACCGTGGAGAAAGGGAGAGGCCGGTATAGTCGAACTGGAACTTGTCGTCCCGGATTCATCGTCAGTCGAGATCGAAGCACCGTATTTCGATATCGAAGCCATTGGTCCATTGAAAGGTTTCGTCGTGCCGTCGTCTCTGGGCCGCGTCGACGTGAGCGACGTTACGGGATTGCTGGAAGTGGCGACGACCAATCAGCGGGTGTCGGTGGAATCCATCTCCGGAGCCATCACTGTCACCGCCACCAACGCCACTCTGGCGGCCTCTAACATCACCTGTCACGAGCAGCAGGCCCGGTTCCAGAACGAGGGAGGAGATATCCGTATCGACGGGTGCGTGGGTGCTATCGATGTGAAAAACAGTTACGGGCGGATCGACATTGACAACTTCATCCCGGAAGGAAACAGCAATTACATCCGCGGGCAGTCGGAACCCATTATCGTGGCTATCAGCGCTATGCAGAACAGCCGGCTGGTCATTGCCAACCGCTATGAAGACATAGAGATTTCCGTCCCGGAAACCATCTCTGCTTCGCTTTCCCTTTCGGTGGAGGAGAACGGGAAAATAGAGGCTACCAATTTTCCCTTCAAAGCCGAACTGGTGACACAAACCCGCCTTAATCTGGTGGCCGGTGAAGGACTCTCCCTGATAAAAGGAGGCGTCCGGGGACAGGGCAACATATACGTACGAGGTTTCAGTGAGAACGATTAGTCCAAAAGTCAGGAAAACCTTCCCCGTCTATGTCATTATCAGCCTTTTCATGTTCTGTCTGCCCGGATTCGCCGAGCGGGTGATGGCGCCGGCAGGAGTGTTTTACTACCAGCCCGCGGCGTCAGTGTTTGGCGCCGAGGCCGCCTGGGTTAACCCGGCCGGGCTGGCCAGGTATAATGCGGCCGCCTATCAAATCATGTTCGATTACTATGACGGCGCCTTTGCCAAAAGCTGGGGGACCATATTTACTCGCACCGGCCTGGCGGTAGCCCACCGAAAGCTCCATAATCCGGACGGGCCCGATTACCTTGAGTACCTGCTTGGAGCCGGTCTTGGCCTGGGCCAGAGACTTTTCCTAGGGGGATCGTACCGTTACTTCAAGGACGCCCCCGATGGCTTCTACAAACGCCATTTCTGGAATATCGGATTTATCGAACAGAGCGGCGGGCCGGTGACCTGGGGTGCCACTTTTTCAAATCTCAATCGTGGTAAGTTGAATGGCCAGCGAACCGAGATAGAGATGCGCTACTCCGGTTCGGTCCGACCTTCCGGAGATAAATTCACGTTTTCTATCGACATGTTGTTGTCGTCCCGGACGCGGCTGAGCAACGCCGATTTTGTATATCATCTGGAAGTGAATCCCACCCCGGGCCTTTACGTGAACGGTTATGTGGATTCGGATCAGAATTTCCAGATTGGTCTGAGAGCCAATCTCTTGAAATACTTCGCCGGTTCCAAAAGCACCTATAACAAAAACGCGCGGCATTTGGGGACGACCGGCTTTATCGGGGCCGGCAGTCTGCGGCAACCCTCACTGATTCCTGAGCCGGAGCGACGGCTTAGTCTTGGACTCGCGGGGTCAGTGCGTGAGAATCCGCCGCAGCCAGTGTGGGGTCACAAGCCGACTCCGTTCGTGACTCTGTTGATGTCCATCTACCGCGCCGCCGAGGATCGGTCTATCGGCGAGATGGTGCTGACTCTTGACGGTGTCTCGGTAGGCTTTGGCCGCGCCCAGGAACTGCGCCAGGCCCTTCAACACTTCCGGAGCCGGAACAAAGAAATAACGTGTTACATCATGGACCCCGACAACCTTGCCTACTACATCGCCTCGGCGGCTGACCGGATATTCATCCCCCCGGTCTCGCAGTTGAATCTGGTTGGCCTGCGTGCGGAACTCACGTTTTATGCCGGCACGATGGAAAAACTGGGTGTAAAGGCCGACCTCATGCGTATTGGCGACTATAAGACCGGTGCCGAGACTTATACGCGGGAAGCATCTTCCCCCGAAAACCGGGAGCAGATCAACCGCGTGCTGGACTCCGTCTTCGACCAGTTCTTGGAAGCGATAGCCAACGGCCGCGGCCTGACCCAGGACTCGGTAAGGAAAATCGTGGATAACGGTCCTTATACTTCCGAAGAGGCCCTGAGGTACGGACTGGTAGAGGGCCTGAGTTACCGAGATGACCTTAAGCGCAACCATCTAAGCAAAATGCCGGAGATCGCCTTCAAGCGCTATACTTCCGACACGCTTTCCAGCGATGGCTGGCCGGCCAGGCCCGTTCTTGCCCTGGTTGTGGCCGAGGGTGAAATAGTCTCCCCGCAGCGACCGGCGGTCTCGTTGGCGGCCTCCGACAAGGTGACACCGTCGGCTCTGAGCGACGCTTTTCGCCAGGTGACGGCTCGGAAATCGGTCGCCGGCGTTGTCTTTCGTATTGACTCTCCCGGCGGCTGGGCGCTGGCCGCTGAAGAGATTTATCATTATGCAGCCGGGGCGGCGGAGAAAAAACCAATTGTGGTGTCGATGGGCAATGTCGCCGCTTCAGGGGGGTATCACATTGCCATGGCCGGCGAGCATTTGCTGGCCAGCCCGGCGACCATCACCGGCTCGATAGGCATCTATGGCGGTAAGCTGGATCTGAGCAGTCTCTACGACAAGATTAACCTCGGCAAAGAGATATACACGCGGGGCCGATACGCCGGGATGTTATCCAGCGTGAAACCTTTTTCCCCGCAGGAACGAGACAAGTACTTCTCGCACATGAAGGCCTTCTACGATTATTTTGTTAAACTGGTGGCTGATAACCGCTTGCTGGCTTATGACTCCGTCGATGCCCTCTCCCGCGGCCGAGTGTGGACCGGCCAGCAGGCCCTATCAAACGGCTTGATTGATGAACTGGGAGGTATCAAGCAGTCGCTCGACTGGGTCGCCCGGAAGACGGGTGTCAAGGATTACACCATCGAGATATATCCCCGGAGGAGGCCATGGTTTATAATTCCGGGCAACCCCTATCTCAAGTACCTGGGATCGCTTTTCTTCGGAGGTGAGAGTCCCGTTGACGGCCTGACAGAGCTGACGGGCTTGGAGCAGAGCGGTGGCCTGATCGCACGTATGCCGTACGATATCGAAATCGAATAAGCGAGCTCGTTTAATCTCGGTCTGTAAAAAAGCCCGCCGCTTGGCGGGCTTTTCTTTTACTCGTAAGTACCGACGTATTCCTGTTTCCAGCCGGTCCGCTGAAAGATGCGGACGACGGGCGTCTCCGGCGGCAGTTTATTGGGATCGTTGAGGTCAGCGTCGTATGCCCAGTGCCGGTCGGGGGGGCTGTAATAGAAACCACTCCAGGGATTGGTCGCCTGGGTCGACACCCAGAGGTTGACCATCGAGCCGCTCCAGTTGAAATCGACGCCTGTCCAGTCTTCCAAAAAGCGCGGCAGGTTCTCGAAGCCACCGCTGTAGTCGGTGTCGGTGGTCTCAACGTTGCCGGTCAGGATGGAGGCGTTTACGGTGGTTGTGGCCGCCGGCCGCGACTGGTAGGTGCTGTCACTTTTATTATCGCTCCACGCGTCGGAGAGGAAAGTAATGGCATCGGCCAGAATGGCCGCCGGTTTTTTATCGTTGGAGTTGAAATCGCCGAGCGTGTAGACCGGATTCTCGCTGGCGATGGACAGAGGGGCACCCAGTTGCTCCCCGTTGATGATGCGCAGACCCGGGAAGTCGGTGGTTTCGTCCGAAAAGTATAGAACGCCATTCTCAGGGGCGTATCCCTCACCATAGAGCTTCGCGATATCCAATTCCATAACGTCGACACCCGCGCCGGCCTCGCGCTGGTCGACGAACTTGTTGTTTTCAAAAGAAATAATGCCTCGGGCTACCATGTCAGCGGTGACCTCGGTCCAGACGCCTCCCACCTTCTTGTAAGCCTGTCGGTCAATTATCTTGAGCGTAGATTTCATCTCATAAGAATCCGATTCGCCGGCGGCTTTCTCTGCCGCCGAAGCTCGTTCGATGAGTCCGTGGGGATCGTCGCCGGACCCGCCCAGCGGGACGCTCAGAGCCTGCTGGCCGTGAGTGGCATCCTGAACACGGCCGTGCCAGCGATAGAGTGACGAGTCGTACCAGTATGAGTCGGTCGATTCCAGCCAGCCGCCGGCGTCTCTCATGGAAACATAAAGCCCTACGCGGTCTTTTACCAGGACGTCCCCATCGGCATCTCCGCCGGGTCCCTTGCGGCCGTGGTGGATATTACCCGCAGCTGTAACGTAGGAGTCCATTCTGAGACTGGTACCTGCCTGGAGGTAAAGGTCGCTGTTCGTGTGCACCCGTCCGCGGAGATTCATGTCGGGTCCGGGGTTAACCTCCAGGTCGTTGTCGTAAAAAACGGCGAACTGAAAGATGGGGACCAGGGCGGTTTCAAACGACTGCGACAATGTTACCTTAGCGTTCTCCACGGCGCTGATACCGGTCGAATTGATTGAAAATGATTTTACCAGGGCGTGCAGGCCGGTCAAGGTACCGGTGGTCAAGACGCGTACCGTGGCCGGACCGTTATCCGCCGTCTGGTAAACAACCGAGCAGTCGTTGACCGAATCGATCCCCTGCGGCATGACCAGCGGAGGTCGACCGGTGCTGTCATATGTAAACTGCAGTTGGGAACCGGCCCTTTCCAAACCGGCTTCGGCGGCATAAAATGAACGCATTTCCTGCAATTCGTTGCTGGCGATGGTAATTTCATCGTCAGATGTCGAAAGGGCGGCCAGGCCGATCAAAGTTAGCATTCCTACCATGATGAGGGCCAGTAGCGTGGCGAAGCCGCCGTCAGAAGCAAGAACACTTACTTTCATCGCTACCTTCCTTGGATCTTCGTTTCGTCATTTGCACTAGTTTATTCCCACATACTCCTGTTTCCACCCGGTTCTCTGAAAGACGCGAACGACCGGAGCCTCGGGCGGCAGATTGTTGGGGTCGTCCAGGTCGGTGTCGTAAAACCAGTCCCGGATGGGGGGCGAGTAATAGTTTCCGTTCCATGAGCCGTCGGCCTGCGCCGAATTCCACAGGTTCACCATCGATCCCGACCAGCTGAACTTCGTTCCCGACCATACTTCCAGAAAACGCGGCAGATTCTCAAAGCCTCCGTTGTAATCGGCGTCGGTAGTCTCTATGTTGCCGGTCATGAAGGACGCGTTAACGGTTGTCTGCGCAGCCACGCGGCTGTCTTTCGTACTACTGCTCTTGCTGTCGTCCCAGGCGCCGGACAGGAACGTCACGGCGTCGGCCATGATGGCGGCCGGTTTCTTATCCTTCGAATTGTAGTTACCCAGAGTATAGACGGGATTCTCACTGGCCAGAGTCAGGGGCGCACCCAGTTCTTCGCCATTGTTAATCCTCAGCCCCGGGAAATCGCCGGTTTTGTCGGAGAAGTAAAGGACTCCGTTGGCCGGTGCATAACCCTCGTCATACACCTTCTGCATATCCAGCTCGGTAACATCGACCCACTTCAGCTCGCGGGCATCATAGAATTTGTTATTCGTCGAGCTAATGATTCCCTTGGCCGTCATGTCGGCCGTGACGTCGCTCCAGACACCTCCGATAAGTTGCCAGGCGCTGCCATCGATGATCTTGAGAGTGGCTTTATGCTCGTAGGAATCGGGATTGCCGCTGCCTCGCTCGACTAACGCGTGAGGATTACCGGTGGCGCCATTGAGCGGCACATTCAGTGATCCCTGGCCGTGAGTCGAGTCCTGGACCCGGCCCTGCCAGCGAGCGACCGAGGAATCGTACCAGTGGGCGTCCGTCGCTTCCAGCCAGCCGCTGCCTTCCTTCATGGAGACATAGTTGCCCAGGGCATCCTTTACGAGGACGTCGCCGGTGCCCACGGTTCCCGGGCCTTTACGGCCATGCAGAATGTTGCCCCCGGCGGTGACGTAACTGTCCATCTGGAGACTGTTGTCGGCCTGGAGCCAGAGATTGCCGTTGGAGTGAACCCGGCCGATTAGAGTCATGTCGGGGCCGGGCGCAATCTCCAGGTCGTTACCGTAGAAAACAGCGAACTGAAAAATGGGAACCAGGGCCGTTTCGAACGACTGCGACATCAGCACCTTGGCATTCTCGGAGGGATTGGCCCCCACCGAGTGGATGGTGAACGACTTGACCAGCGCGTGGAGTCCGGCCAGTGTCCCGGTCGTCAGCGTCCGCTTGACCGGTGCGCCATTGTCGATTGTTCGAT
>Ga0224495_10002365_pt1 | contig 12339 bp, 10 predicted proteins | sample SF_Jul11_sed_USG_FD_168128 | JGI IMG/M metagenome (GOLD analysis project Ga0224495, IMG submission 168128) | Sediment microbial communities from San Francisco Bay, California, United States - SF_Jul11_sed_USGS_4_1 | ecosystem: Environmental > Aquatic > Marine > Sediment | place: USA: California... | reverse complement strand
AGTCATAATATGCTTTGAAATATCATCCCCCGCCTTAATAGCGGGTAAATTAGGTATACCAATTGCGCGAATACTCTGAGGTGTCATTGTCCTTCTATTTCCAAATCTCTACTCATAAACGTCTTTCTTTTCTGAAAATACTAGAACACATGATCTTAGTAATTATCAGTGCCACTATTCTTTGAGGTTTTCATCAGATAGACTATAGTATGACGCATAGAGAAAGGAATGATGAAAATACACGTCTATAATTGGATTATAGCATAGAAGGAGCGTTTTGCGAGGGTTAGCAACGGAAAAGAATAATATGCAATAGAAATCACTCCGACACCACAGACACACGCGCAAAGCACATTGAAGTAGGGAAAGATTATCAACAGAATGCACATTCGGATGTAGACTAAGATACTACCAAACCTCTATGGAGTGATACAAATTGAGGCCCGATGAAAATTCCAGTCCAGACAATGAATCAAAACCAAAAGCAACTCCGATGACAAATCCAGTCACAAGTTCAGGTGACATCAAACAAGGAACGATCGCAAAATTCATGCGAAAGAGAACTCAGTTGGTTGGTTTTGAAACGGGACTGAACAAGCATACTCAGTATGCCATTGAATTTCTCGATAATGCCATTGATGCCCTTGAGTCATGGTGGTGGAAAACAAAACGACGTCCACGTCTCTCTGATCAACTGGAACCTGAAGTTGTTGAGGAAATTAAGAAGAAACTATCTGAGGGTCAGATTGATACAATCGCTCTAAGTAAGCAACTTGAACGAGATATTAGGGCTGGAAAAGAAGTAGAGCTACCTCCACGAAAGAAAGAAACCCTTGAGGAACGGATTACTGAATTCCGGAAATTCGTGACACCTCTACGAACTCTTCTCAACAAACGTGAACCTTTGGTTGTCATGCAATTGACGGAGGTTCAGATGCCTGACCTGGTGCCAATAGACGATGAAGAAGGGTTCAAAGTCTACGAATTCACGTGCTTCGATACAGGTGTGGGTATGGTCCCTGCTGACCTTGCGAAGTTTGGTATGTATCTTGCATCAAGCAAATCTGAAAAATTGCGACAGACAAGAGGAAGTCAAGGCTTTGGTGCGCCATCAGCATTCAGTGATGCTCAGAACACAACTGGTAAGCCTATATTCTCAATTACCAAACGTTTCACATCAGATTCCGCTACAGTCAGTAGTTTCTATACAACAACTGCAAACACTAAGGATTATGTGGGCGGTCCAATTGATATGGATTTGCCATTCAACCACGGTACTTACATCAGGTTATACTATTTGAATATCCAATATCGCCGAGGATACTCTGATATTTACGCAGAGATGGCATCTCTCCTGAATTCACATGTTACAATAATCTTCATCGACCCATATGGAGAGGTTCGTATATTTCCGCGCAGAGTATCTGTCTTCCCTGATGAACCCAAATATGCTCAACCTCATCCTGCTAGTATTAGAATCGGTGAGTTTCAGGATTTATTGAGAGAAACTCCAGAGTCAGATCTCCGTGGATTCCTGACAAAAGCCTTCTGCCGGCTTAGCCCGAATAAGGCGAAGAATATTGTTAATGAAGCTAGTAAGGAACTTCGTAGACGACATCTGGAACCAATCACACTTCAGACACCAGCAGATTCTCTTTCAAAAACTGAAGTGGAGTTACTCTACCGAGCCTTCTCAAATGAGGATTATATTGCTCCACCTACAGATACTGTTGTTACAGTAGGAGAAGAAATCTTTGAGCAAACTATTCAACTTGCTTACAAACCGGACTTCACAGCAGCTGTAACTAGGAAGCCCACATCAGGGAAAGGCCTCTCATTTGCCATTGAGGTATGTATTGCATATGGTGGCGAGATCAAGCCTGCGACCTCAGCTCCTATGGTGTTATGGCGTTTCGTTAATAGGGTGCCCAAACTCAGGGATAACAGTGACTGTGCTACATGGAAAGCCTCAACACTCGTGAATTGGAGGAATTACAAGGTTCAAACTTTCGATAATGGAATACCTCGTGGGCCGATAATGGTCTTCATCCATGTTTGCGGAGCTTATGTACATGTCATGTTTAAAGGTCAATCAAAGCAAGCTCTCGCAGAAGATGAGGTGCTTCTCCGCGAAATCAAACTTGCTCTTGAGGATGCTGGACGGAAATTCCGACGCTTCATTACAAGAAGAGAAACCGACCGTCGTAAGGCAAAGCGAGCCGGTATCCTAGCTATGTATGCTGATCAATTTGCTGAGAGTCTGGTATTTATTGCAAATGATGCAAAGAAGAAATCTCTCTTTGATGCCGAAACAATAGCTAGCCGGATTCGTGATTCAATTTCAGGATTTGAAACATCAGAAGAAGACGAAGAGTCTGAAGCAGAAACTGAGGAAGCTGAGCTCATTGCAGATCCTAGCTCGGATGATATGGATTTCAATGATATTGGGGGTTGATATTCTTGAGTGAAAAAAAGAAATCAAAGAAAAAGCCTGAAATCATCCAGGAAACTCTTGGAGAGCTAGTCAAATCAGAACCAAAGAAGAAACCCGCTCCCAAGAAGAAGGATGAATCAAAACTTACGAAAAAAGCAAAATCATCTCCTAAGAAGAGAAAGACTCCCAAAAAAGATACTAAACCGAGCAAGGCAAAGTCGTCAGAAAAACCTAAACCCAAAATAGAAACTTCGCCAATGTCAGATGCCTCCTCGGAGATTCCATTACAGACACTTCCAGGAGTTGGTCCAAAACTTGCACAAAAGCTCATCGCAGCTGGTTACATTTCCGTGGAGCAGCTCTCTCGTGCGCGACCTGACGCAATTTCAAAGAGAGTTGATGGTTTGAGCAAAGTAGGAGCTAGTAATCTAACTGCTGCTGCGAAGGATCTGCTTCGAAAAATTAAGTCAGAAAGTGAACCCAAGGAAGAGATACCTCAGGATGAAGAAATCGCAGATGAGATTATGCAACCTATGCTTAAGCTGACTGACATTCCGGGTGTGGGTGCAAAACTAGCTCTGTCTCTTGAGAGAGCTGGATACACCTCAGTAGCCCGTCTTTCACGGTCTCGACCTGATGCTGTAGCAGCGAAGGTAGATGGACTTAGTATAGCGAGCGCCACAAAGTTAGTTGATTCTGCAAAGGAAATTGAACGTGATCAGGAGATTGAGAGAGTTATTGGTGAACCATCAACGGTCATTGCTGCGAAAAAAGTAGATACAAAGACAGATACAAAGGAGAAAGAAACTCCCGTGGAACCTTCTACAGAGCCAATAAAGAAAGCTAAGAGAAAACCTTCCAAGAAGAAGGAGAAAAAGGTGGAAGCTCCTGTAAAGAAACCACCCAAAAAAGCTGCTGCACCTCCCAAGAAGAAACCAAAGCCAGTGAAAAAGAAGTCTAATCTGAAAGTTTCTCCAGCAATTGTCAAGCTTGCTGCTGAGATGAAGCAAAACTGGATTGCAGCCGAGGAAAGGGCTAAAGAACCGAAAGTAGAAGGTGCTGAAGGACCAGCTGAAACGGTCGAGGTCATCAATCTAACGGCTGATGATACAACTGAGCGACTGGTTGAAGCTGCTCTGGATATTCTCAATGAAACTATGACGACTGGTAGACCAGCGTTTGAGATTCCAAGCCGATCTGGAGATAACATAGTTTGGGATGAAGTACGTGATTTACTCCTCCTTGGTATGCGAACAATTTCGCGTCCTTATCATTCCCTGGCCTCAGTAGTCGATGCGACACGAACAGCTCGAGTCATGGAGATTGTCTACAATCTACTAAAAGCCAATTTGCATGCAACAAAAAGAGAGGTCTATTATAGCGATGTGAACCTCTTCAGAGATCAGAAGTATAGCGACAAGATTGTCGAAGACGTAGCCTCTATGCTACAGACAACTCGTGATAGCGTTCATATCGTTGCCTCTGCACGTGGCTCAGCGATGGGTAGAGTCACAATACGAGATGGTGGAGACCTAATTGATCTCACAAAGATGGGTACTGGTGGTTGGGCTGTTACTCCATTCCTTGACCAGCTAGAAATCGTTGAAAGTGATGCCGAATTCATCCTTCTCTCAGAGAAGGATGCCGCTGTCATGAGGTTAGCAGAGGCGAAGTACTGGAATCGTCAACCGTGCATTGTCATCACAGGGAAAGGCTCAGGTGATATTGCCACAAGGGCATTTCTAAAGATGCTAGTGAAAGAGCTAGAGATCCCAGCATTTGCTCTGGTTGACTCCGACCCATACGGACACTATATTTATTCAGTGTTCCTAAGAGGAAGCAAGAGGCTCAGTTATGAGTCACCTTTCATCGCCACTCCTGAACTCAAACTGCTTGGAGTCTTAACCAGGGATCTAGACGAATACAAGATTCCGAAAGCCGTTAGAATCCCAATGACACCTGCTGACGTTAAGCGTGTCAAGGATATGCTGAAAGAGCCATTTGTGCAACAGAACAAGCCATGGGTAGAGGATCTCCAGTTGATGCTCAAAATGAAGGAGAAGGCAGAGATACAGGCATTTGCTAGCCACTCGTTCCAGTATCTTACTGATGAGTATCTACCGAGAAAGCTTAACACTGGCGATTGGATCTAATTATGACCATAACTGAGCTCTTATTACTAATACTCCCAGTAGTCAAGAGATAATTGCATCTCAGAACTAGTGGAGAATATCATAATGGTCATTTCTAAGATAGGTATAGATGTAGTGGATGCCCACGCTCACTACTTTACGTTTCAAACGATTAAGCGTTGGCTTGATAGTGGTGCTTCCTTAAATCGAATCCAACAACGAGTGGCTCACAATACTGACATGGGTACTCTTACTATCCCCGATGAGAATTGGGACGCTGGTCAGATGTGGATGGATGAGCTTGACAAATATGGTATCTCTGCAATAGGGATGATGATAAGTTCTGAGGTCTGGGATGATTTTAACCAGACCAGAAAGAGGTTTCCTGGTCGATTTATGGGTTATGCGAATATCGATCCTGCATCTGATGATGCTGTTGACCTTGTTAAGCGAGCAGGCAAAGATGGTTTCCAAGGAATTAAGCTATACCCAAGCTCTGGGAACTATAATGCTTATGATGAAAAATTGTATCCAATCTATGAAGAAGCGCTACGACAGAAACTTCTGGTAATCCTCCATTTTGGAATTACCATTGGAGCTACTGCCAATCTTAGGTATGGAAATCCTCTTGACATACAAAAACCAGCACAAGACTTTCCTGACCTCAATTTCATGATTGCACATTTTGGCGCAGGTTTTTTCCGTGAAGTACTTATGTTGATGTACCAAACCCACAATGTCGTGATGGACACTAGTGGGAGCAACAGTTGGATGATCTATCAACCATATGATCTAACTATTACTAAGATCTTTGAGAAAGCCCTCAAGGCTGGATCTGCCTGTAGAGTAGTGTTTGGAACTGACTCTTCCTTCTTTCCAAGAGGATTCAGATACAATATTCTCGAGGAGCAATACAATGCGGTGCGCTCAATATGCCCTCAATTATGTTACAGTGACAACGACATAAATCTCATCTTTCGCGAGAATATATTGCGTTTGACCGGATTCAAACCCAAATAGAAACGATACACATCAGGCTTTTCGTATCTTTCTGTCAAGACCCCTCAATTTCTTAGTGTCTTGGCCTTCGCGATACTTGGCAGCAGATTCCTGATACTTAGCTAACGCCTCCCTTGTTTCTCCAGCCTTAGCTAGTCGGTCTCCTTCATCTTCTAGAAATTTTCCCCAAACAATGAAGGTATCACGAGCTCTTTCAGCGCATTTAACCCGTTTCTTTGTATCAGTTGTGAACATATAGAGCTCCCGTGCTTTTTTGAATTGAACAACAGCCCATTCAAATTCATTTTCTTTCAAATGAGTTTCTGCCTGGTCATAGTGAAACTTTGCCATATCATCGTATCCAAGATCAATTCTCTTTATTGCCTCTGCAAGATTCTTCTCATTTCCAGATTTTTCGAATAGCATTTTAGCCATCTCGAAATTCTCAATTGCAGCTTCATGCTCATTTTCTTGCAGTAATCTTTCCCCATTTTCAACCCGCGCTTTGCCTAACGCATCAAAGACATATTCTGGATATTCAAAACTGTCTGATGTTGGGATGGTTCCACAACTTAAGCAAACTGGTGTTTCTAGCTCATGTAAAGGAGACTTGATTGAGATTCTCTCTGGTTTCCCAACAACGACATCGATAAAACTTGCACTTGTACTACCTCTTCCCTCAGGAAATAGATGTGCCACAGCATCCCTAGTTGCATCATCCTTAACTTCTGGGAAAAGGTGTTCCAAGGCGTCATCAGTTGTGACTTTTGCATCATGCGCCTCAGCAAAGACTCTTGGTGGCTCGATCTCTTTGAAGGGCATGCCTTCTTTAATACCCGCTACGCCTTCTTCCCACGAAAGCTCACTAGTGTCTGCGGTACTTGGAGTTTCTATTTCTGATTTAATTGAAACATCAACGGGCATTTCCACTTCATTTTCGAGAGTCTTATTAGCTTCAGGCGTATTTGGAAGTCCTTCATCCCAGCTGAGCATATCTGAAGGCTCTGTGGTTTTGGATTCATGAAGTATCGGTTCAGCTGCAGGTTCAGCGTGAATTACCTCGTCTAATCCTGATTCTTCAACAGCTGGTAGAACATCCTCTTCCTCGCCGAGTATTTGTTCCTCCTCCAATGTCTGCTCCGGTAGGATATCTTCTGGTATCTTATTTCCGCAATTAATGCAGAAGGTCGAACCCTTCCTCATTTTATTACCGCATTCGGGACAGGCAATCTGATCTGACATTAGACGAATCACTTCAAGTTCTACTTCTATTGATGCAAATTCATCAGGAATATATCTTACCTCTCTCGGGTTTCCATAAGAACGCTTTTCGTACTTATCATCTGCTCATGCTTAATAGATGTAAACAAAAGGATAAGTCATAGCTGTAATGAACGCACCCAAAAGAACCCCTGCAATTGATTGGGCCATAGAATGTTGTTGTAGAACAACTCTTGCCCAAATGACTGCTATCCAGATAAGAACAACGGGTAATGCGAATATTCCAAACACGAGAATTAACGCGGTCCCTGGACCACCGACACCTGCACCATGTACTGACACCTTGGATTTTAAATTCACCACGGTCACGCCTAGTGACACAGTAAAGTATGCTGCAGCAAGTGAACTCATGATTATGCATCCAAAGAGAGTATAAACAACAAAACTAAGTGAATAGCAGAAGAGCGAAAAGAGAAGGAATTTAGTTCTACTCTTTCTCTGAGACACATCAAGATCGATGTTACCTTTTGCAGCTTCATAGATAATGGGTGTGATTGGCATTATGACCATAAGAATTATGCATAACAGAAGCGTACCCACTGGTGCAAGCACGGGACCAAGACCAATTGGAGAAAACCATGCAAAAATACTTCCTACATAGAGGTTGATTAGTGGTGCAGGAGTCACTCTGGAGATAAAACGAGCTATAGTGACATTTGTACCATGAAGATCAATGATTTCATCCCCATACTTCAAGTTAGCAAATCTCCTATTGTGCCCCCAAATGCTTGACTTTTCATCTTTTCCATTAAAATTTAGTTCTCATCAAGCTTTTCCTTTTCTTTCAGCACGACTCAGAAAGGTGGAACATATGACAACAAACCTTTTCTTTGTCATCTGTCACGTTTTTCTCTAAGAGAACCATAGATTCCGCTAGGATGTGCGAAATAATGCCAGCTATGCCAAAGCGAGAGATTTTCGAGAGAATAATCCAAAACATCACAAGCAAGTTTCCTGATGTATATGCAGCACTCTTTATCAGTCCAGAGGGATTTCCAATCAATACTTGGGGTGTTTCATTAGAACGAGCTGAGGAAATATCAGCTCTGCTAAGTTCCCTAATTGGCAAGACCTTGGAAATCGTAAAAGGCGTTAAAGAGGGTGGTGAATTGTCTTTCATCCAAATTCAAACAAATATGGGTGGTATCAGAATCGCACCTCAAGAGGAGTTCATTCTAGTTACATTAACAAAGGTATGAAGGCTTCTTGGTTAGATTATAAGTTATCTTCACTCGGAATGAGCACTAGTGCTATTTTTATACTCTATGAATCGATTACATCATGTCCACGAGCAGATGCAACAACAAGCATCTGAGGGAGGTCTTCATAGTGTCACCAAAGAAGACAGATGTCGAAGATGCAGAGGATTTGGAAGATTACGAGCAATTTGAAGATGAAGAAAGTAAATCCGAGGATGTCCTAGAGATAGATAGTGATTCAGTTGCAGGTATTGACGTCACCGATTTACCTGGTGTCGGTCCTGCGATAGGAAAGAGGCTTGCTGAGTCAGGATACAAAAGTGTCGAGGCCATTGCTGTTGCTACTCCTGGCGAATTGGCGGCAGCGGGCTCAATTGGCGAAACAACAGCTACCAAAATTATCAAGGCAGCTCGCGAAATGCTAGATATTGGTTTTGAGACCGCAGATATACTACTCGAGAGGCGTAAGATTGCTGGCCGAATATCGACCGGTTCTAAGGCTTTAGACGAGATGTTTGGTGGCGGTATTGAAACACAATCTATTACTGAAATGTATGGTTCCTTTAGATCCGGGAAGACTCAAATGGCTCACCAATTGGCTGTTATGGTCCAACGACCACCTGGTTTGGGAGGTCTGAACGCAACAGCCATCTATGTTGATACTGAGGGAACATTCCGTCCTGAGCGGCTTGTAGATATGGCTGAAGCTCTGGGTATGGACGTTGCCAAAGTTCTCAAGGGTATTGTTTGGGCGCGAGCCTATAATTCAGACCATCAGATTCTCCTATGCGATCAAGCAATGGAGATGGCGCCTGATACTAATGCTAAACTGTTAGTCGTTGATTCTGTTACAAGTCATTTTCGTGCTGAATACACAGGCAGAGGTACTCTTGCAGCAAGACAACAGAAACTAAACAAACACCTCCATCATTTACAGAGAGGTGCTGAGATTAACAACATGGCTGTATATATTACAAACCAAGTCATGTCTCGACCGGATGCATTCTTTGGCGATCCAACAGCTCCCGTTGGTGGTCATGTATTGGCTCATGTACCGCAAACACGATGTTACCTAAGAAAATCAAAAGGTGAACGTAGAATCTGTAGGTTGGTAGACTCTCCTAATCTCCCAGAGGGTGAGGCTGTCTTCACTGTGGTGAAAGAAGGAATTCGCGACGTATAATTGACTTGAAAGGAGGCGTGGATGGTCATCGACCATTCACATCTCTCTATTCGAAATTCGCATCTTCTATGATGTTTAAAACATGTCTTTCCCAAGTATCTAAGCCGCTAGGATCGGAAGGATAGGCAGTGTATTCTTTACTTATCTTCTTCATCAGTGAGGTCGCTTTCTGAAGCTTGAGAAGAAGAGATATACGTCCCGCGCCTCTTCTTACTCTCTTCATTTTATCAGCAATTCCAAGAGAGAGTCCCTCTCCTCTGTTTGCAGACATTAGATCCTCTGCCTCAAGTAGACGTTTTTCAAATCCGAAATCCAAATCTTCATCGTTCACACCCTGGAGTAGTCTCCGGAATATCTCCAGCGATGCTAGTCTATTACCAAAATCAGGCAGATAACGTGTATTATATGTCCATAGCCCTTTTGCCGTCAAATCTCGTCGTGCAATAGCTTCTCGTGCTACTTCACCTAGAATGACTCCAGCCCTTATCCCGGCTCCGATGCCTCCTCCATGGATCGGATTCACCTGCAAGGCGGCATCTCCAACGAATGCAACACCGTTCCCCACTAGACTCTTCAGCGGTCTTCTGACTGGGACTGCACCACCTTTCCCATCTATAGTTGTACTCTTGAAGAGAAGGGGATAGCTCGCCTTGAATGTTTCAAAATATGATTTTGGTGAGCCTTTTCCACTACCGCCAGTAATACCGACACCAGCATTTACTTCCTTAACTCCCTTAGGAAAAATCCAAGCATATCCCTGGGGTGCTATCTTGCCTCCCAGAAAAACGCGGGCGACTTGAGGTTCTGCTAGAGGAACCTTGAGTGTCAATATCTCTCTGTAACATAATGCCACGTCGCTTTTGTCGATGTTTTTTTCAATTAATGGACTATCCAACTTATTTCTGATTACCGCTGCAAAACCACTCGCATCGATTACAAGTTTGCTTTTAGCCGTGGTTTCTTCTCGAGTTGATAAATCTCTATAATGTACTCCTGTAACTTGATCTCCAATAAGAGTAGGTTCTGCTACATGAATATTCGGTAGAAATTTGACACCAGCCTTGATGGCCTCATTGAGTAATCTCTGACCAAAAGCCAATCGATCAACAGTCCAACCATCGAAGTCTGACCAATCTCGAACTTTCAATTCATTCATCAAATTTGGTGGATAAACATCAGCTCCATCAATGACTGAAGAGATTTCATTGTCAGAAGGTATGTTTATACCAGTCGCTTCAAAGTGAGACTTGCTTATTTCATCGCCACATACTTTCTGTCCGACTTCATTCTTTGGCTTCCTATCTAGGAGAAGTGTATGAAGACCTAATTCCGCACAACGTCGAGCCGTGACACAACCAGCGGAACCAGCACCAACTACAATAACATCTTGCCTCTTCAATTTCAGTCATTGCTTAACTTCTCTTCTGGGATTTAAATGCCTGCATATTACACCCTCGTTTTCCTTTACTTTAATCATTGGTAGGTCTTTTGCAAAACGATTATCAGTGCATTAGGAGTGTTAGGCGTGCATGAGTCGAGTGCAGAATCTCGTTGTTGTGGGTCTCCAATGGGGCGATGAAGGCAAAGGCAAGATTGTCGATGTTCTCTCTGAGAATTTTGACATGGTCGTTCGGTTTCAAGGAGGAAGCAATGCTGGACACACTGTGAAGATTGGGGAGAATATTTTCAAATTCAGGTTAATGCCAACAGGCGCAGTGAGAGGGAAGAAATCAGTAATCGGTAATGGAGTTGTTGTAGATCCTATTATTCTCAATAATGAAATGGAACAGCTTAGAAAGGCTGGATTAGAAATTGATGTTGTAATTAGTGATAGAGCTCATCTCATTACTCCCTACCACATACTGATTGATGAACTTCAAGAAACAGAAAGAGGGAATTTGTTAGTTGGAACAACCAAGCGTGGAATAGGTCCAACTTATGCAGACAAGGTGACTCGGATTGGAATTCGAGCATGTGATATAGCAAATATCGGAAATACAAGTGAGTGGCGTAAATTCGAGAAATCATCTGAATCCAAAATTAATAGACTATACAATTCCACTGTCGATGCGACTACATCAACTCAACTAAAGGAGTTTAAAGATATTCTATTGAAAATCATTCCGCTTATCGGTGATTGCAGTGAGCTCCTCAACTCTGCAATTGACTCTGGAAAAAGAGTGTTATTTGAAGGTGCACAAGGTACTCTTCTTGACATAGACCATGGCACCTATCCATTTGTAACAAGTTCAAATTGCGTTTCTGCTGCTGCGGCAATCGGGACTGGAATTTCACCAAATAAATTGGATTCAATCCTAGGTATCGCAAAAGCCTATCTAACCAGAGTGGGCACTGGTCCATTTCCAACCGAATTAAATGATTCGATTGGGCAGATGATTCGCGATAAGGGCGCAGAATACGGGACTGTAACAGGAAGGTCTCGACGATGTGGTTGGCTCGACCTAGTGGCGCTACGATATGCGGCGAAGCTTAATGGAGCAAAATACTTGGCTATTACCAAGGTCGATGTTCTTAATGGTATAAATCCATTGAAAGTCTGTGTAGCATATGATATTGATGGGTCTGAAGTAACAACAATACCTGCAAGTTCCTCAGCATATGCCTGTGCTCAACCAGTCTATGAAGAGATAGAAGGATGGTCAGAGTTACCCCAAAACATTATGGATCCTGATATCTTTCGCATATTACCAGACTCCCTGCATTCCTACATTAAGATGATTGAAACTTGGGCCAAATCAAAGGTTGTTATTCTGTCTCTTGGTCCTGATAGAGCTGAAACTATTGTCGTTCCTGGTATCTTTCCTTCTGGTTCTATTCATGTCTAAACTCGATCATGACAATTGATGCAACGATGACAAACACGATAAGAGCAAGAAAAGGTGGCATCCAATTCAGAAATTGTGCGAAAAGCCGTATTAGTGTTGATGGATCTACTGCAATGAGGGCCAAATATCCCCAAACGAGAAGAAAACCATAGATAGCGAAGATAGGGAATAAAACAGGTCCCCCGCTGATCACTAGAAGAAGTACCAAGATAGCCAGTTTAGTTTTGGTAGGATCTAGCAGAGGTATCGGAATAGACTCATTGTC
>Ga0224495_10002364_pt1 | contig 12340 bp, 9 predicted proteins | sample SF_Jul11_sed_USG_FD_168128 | JGI IMG/M metagenome (GOLD analysis project Ga0224495, IMG submission 168128) | Sediment microbial communities from San Francisco Bay, California, United States - SF_Jul11_sed_USGS_4_1 | ecosystem: Environmental > Aquatic > Marine > Sediment | place: USA: California... | reverse complement strand
TCCCGTCTCGTCTTTCAGCTTTTTCCAGAGGCGGCTGGACTGGCCTCGGCCGAGGAGAGCGGCCATGATATCAACCGCGAACAGGTCCGCGTTGTCCGCCTTGGGGCCCAGCATGCTCATCAGCAAGTAGGCCTGGCTGACGTCCTTGACGATTTTGACTTCGCGCACCCTGTCGCTTTTCGGCGGCGGGCTGTACCTGTCGACAGGATCGGCCCCCCTGGGGAAAGCGCCGAAATACTTCTTGACCACTTCCAGGGCGCTGGCCGCGTCAAAATCGCCGACGACGGCCAGACTCATGTTGTTGGGAGCGTAATATCGCTTATAATAAGCGTAGATGGAATCGCGCGAGACGCTGCTGATATTTTCCTTGGTCCCCAGCACGTTTTTGGAATAAGGATGGTTACCATACAGTTCGCTCAACGAAGACCGATAGGCCTTGAGAAAAGGGTTGTCCTCGGTGATATTTATCTCTTCCAGTACAGCGTGGCGCTCCTTGTTCATTTCCTCCTCGGGGAAATTGGAGCGGAAGAGCATATCGGCATGGATTTTCAGGCCAAAGTCGAGGTTTTCCTTAGGCAGCGAAATTACGAAGTTGGTCCAGTCCGACGAGGTAAACCCGTTGAAGTAGGCACCGTGCCTTTTCATGGCGTCACCCAACTCCTCGCCGGTCATCTCCTCGGTTCCCCGAAAGAGTATGAGGTGCTCCAAAAAGTGCGTGGCGCCGTCGAAATAGTCGGATTCGTTTTTCGCGCCGGCTCCGATGGCCGTCGAGATGTTGACCTGTGGAACCTGGTGGTTCTCCAGGATTAACACTGTCAAGCCGTTGTCGAGAGTCTCCACCAGCCACTCGGCAGAAAAGCCGGTCACCGGCAAGAACACGGCAAGAAAGATCACAACCAGCAATAAACGCATGATGGAATCTCCTCCGTTAGTCAGATTATGAGTTAGCATATGTCCGTATGGTTTTTTGGCCTGTCAGAGATTGTCGAGACGTTGACGTACACGTTTGTGGCTCTCTTGGTAACTACGTTCGGCCCGGCCGATTGTTACACGGCTAGGCGCGAACTTCTCTCAGGCGGGTTGTAAGGGCCTTTTTCACCCCCGCAGGTGTTGTCTTTTTTATCTTAACCCGCTCGCACTGATTAAATGCGGCCAGAGCCTGAAGCCTATCGGCGAAGGCAGCCATAAAGTCGTCGGGGCACTCGAATCCTTTTTCGAACAGAAGATTCTGGATGACCAGTGTTCGTTGCTTGCGGTCGGCCTTGGGATCGAGCCGGCCGACCAAATCGCTGCCCCAGAGAACCGGCAGGGCAAAATAGCCGAATTTCCGCTTTGCCGGCGTCACATAACACTCAAGGGCATAGTCGAAATCAAAAAGTCTCCGAATTCTGTCCCTGTTGACAACCAGGTTATCGAACGGCGAGAGCAGGTTAACCGGTAATGACCGCCCCCGGCGTCGAGGTCTTTTATCGAGCATGGAGGAGACCATATAGTACGGCACGCTTTCGTCATCATCCACGACTACCCTGGCAACTTCCTTCGAATCCAGCAATTCCTCAAGAGCCCCCGATATTTGATCCTTCGCTGATGACTGAAGATGCGCATCGCGCGCGCCTTCCGGTTGCATGAATGTACGAATATTTTTCTCATCAGCGACGCCGAGGGCTTGCAGCGCCCGGCGCACCTGGAAACGAGAAACTTCAGCCATATCCGGCGGACTCGTGTCCAGGTTTTCGGGCAGGACACGCTCGGTCAGGTCGTACACTTTCTGAAAATTGCGTCGTTCGGCGATCATCACCTCACCCGTCCAGAAGAGCAACTGCAGAGCGGCTCTGACAGCCTGAGGTTCCTGCTGCTTTCGTCCTTTACCGAGCAAAAGCCTGGCGTCATTTGATGTCAGAGGTCCCTCACGGCGAACACACTCCAGTACCGGTTTCATCAGGCTGCCGTACTTTTCCCGCCACTGGAGCGTCCAGGTATTTTGTGATTTCTCAAAACGGCGCATGCGAGCCAGGTAGTAGCGGTACTCGGCCATCGGCAGATAAGAAGCGGCATGCCCCCAGTACTCGAATATACGGCGGTCTTTGGCCTGAAGCTCATCAAGCATGGCCGGCTCGTAATCCGGCCGCCGCGTCCAGAGCGTATGGTGATGTGCCCGCTCGATAACCGCTATAGTGTCGATCTGAATGTAACCCAGCTGTTCTATAACACGGGCCGTGCCTTCCTTACCCCCGGGTAGTCTGGCTCCGCCATCCAGAAGCTGTGCCTCAACGGCCATCCGTCGAGCCATCTGGCGGGTGATCTTGATCGCCGGCCGATCCGTCATATTCTGCCTGCCCGTCCGTGGTTTCCGGCACCGCTGACATCAATCATATCGATGTCACCAGCGTCGGTTAACCCGCTGTCACTCGTGACCGTGGTAATAATGCCACCCACAGCAATTCTTTTCATGAGCGCGGTTTTTATAGTCAACCTCGATGTTGGTTCAGGGTCGTCGCTGCCAGGGATGCCGCGCTGGTCTGTGATGGTCGCGGCTGCTGCAGGCTCCGGCCAATGCCGATCTCGAACAGAAATATAGACGAAATTGCGTGGTTGACAAGGGGTGTCCGTGCATCAGGTCACTATTTGTGACCATTATGTGACATTAGTGGGCGAAGAAGTTGCCCGCAGATTGACGCTGACCTGGAAAAAACTGGAATAGCTCAAACAAGCTGCCGGGCCACGCGGTGCGATTGCTTGACACAGTCGTTCAACCCGATGCCCCGGTAGGCGTTGCCTGTTATATAAAGATTGCCGATCGATGCCAGTTCGGCTTCGATGCGTTCCAAAACTCGCTCATGACCGAGTCGATACTGCGGGATGCCCTGCTGCCAGTTGTATACCCGCACCAGCTCCGGCTCTCCGGCCACGCCGATTATGGAACCGAGGTCTTCCCGGGCACTGCGAACAAGTTCGTCATCGGACAGAGTCGCAACCTCGTGGTTGCCGTCACCTCCGAGCATAACCCGGAACTGCACGCGTCCATCCGGGGCGCGGTCAGCGAAAATCGAAGATGTCCAGATAGAACCCAGAATCCGTCTGTTTTCCTTTTGCGGAATCAGAAAGCCGAATCCGTCGAGCGAATTAGCCACTGCCCGGGAGTCATATCCAAGACAGACCACGGAGATCGGTGCATACGGTATGGAGGCCATCGCCTTCTGCAATTCGTTCGAGAGGCCACCAACCATCTGCGCGGCATTGAAAGCAGGGACAGCCAGAACCACGGCCTTTGCGCTCTCGCGCCCGCCGTCAGCGAAACGGAGGTGGAACTCGTCGTTATCGCGCGTAAGTTCAGTGGCGGCCCGTCCGGTGGTAATCCAGTCTCCGTATAGTTCGGCGAAGCGGTCAATAACGGCATACAAGCCACCTTTGAACGATGTCAGATGACCCGCCGGGCCGCTCGGTCCTCCGGATTTGCGGCCCTCGCGCCGGGCCTTTCTGGCCTTGGCGATCATCGCCTTGAAAAGAGAACCATACTCGGTTTCCATTTCCCTCATGATGGGAAAACACGAGGCCAGCGAGAGCCGGTTGGCCAATCCCCCGTAAACTCCAGAAACCATCGGCTGTACAAGGTAATCCGCGGCCTCACGCCCGATGCGTCGAGTGACGAAATCGTAGATGGACTCGTCGGCGCCATTGACCGAGCGTTTGACGAACGGTTCCATCAGAACCCGCAGGCGTCCCGACAGGCTCAGAATGTCGGACATCATGAAGCTGACCGGCGACATCGGCACTTCCCGCAGCCGCCCGCCGCGCAAAATAAAACGCTTGCTGACATTGTCGTTGGCCCGTTCCAGGCGGTCGCGCAAGCCCAATTCATCGCACAATTGCAGCGTCAGCGGCTCACGGTCCAGAAACCCATTGGGCCCCCAGTCGAGACTGTAACCGTCGACATTATCCGTGCCGATAGTACCGCCCAGTCGTGTCTCGGCTTCGAACAGCCTCACCGAAGCGTCCGGTTTCAACCGGCGCAGGTAGTGCAGGAGAGCCAGTCCGGAGATGCCACCGCCGATTATGGCTACGTCATATCGTGACGCCACTGCGCATCCTCCTCAGAATAAGGCCGCCCAACACCTCGGCCAGGCGCCGGTCGTCGTTGAACATGGGCATGCGGCGCAACCGATCGCCCTTATCGCCCAGCAACTCTTTCAACTCGATGTCAATCTCGTACAGAGTCTCGATGTGATCGCACACAAAACTTATGGGCACAACAAAGAGGCCACCGCTACGCTCGGACAGCAATCGCCGGGCCTCAGCCACCGTATCGGGTCCCACCCATGTGACGGGGCCTGTGCGGCTCTGAAAGGAGACAAAATACTCGCGGTCTGCGGCGACCATTTGCGCGGTCCGCCGTACCTGGTCAACGTATGGGTCTCCCTCGTCGACAAATTTCTGCGGCAGGGAATGGGCGGAAAAGAGGAGTGTATCCTCCGGGCCGATGTGGCTTTCGATATAGTCTTTCAGCAAAGCGGCGTATCCCGGCTCGTCGTGAAAATCGTTGATAAAGACCGCCTCCATTCCCGGCATCTCCTCCAAAACCCGCGTCGCTTCCGCAAACGAGGATCCCACGGTGGCGACGCTGTACTGCGGATACATCGGGACAAAGCAAACCTTCCGAAAACCATCCTCGTAGGCCTTCCTGACAGCGCTGCGGATGGTCGGACGAAAGTAGCGCATGCCGACATAACACTTAAAGGCATCCAGGTTACGGGACAGGTCCTGTTCGACCAAAGCGGCCTGCGCCGATGTCCATTTCATCAGCGGTGAAGCGCCGCCTATCAAGCCATAGTGTTCCTGAACTCGTTTGGAGCGCAGACGCGATATCAATTTGGCGAAAGGTTTTTGAAAAAGGCGCCCTCCGGGCAGGCGTATGAGGCTGCGATCGGAGAAAATGTTATACAGATATTCACGAATATCTCCGGGGGCATCGGGCCCGCCCATGGCCAGCAAAATCGTGCACCATCTGTCACTGCGGTCGACCATAACCTATATAGTCCTCGAAAAAGTGCCAGCAGTGGCTTGCCGGTCAGCGGTCAAGTAGGCGTCGAACAGCATCGCGATGTTGCGGACAAAAGTCCTGCCGAGCGGTGTGACGCGCACGCCGCCCTGGTCGACCAGCACCAGCTTATCGTCAACGAAGGCGTCGAGTGATTCGTGTTCAGCGGCGAAGTATTCGCCGTAAGTGATTCCAAAACGCTCCTGAAAGCGGGCAAAGTCCAGCCGGAAATTACACATCAGGGAGGCGATGACATATTGCCTGACCAGGTCATCGTTGGACAGACTCTTCCCACGATAAACGGCCAGCCCGTGCTCGCTCACCGAACGCTTGTAGCTGTCGACTTTCGAGACATTCTGGAAGAAAGAATCCGCCACATAGCTGATAGCCGACATACCCAGCCCGACCATCTCCGGCGCCGATTGCACGGTATAACCCATGAAATTGCGGTGCAGACGGCCGTCCTGCTGGGCCAGAGACAACTCGTCTTCCGGCAGGGCAAAATGATCCATGCCTATCTGCCGGTACCCGGCCGCCGTCAGGCGCTCTACGGCCGAGGCGAAAAGCTCATATTTCAACTCCGTCGGCGGCAGCTCCTCTGGATTGATTTTCGCCTGGTTCGCCTTGAGGGACGGCAGAAAGGCAAACGAATATATCGCCAGCCGATCCGGCCGGAGTTGCAGTGTCAACTCCAGAGTGCGATTGAATCGCTTTAGGGTCTGACGGGGTAGACCGTATATCAAATCGAAGTTGACGCCCTTGAATTGCAGGGTCCGGCAATGGTTCAGGATCTTCTCCACCTGCTCGAACGACTGAATCCGGCCTATGGCTTCCTGGACCTCGTGGTCAAAGTCCTGCACGCCTAGCGAGACACGATTCAAGCCCCTGCCGGCCAGGAAGTCCAGCTGCTCGAGAGTGGTGACCCGAGGGTCAATCTCGATCGACTTTTCGCAGACATCGGTCGGACGGAACAGGTGGTCAATACGGTCAAGGATTCTGCCCAGTCCGGGAATGCCTATGAAGGTCGGCGTGCCCCCGCCAAAATGCAACTGGGAGATCCTGTTGCGCTGGCCCAGGTGCGATGCGGCGCACTCGATTTCCCTCACAAGCGAATCCAGGTAGGCATCCACGCTGGCCTGTTTTTTGACAACCGAGGTGTTGCAGCCGCAGTAGTAGCAACGCTTCCTGCAAAAAGGAATATGGCAGTAAAGGGCCGTGGGTTGATCCGGCGACTGCGAAGCGGCCGAAAGGGCCTGTCGGTATTCATCCACACCGACATCCTGACCCCAGACAGGGGCGGTGGGGTAGCTGGTATAACGCGGCCCCGGCCGATCGTATTTTCTCAGAAGATCAACGGGGACCTTGGTCGAAGTCACGTTGTCCGGCACGATTGCCTCCGATAGTTGTGGACCGTCTCCACCAGAGCCTGAACGGACTCCAGCGGTGTCTTCGGCTGGATACCATGACCAAGGTTGAAAATTACGGAGTCGAGGTTATCCATGGAGTCGAGAATGCGGGTGGCGCGTTCGACGACGTGCTCAGGTGTGCCGAACAAAACCGCCGGGTCCAGGTTGCCCTGCACCGACTTGCCGGACAGCGCCCGGGCGACCTGATTCATATCCACGCGGTAATCAACACCGATTACTTCACAATCGATGTCCTTCAAAGCATCGAGATAGGGCGAGACGTTGTTTACAAAAAACAAACGCGGCACCCGCGCGGACTTCAAGCGGGTGAATATGCGATTGACCAGTCTTGCCGACCAGTCGGTAAAGTCGTCCCGGGAAAGGATGCCACCCCAGCTTTCGAAGATCTGGACAGCCTCGGCCCCGGCGGCGACCTGCGCCTGCAGATAGCGCCCGATGACGTCGGCCAGAAGTTCCAGCAGTTGTTCGGCCGCCCGGGGATGCTCATGAAGAAAGCGTTTGGGTGCATCGAAGTTCTTGGATCCCTTGCCCTCAATGAGGTAACAGGCCAGTGTAAACGGAGATCCCGCAAAGCCTATCAGTGGCACCTGCGGCATAACCTGTTTTATCCGGCGGATACCTTCCAGAACGAAAGGCAATGTTTCTTCCACGTCGACGTCTTTGAGCCTGTTGACATCATCGGGGGATTTGATCGGGTTCTTGATCTGAGGGCCTCCCGACGGAAAGGATACATCAGCGCCCATCGGTTCCAGCACGGTCAGGATGTCGGAGAAAAGAATGGCAGCGTCGAATCCGAACCTCTCGACCGGCTGGCGCACGACCTCGGCAATGAGCTGCGGCGAACGGCACAGCTCCTGAAACGTGGCTCGCTCTCGCACGGCCCGGTATTCCGGCAGATACCTGCCCGCCTGCCGCATTATCCAGATGGGAAGGCGGCCTTCGTTGCGACCGTAGCAGGCTGATATGAAACTGCTGGCGGTCACGTCCATGCGTGCGCCTCCCTGGATATGGCTTCGCCCAGCTTTTCGGCGGCCGCCTCCAGAGCATCATCATCATGAGCGGCCGAAATGAAACAGACTTCATAGCCGGACGGCGGCAGGTAAATACCCGTATCGAGAATACTTCCATGAACCCGGTTATAGTGGGAAATACCGTCGGGGTCGATAGCCGCTGATGAGCGCGGCAACTCTTTTTGGAACACGATCCAGTAAATGGAGGCTACGCCCGCGATATTGACGGCACTGCCATTGAGTCGGGCCATTATACGTCCGACAAACTGACGGTTTTTCCTTTCGAGTTGCCGATGAATATCGCCATCGGCCAGCTTTTCCAGAGTGGCCAGACCCGCCGCCATCGCGACCGGGTTACCCGACAGCGTTCCCGCCTGGTAGACGGGCCCGAGCGGTGACAGCAGGTTCATTATCTCGGTCCGCCCCCCGAAGGCTCCGACCGGCATGCCGCCGCCGATAATCTTTCCGTAAGTGATCAAATCGGGAGTAATGCCATAGTACCCGGCGGCGCCGGTCATTCCCAGCCGGAAGCCGGTAATCACCTCGTCCAGAATCAGCAGGGCGCCGTGCCGCTCCGTCAATGAACGCAGCAGCCTCATGTAGTCATGACGCTGAATGAGCAGACCGTTGTTGGCCGGAATACCCTCTATAATCGCGGCGGCCAGACGGTCGCCGTGTTCGGCAAAAAACTGTTCCAGGGCGTCCTCATCATTCAGCGGGAGTACGGCCGTGTGGTTTGTCGATGCTTCCGGGATGCCCGCCGACGACGGTTGTCCAAAAGTGGCCAGTCCCGAGCCGGCGCTGACGAGAAGATGGTCGCAGTGACCGTGATAACAACCCTCGAATTTCAGAATCAAATCTCGCCGGGTAAACCCGCGCGCCAGTCGGATGGCCGACATGACCGCCTCGGTGCCCGAAGAAACAAAGCGAATGCTCTCGATAGCATCGACTTTACTGCTGATAAAATCGGCCAGCCGGTATTCCAGCTCGGTGGTAGTTCCGAACGTCATGCCGCGGCCCACCTGCGTGCGGACCGCCTCGACGACGTCGGGATCGGCGTGCCCGAGGATGAGTGGTCCCCACGAGCAGCAGAAATCCAGATACCGGTTGCCATCGACATCCCACACATATGCTCCCTGACCGCGCTCGATCAGGCGGGGGTTTCCCCCGACCGATTTGAACGCCCGAACCGGCGAGTTGACGCCCCCCGGCATCACCTGCTGTGCTCGTTCAAAAAGCTGTCTGGATTTTTCGGTTTTAAGCATAGTGCCACTCGTTTTTCAAAATGTCCCTCAAATGATATGTCAGAATTATCGAAGCCCCGGCCCGGGTTATGGCCGTAAGGTTTTCAAAAACCATCGCGCCTTCATCCACCAGTCCGGCCTGGGCCGAAAGTTTCACGGCGGCATATTCACCCGACACATTGTAGGCCGCCACCGGCAGGCGGCTGCGCCGCTTGAAGTCGGCGATGACATCAAGATAAGCCAGAGCGGGTTTGACCATGACGATGTCGGCGCCTTCTTCTTCATCAAGACGCAACTCCCGGAGAGCTTCCGTGCGGTTGCGGTAATCCATCTGGTAGCCTTTGCGGTCTCCCTTGCCCGGAGCCGACTTGGCGGCTTCGCGAAACGGGCCATAGTACGTAGAAGCATACTTGGCCGTGTAAGCCATGATAACGGTATTCACCAGACCTTCGGTTTCGAGGGCCTTCCGAATAGAGCCAATGCGCCCGTCCATCATATCCGACGGCGCCACGCAGTCACATCCCGCGCGGGACAGAGCCAGGGCCATGTCGGTGAGGGCCTCCACCGAGCGGTCATTGTCGATTTCACCGTCGACTGTCACACCGCAGTGGCCGGTATCAGTGTAGGCACACAGGCATACGTCGGCACACACAAACAAATCTTCTCCGAATTTCTGCTTTAATTCTCCCACGGCCCTCACCACCGGGTTTTTTTCATCCCGGGAAGTTGCGGCTTCGGTGTCTTTGCGCTCCGTGACACCAAACAGCATCACCTTGTCTATTCCCAGCGCCCGGTCTTCGGCCAGCGTGCGGGTCAGTTGGTCAACCGATTCACGATATATCCCCGACAGTCCTTTGATCTCTTCCCGGACTCCGGAACCGTCCGTCACGAAATAGGGCTGAATGAGATGCTTGATATCGAAGCCGTGCTCCGAGACAAGCTCCCGGATGAGGCGGTTGCGGCGCAGTCGACGGGGACGGTCGTTTAGTCGCATGGTAAATACTCCAAAACACGGTTTATCTCAGGATGTTCCATGGTTATGAAGTCGGACCAACCGAGTTCATCCATGCAAGCGGCCGTGGTGCGGCCGATGGCGATCGGTCTGGCGACCGGTTGGCCGAACTGCGCCCGGTAAGCGTCAATCGCCGACGGTGCCGTAAAAAGTATCCAATCGTCTTTTGACAGCTTTCGCACCAGAGTCGGGTCTACCTTCCGGGGAGTGGTTTCGTAACATACAATCGCGTAATAGGGCACTTGCGACTCGCTGAAAAGTTCGGCAGGATCGAAGCTGATCTGCCGGGCGCGAGGATAGACGACGACGCCCGCCCTCTCGGGTAAAGAGGTCAGCAGTTCTTTGAACAAGGCGTGTCCGTAGGCCTGACTCGGCTGAAAATCGACGGAATTGACATACTGGAGAAGGCCCTCGGCGGTGCGTTGTCCCACGGCCGCCAGGCGAGTGTGACTGTCAATCCGCAGTCCTATCGCCTGCAGTCTTTGAAAAAAGGCGTCGACGCCGTTCCGACTGGTAAATACGAGCCAGTCGATTGACTCCACGGCCAGGCCGTCAGGCCAGTCGAAGTCTACAGCGACACTCTCTGTCACCGGGATGGGTACAATCTCGACGCCCTGCTTATCCGCCAGCGCCCGCAATTGACCCAACTGGTCAGCGGCTCTGGTAACGCCTAAGCGCAATGCGGAACCCCTCTTGTCAACTTGTCATAGATATGGTCTATTGTCGAATTGACACTCGTGCCCTGTGCGTCGGCCTTGCACAGACCGATCCAGCGTGAATCCTGCGCAACACCGAGGACCGCTCGCAGACGCAACCGGTCGCCTTGCACTTCGGAATAAACGCCCAGCGGCAGGGAACAACCGGCGTCGAACCGGGCGAGCAGGCCGCGCTCGAGGGCGGCCTCGGTCCGGGCCCGGGGATCGTCCAGCCCGGATACCACTTCTTCCGTGTCGGAATCGTCGTCTCGAATCTGCATTCCCAGGATTCCCTGCGCGGGTGCCGGCAGGAAGACCTCGGGTTCGAGTAATACCACTTCGAGGTCGGAAACGTCCAACTCCAGTCTGGTGACTCCGGCAGCGGCGATAAGGATGGCATCATACTGTCCCTCGCGCAACTTGCGGATTCGGGTCGGCACATTTCCACGAAGACTGTCTATTTTCAACTCGGGGTTGAGGCAGGCAATCTGGCAGGCCCGGCGCGCCGAACTGGTGCCGATTTTGCCTCCCGGTCGAACAGGCAACAGCCCCCGGCCGTTTGCGGCTTCACGCCGGATCAGAAGCATCTCCCTTCGGTCGGCCCGATAGCCAATGGCGCCGAGCTTGAGGCCGCGCGGCTGAGTGGTCATCAGGTCCTTCAACGAGTGAACAGCGAGGTCGATTTGACGGGCCAGCAGGGCTTCCTCCAACTCTTTGGTGAAAAAACCCTTACCCTCCATTTTGTCAAAGGAGAGGTCGTCTATACGGTCTCCGGACGTCGCAATTACTTTGATCTCGACCTTGTCGACGCCAAGTTCGGTCAGTCTGGACTGGATATACCGAGCCTGGAACAATGCCAGATCCGAACCGCGCGAGCCGATAACAATTGGCCGCGCGCTCATACCGCCTTTTTCCGGTCGGGAATAGACTCGCTGAGAGATAACGCCGTGCGGAGCTCAACCAGATGGTCCGACAGCAGTTTTACCGGCTGGAAAGATGAATGACCGATCAGTTTTGTAACCAGACGCCGCACGGCTTCACGGTCGTCGTCGCCCAGTGCCGTGACTTTCTTCTCGAACAGGTCGTCCAGCGCTTTCTGAGCCAGCTCCACCGCCGCGCGGTAGCTTTCGTGGAAAATGGGTTTCAGCGACAGTTGTATCCGGCCCGACAGAAAGCTGTTGACCGACTGACGGACGATGTCGTCGGCTTTGCCGGCTTCGACAAACTTTTTTCGGAGGCTGTCCTGGTTTCGGGACTTCAAGGCCGCAATATCCATGAACATCACGCGTTCGCTGTTTTCAAAAGCCGCCGAGAAATCACGGGGAACGGCCAGGTCGATGCATACGATGGGCTTCTCACCGACCGGGAGTTTTTTTATGAAATTTTCATCGAAAACCCTCTCTGTCGCGGCTGTGGCGGATACTATTGCATCCACCGCCGGCGGACTGGCCAGAAATTCCTCCAGGGAGACGGCATCACCGCCAAAGTCACGGGCCAGTATCTCGGCTTTTTCAATAGTCCGGTTGACTAAAAGCAGCTTCCCGGCCCGCGACCCTCGAACATACTTGGCCATCTTGGCCGTCATCGGACCGGCTCCCACTAGGGCGATGGTCGGGTTGTCTCTGTGGCCGAGGGAATCGGCAAGAGCCTCATAAGCCAGCGCGGCCATCGAAGACGAACCGCGACCCAGGGCTGTCTCGCGCTTTACTTTCTTGGCAACTACCAGGGCTTCCTCGGCCAGCCTGGTAAGAACCGGCCCGGCGAGGTCGACTGCGACAGCATCCTGATAGGCCTGTTTCAGCTGACCCGTAATCTGCGTTTCGCCCATGACCAGCGACTCGAGAGACGATGCCGTTCTGAAAAGGTGAGTGATGGCTTCTTTGCCGGTGAGATGGTAAAAGTCGTTCGGGAAAAAGT
>Ga0224495_10002363_pt1 | contig 12341 bp, 8 predicted proteins | sample SF_Jul11_sed_USG_FD_168128 | JGI IMG/M metagenome (GOLD analysis project Ga0224495, IMG submission 168128) | Sediment microbial communities from San Francisco Bay, California, United States - SF_Jul11_sed_USGS_4_1 | ecosystem: Environmental > Aquatic > Marine > Sediment | place: USA: California... | reverse complement strand
GACGGATGGCTCTTTGAAATCGAAGGGGTGGAGGCGGTGCTGCCCAAACATGAGCAGCTTGAGACAGATTCGCTGGAACGGGGGAAAACCGTAAAGCTGCTTATCATGGACGCCGAACGGGGAAAGAGGGAGCCTATCGCCATCGTTTCCCGATGCCACCCCACGCTGTTGCGAAAGCTTATCGCCATTGAATCGCCGGAAGTGGCCGACGGACATGTGGAGATCGTGGCCCTGGCCCGGGACGCCTCCGGCCGCAGCAAGGTGGCTGTCCGGGGCAAGAAACCTGGGATCGATCCAGTGGGCTCCATCATCGGAGTCCGGGGGGGGCGTATTCAGCCCATAGTCTCGGAGTTCTCCGGGGAAAAGATCGACATTTTCGAGTGGAGCGACGATCCAGCCAAGCTGATCCAATCCGCCCTGACTCCCGCGAAGGACCTTTTGGTGATCCCCCTGGGGCAGGAGAAAAAAGCGGCGGTGGTGACCCCGGAAAGCCAGCTTTCCCTGGCCATCGGCAAAAAAGGGGTCAATATCAAGTTGGCCACCAAAATCACCGGGTGGGAACTGGACGTGGTCAGTCAGGCCGAATACCGGGAGCGCAAAAACCGGATTCCCGTGACCAGCGCCTCGGTGCGGGCGGCTTCGGTCTCGGCGGACACTGGCGCGCAGGGCGCGGCGCCGGTGGATAAAGCGAAAGAGGAAAAGGGAAAATAAACCCGGGCGGGGAAAGCCTGCTTGCCCTTGCCTTGGACAAAGACCCGGTTATATGAACCTGATGCCAGCGTGGGAGAAGGGGCCGTCGGACTTTCGGCTCCACACCACGGTGGCCTGGCGGTTGAGAATGTTAAGCTCCCGGATGTCGACTTCTATCCTGGCGTTGGAGGGCAGGGGCCGTCCGGCGAAAAGTATCTTGGCGCCGGAGCCGGAAATGTCCATCAGCACCGCTTCCTTGCGCCTGCCGTTGTAATCAAAATAGAGGGTGGTTATCCGCTCCACCCTGGAAGCCTCCGTCTGGCGGCCTTTCATCAGATGACCGCAGGAGGGGCAGGTGAGCCCGCTTTCCGAGTCATGCTCGGCGCTTTCGTCCAAGGTTATTTCCTTGCCACAATGATCGCAGGTTCTTGTCGATGTCATAACGTTATCCAGGTTTCCGGGCGTTTCAGCAGTCCCGGCCTATGGCCAGGTCCCTCGCCTGGCCCAGGCGCATGATGCAATGTTAGCAAACCCATGGCTCCTTGGCGATTAATTATTTTTGACGGTCGGCTACCTGCGGCTATAGGGGCTGGAGGGGGGCCGGAGAGGCTGGATGTTCTATCTTATCCCCTTCTCCCGCAGATGGGCGCTGTAGCGTTTGTCTGTCTCCTTGATGTGGACCTTCAGCCAGGCGCTTAAGGTGGCGATAAGCTCGATACAGAGCTTCTTCAACCCCGTTTCGCTGGCCATGATCCGCACCAGAAAATCCCGGGCCAGGCTGGTAAGCTTGTCGTGGTTTTCCTTGTGAGATTCATACTGAGGAAATCCGCACCGGTACATCTCCACCTCCTCTTCCAGAAAGTGGGTATACGTATAGTTGCACAGCCTCTCGGCTATATCGGTCATCCTCATTCTCTGGTCGTCGCTTTTGTCGGCCAGCGATTCATACAGCTCGTTTATCAGACGGATTATCTCTTTGTGCTGATCATCGAACTTGGAGATCCCCACGCTGAAATCTTCGGTCCACTCGATCGCATTGTTCTTGCCGGGCATTACGCTCATTTAATTTGGGCCAAGCTGATCTTTAGTTGGAAAATGGTTTACAGGATATTATTGTACGACCTTTGGACCGAGTATAGAATAAAAAACCTCTATGGCGCAAGTTTGTTCCGGGGCGTCCATGCCGCCAGGCAAGAAGAGGCGTATTATCAGGTATCCTTCATAGGCCTGGGGCGTTCGGCTTTCAGAAGCGCGCCCAGCCTCGAATCCGGCTCATGGTATCTGCGATAGATGCGCGTGAGAGTGGTGTAGGTGAATAGCCGGTTGAAAAACCAGTTGTCCATCAAGCGGTGGAAGAGCCGATAGAGAAGGAACATGGCCCCCAGCGCGAACAGGTAGTTGATGAAAAATTCCGCCGCCTCCACCTGCCGGCCGGCCAGCCAAGGCAGCCGCCGCGTCAGCGCGCCCAGCAGATACGCCCCGGCTGGGATCGCCGTGACGTACCCCATGATCAGGCCTATGGAATGGCCAGCTTCGATGGCCTCCTTCGGGCAATAGGCCATGCATCTCATGCAGCTTTCGCACTCAAAGGTCCAATATGGCCGCTGACCGGGCCCTGCTTTTATCACCGCGCCGTTTGGGCACAGGTTGACGCAGAGGTAGCAGTTGTCGCATCGGTACGAGGCGAAGAAAAGCTTGGCCAGGAAAAACCGGCCCATGAACAGATACGCTATGGAAACCGGGAGCAGCGGTATCCCTGCCAGGAAAGCCCAGGGGCTCCAGAAGGCCCGCCTCATGTTCAGGATCCTTCCGGCGAAAACTTCGGTTTTCCTCCTGCCCCGGTTAATGATGGCCTCCGCGTTGGCCGGTTTGAGCCCAGGATGCAGGCTCATCCAGTTCGACGGCATATCCAGCCCCATTACCCCCCGGATGGAATATCCCTTCAGCCACAGAATGAGGGCCATCAGGTAGTTGCCCACCCCCTCCAGCCCAGGGACAAAGAGCCTGCCAAATTTCACTCCCGCCCTGGTGTGGATCACAAACGCCGAGCATTGGCGCACCCTGGGCGTCCTTATGGCGAACATCAACATCGGCCACATGGTGATAAATCCATGGGCCGGCGCCATGAATCCGGCCAGGTGGCCGGGAGAGTCTTCCGGAGGTTGAATCTGCGGTTTTTGATGGATGGCCACAAGCCTGGCCGTGGCGCCCGATCCTTCGGCCAGCTCCTTCATCCAGTTGGCCGCGCGGAAAGTGTTCCCCGTGCCGGTGGCGTAATATATCGTCACTTGCGTATAGCCCGGGGGCATGTCGGGCGCTGGCGCCGGGTCTTTTGGATGTTCCATCATTCCTCATTTTAGCCCTTACTGCAAAGATCGGGCAATTTCCAGCGCTTGACAATCGACCGTCCGGTTTTATATCAACACAGTTGGTATAATGGCGGCGAATATGGATTTTAACAAATACACCACCAAGGCGGCCCAGGCCGTGCAAGAGGCCATCTCCATGGCCAGCAGCATGAGCCATCAAGCGGTGGGCCCGCTCCACTTGCTGCACGCCCTGGCCGGTCAGAGCGATGGCGCCGTGCGCGCCCTGCTCCAGAAGCTCAACCGCTCCCCGGAGCGGATCTGCGCCCAGGCCATCGAGGCCTTGGCCACCAGCCCAAAGGTCAGTGGCGGTGATGGGGTATACATCACCACCGAGCTTCGGACGGTTTTCGAGGAGGCCTTGCGGCAGACTGAAAAACTGCGGGATGAGTTCGTCACCGCCGAGGCGCTTCTGCTGGCGCTGCTGGAGGAGAAACAGGCCGCGGCGATTCTGAATATCACCAGGGATGAAGCCCTTAAGGCCCTGAAGGATATCCGGGGAGGAGCTCGGGTGACCGATCAGGAGCCGGAAGCCAAATATCAGGCGCTGGAAAAATATACCATCGACCTTAACGCCCAGGCTCTGGCATCAAAAATTGACCCCGTCATCGGCCGCGACGAGGAGATCCGCCGGGTAACCCAGATCCTTTCCCGCAGGACCAAGAACAACCCGGTGCTGGTGGGGGAGCCGGGCGTGGGGAAAACCGCAATCGTGGAGGGGTTGGCCAAGAAGATCGTGGACAACGACGTACCCGGCGCGCTGAAAAATAAAAGATTGCTTGCCCTGGACCTGGGCGCCATGATCGCCGGGTCCAAGTTCCGCGGGGAATTCGAGGAGCGGCTCAAGGCGGTGATCAACGAGGTGGAGCGCTCCGACGGCGGGGTAATCCTCTTCATAGACGAGCTCCACACCGTGGTGGGCGCTGGCGGGGCCGAGGGCGCCATGGACGCGGGCAACCTGCTTAAGCCGGCCCTGGCCCGGGGCAAGCTGCGCGCCATCGGCGCCACCACCCTCAAGGAGTATCGGCTGCATATTGAAAAGGACGCCGCGTTCGAGCGCCGGTTCCAGCCGGTGATGGTGGGGGAGCCTTCGGTGAAGGACTCCATCTCCATCCTGCGGGGGCTGAAGGAAAAGTATGAGACCCATCATGGCGTGCGCATCCAGGACAACGCCATCGTGGCCGCAGTCACCCTGTCGGACAGGTATATCACCGACAGATTTCTGCCGGACAAGGCCATAGACCTGATGGACGAGGCCACCAGCTCCATCAAGATAGAGATCGACAGCAAGCCCGCGGAAATTGACCGCCTGCACCGCAGGATCCGCCAGTTGGAGATCGAACGCCAGGCCCTGCTCAAGGAGAAGGATCAGGCTTCCGCCAAACGGCTGGAGGAGCTGAACCGCGAACTGGCGGACCTGACCGAGCAGACCCACGCCCTGGAGCTTCGATGGAACCGCGAGAAAGAGCTGATAGAACTGGTGAAGGACGCGGACAGAAGAATCGGCCAACTGAAACTGGAGGCGGAAAACGCCGAACGGGATGGGAAGTTGCAAAGGGTGGCGGAGATCATATATGGCGAGATTCCATCGGTACAGAAAAAGAGCGCCGCGGCCAAGGCCCGGATGGAGGAAATCGACGCCGGAGATAAATTGCTGAAGGAGGAGGTGACTGCCGAGGATATCGCCAAGGTGGTCTCCCGCTGGACCGGAGTGCCAGCGGGCAGGATGTTGGCTGGCGAATCTGAAAAGCTTGCCAGGATGGAGGAGGGGCTTGCCGCCCGGGTGATCGGCCAGGGCGCCGCCATCACCGCGGTTAGCAACGCCATCCGCCGCAGCCGCGCAGGCCTGCAGGAGGAGAACCGCCCCCAGGGCTCCTTCATCTTCCTGGGCCCCACCGGCGTGGGAAAGACAGAGCTTGCCAAGGCGCTCTCGCTCTTTCTGTTCGACACAGAGAAAGCCCTGGTGCGCATCGACATGAGCGAGTATATGGAAAAGCATTCCGTAGCCCGGCTTATCGGCGCTCCGCCGGGCTATGTGGGCCATGACGAAGGTGGCCAGCTGACCGAGGCGGTTCGCCGCCGGCCATACAGCGTGGTGCTGCTGGACGAGATAGAAAAAGCGCACCCGGACGTGTTCAACACCCTGCTGCAGCTGCTGGACGACGGCAGGCTGACTGACTCCAAGGGGCGCACTGTCAACTTCACCAACAGCATAATAATCATGACATCCAACCTGGGGGGAAGGGAGATAGCTCAACACTCTGCGGACCCGGCCCGGCAGGAGGCTGACGCGCGGGAGAAGCTGCGCGCCCTGTTCCGGCCGGAGTTTTTAAACAGGATAGACGAAATCATCATCTTCCAGGGGCTCACCCGCCCGCAGATCATGATGATCGCCAAACTGCAGATAGACCTGGTGACCAAACGGCTGGCAAAAAAGGAGATTGCCCTGAATGTCTCCGACGAAGCGCTGGAGCTTTTGGCCCGAGACGGCTATGACGAGGTGTACGGCGCCAGGCCTTTAAAACGGCTGATCCAGAGCCAGATCCTCGACGAACTGTCGCTGATGATCGTGGAGGGGAAAATCGGCGCCAAGAACACAGCGATAGTGACGGTGGAGGAGGGGAAGATAGTGGTAAGAAAAAAGGAATGAGAGCCTAAAAGGCGCAAATGGCGTTGCGTCCGCTCGGGCCAGATGCGCCCGCTCTTCCTACCTTCCCCCTTTCGGTGGGCCTTTCATCTCTTCCTCCAGGAATTTCTGCAGCTCCTCTATCCGCTCTTCCAGCGCCCGTTTGTATTTATAATCCACATTTTTCTCCTTTATCATCCTGCGCAGGCGCATGAACTCCTTCAGCGCCTCCTCCTGCAGCCCAAAATGCTGGTCCCACAGGTTCGCCAGAAGATATCGCGCGTCCAGTTCCTCCGGATAGGTGTCCAGAATCTCCAGATACTTGTCCCGGGCCTGGGCGAACTGACCGGACTTGATATACCCCGCCGCCATGTTATACATCCCCTTGGTCAGTGCCGCATGGTTGAGCTGGTGGGAGCCGGAATGGTACAACCCGCCCACCGCGCCGGAGAAACCCTGGATAGCCGCAAACCCCGCCATGGCCAGAACCGGCACACCCACCAGAGAAATCACCGCCCGCAACCACATGCCGTAGTAAATGGATGTGCCCGCGCCCAGCACCCCCACAGGCAAAGCAATGGCGATTATTCGCGCCAGACGGATGGCGTCTGACGGGTCGTCGAACATCCACCCCACGGCGTCGATCAATTTGTTTACTAATGCTTGAAACATGATCCTTATCCTTCCTCCGTTTGCATGTGACGCTGGCTGGCGTGGCGGCGTTGCAATCCTTCAAGATAGTTCTCCACCAGGTCCTCGGCCAGCGCCAGGGCCGACTTTGCGCCCACGGTGTCCAGCTTGCCGCTGATGGAGAGGGAGCATACCCCGTGCAGCGCCGCCCAGAGCACCTTGGCCGAGGCGCCCGCCAGCGCACTGTCGCCCCCCGTCAGCGGCGCCACCGCCTGCTCCACCCGGCCGAAGTTGCGGCGCATCTTTTCCTGAAACCATTCCGGCAGCTCACCCTCCATCCGGTGCTCGAATAGCATGCTCCATAAGTGGAAGTTTTCCTGGCTGAATTCTATATATCGCGCCGCAAGCTCCAGAACGGCTTCCTTGGCGCCAAGGGCCGTGGCAGGCCGGGCCATTGTCTCCTCCAGCATATCCAAAGTGGCGGCGTTTACATGCAGGGCCAGGTCATCGAGATTGTCGAAGATTTTGTAAACCATGCCGATGGCGCAGCCAGCCCGGGAGGTGACAGCCCGGACAGTCAAGGCGGCAAAACCATTTGCGCGGACCAGGTCGATGGCGACGGTGATCAGCTTTTCTCTCAGGTCCTGGGCCGCAGCAGGGGTGTTGGTGTTCATAGCCATTTATATCTAGTTGAAACGCAATGAGATATATATGATACGGGATTTTGGTGGAGAAGAGAAGAAAAAACTTGAACAACGTTCAAGGAGGTGGTAGCATTGTGAACAACGCTCATGAACAAGGTTCACAGTGGAGGATTTATATGTTCCAAGCTCGATATTTTGTTTTTTCCCGCACTCTCGCCCGCCTTGCACACACCATAGCCTTCGCCGCTATCCTTATCGGCGCGGCGACCGCTTCAGCCGCGGGCCTTCTCTCCCCCGCCGATGGGGCCATCCCGCCTTTGACTATCAAGGATCACCATGTCAATGTTCTCATTCAGGATGAATACGCCATCACCGAGGTGGAGCAGTCCTTTTTCAACCCACATCCCACCGACCTGGAGGCCATATACTCCTTCCCCATCCCGGAAAACGCGGCGGTGGCCGAATTCACCATGTGGATCGATGGCAAACCGATAATCGGGGAGGTGATGAAAAAGGAAGAGGCTAAAAATGTATATACAAAAGAAAAAGAAGCGGGCCGCGACGCCGGGCTCACTGAGCAGGATGGTCATAAAACCTTTGATATTTCAGTCTACCCGGTGCGCGCGGGGAAGGAGACCCGAATCCGAATAGTGTATATGCAAGCACTTAAGACCGATCATGGCGTCGCCTCCTATCTTTACCCCCTCGAAGAGGGAGGTGTGGATGAGGAAAAACTCCGGTTCTGGAGTACCAACCCGGAAGTGGCCGGCGCTTTCAGTTTCGACCTGAAACTCCGGTCGGCCAGCGCCGTGGAAGCAGTCAGGCTGCCGGCACATCCGGCGGCCATTATCACTCAGGCCGGGCCGGGGGAATGGGGCGTCCATCTGGATAACCAGGGCCCCATGGCCCAATCCCAGGAGGGCGCCGGCGCCGGCAAAGTGGCCCCCGCCACATCGTTCCGTCTGGACAAGGATATCGTGGTCTATTACCGGCTTCCCGCCTCCCTCCCCCCCTCTGTGAGCCTGGTGGCCTATAAGCCAAGCCCGGAGAAGCCTGGCGTCTTCATGATGACCCTCACCCCGGGGGATGACCTGAAGCCGATCCCGGCGGGAGCGGACTGGATATTCGTGCTCGATCTGTCCGGCTCCATGGAGGGCAAATATGGGGCCTTGGCCGAGGGTGTGGCCCAGGCCATCACCAGGATGAGGGATGGCGACCGGTTCCGGATCATCGCTTTCAACCAGGCCGCCTGGGAGATCACCAAAGGCTACACCCCGGCCACCGAGGCCAACCGGCGCGCCTATATAGACACGGTGAAGGCCCAGACTCCCGGTGGCTCCACCAACCTGTTCGACGGATTGACGCTGGGGCTTACCCATCTGGACGCGGACCGGCCCTGCGCCATTATCCTGGTCACCGATGGCGAGGCCAACGTGGGAGAGACCTCCCAGCGGGCCTTTGTGGAACTGGCCAGGAAAAAGGATGTGCGCCTGTACACCTTCGTCATGGGCAACAGCGCCAACCGGCCCCTGCTGGAGGCGCTCACGGAGGCTTCTGGCGGATTCTCCATGGCAGTGTCCAACTCCGACGATATCATCGGCAAGATCCTGGTGGCCAAGTCGAAGGTCACCCACCAGGCGCTCAACAACGCCACGCTGAAGATTACCGGGGTGAAGGCCGCCGAGCTGACCCCGGCCAAGATCGGCGCCGTCTATCGGGGCCAGCGACTGACCCTCTTCGGCCGATACTTCGGCGGGGGCAAGGCCCAGGTGGAGCTTTCCGGCAAGGTGGGCGCCGAGGCCCGGTCCTACAAGACGGCTTTCGATTTCCCGGAGACTTCGGCGGAGAATCCTGAACTGGAGCGGCTGTGGGCGCTGGCCCGAATCACGGAAATGAAAAGGGAGATCGACAACTTCGGCCCCAACCCCGATCTGAAAACCGGCATCGAGGATCTGGCGGTGGAGTATGGCCTCGTCACCGACTACACCTCCATGGTGGTGGTGGGCGAGGAGGTATTTAAAAAACTGGGGATCGACCGGAAAAACCTGGCCCGGCGCGATATCGAGTTGGCGGCGGCCCAGTCGCGCTCCAACTCGGCCCCCAGGGATCGCCGGGTGGACTCGGCCTCCCCCATGTTCACAGGCTCGCAGGCTTCAGTCAATTCATCCGGCGCCGGGGGCGCTGGCGCAGTGGACGGCATATATCTCCTGACCCTGCTGTTCATGGCCGCCTTGGCGCTCTTTAAGAAGGGGTGGAACTTAGGCAGGGTGTGACCTATGCCCCTTCTAGGCCGGACGGAAGGCCATGGCGGCATGGGCGCGCCATGGCTGACCATCATACTGGGGGCGTGGTCGTATTGGCTATATATGCAATACGGCCCCGCCTCCCCCTCCCTGGTTTGGGATCGTGCATTGTATATACATGAGCCTTGGCGCCTTCTCACTGGCCATTTTGTCCACTGCGGAAAGGCCCATATCCTCTGGAATCTGCCACCCTTCCTATTCCAGGGGTGGTTGCTGGAGCGTAGCGGGCCTAGGGCATGGCTCTATGGCGTGGGGGCCGGGATTGTGGGGGTTGATCTGTTCCTGGCGCTATGGCCTTCGGCACCGATTATTTACTGTGGGCTCTCCGGGCTTCTGAACGCCATGCTGGTGATGAATGTATTTTATCTATGGGTGGAAACCGGTTATCATCCTCTTCTTTTGGCGGCGCTAGCGGATTTTTTGAAAATATCGGCGGAGATTATGAACGGAGGAGCCCTTTTCACCAACGCCTCCTGGCCCAGTGTCCCCACGGCCCATGCTTTCGGGTTTGTGACGGCTTCGGCGCTGGTCTGCGTTCTTCTGGTGTGGGCCCGGTTCCCGGGGCGCGCCAGGGCCCGTGGGATGGAGGCCGGATGAGAAACCAGGTCCATCTGCTGGCTTCCCGGCGATTTTTCCCCCTTTTCCTCACGCAGTTTCTGGGCGCGTTCAACGACAACCTGTTCAAGAACGCTCTGGTGATCATGATCATGTACGCCTCGCTGGAGGCCTGGGGCCTCTCCTCCGGGGCGCTGGTGGCTGCGGCGGGGGGGATATTCATCCTTCCTTTCTTCCTCTTCTCCGCCACTGCGGGCCAGCTGGCGGATAAATATGAGAAATCGGCGATCATCCGCCTGGTGAAGTTGTGGGAAATTCTGTTGATGCTCCTGGCCGCGCTGGGGTTCATGTGGATGGACACGGGGCTGCTTCTGGCGGTGTTGTTTTTGATGGGCACGCAGTCCACATTCTTCGGCCCGATAAAATATGGCATCCTGCCCGACCACCTGGAGCGCGAAGAGCTCATCGCCGGCAACGCCCTGGTGGAGGCGGCCACCTTCGTGGCCATACTCCTGGGCACCATCGCCGGCGGCCTGCTGATCGCCGCCGAAGGTGGCAGGGCCACCGTGGCCGTTGCGGTGGTGGCGGTGGCGCTGGCCGGATTCGGGGCCAGCCTCTTCATCCCCAAGGCGCCCGCACCGGCGCCGAATCTTGCCATTGGGTGGAACATCCTGGCCGAATCATGGCGCATAATAGGGTTTTCCAGGGCCACGCGGCCCGTGTTCCTCTCCATCCTGGGGGTCTCCTGGTTCTGGCTCATCGGCGCCATTTTCCTTTCCATCATGCCGGTATACGCAAAACAGACCCTGGGCGGCGGTCAGGGGGTGGTGACGCTCTTTCTGGCCATGTTCTCCGTGGGCACGGGGTTGGGCTCGCTGTTATGCAACAAGCTGCTCAAAGGAGAGATCGACACCCGCTTTGTCCCCCTGGGCGCCTTCGGTATGACCCTGTTCGGGCTGGACCTATGCCTGGCCAGTTGGGACGCGGCCCCGGCGGGCCAGACGCTGATGGATGTGGCCGGCCTGCTGGCCCAGGCCCGGGGCTGGCGGATATCCTTCGATCTGTTCATGATCGCCTTCTGCGGCGGGCTTTTCATAGTTCCGCTGTATGCCGTGATGCAGACCCGCTGCCAGCCGGCCCAGCGGGCCCGGATCATCGCCGCCAACAACATCATGAACGCGTTGTTCATGGTGGCCTCCGCCGGAGCGGCGGCGGCAATGCTTGGGGCCGGTTTCACTCCCGTGGGGGTGTTCATGGCCGTGTCCATCCTAAATGGCGGGGCCTACTTCATCATCCGCTCCCTGGCCACCGAAAGCGGAGACAGGCCGGTGTTGCGGCTGCTTTTCACCATGGCCCTGATGGCGCTCTACCGGGTGCGGACGCGGGGGGTGGAGAACCTGTCCGCCGCCGGGGGCGGAACGATGATCGTGGCCAACCATCAGTCGTTCCTCGATGGCGTGCTGCTGGCGGTGTTCCTGCCGGGGCGGTTTTCCTTTGTGGTGAACAGGTTCATGGCCGGGCATTGGTGGGCCAGGATATTCCTGGGCTTGGTGGACACCCACACCCTGGACGCCCAGAACCCCATGGCCATTAAAAAGCTGGTGAACATCCTCCGCCAGGGCGGAAGGTTGGTGATATTTCCCGAGGGGAGGATCACCGTCACCGGCGCCTTGATGAAAATCCATGACGGACCAGCGCTGATCGCGGACAAGGCCGGCGCCTCGATCCTGCCTGTGCGGATCGACGGGGCGCAGGCCACCCATTTTTCCAGGATGACCGACAAGATCAAACCAAGGATATTCCCGAAAATCAACATCACCGCCCTGCCCCCGAGGAAACTTGAGATCGATCCGGGACTGACCGGAGCTCTACGGCGTAGGGCCGCAGCGGAGAGCCTGGCGGCGATCATGACCGACATGATGTTCCAGGGCGCGGACATCCATCGATCCATCCCCCAAGCCGTCAGGGGCGCCATGGACGTTTTCGGTCAAAAGCGCAAGGCGGTGGAAGACGATGGCCCCACCTTCTTGACTTATGCCGGGCTTCTGGGCCGAGCGGCCAGGTTTGCCAACATGCTGCCCTCCCGGCCCGGCCAACAGCGGTTTATCGGAGCTCTTATGCCCAATTCGGCGGACGCGGTGGCTGCCATCCTGGGCGCCCAGATGGCAGGGTACACCCCGGCCATCATGAACCCGGATTGGAACCAGGAGCGCATCCAGGCAGCCATAAAGGCTGCGGGGCTTGCCTCGGTGATGACCTCGCGCTCCAGTTGCCAGATCCCATCTCTGCTGGCCAGCGCCGGCGTGGCGCCGATTCTGATGGAGGATACAGGCGCTAGCGACTCATCATCCAGCCGGACGGAACCGAGCCCCGCCTCCAGCGCGGCGGCCCTTTTTGCAAGCGATGGCGCGGGTCAGCCAAGATGGATAGAGTACAGCCATCAGGGGCTGCTGGCCAACACATACCAGTTGGCCGCGGTGTTGGACCTGGGCCCGGCGGACACGATTTTCTGCGCCCCCTCCCTGGC
>Ga0224495_10002362_pt1 | contig 12343 bp, 10 predicted proteins | sample SF_Jul11_sed_USG_FD_168128 | JGI IMG/M metagenome (GOLD analysis project Ga0224495, IMG submission 168128) | Sediment microbial communities from San Francisco Bay, California, United States - SF_Jul11_sed_USGS_4_1 | ecosystem: Environmental > Aquatic > Marine > Sediment | place: USA: California... | reverse complement strand
GACAAATATTTCAATACATTGAATTCTTTTACAATAGAATTCGAAAACATTCTTCGCTAGGCTACCTTAGTCCGGCGTTGTTTGAAAAGAAAAATGCTGCCTAAACCGTGTCCGAAAAAACGGGGGTGAACCATTTGATTAAATGTAAATATTGTGCAATGGTTTCGCGTAAAAGGGGTTTTGTGGCGGCAGCGTTGATGCATTTTTCCAGCCACTGCGTAATGTTATCTTTGTAAGATATTTGAATGTAGTCTTCTGGCCCCATTCCATCGAGACTTTCCGATGAAGCCCCCCGGCCATCCAGTGTCAGGTAAAAAATATGGGCACCCTCTTCACTGTATCGTTTTACCTGCTTGGGTTGATCTTTCGCATAGATTTTGTTTTCGATGTGAATGACTTTGGCTGCGATGGGTTTCTTGTCTTTATCAAACTTATTGGGTAAATGAATTGCTTCTTCTAACTCAATTGCAATATCTACTGAACCACCTGAATTGTATTCAGTTGATATTCGGCCAAGAGGTTTTTCTGTTTCAATATTTGCACCTTTGCAGATGTTATCTTCAATATCCTGAGGTAATACAGTCTGTAGAAACAACTTCAGGGGAATGTGACCAATACCATGGCTACCTTTGGGGTTTAGCAATTCAGCGATAAATCTGGAATGTTGAATTTCATTACTCCAAATCCTTAAAATGTTAAATACATTAAACCTCTCGCCGGTAGCATCCAGTATAGCATCATACTTCTGCTTAATTTGGCCCACATCAGCCAGAAGGTTTGTCATCGCATTTGAATTAGTACTCATCTGATAATTTTCAACTATTATAACGGTGATTTGGGCCGAGCTTTACGGGCAGCACTTTATCATCCGTTAGATAGTTTATTTCAATTACCTGCATTTTGAATTGCCTTATTGCATCGTAACAGTTGCGTGTCAAATCTTTTCATTTTTTCATCACAATATGTGGTTATTACGACATACTTTTGTCGTTTCAATATTCTAATTAAAATCATCCATAAATTGCAGGGGCAGCAGATCTGCGACCCCTGCAAGGGCGAATCGATCATGGGGTGTTCGTCTATAAATATAAGAGGGGTAGCCCGCAACCGTGTGCGGGCGAGGGGAGAATTGATGATCACCTGTAGCCGCTGGTCGCGACCAGCGGCTACGATTTATTCGAAAAATTCACCATCTCCCCTTGCATGACAAAATGTATATACATTCCGATTACCTTCTTCCCGGTCAGCTGTTCCACACCTCTTTTATACCACTCTAACTGGGGGGCGTATTCGAGGGCTTTTTTTTCGAGTTCGCTCTTCTTGCCCGGAAAGCTTTTATGATCGATAATTACATAACCATACAATATTCTCATTTCGTTATTGCAAATTCGGGGGGCATTTTTTAGATTAAAGAAAATCCTCCCTGTAAAACTCCATTTGAATTATACCCTTTTACTTTATTATTAAAATAATCTGATATTATCAATTTGTCTGGCCCTTCAAATTTTGACTTCATTATATTATGGTATATACTTTCCCAGGTTAATCTGGTAAACTTGCTATTTTCTGATAAAATTATGCAATCATTAAACTCCTTTTCAATATTATTTTCTTCATTTGATAAAACCAGATTTACAAGACTAAATTTTAAGTTCATTTCTTGAGCTATCCATGATCCCAAAAGCCAAAATCTTAATAATTCATATTTTTGTCTTTTAACTGCAATTTCAGGGTAGTCTAACTTGAAGACTTTATAATACAAATTACTTCCGCCACTTAAATATTTTTTAGGGTTATTGGTTGAGGGTTTAGTTTTGTTTGGACTTTTGAACTTTGCTTCAATAAAGAATAATGTGTTATCTGAAACTAAAATTAAATCCGGTTCTGAGCCTTTTTCTATATCTTCTCCAAACTCTTTTCTTGCTTTTACCAAAAAATCCCAAGATTGTTCTTTCTGTTTATCATATGACCAATAAATTAATTCATGCTTTGATATTTCAGTATTCAGCTGTGAACCTAAAACAAAAGGGATTAAATTATTCTTTTCTAAGAAACGAAAAACATTCCATGTAATAGCATCTTCGCTATTATCTCTTAAAACCCTGCTTTCTCGTTTGACGTTTTTTATATTATTCCAGAGAATGAGATCTTCTTTGCTTTTCCATAAAAAATTATCATTTTCATCACAATATTCAAATGTCGAAGGTGATATGTATATCTTATGTTTATTGCAAAGAAATTCTTTTGTTGGCTTGAAAGATTTTTTTTGTCTGTTGACAATAGTTTTGCAAGATAATACAGGACAACTTACAGTATCATCTGTTATTGTTAATTTGGATTTTAAGTCATTTTTCCCGTACATATTTTATATCTTCCCTTTTGGTCTCTGTTGATCATTCTTTCTTCTTTATCCGTGTATATCCATTTGTAACCGTGGTTTATTTTCTTCTCCCGTTGTTGTTTACCCGACCTCCACCATCTCCCCTTGCATGACAAAATGTATATACATTCCGATTACCTTCTTCCCGGTCAGCTGTTCCACACCTCTTTTATACCACTCTAACTGGGGGGCGTATTCGAGGGCTTTTTTCCCGAGTTCGCTCTTCTTGCCCGGAAAGCTTTTATGATCGATAATTACATAACCCTCTTTTGTCTCGACGAGCATATCGATGATTCCGCTGACTCGCTGCAGATTTTCTCTTTCACCGATGCTGTAGAGCAGGGGATGTTCGCTCATGACTTGTGCGCCGGGGTATTTCGTTTCTAACCAGCTGAAAAAACCTTCAATATTTTTTACAAGTTCTTCATTTGCAAAAACAGTTTCCATGCCGTGGTTTTCGAGGAGCCTTGCCAAAGCGCTTTTTCTCTTTTCAGATGATTTCTGATAATGATAAAAACAAATGAGGGCGTGTATAAAGTCGCCGACTTTGTTCATCTCGGGGTTGCCTGTGATGTTGATTCTTTTGGCATAATTATCTGTGCCGGTTATTTTAAACGAAAGATTTGTTTCATTGATATCTACTGATGGGCTAAGCCAGGCTTTCGGGTATTCCTTTTCGCCAGGGCGGCCTTTTCTTAAAATCCATCTTCCTTTTTCTTTGACTTCTTCGGCTTCTATTACTTCGTCTTTTTCTGAATTGTAGGTCTTGAATTCTACATCAAATTCCTGATCACCCAGTTGAATTCGATTTTGGTCCGGTTTAAATTCAGGCAGGTTGCCTTGCATACACATATCAACCCAGTTGGCGCTGATTCCACTTTTACCGCTGCTTAAGGCAAAGACCAGAAAGTCTCTGGCGCGGGTCAGGCCCACATATAGTAATCTTTTGTTTTCATTGATCTCTCTTTCTACTTCGGGCTGATCAAGACCTTTGGCCTCCAGGTGTTCTTTCAACCATTCAATTTTCTTCAGATCACCGAAGGGCCATGGCAGGTAGCGTATTTTTCTTCCTGCCAGCGGGTCTGTGATGTTAAAAGTCTCATTGGTAGAGAGTACCCTGATACCGAAAACAGAACCCCTGACATCCTGATCAAGACTGTATACAAATGTTGCGGGCCACTCGAGACCTTTTGAAGAATGATATGTACTGATGTCTACCGCCCGGCTTTCTTTGGAAGCTCCTGTCTCATCAAGGCCCGAACCGGAAAGCTCATCAAGGTACAAAAGAAAACCGGCTACCGAGGCTCCGCTTTTTAAGTGTCTTGTGGTTTCTTCATACTCTCTGGTTTTTTGTCTCAGGGCTTCTATGTTAGCCAGTCTTTGTCTGGGGTCGGGCCAGGCCTGAACCTGCCTTCTTAAGTTTAACGCATTGATTACGACATCAACAGCTTCCGACGGGCTCCACTGATTTATTCCCTGCTGAATGTCCATTAGTCTTTGTATTAAGGGATGATCATCAAGCCAGATCGATTTGTTATTTTCATTTTTTTTATCAAGATAATTAAAACGGTTTTTTAAAAGACCTTCAGGATCAAACTCATCGAGCAGCAAATATAGTTCGGAACGGGAAAGTTCATCGGCCGGGTAGACCAGAACCTTTAAAGCTGCCATAACAGAATGCGCTTCGGCTGTGTTACCGAGCCCGACTCCTTTTATTCTGCTGGGGATACCGAAAAAAGCAAGATTGCGGGCGATGTCGCGGCATTCGTCATTGCTGCGGCAGAGTACCCCGATATCTTTGCCTTCGATGGTCCTTTTGGTTTTCGTGGTTTTGTCGGTGATTTTGTGTTTTTTATTCAAGAACTCACGAATAGCTTTGGCAAGGGAAAGCGAACGAAGTTCCTTGTTGCTTCCCCCTGCAATGACCGCCTTCAGCGGTTTTTCATTACCCTCATTTTTTCTGTCGTATCCTGTGGTAATATTATTTGCAGAGAAGATTCCGCTGAAAACATTTTCAAATAATGCATTGTTGAAATTTACAATTTCCGGCAGGGTCCGGTAAGAAGTTGAAAGTGTTTCCCTGTTTGCTTCGGGTATCTGGCGGATAACCTGCTGCATCAGTTCCGGGTCGCTTCCCCGGAAAGCAAAAATGGTTTGCTTGGGGTCACCTACCCAGATGGTTTCTTTTGCCAGTTCGCCGAGTTTTAAGAAAAGGGCAAGCTGCATGGGGTTGGTATCCTGAAACTCATCCACCACAAGCAGATCAAGATTTTCGGAAATATCTTTTCTAACGCTCTCCAGTGATAATAAATTTAACGCAATGTTTTCCATGTCGTTAAAGTCAATCAGGCCGCGTGCTTTTTTGTATTCGACATATTCATGGAGGCTTTCTTTTGCCAGGGTAAAGATATGATTAATGTATTCGGTCAGGTCTTCTTTTAATTGAGGCGAATACTGATAGCCCTCTACCTGTTCTTTCAGGTTTTTAATGACTTCCGAGGACTTTTTGCCGGGTTCTTTTTTTCCGAGATAATGGATGTCTTTCCAGCTGACATCGTTCTGCTCAAAAATGGAGCGTGTTATGCGCAGATCAGAAACATAACCTTCGGTGGCTTTGGTGGTGTCATCCGGCGCGGGCAGATTATCCAGTACACTGCAGATCTCCCGGTAGATTTTTCCGTAGTCCAGATTTCTATTAAGACCTGTGGGTAAAATCTGGTTTAAAAATTCAAGGCTGTACTTTCTTGATTCCTCAAGTTCTTCAGCGCTGATGTTGTTGGCCCGGGCAGAATCAATAATATTCTGGAGCTCTTTGTTCCAGTTATGTGTGTCGGCCGATTTCTTTCCGAATCTCCTTCCAAGGGCTTCAATCCGCTGAAAGTTTTCTATATTTTTTGAAAGGACTTTGGAAAGGGCCATTTTAAAAAGCCTTTCATTATCGCCTTCGGGAATAACTTCAAGACCGGGTGATATACCGGCCTCAAGGGAATATTTTCTGATTAAAGAATCACAGACCGAGTGAACGGTTCCAAAGCTCGAGAGGTTAATAAGGGCAGCAAGGTCATGCTGTTTATTTTTAAAGAAATTGCTGCGGACTCTTTCTTTTAGTTCCGCGGCTGCCTTTGAAGTAAAGGTGGTGGCTATTATGGCATCGGGCCTGATGTTCTTTTTTGAGTCGGGGTTGGTTAGTCTTTTTTCAATTTCTTTTACAAGAGTATATGTCTTTCCGGTACCTGCCGAGGCGGAAATCATCTGAATTTTTTCGATTATGCCTGGGGGTTTTTTACTTTCACGAGAATTTGCCATATTATACTCCTGATTCTCCGGTCCATATATGCAGAGAGTGATAACCGTTCGGTCTGCTTTTTTTGTCCATTTCGAGTATGGAGTCTGTCGGCAGAAGTTCTTTGGGCTCAAGGGGAAGTTCATTTTCATCAAGACAGACTTCAATGATTCCGCTTTGAAGTTGTTTTTCGCGCCATTTGTATGTGTTTTCAATTTTTTGCCAGACCTGGTTTTCGGTTTCATCGCTTCTTATGGAAATGGTCTGGCTTGAGTTAAAAAAGTTATGTGAAGAAAGAAAAAAGCGTCCATCTACAATGTAGTAGGCACGAAGAACATCAGAAGTTTTTTCTTTTTGTTCTAAAAGGCGGCTGTAAATCTGAAGCTGAAGATCACGGCGGGCAGAAATTTTATCACGGTGAGATTTAAACCCGCCATATTTTATATCAATGACAGCGTATTCATTTTTGCCCCGTTTCAAGACAAGATCAATAAAACCGAGAATATCCCGGTCCATAAATTTTCCTTCCACAAATTCTTCTTTGCTTTTAACTTCCCAGTTTCCTTTTCTGATGATATCCTCAAGATTAATTATAGCGCGTATGGAATTAGTTCTGACGCTTTCGGCATGTTGTTCGGCTCCGGGCAGAAGAAAAGGAGCGGCCATTTCTTCAAAAAGAACAGGGATCCTATGGTTTACAAACTCTTCCGGCTTGCCGGCATATTTTGCGTATTGCGGATTTGATTTGTCCAAAAGCAGGTATTCCTGAATCAGCGCATGAGAGATATTTCCTGATAGCGTAAACAACTTTGAAATATCAAGAATTGAAACGGCTTGCAGGTTTGCCGCACGGTTTAAAACATACTTATAGGGATGATAAAAAATATCGCTGAGCTGGCTGTAAGAGAGACGTACTTCTTTTGTCATTTCGGAAATATTTTTAGAAGTCTGCCAGCAGGGCATGACCGCAGGCAGATCTGCTGGTGGTACGGATTCAAAATCAACAGAAAATATTTTATGAATATTGTTTTGTTCTGCAGAAGTTTGATTAGTGGGTGTAATGGTAATCTCATAAAGATTTTCAAATGCCCCGTTCATGAGGTTCATAAACATATGCTCCCCGGAAGGTTCACCGGCAAATGTATCAGGAACAAAAAGAACGAGACGTCCTGTTACATGACGGGTCAGATTTTCCATAAGGTAATTGTAATATAGAGGATTTTTCTTTTGAGCTTCCAGCGCTTCTGCTTTAATACCATTTGTGGCAAGGAATTTTTTTTCATCTTCATTCCATTTTGAATTTCCGCTTATGGAAAAATTTTCCCCCAGACAGGCAAACCAGAAAAGATCGCCGAGTTCATGAAATACCTGACCTGCTTGTGTGAGGGTATCAGGAGCTCCTGCAAGGGCAGGCCCGACAGAATAAGGAGTGCCTTCGCGGGTAACAAGATCAATAAGTTTTTCAAGCTGCACACGGTTGATATTGCCTCCTTTTGATTTTCTGAAAGATAAAATTTCAGAAAGCATGGAAGCTTGAGAAGAGAGTTTCCAGAGCTGGTCTGTATAAGGGCGTTCTTTTTCATCAGAATTTAATTGGGGCATATTGGCAAGACCAGCGGCCCATCTGGCAGTTTTTGAGGCAATTTCAGCAAGCTTTTCGGCATTTGCCGTATCGTTTTCAAATTCAGAAAGTCTGAGCCACTCACGGGCTGTTTTTATAATATCTTTATCTGTTTCCGGGTCTTCAAAAACCTTGTTCCATTCCTTATTTCCAATACCGGGATTTTTTGTCAGGGCATTGGCGAGGGAGTTTCGTACCCTTCGCCTGATGGGGTGAACGGGGAGGGTAAGGTATTCCAGAAGGCGGTGTATATTTAAAGGTTTCCAGATAAGAGAAAATACAAGAGGTAAAAACTGCAGAACGGGGCGGTAGCGGGAGCTGCTACTTTGACCGGTTAACGGCAGGCCGTTCTGGTAAAAGGCCTCGTCAAGTTCAGATAAAGAGGATTCGCTGAAAATAACGGGTTTTTGCTGATAGGTGTTTTTTAGATTATTCCGGAAATAAGAGCTGATCATTTCAGCGGCATCAGATTCAGATGAAGTTCGAATAATTACAAGTGACCCGTCTCCCGATACCTTTTTATTTGAAGGTAGACGAGATAAAAATTTCTGTAGCTCTCCCAGATCGCCCTTTTGAAAAGGCTTCACCTCTGTTTTGTTAAAACCAATAATGATTCCTTTTCTTTTTAAATTTTCAAAAAGACGTTGAAAATGATCAGGGATAAATTCTTTCGGATCTATGATTTCGATTTCATCAAGAAAATGAATTTTATCTGCTGATAATTTTTCAGGTGCTTCAAGCTCCTTTAACAGTACAGAAAAACGGTCGGCAAAACCGTTAGAAAAAAGAGCCTTTGATTTATTTTTACAGGCAAACACCTCGACATCGGCGAGAAGTTTTAGTGAGTCAGGGCCTTCTTTTATGTTTGAATCCCAACCGCAAAGAACAAGGTCATCGCGTTTAGAAAGAATATAACGGGCGGTTTCAAGTTCATCAATGGAAAAAGATTTGGCGCCATAGCCTGTTTTGTTTGTCGCATATACCGATTGCAGGGCTGCACGATAAGCCTCTATACGAAGAGGCTCAGAAACAGACGGCTCCCCCAGACCCATCCTGACTTCAAAAAAAGAAAGCAGACCGGCAGGCCCGAGATAAGATACACCGATAGCGTCCGGAATGTTTTTTCCCGGGCGATAAGAGTCCAGATGCAGTCCGAAGATGATTTTATTCTTTATCATAAGTTTACATTCAGCCTTTACAAATAATAGATGCCTTTATTGATTCTAATCATATCGCCGTCAAACCCTAATCATTTTGATTGAAATAATTGAACATATAACCAGGTTTATCACTTCGTCTTTTTTTACCATCACAGATTTGTTCTCAGGTCTGATTTCATTATTGCCGCAGGGGTATAATGGAAAACTTACCCCTTAAACCATGATGGCGGTTTTCTGGCAGATGTCGGCGAATGGGGCCATGATATATCAGATCCTTTATATCGTGCCTCGATTATTCTCTTAGCCTCACTTTGACCGCTAGCCCGAACAACCTCGCATTGCAAAGTTGAATTGCCTTTTAATCTAAATCCACAGTAATATTCTTGAGCCATAAAATTCTCCTTTCATAATTAATTCAAAATTAATATATCAAATATAAATTATAAAATGCGACAAACCAGTGTCGTAATTATTGTTTTATTTGGCAGATGTCATGGCGCGGCCCAACAGCTATAAGTACCGCATCGTTGCTTTTAGATGCCCGGGTTATTAACTTTTGTGCATCGTAATTAAAATTACACCCTAAATGCAGGAGATTTTGTTTTTGTTCATCTGCGATAATGATATTCAATTCTGGTAGTTTCATATGATTCTCCTTTTGATTTTACGAATGAAATATGTCATACAAAAAATTATCGTTGTGAGATTATTTTGTCGTTTGGATCATTTCAGAACCTGTTTTTTAAATATTTTCTCTGCCTTTGTCACCGCCTCATTTTGTGAATTGCCCGGACCTTGAACTTCCACGAGCTTTCCATCTTCTGAGAGTTCTATGGTCGCTTTACTACGTGCTTTTTCTGTGAGTATAAAGATGGCATGACGGTTTTGAAAAGATATAGAAAAGCCACCCCTGCAGCCATGAAGATCAAGAGGCTGCAGGTTTGGTAAAAACATTCTGATCATGTTTTTTAATGAAAGGTAAATTGCCCTGAATTAAGCCAGTTCAAGAGGCAGACCGACTTTCATGGACATCTGATCTACGCTGCCTGTCTCAATACTTTTTACTTTAAACCCGTCATTTAAAAGATCTTTTATGTACAACTTGTTGTAGATGAAGGGAAAGATAAACAGGGATATACCTGCCGTAAGAAATGCAGCGATAATCTGGATAATACTCCATTTCCAGTCACTTCTGAAAAGAGCCGGGAAAAATCCGAAGAAAAATGTGGTCCATGAAAAGCCCACCGGAGCTTTTCGGATTTTGTCCGTTTGGTGGTTTTTAAAGTAAATGTTGTTTGATGCCATACTGGCCTCCTTTTTAATTTTAAAAGAAGGTAACACAGTTATATATTATTGTGCGACATTGTGATGTCGTTTTATCTTAAAGAATCAATTTCGAAAGATAAATATAATATCTCCTGGAAGGTTGTACCTTCTTGCATAATCAACAATTTCATCTGGAGGATTAACAATGCGGATTCTGCCAAGGGAACCGGCAACCATAGAAAGAATTTCTTCTTCCCCCTGAACTGATTGTTCATAAGTTTTTATTTCCGCAGCATTTCCTGGACTTTTTTCCTCTAAAGTCAGTTTATGAGTTTTTCCTCCATGCCAGACCTTAAGGGCATATTTATATTCCTCTATCAGATCAATATTTAATACAGGCGTCATTACATTTTCTGTCTTTATATCCGTGATGCCCCTAAGCTCATACTGCTTGTAAAAGGGTTTATTATATCCAATATAGTAAGTCTCCCCGGAGATACAAAAATGATCGGTCGAAAAAATAAAAAATCTGGGAAGTATTTTTACAGGCATTGTTCCTCTGGGTGTATTAATCGGAAAGAGGTGTTTAACATGTTTAAGGCTATTTGCCGTTCCTTCAGTCTGCGGTCTGTAGAAAAAAGAAAGTATTTGGTTGTTTTCAACAGCCTCAATTATCTGTAACAATACATGAGCCGGTTTTTTAAAATGCTGCAGGTTCTGGGCAATGGCTCTGGGATTGATTGTGCCATGGGTCCAGTTTCTTAGTGCTGATTGTTCAAAAATTGTATGGATGATGTTTCCAATTTCGAGGTAATATTCCTGGTTGATTTCAATGAAATATTCATGACCGTTTTTCTTAAGGAAACCTCTCTTGGTTTGAAATAAAGGTTCTCTTTGAATGGTTCGTAGAGATGTTGGAGTTTCTTCTGTTAATGCAAGTTTTGCTTCGATTTGAGATGTACTTAAAGGAGCATCTTCAAAAAGTTTTAAAATTATCAGGTTACGTTTTAACTTTGGATCCATTAACAAGTCAAAATTATAAAAAAAGACATTTCAGCAACAGGTTTATTTTAATAAAATAAATTAAAAATTTCATAACGTCATATGAATGTCGCATAAAATCAATCAGTGCGGATGATTTTGTTTTGATGGGAATGAATTGATGAAAGCCGTATGCGGGAAAACCGCAGGTACGGTTTGACGAGGGGCCCCGGTGAAACTCTTGTGAGATGAGCCGGGGTCTACTCAACGATGACGGAGGTGCTTATTGGTTTCGTATTTTTTTAGAAAACTCCATAGCTTTCTTGCTGATTTCATCGCCAGTCTGACCTTCAAATATGTTTTCTCTCCATTTTGTGTAATCAAACTTATCTCTCTGGATCAGAGATATAAATCTTTCGGCCTCAACTAAGCCAAGATCCTTTGAAAGCGATTTCATGCCTTTTATTTTGATTTCAATATCAGTCATTTCCATTTTATTCATTCTCCTCAATAAACGAAATAGGATTGCAAATATTAATATTTTGAATCAAACTTCTCTTATTTAAAATTCTCTTGTCTACGGTGATAAAGTAATCACATTTGGCTTCGATGGCACAAGAAATATGCAATGCATCAGTCGATTTTATGCCAAGTTTTTCAAATGATCTCATCCGCTCTAAAAGTTCAGTGGACTCGATAATGTACTCTTTCGCGATATTTCGCCAGGCCGATATTTCAGAGCTTCGTTCTTCGTGTGGATTGTGGTGATTCTCATAATCTAATATATATGACCATACTAAATCAATAATATTTGCTCTTATGCGGTCTTGAATCTCTAACTTGACTTCGGTTTCTATGCGGATAATCAATGAATTTTGATCATCATATGGCCGGTTATAGCAACAAATATCGAGGTAAACTTTCATTAATTAAGAACCTTTTCATAGATATTGAAAAAATGATCTCCCGTCAAGACAAAGAGAAAGTATTTTTATGATATAAAGTAATGTACTACTACAAGGTAGGCCAGGAAGTGTGTGATTTACCCGGAAGGTGAAAGACCTTCATGCTCTCCCTTGCGGGACAAGGAGGTTCTAATGTATAGGTGGCAGATGGGGGAGTCAGAGGCGTCCATAGTAATGACGATGGTAAGGACAACATAACCTTACCGGAATGAATTGATGAAAGCCGTATGCGGGAAAACCGAAGGACGGTTTGACGAGGGGCCCCATTGAAACTCTTATGAGATGAGCCGGGGTCTACTCTACGATGGTGAGATAAATAATATTTATTTATTGCCAATCCTCAACAAAAAGGCCATTTATACGTTTAAATTCCCGAGTATTATTAGATACTATAATCAAATTAGAAGTAATAGCTGTTGCAGCAATTAATAGATCATATGGACCAATTGGGGTACCTGATTTTTCAAGATTTGCTCTTATTTCACCGGCTTTAACAGAGATCGTATCGTCAAAATTAATTGTCCGAAAAGAATTTAAAAATTCTTTCACCAATGATATGGTTTTTTCTGAATTGTTACTTTTATACGCTCCATAAAATAATTCAAAGCGAACTATGGATGGAATAACAATATCATCATTTTGGATATTCTGTAATTTATCTTTAATTTTAAGTGATTTACCTTTCAA
>Ga0224495_10002361_pt1 | contig 12344 bp, 10 predicted proteins | sample SF_Jul11_sed_USG_FD_168128 | JGI IMG/M metagenome (GOLD analysis project Ga0224495, IMG submission 168128) | Sediment microbial communities from San Francisco Bay, California, United States - SF_Jul11_sed_USGS_4_1 | ecosystem: Environmental > Aquatic > Marine > Sediment | place: USA: California... | reverse complement strand
CTATTTGATGAGACGTAGGAACAATTTTACTTCTTGAGTTTCTGGATTACAATGACGATGATTAATAAGATTAAGCCAATCGCATCGGTATAGAGACCGGGCTTGATCAGTAAGAGGGCGCCGGCCATGAGCATCCCTCTTTCCAGATAGTTTGCCTCCTTGATTAACCAACCCATGAGACCAGCTGAGAGAGCCACTACACCGATCGATGCCGAAATAATTGTCAAAACGATGTGGGCAAATGAACCAATCAGTAAAAGCGAGGGGCCATAGACGAACATAAATGGGACGACGAAGCCCGTTGCTCCTATCTTTATAGCGGCCAAACCCGTCCTCCATAGGTTCGATCCGCTGATCCCCGCTGCTGCGTAGACAGCCATGGCGACAGGAGGGGTGATGGCGGAAATGATCGCGAAGTAAAAAACGAAAAGATGAGCCCCAATCGTTGGGACACCCAATTTGATCAACGCAGGAATGAGCAAAGCAGCCTGAACGATATAGGCGGCCGTGGTGGGCAATCCCATTCCCAGAATAATTCCCGCAATCATCGTAAAAATAAGGGCAGGAGCAAGAGAGTCGCTTGCGATAAGGAGAATGATACTCGTAAACTTTAATCCCAGTCCGGTCAGGTTGATCATCCCCACCACAATACCCGCACAGGCACAGGCCGCTGCTACAGGAAGCGTATTCTTTGCCCCCAATTCCATAGCCCGCAGGATCTTCATCAACCCCATTCGGGTTTCTTTTTTAAAGAGAGTGATCAAAACAACAGAAAGAGTAGCGTAAATACAAGCATACATGGGCGTGTAACCGGCCAGCATGAAATAGACAATCACCGCTAAGGGCAAGAACAGGTGGCCTTTCGAAAATATGACGGATCCCAGTTTGGGTCTCTCCTCTTTAGGGATGCCCAATAATCCTGTCTTGGTGGCCTCAAAGTGGATGGCCATGAATAGAGCTAAATAGTAAAGGAGCGCTGGGACCAAGGCGTGTTTGCAAATATCAATATACGCAATCCCGGTAAACTCTGCGATAACAAAAGCGGCTGCTCCCATGACAGGAGGCATGATCTGACCTCCTGTAGAGGCAGTGGCTTCCACGGCTGCAGCGAATTCATGTTTGAACCCTGTTTTCTTCATCAAAGGGATCGTCAACCACCCATCCACCATCACATTGGCCACTGCACTTCCCGATATTGTTCCGAAGAGGCTGGAAGAGACACAGGAGATCTTTCCAGGTCCCCCTTTCGATCCTCCCACCACGGCAGTGGCAAAGTCCATGAAGAACTGGCCTGTCCCCGATTGTTCTAAGAAGGCACCGAAGATGATGAAAAGGATCACGTAGGTTGAAGAAACACCCAAGGGAATTCCAAAAATCCCTTCTGTGGTGAGATAGAGTTGATCGATGATCGTCTCGACGGAAAAGCCGGTATGCCGCATCAACCCAGGGAGATGTTGACCGAAAAGGGCGTATAAAAGGAATACGACGGCAGTGACCGGCAACGCCCACCCGATAAGTCTTCTCGACGCCTCTAAAAGGATCAACGTCAGGATGATTCCCATGACAAAATCCCACGGGGTTAAAGAGTCGACATAAGGATATCGCGTAACTATATATTCATAATTCAGAAATATATATCCAAGGGATAAGAGGGTTAAGATGAGGAGGGCAAGATCAAAATAGAATTTTATCTTCCCTTTTCCCGTTTGACTGGTTATGGCCAAAAGAAATATGAGGACAAGGGTAAAGAGCAGGTGGATGGAACGGTGCATCATGGCTTCGGGTGCACCGAAAGTCGCGGCATAGAGGTGATAAAGGGACATCAGAATGGCAATGAGGACCGTTCCCTTTTTCACCACGAAGATGAATTTTCCCATGTCCATTCCTTATCACAAGGGCGGAGATGATTTCACCCCCGCCCTTGTGCCAACTCCATGGAGGAGATTTCGTTTGAAGGTTAAGAAAAGCGTCTCTATTTGATCGCACCCACCTCTTTGTAATACTTCAACGCACCCGGGTGGAAAGGAACGCCGATATCGAGGGCGAGATCTTGGACTGTGACTCCCTTCATGTCCTTTACCACATCGGCCAGGCGACCCACGTTTTCTGCAAGGAGCTTTGTAATCTTATAAACCAACGGCTCAGGAAGTTTTGCGCTGATGACTAGGTGGGTGAAGTATCCGATCGTCTGGACGTCTTCATTTAATCCTGGGTATGTTCCGGCTGGAATGATCCTTTTGATGTAGCCGACGTTCATCTTTTGCAGTGCCTTGATCTTATCGTCGGGTATGGGAAGCAATCGAATCCCCTTCGTGGTGGCCAAATCCAATCCCACCGATGCAGGAATGGTTGTACCCGGAAGCCAAGCATCGGCATGTCCGTCTTTCATTAAAGATCCGGCATCGGTATAACTCACATGATTCACATGTCTCATGTCGTTATAGGAGAGACCATAAACCTTGAGGATCAGCCTGGATACAAGCTCACCCGTATGTCCTTTCGGTCCTGGACAGATGGTTTTCCCTTTGAGGTCCGCGACGGATTTGATGGCAGAATCCTTTAGAACGAAGATCTGAAAATATTGGGGGTAGAGGTTGGCGAGTTGCATGACATTTTTCGCACGGGTCTTGAAGGGATCTCTCCCTTCCACGGCATCGACACTGGAAGAAGAGTTCCCAAAACCGATGTCTGCTTTCCCCCCTTCCACGGCTACCACATTCGCCATGCCACCCCCTGGGGCCACGGAAACCGTCGATCCGGGGATGTTCTTCTGGATTAACTCAGCAATTGCTCCACCCAGGGGATACCATGACCCCCCCATGGGGCCTGTCATCATTTTCAAATCCATCTTCGCCTGGCCAAAGGCCATAAATGGAACGAGACAAATCATCAGACCCACCAGTAGATAAATCTTCATTCTAATTTTCATCTCTCTTCCTCCTTTCTAGGTTTTTACGACTAAACCAACTCCTGACCACCAACCCTTTCCCTACGTAGATTGGGTGAAAACGACCCTAAATATCACAACAAATGAAATGGCTTGTCAAGGAAATTCAACTCAAAAAGTTCTGCCCTTTCTATCATCAACCACCCGCGGTCCTTCTTCCAGTTTCTCTACAATTTCGATCTTATCGAAGGCCAAAAGTGTTTCGTGCTTCAACCTTCTCGACAACTCCTCTATTCCCATTTTCGCTGATTCGCTTCCCTCCACCATCATCTCCAACCTATCCACACCCGTTTCCGAACGAACCCTCACACGATACCGGTCTTTGCATTCTGGAAATTCCCTGAGAATATTCCCCACCTGGGAAGGCCAAAACTTCACCCCCTTGACCTTCAGCATTTCATCGGTCCGCCCTATAACACCTTTAGGCAGAGTCATCTCCCTTCCGCATTTACACTTCTCTTTGATCATAAAGGTCAGATCGCCTGTCCGATACCGAAGTAAGGGGGAAGCCTCCTTATAGAGATGAGTGATGACTAATTCTCCCTTCTCCCCGGCTGGGACATTCTCACCAGTCAATGGATCGATCACTTCGGGAAAGATAAAGTCATCCATGAGGTGAAGACCTCTTTCGTGGGGGCAACTCCGTGCCACAGGCATGCAGAGGGCCATGCTATAAGAATCGATGATGGTGAGGTCTCTTCCAAAAGCATGCCGCACCCTCTGGGGATATCCTTCCACAGAGGTAAAAGGCTCTCCACCCACAAATAGAATCCTGATACTGGGAATGCCCCCTGAGCCTAACTTCAGTGCAAAGGTGGGATTGGTGATTAAGATTGAAACCTCATATGTGTTGATCAGATTGATTGCTCTATCTGATTCACCTGGGCCGAGGGGAATCACCTTGGTCCCGTAATATTCGAGCTGGCTTTGATAGAAAAGGCCTGCGATGAAGAGATGATACCCATAGGTGACGACGCAAATATCTCCTTTTTTGACGCCTGCTGCCCTGAGGGTTCGGGCACAGACTTCGTGCATTTTCTTAAGATCCTTCTTTGTCTGATAGACAGGGTAGAGTTCCTGACCGGATGGAGAGAAATTTACCCGCGTGACCTCCCCTGTGTATAAAGAACATCCCGACGGCTTCTTTTTTAACTCTTCCAGGATTTCAGAGCTTGAAGTAAAAGGGATCCTTCTGAAATCATCCAGGGTCTTGATCCCGGATGGTCTGATCCCAGCCTCTTCCAGTTTATCTTTGTAGAAATTGAGCTGATATAACTTCGTGATCTGCGCTCTTAAATCCTTGATTTTTTCCCTCATCCTGAGGCCTCTTGTTTGAATCATACCTCTCAAATCCCCCATTCCCCTTTGGAGAATGTGTCACAATCACCCTTTGTCATTGCGAGCGACCGAAGGGGAGCGCGGCAATCTCTTTATTGTAGAAGTACGAGATTGCTTCGGTCCTTTCACTCCCTCGCAATGACATTACGACACAGTCCCCTGCTGAAGGGGGAAGAGGGATTTTGAAGTGGTTTTCCAAGTAATCACAATCAATGGACACGCGACACGGTCACGGTCACGTTTTCGAACTCATTCTTTGGCACATTCAAAAATCTTGTTGGCCAATAATTCTGCTGGGACCCTGGCGAAATTAAAGTTGGGTCTCTTTAATATCTCCTCAATCTTGGATTCAAACAGCTTTTCGTCTATCGGTTGACCTTTCAGAGCCTTCTCTATTTCATGAATGGGTGAAGTCGGTCTCAAGGGGCTTGCATGAATTGCCCCGGAGATCAGCAAATCCCAGATCTTGTTATCTTTGACGAGGGTGATGATCCGAACCAATGGCCCTTCGGGAACCTTGAATTGGACCATCCTTCTCACGACATCCGAAGGAATCTTGCCGAACCTTTGTTCTGACCTCTCCATAAAGAACTCATCCGAGGTATACTCTTTTTCCATTTCTCGGTAATAGTCTCTTTCCTTCTCGGTCAACTCCCCCGGAACCAATTCGACTTCGAACACCTTCTCAATCTGCTTGATGTAAATCTCTCTTATTTCGTTTAAATCAATGTTTCTGCCAACCAGCTTTTCAAGACAAGTGATCCTCTCCTGTATGGTACTCGCCTGTTTGTCAGCAAATTTTTGAGCCGGTGGAGTGATGGCTGATGCAATAAGGTTCACATTGGGCTGTTTCACTTGAATTCCCGAGCCCATCTGAATTGCCTTTTCTTCGTAAAAGCACGAAGATGGGCCGATTTTTCTCCAGATTCCGTCATTGCATTTTATCTCTACATCGTTCAAGGATCTAAACCGGCATTCGACATTAAAATATTCGGAAATCCCAGAGGCAATCCCAATGAGCGTCTTTTCAAACATCTTTTCCGCATTGGGAGGGACCTTCGGGTTGTTCCTCGCAAGATGAAGGAAGGTAAAGATATAACCCGTATCCCCGAAGATGGGACCTCCACTGGCAATGGTCCGGAAAACGGGTATCACTTTTTCTCTGCAAAAATGGAGATTGATGTCCTTCTCCGGGTCATTAAAGAAGGTGGTAATCATACTCGGTCGTGGAAAGGTACAGAAACTCACCGTATCGGGAACGATCCCCTCACTTCTGGCTCTCATCAGGACCGGTCGGTAGACGGCTGTCTCCGCATAGGTCAGCCAGTTAATCTCTAAGAATCTCCACTCTTCCATACTGCTCAATCCCGTCTAATCCCTTCCCTCCTCTTTTTAGCAAAGGGAGGGGAAACCAGAAGTCCCCCTTTTTTAAAGGGGGATAGAGGGGGATGACGAATCATCAGGGAATAATCACCACTTTGACCGGGTCTTCCCCTTCAATCTCACCCCCTGCCACCCTCACTGCCTTTTCAGCTTCCTTCAAGGGGAATCGGTGAGTCACCATCTTCTCCAGAGGGTATTTTCCAGATTCGGCCAATTGAATAGCAGGGATAACAGACCGAAAGTCATGACTGAAAACGCCCTGAAGTTTCGCTTCCTTGTAAACAACCTTATCGAGAATAAGAGGAATCTCCGTATCCATTCCGTAAAGACCTGGAAGGATAACCGTCCCTTTTTTCCTCACCAGATCGATGGCGGTCACAGCTCCCTTTGGATTGCCTGTAACGTCCATGACGATATCAGCCATCGTGCCCTGTGTGGTCACCTTTACCGCTTCAAAAGGATTCGTCTTCTCCACATTGATGATCTCGTCTGCTCCAAAGGTTTTTGCTAATTCAAATCGCCCCTTATCTTTTGTCATCCCAGTAACGATGATCTTCCCAGCACCTGCTTCTTTCGCTACGATTACTCCGGCCAAGCCTTGTTGCCCAGGACCTTGTATCACAACCGTATCTCCCGGAAAAATTCCGCCGATCATCGAAAGCCACCGGATCGCGTTTCCAAATACGGCACAGATCAACACTCCCACTTCAGGCAATAGATCTTTTTTTACCTTATGAACCATCGCTTTGGGTGACAGGTAAAGATATTCACTGTAGGCGCCCCACAGGTGGGGTGGCTCTTTACAGGAGATCATGGAGCCATAAGTAAGGAGGGAGTCACAGTGGATATAATCTCCCTTTTTGCAATACACACAAGCTCCGCAACCAAAAGCGTATTCCACGATGGCCCGGTCGCCCTCTTTCAAGCTATGTCTTTTAGAAGCCTCCCTCCCGATCCTGGCAATCGAGCCAAAGATCTCGTGGCCCATAATGATGGGATAAGGTCGAGGGGCCCGGGTCGCTTTCCCTCTATACATTCCCACATCGGAACTGCAGACGCCAACCATTTCGACCCTGAGAAGGCCTTCATCAGGGCCGATCTCAGGAAGGGGAAACTCCCTCAAGGTCATCCTACCCGGTCCTTCGAGTACCGCAGTCTTTGAGGTCTTCATCATTCCTTTTTCCTTCTCAATAATTGTAAACCTAGGATAATTCCGAAGACAGTCATACCGAAAAGATCGGTATAGATGCCGGGTTTGATCAATGTCAATCCCCCTGCCAAAAGAAAGATCCTGGAGAGGAAGCCCAAAGATCCAAACATTTCTCCCATGACGGCGGACCCCAAGGCAATACACCCCAGAATGGCTGTGAGGGAGGCAAATAGAATATTTAGAAAACTTCCCTGCAAGATCAGAACCGGTTGGAACACAAAGAAGTAAGGGACGATATAAGCGATCAATGCCAGGCGCATGGCCATGAACCCCACTGAAAAGGGGGAAGCACCAGCAATGCCCGCCCCCGCATAAGCTGCCAGAGCAATGGGAGGCGTGATGGTGGAAAGGCATGCATAATAGAAGACAAAGAGATGGGCCGCGAGAGGAAGAACGCCTAATTTGACCAATACGGGACCGCCTAAGATGATGGTTAGAATATAAGCAGCAGAGGTGGTCACACCCATCCCCAGGATCAAAGAGGTGATGGCAATGAACGTGAGGGCTAAGGGAAGAAATCCTTTTGAAGCTTCGATGACAAGCATAGAAAACTTTAAGCCGAGACCGGTCTGCGTGACGACACCGATGACGATCCCCGCACAGGCGCAGGCTGTCACCACTTCAAGGCAGCCGGTTCCTCCCCTCTTCAAGGCTTCGATTAACTTCATGGGTCCCATCCAGGTAGCCCGCCTGATGAAACTGAAAAGAAAGACCATCCCGATTGACCATAACCCCGCTTTCATCGGCGAATAACCAATGGTAAGCCAGTAGACAAGCAGGATAGCCGGGATGAGGAGATATCCCCTCCCTTTCAATGTGCCCCGTAGACTAGGAAGTTCTTCCCTTGAAAGGCCTCTCAGCCCCAGTCGGACCGCCTCCAGATGAACCATATAGATCAAAGCGAAATAGTAAAGGAGCGCAGGGATGGCGGCAGCGACGGCCACCTGGAGGTATGGAATCCCGAGCATCTCTGCAATGATAAAAGCCGCTGCACCCATGACGGGCGGCATGATCTGACCACCGGTGGAGGCGACCGCCTCCACGGCCCCTGCAAAGGTCGGACTGTAGCCAAGCCGCTTCATCAAGGGAATGGTAAAGGATCCTGTTCCAACGACATTGGCTACAGCGCTTCCGGAGATGGTTCCGAAGAAGGAACTGGAAATCACTGCGACCTTGGCAGGTCCACCTCTCATATGCCCTGTCACCGAATTGGCAAAATCGATAAAGAACTCTCCCGTTCCCGAGGCGACCAAAAAACCTCCAAAGAGAATGAAGATGTAGATGAAGGTGGCCGAGACGCCAAGGGGAAGACCGAAGATCCCTTCGGTGGTAAGGTATTGGTAGCTGATTAAAGTCTCAAGATCCACCCCCCGATGCCCCCACAATCCCGGAATATATTTTCCGAGGAAAGCATACAGGATGAAAACTGAAGCGATGATCGGGAGAGCCCATCCCAGTACCCTGCGGGTTCCATCTAAAACGAAGAGAATCAACATGCCGCCCAGCCAGAGATCCAGCGGTGTGGCAGCGCCTCCTCTCAAGACGACCTCTTTGAAGCTGACGACAAGGTGAATCAGCGTAACCACCGAGCAGAGGATGAATAAGCCATCTAACCCTTGAATCCACCATGACCCTCCCTCTTTTTTGGAGGGATGGAGGAGAAAGATGAGCACAAAGGCAAAGGCCAAATGAACCGGTCTTTGGACCATGGCAGAATAGACGCCAAACTGAGCGGTATAGATGTGAAAGAGGGACATGGCAATGCCTACCACCGCGATGAGAGTCGGCCTCACCTGGAAAGCTTTGCTCACGAGGTCAGTCTCCTTTCTCCATGATCAACGATGACCTGCCATAGCTTCTTCCACGCAGTCCTTTCAACCACCCGCAGGGTAATGATCTCACCGGCCTGAAAAAAATTTGAGAGCTCGATCTTCTCTCCCTTCCAGAGCAGGGTATGATTGGCGAGGTCTTTCGATCCCATCATGAATGCCACCTGCTCCCTCTGTTCGTTGATCTCTCTCAGCTCCCCTACCCCGTCCGCCCTGAGATAAAAATTGGGATAGGAAAACCCGGCCCCGTTGAGATGCGATTGGAACGTCATGTCTTTAAGAACGATACGGTGATGGGCGTCGATCTGATAATTCTCCTGAAAGAAGGCCCGATCATAAGAGTGGAGGAACCAGATACTGAATCGATCGCCTGACGAAAGGGGAAAATGAAGAGGAGCCTCCGGCCTGCTCAGGCTCTTGACCTCCAGATGATAGACAGGCCAGAGGGCTATTATCAGAAACCCCAATAGACCGACACCGATGAAAACACCCTTGGCGATTCTACCCTTCTTCATTGCAACATGCTCGAGGATCAATGACCAATGTCATTTGACTAACCCTTTTTCCTTAAAGAACCGGATCGCACCAGGATGGAGAGGAACGGACATCCCTTTGTTGGCATTCTCCAGAAGGATCTTCTTAAACTGAACATGGATCGCATCCAGTTCTTCTTTATGATCGAAGACCGCCTTCAAGATCTCATAGGCCAACTCTCCAGGAAAATCTTTGTGAACGATGAAAAGACCCATCCAGGCCAGCGTCTGATGAGGTTTGTTCATTCCTGAATAGGTCCCTGCAGGGATGGTCCTTGGAAAGTACGCAGGAAATTTCTTATTGATCCTGTCGGCCATCTCAGGTTCGATATCCAAGAAGCGAATCTTCTTGTACTGTGTCAAATCCATGAGGGTGGGGGCAGGCGTCCCTAGGGTCACAATCCCCACATCGATATTCCCGTCCTTCATGGCTGCCGTCGCTTCGGTATGGGAAATAAACTGTTCGCGAATATCATCATAGGTGATTCCATACTCTTTTAATACAAGACGGGCCATGACCTCTGTTCCACTTCCGGGAGGACCCACGGCCACTCTCAGGTCTTTTCCCTTGATATCACCAATGGCCTTCACAGGCGATTTCTCCTGTACATAAAATTGAATGTCAATGGGATAAGTCGCAAAGAGCCCCCGGAGTTCTTCGTGTCTTTCGGTCTTAAACATTTCCAACCCATTGTAAGCAAAAAAAGCAACGTCGGGCATGCTGAGAGCCAAATCCTGTGTGCCTTTGCTAATGGCCCGGATATTCTCAATGGAGGCACCCGAGGGGATGGCCGTCGCGCTCACTTCTTTAACGTACTTGGTGATGAGTGTCGCCACGCCTCCTCCCAGAGGATACCATGTCCCCCCGGTGCTGGCGGTTCCGATGACCATCCGCTTTTCTGCGGCTTCCCCAACCCCAACCATCAACGTCAATAAGAATATCGTGATGAAGACAAAAGATCGTTTCATGGCTCTACTCCTTTCGATGAGATTTCTCCTTCAATACCGTTTTGAGGACCTTCCCTGAAGGGTTTCTGGGAAGGGTTTCCACAAATTTCACGAACCTGGGTTTCTTATAACTGGCAAGATATTTTTTGCAGTATTCGATCACCTCCTCCTCTTTCAACATTTCCCCCTTTCTTAAAACGACGAAGGCTTTTACCGACTCCCCCCAGGTCGGATCAGGAACCCCAACGATTGCTGCCTCTTGTATCTTCGGGTGACGGTAGAGCACCTCTTCGATCTCCCTGGGATAGATATTCTCACCACCGCTGACAATCATATCCTTTTTCCGGTCGACGATATAGATAAATTTCTCTTCATCCATTCTGGCAAGGTCTCCCGTGTGAAGCCATCCTCCCCTGAGGGCCTCCAATGTTGCCTTCCGATCCTTATAGTAACCTTTCATGACATTGGGTCCCCGGCAGATTAACTCCCCGATCTCTCCCGCCGGGACATCTCTATCCTTTTGGTCAACAATCCTCACCTCCAAGAAAGGAACGGGTGGACCAACGCATTCCCGCTTTCGAAGAGAATCCCTTGCCCTGAGGATCGCGATGTTAGGGGATGCCTCTGTACAGCCATAGACATCATAAATCCCTTCGGCGTTATGGAAAAGCTTCAAAAGTCTTTCTTTTGTCTCGTGAGGAAGAATTGAGGCTCCTGTGGTGCACTTGGTAATAGAGCGGGTATCATACCGTTCGATGTCTGGGAGTGTGAGAAGGAGGTTGTACATAGCTGGAGCTCCAGAGATCACATTCACCTTTTCTTTTTCGATGATCTCCATGACCCTCTTAGCTTCAAAATTCTTGACCAAGACGCTTGTCCCCGCCAGGGCAACCCTTAGGGTGAAGTGATTATTCAATGCGGCCGTATGATAAAGTGGGCCCACTACCAGCGAGACCTCCCCCTCTTTCTCCTCTCTTTCTACGATGGCGTTGACCAGGTTCCATAAAATATTTCCATGGGTAATGAGTGCCCCCTTAGGCTTGCCCGTTGTCCCCGATGTATACATCAGTTGGCAAACATCTTTCTCGAATACTTTAACAGGAGGTTCTCCCCTTTTCGATTTCTTCAAAAGGCCCTCATAATTGAGGTCACCTTTTAACTGCTTGACCCCGACGGAGATAAAAACCTCAACTTTCTTGAGATGGGATCGGATCGGTTTAACGAGGTCTGAAAACTCTTCCCCAAAGAGGAAAAGACGGGCATCGGAGTGATTCAGAATGTACCGGACCTCTTCCTGAGCAAAGCGAAAATTGATGGGAGTGAAAATTCCACCCACCTTGGCTGTGGCAAAATAGGCTTCCACGAAATGATTCGAATTGAAGAGCAGGACAGCAACCTTCTCCCCTTTTCTCAAGCCCCTTTGAACGAGAGCCTGAGCCAATTGATTCACTCGTTCATTAAACTCCCGATAGGTGAACCGCCTGTCTTCAAAGATGATGGCAGTTCGTTCAGGAAATTTGTTGGCGGTGAGGGTCAGGATTTGACCTACATTCATGGCAACCTCTAATACCCTCCCAACTTCTTCGATGTTCTTGCGCTTTAACCCAAGAGCAGGCGCTCTTTTTCTGAGGAACCCATGCCGTATTAGCGAAGTTTTAACAAGTCTCGGGCTTCCTCAGAGGTTGCAGGTTCTTTGCCCAGGATCCGAACAATGGCTACGGCTTTTTCCACCAATTCTTTGTTGCTGTTAGCACGCCTCCCTTTTTCTAGATAGCAGGTATCTTCCATTCCAATCCTCACATTCCCCCCCAATAGAACAGATTGGGCCAACATCTGGAATGCAGTCTCCCCAATACCGAAGCCTGCCCATATCGCATCAGGGGGTAATGCCTCCTTCATCATGACCATACTGAAACCGTCACAACAACCTTCTCTATCATCGCACCCATCCCCTTGGTTAAAGGGCAGTCTATAAAAAATGCTCGGCCCCGTCAAGTAATCTCCGGACGATCGGAAATTTGGAAGCCACTTGACACTCCGACGGCACCAAACCCCGGCCTTGGGAGGGGAATTTCCGACCATCCCCCCATCACGCCAACCCCTTCCCGCCAGCGGGAAGGGGAGGAGTTACTGATTTCAGTCGCTCATTGTTTTGT
>Ga0224495_10002360_pt1 | contig 12349 bp, 9 predicted proteins | sample SF_Jul11_sed_USG_FD_168128 | JGI IMG/M metagenome (GOLD analysis project Ga0224495, IMG submission 168128) | Sediment microbial communities from San Francisco Bay, California, United States - SF_Jul11_sed_USGS_4_1 | ecosystem: Environmental > Aquatic > Marine > Sediment | place: USA: California... | reverse complement strand
TCAGTCCGATGGAGATTTCGATACCCTCTTCTTTCTCGGTTATGAATACGTTGGCCAACACGTCCTTGGCCGACGGGTCCAAGGTGACGAACCAGCTAGCGACCCCAACTTCCTCAGCAATGATGGACCGCATTTCCTGCGTGTCGGACTTTTGGACCACCGCCCAATCCGACATTGTTAACGGGACCGGCGCCGGCGCTGTAACTAACAGGAACCCGGTCTCATAGCTCTGTTGCTCGACAACCATTCCGAGCCGACGGACGGCCAACTGCACCGCCATAAACCCCTGATGTTTGGTCGCTTTGAAAAAGCGACGCCCCTCGCTTTCGAGGATACGGTCGTTCGCTTCCTTCCATGCGGATTCTAGCTGGAGTATCGCGCGATTATATTGTTTGTTAGAGACACAAGCCACCAAAATCAGCGATAGAGTAACGACGCTCATAACCCGAAGCAGGTATCGCATTTGTCAATCCTCCATTATTTATAGATTCCGATTATTACTTTGTTAGCGAACCTTTAAAACTCTATCCAACAACCATCCGGCCTCGGATAGTTGTTGAAAAAATACAGCTGCGAATCGATATGGAGGTCAGCAGAATAACAAGTGTTACACAATAAAATTCGAATACAGAGAAGTAGCTGATTCCAAAATACTATGTTAACACCTTAATAATGTCAAGAAAATTGAATGATTATAACACTTCGTAGCCTGTATTGACGGGTTGAATCGGTGGGAAGGGGATGTGCATGATTACAGATATCTTGATAATCATCTTCGTCCACCGACAGAACTTGAAGCATTCTCTTGGTCTATAGTTCAATTTTTTCATAGATACAGATTTTTCAATGCATGATGCACATAATTTTTTTCGATATGATGACCATTTCGCTGCATTGAGTGGATCGCTGATTTTTAAAATCAAGTTTTTGTTGAAAATTGCCGATGATATTTAAAAGGAAAACGGATCGATGAATAAGCCTAAAAACAAAACAAATATACCTCATCTGCCAACTCATCAACTACCACTCAAGTTTGAAACGGAATTACCGCCCCACGGTTTTGCAACCTGTCTTGCATGTAAAATGATGAAGGACCTTCGCATTAAGAGCTTCAATAACATCCCCGGCAATTGCCGTTCACCACAGCAGGAGGATTCCTGGTGTTCACTATTACACCTGGTCTTCACCATAGCCTATAAATAAAAGGATAATTGTATGACCGCATCTTATTTTTATGACACATAATAACCAACGCACATGATGTTAACCGTTCTCATCGCTAAATAAGGATTTTAGTAATGAACGACCGGACAAAAAAACGGAACAGCATCGTAAGCCGTATTATAGATGGTTCTGTCGCGATCGATTCTGTCAAAGACTTTGAAAATCTGCTTAAGGCCTTTCCAAAAGATCCATGGCTCCATAGATTCTTTGCCGACCTTTTGGAACGAGATAGATCGTTTTATGCCGCCGCCGACGCATATGGGACAGCTGCCGAGCTTTTTATCGAAGCAGGTATGACCATACAGGCCATTGTATCCAAAATCCTTGAATGGCAAATCATTGGACTGTCTTATCAAGAGGGGCAAGACTTCTATTCATCCCTTCGTAACGCCAGATCTAAAAACACAGGGGTGCAGCGTTTTTTCATCAAGATGACATATCCTGAAATGATCGCTTTTATGAGTATGTTGGTTATGCGGTATTTTCCTGAAGGCAGCATGATGAAAAAATTCGGTGATGAAGAGAATAACCTCTATTTTGTTGTGTCTGGTACTGTGGAGAAAACGATCTATCATCGTTTGAAGAACAGAGGAAAGGTCCAAAAGAAATCATCCAAAAACCTGATGGAAAACGATTTTTTTGGTGAAATTTATCCGTTTGAGGAAGAAAAGATATCTCAGTCAACCGTCGAAACAATTACTCGCGTTGAATTTGCGAAAATCTCTAAACTAAGACTGATGAAGATTTGCAGAAAATATCCGAATGTTAAGCGTCTTATCCATGACCTGTATCAGAGCCGTCCGGAATCCGATGAAGAAAGGTTTTCATGCACAGTTCGTAAAACCGTCAGGCACCGGCTCCCAACCCAGGTAAAGATTAAAATATTTAGTGATGAGCCGGGTAAAGCCCCTTTGGACCTCAGTGGATTCACAGAAAACATTTCATTAGGTGGGGCCAGCGTTGTTTTGGGTGCGAATTATGAAACCGGTCATTTCGGCAGCTTGGTTGGAAAACAGGTTCATATTCAAATATATTTGGCCATCGCCTTTGTTAATCTCTCTATTTTAGGCACTGTTGTTTGGAGTAAGGAAATTTCTCTTGAAGGAAAAAAAAGTGAGGTGATAGGTATCCAATTTGAAAGGATAACCGATAAAGATCGCAGGTTGTTGCAGGGCTACCATTATGGATATGAGATTGAACAAGACCGGATTTGGGGCTTATGGGACTCGCTTATTGGGACCGATGCCGGAACATCCAGCCTGCCAGCGGCAGCGTAAAACAGGCCATCAGCACAAGCGGCCAGAGTTGGTGCCAGATCATGCTTACGCTGGCGCCTTCCAGAAATATATCTCGCAGGGCGGTGATGATATGGCGCAAGGGATTGATTAAGGTTCCGATCTGGAGCCAGTGTGGCATATTTTCGATGGGGGTGGCGAATCCGGAAAGGATGACCGACGGCATCATGAAGACAAAGGATCCGAGGAGGGCCTGCTGCATGGTCATGGACAGGGACGACACCAGCAGCCCGACGCCCACTATGGTGATGATGAAACACCCTAGGGCCAGGACAAGAGTCGGAACGGTTCCGCGAAACGGCACACCGAACCAATAAACCGCACCAGCCGCAAACAACAGTGCATCAGTGATGCCGAATAACATGCCGGGCAGGGATTTGCCGATGAGAATTTCTCCGGGGTTGAACGGAGCGACCAAAAGCTGGTCGAAAGTGCCGAACTCGCGCTCCCTAGCCACCGAAAGGCTGGTAAGAATCATGACCACCACCATGCTGATGAGGCCGCCTAACGCCGATACAATGAACCATCTGCTTTGGAGGTTGGCGTTGAACCATGAACGGTCCACCAGCACCACGCCGGGGCCGTCCATGCTGACCACCCCGTTTTTAACAAGATCCTGATTGTACTGTTCGACAATTCTTCCGATATACCCCAGGGCGATCAGGGCCACATTTGAATTGCGGCCGTCCACGATCACCTGGAGAGTCGCCGGCCGGCCATTGTGAAGATCGCGGCTGAATTCGGGCCCGATGTGGACGACAAGCCTAGCCTTTTCACGATCGATCATGAAGGCAATCTCTTTTTCGCTCAAAATGGTTTTTGTCAGTTCAAAATTTTCAGATCCTTCAAACCGGGACAGAAGCTGCCGGGACTCGGCGGTTCGAGACTCGTCGAATACCGTATAGCGGACATTTTTAAGATCATAGGTTGCGGCATACCCGAACACGAAAAACTGGAATAACGGCGGGCCGATAATGACAAAGCGACTTTTGGGGTCCTTCATGATCATGATAAATTCTTTAATCGTCAATGCGATGATGCGGCGTACGAAATCCATTAGCCCTCCAGACGCTTGGTGATTTTGCGAAAAGCGAGGCTGATAAATAAAACAGCCATAACCGCCAGGGCCAAGGCATTGGGCAGCAGCACCGGCCAGACGTCGCCGGCCATGAAAAGGGTATGGCTGATGTCCACGAAATACCGCGCCGGAACCACGCGGCTCACGATTTGAATGAAGCGGGGCGTGCTTTCCAGGTCGAAAATAAGGCCCGATAGAAAAAGTGCAGGCAAAAATCCCGCCACAATAGAAATCTGTGCGGCCACGAATTGGACTCGTACGGCAGCGGATATCAACAACCCAAAACCCAGCGAAGCCAGCATGAAAAGCGCACTCAAGACAAAGAGGGCGGTGATGGAGCCGCGAAACGGCACATGAAAAAGCGTGACACCGACCCACACGGACAAACGCATGCCCAGCATGCCCAAAATAAAGTAAGGAAGCATCTTGCCCAGCAGAAGATCAACCCTGCGAATCGGCGTGACCAGAATGGCCTCCATGGTCCCGCGCTCCCATTCCCGGGCCACCACCAATGCGGTCAAGAGGATTCCGATCAAGGTCATAATCAGGGTGATGAGACCCGGTACCAGAAAATCGCGGCTGACGGCGGCCTCGTTGAACCATATCCGTTGGGATATTTTCACGGCAGGGCCGGCCACCGGTTCGCCCCGGGCCTGACGCAGCTCGGTCCATGTCTGAAGCACCCCACGCGCATACCCCTGAATCAGACGCGCCCGGTTTGCATCGATGCCGTTGACAATCACCTGAACCGGCGCCTGGTTCCGTTTGTACAAACTGGACGAAAAATCGGCTTGCAGATGAACAATACCATCAACACGCCTTTGATTCAGCCACTCCGTTGCTTCGGCCATGGATGTTAAATGAATGGTTTTGAAATATGGTGACAAATCGAATCTGGCCGACACCTCCCGGGCCGCCGGGCCGTTGTCGTCGAGCACGACGGCGATGGGCACGTTTTCGGCATCCAGCGTGACCCCGTATCCGAAAATAAAGAGAAGCACTAAAGGTAAAACAATGGCCAGCGCAATGCTGCTGGGATCGCGCAGGATCTGGAGCACTTCCTTGCGGAGAATCCCCCGCATGCGCATAAAGAAAAGGGTGCGCGGCGTCATTTTCCCCCTCTGCTGTTTTCAATTCGATTCGGTCCGCCGGAAGGTACAATGGTTCCTTCTGCAAGGGCGATAAACGAATCTTCAATGGTCGGTTCCGGGTTTTCTTTTGAACGGGCCAGCGCCCGGATTTCAGAAGGCGTGCCCATGGCGAGGCTTTCTCCCAGGGACATGATCAACATCCGGTCGCAGTATTCGGACTCTTCCATAAAATGTGTTGTCACCACAACGGTCACCCCCTGTTCGGCAAAGCCGTTGATCCTGAGCCAGAACTCGCGGCGAGCCAAAGGATCCACGCCTGACGTCGGCTCGTCCAGGAAAAGAATTTCCGGCTCGTGCAAAAGCGCCGCCGCCATGGCCAGGCGCTGTTTGTAACCGCCCGGAAGTCGGCCGGCGGCCTTTTCGCGCCATTTGCCGAGTCCGAATTCCGTAAACGCCCAATCCATCCGCTGCCGCAGGCGATCCCCGCCAAGACCATAGGCCTTCCCGAAAAAGTTCAGATTTTCCTGTACGCTGAGCTGGCCGTAAAGTGAAAACTGCTGGGCCATGTATCCCAGACGGGAGCGGGCTCTGGATGGCGAGTTCCGTAAATCATAACCGGCCACGCTGATCTCACCGGCGCTGACGCTCAGCAACCCGCATAGCATCCTAAAGGTGGTGCTTTTTCCGGCGCCGTTGGGACCGAGCAGACCGAAAATCTCGCCGCGCCGCACCTCGAAAGTGAGTCCTTTGACCGCCTCGAAATCACCGAAAAATTTCTGAAGCGACCGAGTCTGCACCACCACTTCTTCATTCCGGATTGTCTTGCCGGAAGTTTCGTCGACAGGGTTGATTTGAAAGCGGCTCTCTTTGTGGGGGATTAGGGTCATAAAGGCATCTTCAAAGGTCGGGGGTGTGCTCTTGATGGTTGCCGGCCATTTTTCCGGCAAAGCGTCGGCCACAGCTTCGGTGCCGTAAACATCGGTCACCACGCGCACCCTCCCAGATCGGATGGTGGCATCGATAATATGCGCTTTGCCCACAAGATGCGTGTGTATCTGACGAGGCTTGATGTCCGGCGAAGGATCCACGAGCGCTACTTTTTGTCCCACCCGCTCCTTAAATTCTCGGGGTGTTCCTTCAGCGAGCTTCTCACCTTCATGCAGCACCACCACATGGTCGCAACGTTCCGCTTCGTCAAGATAGGCGGTTGAAAGCAGCACCCCGATGCCGTCCCTTTCCACCAGCTCGTAAACGATTTTCCACAATTCTCGACGCGAGATTGGATCCACCCCCACGGTGGGCTCGTCCAGCAACAGCATCTCCGGCGACTTGATGAGTGAACAGGCCAGCCCCAGCTTCTGTTTCATTCCGCCGGAAAGGGCACCGGCCATGCGCCGGGTATAGGGTTCCAGGCCGGTCATCTGAAGCAGTCGGCGATAACGATCCTTGCGCTGTGAAAAAGGTACCCCCTGAAGATCGGCATAGAGGTCCATGTTCTCTTTCACAGTCAGATCCTGATACAGGCCGAATTTTTGGGGCATATAACCGACACGACTCTGAATCTCGATGGTATCGACCATGCTGTCGAGGCCCAGGACGGCAACAGTGCCGGCCGTGGGGACGATCAGGCCGGCTGCCGTACGGATCAAGGTGGTTTTCCCGGCCCCGTCCGCTCCCACAAGTCCGGTTACCTGTCCGCGCAGGGCATTGAGCGAAACGTCCCGCAGGGCCTGAATCGCAGGCCCTTTTTTGGAGGGAAACGTCTTTTCCAGATTCCGGACCGCCAGCACCACTTCCGATGAAGCCTCGGTCTGTATATGTAACCCAACAGCCATATCCTTTGCTATCCTTTGATTGGTTTGGCGGTTTTTTGTGGCGGAACTTCACCTTCTTGGGATACATCGGCAGAAGCGGTGCGATCCACGATCACCGTTACCGGCATTCCCAAGCGAAGCAGGTCTTTGGAATCATGAACGAAAACCCTCACCTCGTACACCAGTTTTGTTCGCAAATCCTCTGTTTCCACGGTTTTCGGGGTAAATTCGGCCACAGGAGAGATAAAGCCGATCCAGCCTTCAAAACTTTGATCCGGGAACGAATCGCTCAAGATCTTGGCCTTCATGTTGAGATTGATCCGGCCGAGATCCGGCTCCGGCACATAGGCCCTTGCCCACTTGGGATCGGTTAACGCCAGAGTAACAACCGGCCGGGTTGGACTTGCCATTTCTCCGGGCTCCAGAATCCGGTTCTGAATCACTCCCGTCGAAGGTGATGTCAGAGTCATGTCTACAAGCCTTATCTTTAAGAGCGAAAGAGAGGCCTTGAGGGTTTCCAGATTATTCTTGGCGGCGGCAATATCTTCCTTGCGGGGGCCTTCCAGGGCCAGATTCAGCGCCTTTTCCTTGACCGTGAGCTGGGCCTGATCCACATCGAGCTGGGCCCGGATATTGTCCAGGGCCTGCTGGCTCGTGGCCCCGGCCCCTGACGTTTCCCTGATTCGCTCGTAATTCTTCATGGCATTTTTGACCCTGGCCCGTGCCGCCGCCACCTCGGCGCGCGCCTGCTCGATCTCCTGCGGTCGGGTCCCGGCTTCGAATCGTTTTACCACCTCTTGCTGGGCGGCAATTTTAGCCTGTATTTCTCTGATTTGAGCTTCCAGGCGATTGGTTTGCAATCGCGCCAGAACCTGGCCTGCCGTAACGCGGTCGCCTTCTTCCACCAAAACCTGAGCAATGCGCTCCTGTTCGTTAAACGCAAGGTCGGCTTTTCGGATATCGATATTCCCGAAGATTCTGAGTTCGGATGCGGACTGGTTTCCCTCCGCTTGTAAAAACCACCGAACGCCCAGAATCACAGCCGAAACAAAAACGACCAAAATGATAATTCTGATTAATCGTTTCATTGTGCAGATGCTCCACATTTATTTTTGACAATGTAGTTTTTTTATCCACAAACATTCTTATTTTTCCTACCTTGCACGATAGTTTTAGTCAAGCGATTGAATTAGTCAAGAGATTCAACGCCCTCTTTAACGGCTCAACCTTTAAAATCATCTACCATTCTATGTTACCTTTTCGCTTGACTCGAAAACCCGAATCTCATATGTTTATGTTTCACTTATGTTTATCCTTTAAAAACATTTAGTTAGGGCAAATTTGTAATGACCGTCAGACGTTTCCTTATTTTCGCTCCCATACTTCTCATTCTTGTTCTACTTCAGTCTTATTTCTGGGTGCCGACATATGAACAGCAGACAAAGGGAAACCCTGCGCGCCTTACCGAATATATTTCGGGATCCATCGGTGATGCCAGTCTTTTAAACCCCATCCTTTCGGCTGATTCCGCCAGCAGCAGTGTCAATGACATGGTGTTCGAGGGTCTCATCGACCGGGATGAACAATTGCGATTCAGAGGAAGGCTGGCCGAATCATGGGAAATTTTTGAAGAAGCCTTCTTTTATGTCAACCCGTCCGCCCGCATACCGGGACTGGGCAACGCCGATGCACACACCCTGGCAGAGTTCATTCAACATGCTAAAAAAACAGCGCAAGTAGCAGATCCCGACCTCGCGGATTCTCTAAACCACATTACGGACATTTCCGTTTTTCCGCCTCGAACGTTTACGGTGTCAAAGTCGTTCAAGGATTCAAATACCGGCAAAGAGCAAACGATTATAATTCAGGTGGCAACACCTCCAAGGATCAAGCTGGTTTTAAATACGGTGGACCAGGATCTTTTCCAAAACTTTACCCATCTTCTGGGGAAAGATTACTTTGAATCCTTTCACGGCCAAGACTACTTGAAAAGCGACTCTCAACTTTCCAAAGAACAATGGGCGGCATTCGTCGGAGAACTGATGCCGGCCGTTGAACACAATCCGATTCTTTTGTTTCACTTAAGGCCCGGGGTGAAGTTTCATGACGGCCATATAGTGGGTGCCGATGATGTCAGGTTCACTTACGAAGCCATCATGAATCCGAAAAACCTGTCACCGCGCATTTCAGATTACGAACCGGTGAAAACCGTCGAGGTTATCGATCCACTGACTGTTAAAATCGTTTACAAACGGCTCTACTCTCCAGCCATCGGAACCTGGGGTATGGGAATCCTTCCCGAACATCTGCTCGACGCTCATGCACTCACAAAAGAAGCCCTTCGTCTCGGAAAAGATCCGAAAACCTTTTCCATTCGCCAGAGCACCTTCAACCGAAATCCTGTTGGATGCGGGCCTTTCAAATTCCAAAATTGGAAGTCAGATCAGTACATCACTTTGGATCGTTTTGATGATTACTGGGAAGGACCGCCCAATTATCAGCGTTATGTCTTCCGCATTATCCCCGATCTTCTGACCCAGGAAATGGAGTTTTATGCCGGCACCATCGACAGCTACGGCGTTCAACCCCATCAGGTCAAACGCCTGGAAAACGATCCGCGGTTCCAAAACTTTTCCGGGGTTGCTTTCGGATACACCTATATCGGTTACAACATGAGACGCAAACCCTTTAACGATCCCCGGATAAGAAGAGCCCTTGGGATGGCCATAGACATTGAAAAAATTATTACGTATGTGCTTTACGGCCAGGGCGAACAGATTACCGGACCTTTTGTCAAACAGACCGACTATTACAACCATGCCATCAAACCGCTTGACTACGACCCTAGTGGCGCACTAAAGCTGCTGGAGACAGCCGGTTGGAAACGAAACAAAGCCGGCCGGCTTGAAAAAAACGGCAAACCATTTAAATTCACGTTGATTACCAACAGCGGCAACGACATTCGAAAGGCCATACTGGCCATTGTCCAGGACGCGTGGAAACAGATCGGCATCGATGTTCACACCGATCTTTTGGAGTGGTCTGTTTTTATCCAGGAGCGCGTGAATAAAGCAGATTTTGATGCGCTGATTCTGGGCTGGCAGATGGGTATTGACCCTGATCTTTATCAGATATGGCATTCGAGTCAAACAAATCCATATCAGCTCAATTTTGTCGGCTTCAAAAACAAAGAGGCGGATGATCTTATCATCAAAATCCGACAGGAATACAATTATAACCGGCAGATCGAATTCTGTCACAGGCTGCACGAAATTATTGCCGGTGAACAGCCCTATACATTTCTTTATGTGGGCAAATGGACCGCTGTTTTGGACAAACGCATCGTCATCAAAACTGTCGATGATACCGGAGCCATACGGTATGAAAAAATAACACCCACCAAAACCGGTAATTACAGTTTCTATTTTAATAAATGGATTAAGCTTCCACAGGTTCCCAGTTTTATGGATAAAGGATAGACCATGCTATCATTTATCGGACGAAGTATCGTTCAAAAAACCATTACGCTTTTTTTTGTCTCCATTGTATCCTTTTTGATCATTCATCTTGCTCCTGGAAAGCCTAGCCAGGTGGATCCTTTGAATCCCAAGTTTACTCCGGAAGTCGTGGAACGATTTCAAAAAGAGTTTCACCTGGATAAACCCCTTTACATTCAATATATCTATTTTTATCATGATCTTTTTACAGGAAAAACCGTTTCCTGGAAGGACAATCAATCGGTTCTGAAAAAGATTTGGGAACGATTTTTAAACAGCCTGCCCTTATTTGTTGTGGGCACACTCATTACCTGGACCCTTTCGTTTCCGGTGGGAATCCGGTCCGCTATTTTCAGAGGCGGCATCTACGACCGCAGCGCTACATTCTTATCTTATCTTTTGATTTCGATTCCCGGATTTTTCTTTGCTTACGTGCTGATCATTTTCGTCGTCACCCATTTCCATGTCCCGGTGATCGGCATGGAAACCTTCGGTATCGGAGACGCTCCGGCAACTTATCTGTTCATGGACCGAATCTGGCACTTGCTTCTTCCCTCCGTGCTGGGAGCCACCGGTGGCATTGCCGTCTTGTCGAGATATGTTCGTAGCCAGATGCTTGAGGTGGAAGGTCAAGACTACATCCGCACTGCCCGCGCAAAGGGCCTTCCTCCGGAACAGGTGCACTATAAACATGCGCTTCGAAATGCGCTGTTGCCCTTTGTCACCATGTTCGGCCTCATTTTGCCCGGGCTGATCGGAGGCTCGGTGATCATCGAATCTATTTTTTCCTGGCCCGGAATGGGACGAATGGCCTATGAAGCCATCCTGGCCAGGGATTACCCTATCATTCTGACAGTCAATTTTGTTTCAGCCGTTCTGGTGCTGGCCGGCACCTTTATTTCAGACCTGCTTTATTTGGTTGTCGATCCAAGGATACGCCTTTAATGAATATGGATAAAAAAGATTTTCGCAAAGATTTCTATATCGAGCCGCCACTGGGACCCAAGCGGACCCGGATGCAGGAATTCCAACGCCTTTTCGGCCAAAATCGTCTCGCCATTTTGGGCCTTTTAATTTTTATCCTATTTTTCTGCTGTGCCGTCACGGGCCTCTTTTTGACATCAGGGTCCAGGCCCATATTCGATCCTGCCATGGTCCGTCTCCAGGAAAAGCTGCGCCCACCATTATCCAAAGCGAATCTTGATTCCTTGCAGCCTGAAGAGGTCCCGGTCCTGGGGATTTATCTCATGGGAACCGATGATTTGGGTAGAGATGTTTTTGCAAGAATGCTTCAGGGGGCTTGGGTTTCTCTGACCGTCGGTTTTGTGGCGGTCGGCATATCGGTGCTCATCGGTATTTTTATGGGCGGCATCGCCGGCTATTTTGGACAACACTATATAAGAACAGATCATTTTCTGTTCACGTTAGCCTTAATTTTGGGAACAGGTCTGATGATCGCAAATTTTACCTTTATCGGTACAGTGATTTTATTGCTCTGCCTGGCATACATTTTTTATTCTCTATTAGCCCGGCACGGATCAACAGAAAAAGAAACGCCGGCCTTAAAAGCGATGCTTCACAGCAATGCGGTTTCCGTTGATACCCTGATCATGCGAATCGTGGATATCATGCTCTGTTTTCCGAGCTTTTTTCTGATTTTAACGGTGGTCGCCCTGCTTCCTGCGAGCATATACAACATTATGATCGTCATCGGGCTGACCAGTTGGATGGGGACCACACGGTTTGTCCGTGCTGAGTTTCTGTCATTGAGAGAACAAGACTTTGTAGCAGCGGCAAAGGCCCTTGGTCTTAGCACTTTCAGGATTATCTTTCGTCATATCATGCCCAATGCCATTGCGCCGGTGCTGGTCTCCGCCACCATCGGCATTGCTTCGGCTATTTTAACCGAAGCCGGTTTGAGCTTCCTCGGGTTTGGTGTGCCCCCGCCCCATGCTACCTGGGGAAACATTCTTTCCAACGGCAAAAACTTTATCTTTGATGCACCCTGGTTGACCTTTATACCCGGAATTGCCATCCTGATTGTCGTGCTCTCTTTTAACCTTTTTGGCGAAGGTCTCAGGGATATCTTGAACCCCAAACTCAGAGAAAGATATTAAATGATAGATGGACGAAGGACCAATGACAGGCCTCTTCTTTGCGTAGAAAATTTAAAGGTCTATTTTCAAAACAACGGAGCGCGCGCCCGTGCGGTGGACGGGATCAGTTTCGAAGTCCGGGAAAAAGAGACGGTCTGTATCGTTGGAGAATCCGGATGCGGGAAAACCGTTTCGGCACTTAGCATTCTCGGCCTTATTCCAACGCCGCCCGGAGAAATCGTTGACGGCCAAAT
>Ga0224495_10002359_pt1 | contig 12352 bp, 10 predicted proteins | sample SF_Jul11_sed_USG_FD_168128 | JGI IMG/M metagenome (GOLD analysis project Ga0224495, IMG submission 168128) | Sediment microbial communities from San Francisco Bay, California, United States - SF_Jul11_sed_USGS_4_1 | ecosystem: Environmental > Aquatic > Marine > Sediment | place: USA: California... | reverse complement strand
CACCCGGGCTCTCTGGCAGCCGTTCTCCAGCACTTCGTCCACCAAACCGGGATTTTGAAGATACCATCGACGTTTTTCGTGGATCGGAGACAGATAGGCCACAATGTTTTCCGCCAGCATTTTTTTATCCTCCACGCAGCCTATGGCGGCTCGGCGGCAATCTACCTGAACCTGTTCGAGGGTTGCCGCTGAGCTGTACACCTGGTGGAAGGCAAAGACATTGCAGATATCCGGATTACCGGGGTCATTCCGTTTGATCCGGTTTGGATCGGTAAACATCTGTCCTACTTTGTTGCGGATTTCTTGGGGAGAATCCGCGATGTAGATGGCGTTTTCATAGCTTTTGCTCATTTTGCGCCCGTCGATCCCCAGCAGCCGCGGAACTTCCGTAAGCAGGGGTTCCGGAGGAGGAAAAACCGGGCCATAAATAAAATTAAAGCGCCGGGTAATTTCCCGGGAGAGTTCGACGTGTGGTACCTGGTCAATACCCACCGGAACCTTATGGGCTTTGTAGATGATGATATCGGCGGTCTGGAGTAAGGGGTAACCCAAAAACCCATACGTAGAGAGGTCGCGGTTGGTCAATTCCTGCTGTTGCTCTTTATAGGAGGGGACGCGCTCCAGCCAGGAAAGTGGCGTGATCATCGAAAGAAGAAGATGGAGTTCCGCATGCTCCTTGATCCGTGACTGCACGAAAAGAACGCTTTTTTCCGGAGACAGGCCTACGCTCAGCCAATCGGTCATCATTTCCCGGATGCTTTCTTGGATGATCTCTGTGCCGTTGTATTCCGTCGTCAGGGCATGCCAGTCCGCCGCAAAGAAAAAACAATCATAATCTTCCTGGAGATTTTTCCAATTTTCTAAAGCTCCCACCAAATTGCCCAGGTGAAGCTTTCCCGATGGCCGCATTCCGCTCAGCACTCGCTGCTTGGACATTTTATTAACGTCAATCTCCTTTCTAAGTTAAAATTTAGAATCAAAAATCCTCCGGTAATCATTCTTGCTACTTCGTAAAAGGTCTGAAAATGCTCTTTTTGGTCGTTCCCGTGAAAACGGGAATCCAGTATTTTAAAACAGTTACATTCCCTCTGGACTTCCGCTTCCGCGGGAGTGACGTCTTTTTTTACGAAATCATCATTTTTACGAAAAAAAGATTTACCGCTTCTCCTATCTATACTCTTAAAGGATGGTCTTGTTTAGCGAATTTTTGTTGCACATATTCAATTTCTTCTTGACGACTGTGTAATTTTCCATCGAGTCGGGCCCGTAAAAGGTCCTGGAATATTTCGGCATAGATCGGCCCGGGGGTATAACCCATCCGGCTCAAATCTTGGCCACTCAAGGAAACCCGGGTGGGCTTCAACCCGGTAAAGTAGAGAGAGAGAGCTTTTTTAACTTCCTCGGATTCGGTCTTCCCCATGGCGTAAAGTAAAAAATCAGTGGGTAAGGGATGCAAGAGAAAATAGATATCGCTTCGGCCCGGGGAAGATGAACGAGAAAGCTGCTCGACCACCTGGATCGCCATTCGCCTGTGCTGCAGGAAAGTGGTGCGAAATTTTTCCGAGAGGGAAAGCCGGTTCAGAAGTTCTTGAATTTCTTTCTCGGAGAGGTGGTCCACCAGTCCCAGAAAGGCTACCAACCACTTCTCGTAGCGCTCTCCGGTAAATAAAAGATTATACCAGGACAGTACGCCGTCCAGCCTCTGGAATAAATTTTCAACGCCGCGATCCGCTTTCAATTTGGTATGAAAAATTTTCAAAATACCATAATCACTCAACCGCTTAATTACGGTGAAAGGCTTGTCCTCTGTAAGGCAGAGGGTTAATTCCCGAAAAAGTCGCCGGTCGGAGAGTTGACTGATTAATTCCATGCGCACCGCGTTTTCCATGAGCATATGCGTATGTTTGGCGATTTGGAAGCCGATGCGCTGCTCGAAACGCAAAGCCCGAAAGACGCGGGTAGGATCCTCTACGAAGCTCAAATTATGGAGGACCCGGATGAGCCGCTCTTTGATATCTTTCTGACCCCCAAAAAAATCAATCAGCTCTCCGAAGTGTCGGGGTTGCAAGTGGATGGCCAATGCGTTCACCGTAAAGTCGCGACGGAAAAGATCCAATTTGATGGAACTATGTTCCACGCGCGGTAAAGCAGCCGGATGGTCATAATATTCCAGGCGGGCCGTGGCCACGTCGAGACGGTGGCCTTGGGGAAAAAGCAAGGTGGCCGTCCCAAATTTTTTGTGCACCTGGATTGCGCCTTTTTCTTCCTGAGCCAAGGTTTGGGCCAAGCGGATGCCGTCTCCTTCCACCACAACGTCAATGTCATAATTTTCGTAACGCAGGATTAGGTCGCGTACAAATCCTCCTACCGCGTAAACCTGGGAATCCATTTCCTCAGCTTTTTGTCCAATGCTCTTTAGTAAAGTGAGCACGCCGGGAGGCAACCGCTCTTCCATGAGCTGGAGAATCCATTTCTTCCTCGGCTGGATCATGGAAAGGTTCTGTTCGACAAAAGCGTGAGGGGGCCGATTGGCGCTGATGTATAGCCAGCGTAACAAATCCGTCCGGGTGATGGCTCCCACCAGCTTGTCCCTTTCCAGCACAGGAAGAAAACGCTGGTTGTTTCCCACAATCAGGTCCTGAACTTTAGACAGCGTCGTTCGGGGATGGACCGTAGCGAACTCGCTGCTCATATAATCCCGCACCGGTGAGTTTTTGAACCCATGGAAGGAAGCTTTTTCGATAATCTGCCGGGAAATCAAGCCGGCGACCTTACCCTTTTCCATCGCCGGTAGGACATTGATATTATAGCGGGTGAGGAGCTCGCCCGCTCGTTCGATGGTCTCGGTGGCTTCCACCATTTTAACGGGAAAGGACATCAGGTCGCGGGCCAGCTTTACGGGATGGATCCGCCCCTCCAGGTAGTTCAGCAATTTTTCTTCCACCTGGGGAAGGTTCATCCCCTTGATGGTAGCGGAAGCCGCCGTGGGGTGTCCTCCTCCGCCAAAAGCTGCCGCAATTTCCCCCACGTTGACCTCGTCCAGATTGCTCCGGGCCACAAAATAAATCCGATCCTCCATCTCGGCTAAGGCGAAGAGGACAGGGATATTTTCCATGTCCCTTAACTTGTGCACCAAAAGGGCAAAATCGCCCACGTATTTATCGGAGGAAGCTTTGGCCATCACAATCTCCAAACCTTTTACCACGTAGCGGGTTGCGGTTTGGATCAGTTCGTTAAGCAAGGAAATTTGTTCCGAGGTGAGTTCGCGGGTGATCATGTTGGATACCATATTCAAGTTGGCACCCTGGGAAAGCAAAAAAGCCGCTGCCGCATAGTCTTCCACCGTCGTCGAAGAAAAGGTAAACGATCCTGTATCCTCATAGAGGCCTAAGGCCATGACTGTGGCTTCCTCAGGCGTAAGAGAAATTCTTTTTTCTTTTAGGATCTGGGTCAAAATCGTTACCGTAGCCCCCACCTCACGAACGTGTTCTGTTTTTCCGCGAAGGTCCTCCGGAGAGGCCGGGTGGTGGTCAAATATATGCACTTCCATTCCGGGGCGCAAAGCCAATTTGGCGAATTTTCCGATTCTTCCCGGTTGGCGGGTGTCTACCAGAATCAACCGCCGGACTTTGTCCAGGTCAATGTTCTTAATGCGTTCGGTTTCAAAAACATAGAAAGTCGACTGAATGAAAAAATCCCGCAGGTTTTTCTCCTGGGAGCCCGGAAAGACCATGGCAGCCTGGGGATAAAGCTTCTTGGCCGCTAACATAGAGGCCAGGGAATCGAAGTCCGCGTTGATGTGCGTGGTGATCACGTCCATGATTTCAACCCCGGGGGTGATATTTCTGGTGCTGTTGTTTCAGGTGTTGCCGGGAAACATGGGTATATACCTGGGTGGTAGCGATGTCCACATGCCCGAGCATGGATTGAACGGACCTCAAGTCAGCTCCTCTTTCCAAAAGATGCGTGGCGAAAGAATGACGCAGCATATGGGGCGTGATGCGCTTGTTAATCCCCGCGGCTTGAGCATGCTTCCGCAGAATCTTCCAGAATCCCTGGCGAGTGATCCCTCGCCCTCCCCTTCCGAGAAACAGAGTGGCCTGGGTTGACTTCTGAGCCATAACACTCCGGGGCCCTTTTAGGTAGCCCTGCAGTGCCCGGCGAGCAGCTCCCCCGATGGGTACGATCCGCTCTTTCGATCCTTTCCCTTTGGTCCGCACATAGCCCACTTCCAGGTTCAAATCATTCAGCGAAAGGTGAATCAGCTCGGAGACTCGGAGACCCGTGGCATAAAGAAGCTCCAGCATCGCCCGATCACGGATTCCCAAAGGCATAAAGGGGTCAGGCTGCTGTATTAAATTTTCCACTTCAACGGAGGACAACACCAAAGGAAGCTTGGGGGTGAGCTTAGGGGTCCGCAGGCGACGCAGGGGATTCTCCTCTACAGCCCGCTCCTCCACAAGAAATTTATAAAAACCCTTTAGGGCGGAAAGGACTCGGGCTTGGCTCCTGGCCGAGAGGCCTTTTCCCCGCAGATGGCGGAAATATCCAATGGCATGTTCGACCGAACTGCCCTCAACGTTAGCGATACCGCGTTCCCGTAAAAAAAAAGCGTATCCCTGAAGATCCCGGGCGTACGCTTCGAGCGTATTCCGGCTCAACCCTTTTTCCACGGTTAGGTGGTGCAAAAAATTGTCTATCCAGAGATCCAAGGTGTCGTTCATGGCTAATCGTTTGCTCCGCGCGCATTCTATTTTAACACATCGGTTTCTTATTTCAATTTCTTTCTCCCCTTTTTAGCGGGATTCCGTTAGGTATCTATCTGGGTTTATCAACGCTGACCATAGTCCATGGCATAACCCGTACCTCTTGTCCAGTACAACGATCTCCCCCCTCCGGGGGCCGAAAAATATTATTAATATAAAGAAATTGAATCAACCGGTCGATAAATTTATTGTATAGGAATTCCATATTGGACACAGATGAACACAGATTTTAAGGATATTCAATGCAAAAAATACAGAAAATAGTTATCTGTATTTATCCGTGAAAATCTGTGTCCAAATTAATTTAAGTGACCTACGGTTCGTTATCAATTCACTTGACATTTTTAGTTTTTTCCAGTGTAATAAAACTGTTTTTTCCCTCAGGAGGAACGAAAAAATGGACATTTCTGAACTTTTAATCTTCGTGCAAAAAGAAAACGCCTCCGACCTGCACTTAAGCGCTGGGGAATCGCCTATGGTTCGGATCCACGGCGAGATGAAGCGCATTGAGATGCCTTCTTTATCTAAGGAAAATTTGCATATGATGCTCTATGACATCCTCAATGACCAGCAGCGGAAGCGATTCGAGGAAACTCACGAATTAGATTTTTCTATCGACCTGAAAGGAGTTGCCCGCTTCAGGGTCAATGCCTTTCGCCAGGCCCGGGGAGAAGGAATCGTCTTTCGGGTTATTCCTTCGAAAATTTTGACCTTGGAACAATTGGGTTTACCCAAAACCCTCCGGGAGGTCACGAAGAACGAGCGGGGCCTGGTTCTGGTTACCGGCCCCACCGGGAGCGGAAAATCCACCACCCTGGCGGCTATGATCGATATCATCAACAATTCCCTCAAAGGCCACATCATTACCATCGAAGACCCCATCGAATTCGTCCACGAATCCAAAAAATGCTTGATCAACCAACGGGAACTCGGTGCTCATACCCACAGTTTTGCCAATGCTTTGCGCAGCGCCCTCCGTGAGGATCCGGACATTATCCTGGTGGGAGAAATGCGCGACCTGGAGACCATTTCTCTGGCGTTAACCGCAGCCGAGACCGGCCACCTGGTTTTCTCCACCGTGCACACCAGCGGGGCGTCGAAAACCGTCGACCGGATCATTGACGTTTTTCCGGGAGCCCAGCAGGACCAGGTTCGGGCGCAGTTTGCTGAATCTATCCAAGCCATTGTTTCCCAGGTGCTCCTGAAGCGTCGAGATGGACGGGGGCTCGTTCCGGCCCTGGAGATCATGATCGGCACTCCAGCGGTGCGCAACCTCATCCGGGAAGGCAAGGTGGCTCAGCTTCCTTCCTCGATCCAGACCGGCCAGAAATTCGGCATGATGACCCTGGACCAATCCCTGAAAGAGCTGGTAAGTAGGGGCATCGTAGACAAAGAGCAGTGTTTCTATTTTGCCAGCAGCCCGAGCGTTTTCAACTCGTAAGGAGGTTACGGGAATGAGTACCAACATTCGTGAGCTTGTGGAAGAAATGGTCAGGCGGGATGCTTCCGACCTTTATATCACGGTGGACAGCCCCCCCATGTACCGGGTCGAAGGAGTTGTTGCCCCCTGGGGGAGTCGTAAATACCTTCCCGAAGAAACCGAAACCATGGCCTTCTCTCTCATGAGCCAGATCCAGAAAACGTACTTTGCCCGCAGATGGGAAATGAACCTGGCCGTTGCCTATCCGGATCTCGGGCGGTTTCGGGTAAACATCTTTCGTCAACGCGGTTTTTTCGGGATGGTCATGCGGCATATTAAGATTTATATCAAGACGATAGAGGATCTCGGCTTGCCGCAGATCTTCAAAAATATTGCGATGACCAAGCGAGGCCTGGTGCTGGTCGCCGGTCGGACAGGTTCGGGGAAATCCACTACTCTGGCGGCTTTAATCGATTACCGCAACTCCAACGCTCCAGGTCACATCGTCACCATTGAAGATCCGATAGAATTTGTCCATACCCATAAAAAATCCATCATTACCCAAAGGGAAATTGGAATCGACACGCATGGGTATGGCAGCGCCTTAAAACACACTCTACGCCAGGCTCCGGATGTGATCTTGATCGGTGAAGTCAGGGACGTCGAGACAATGGAAGCGGCCATTGATTACGCGGAAACCGGGCACCTTTGCCTGGGAACCATTCATGCCAATAACGCCAATCAAACGATTGAGCGCGTCATGAATTTTTTCTCGTCGGAAAGGCACATGCAAATCTATTTGCAGCTCTCTCTGAATCTCCGGGCCATCATTTCCCAACGATTGATCCCCCGTATCGATGGAATGCGGGTCGCCGCCGTGGAAATTCTCCTGGATACCCCCCGGGTCAAGGACCTTGTCCAAAAAGCGCAGATCGAACTCATAAAAGAAGCCATGGCGGAAGGAAATCTGGAAGGCATGCAGACTTTCGATCAATCCATCTTCGACCTTTACCGGCAGGGAACCATTGACTACGACAACGCCATTGCCTATGCGGATAGCTCGAATGACCTGAGACTGCGTATCAAGATGGAAGAGATCGGCGAAAAGAAAGAAGCCACGGACATGGGCTTGAGAATCAAATCTGAATTTCGGACGTGAAGCAAGTCCGCAAGCTGTTGAGGTCAACCCTACGACTCTTCGGTCTAAAAATTGAGGCTTGCTCGGAGTTGACCCTGAGCGACAATTCTTTACTTCGCCTTAAAAGGCGGGACGTGACGTTGCCGAAGGGGTCAACTCATCCGGTCAAGAATTTTCCAGGCGTTTTTCATCATGCGCTCGAAATCCTCGTTCGTAAGACCGGCTCCCCGAGCTATTGTTAAGGCATAGTCCCGGGAGATCAAATCTTCAGGTGCGTGGGTATCGGTATTTAAGACCAGGGAAGTTCCTACTTTTTTAGCCAGGCGGGCCACATGCCCGTTGGTCAGGCTGTGCCCCTTCCGCGCCGTGATCTCTAAAAAAACCCCCTTCTCTCTGGCCAGGACCACTTCTTCTTCGGTGATCAAACCGGGATGGGCCAGAATATCAACTCCGGCAGCGATGGCCCGCTGGTTGGTACCCGGCGGCACCGGTTCAACTACGGTTTCACCGTGGACGAGAACGATCTGGGCCCCCAAGGACCTGGCTTGAACCGTTAAGGGGGAAATGAGATCGAGAGGAATGTGGGTGAGCTCCACACCGGGTATGGCTCGTACCTGCCAGTGGGGGTTTAGATCCCGGCAAACTTGAACCACCCTGGGAATTACCCAATCGAGGTTGGAAGAATCCGCATGATCCGTTATCGCCACGGCTTGGCAGCCGATGACCGAAGCTCGGCGGACCAACTCCGATGGTAAAAGCTCCCCATCGCTAAAAAGGCTGTGAGTGTGGAGGTCAATCATAAAATTTCTTCTCCCCGCAGGCTGTGGGCGTAAGCCTTTTGAATTCTAAGCTGCACGATCGCCCCTGAGGTTAGAGTTTTTCCCGGAAAATTGACGATGTGGTTGGTGCGTGTCCTGCCCATGTTCTCCTCGGGATTGGCTTTACTTCGTCCCTCCACCAATACTTCCACATCTTTTCCTTCCCAGGCCTTATTCCGCTTCCAGGTAATCTTCCTCTGTAGAGCCTGCAACTCTACCAACCTGCGCTGGGCAATTCCTTCTGGAACTTTTTCATTAAAGAGAGTGGCCCGGGTACCCGGTCGATCTGAATATTTAAAAGAAAAAAGATCGTCGAATTGGACCTTCTCGATCATCTCCATACTGGCGTGAAAGTCTTCTTCTTCTTCCCCCGGAAATCCTACGATCATATCGGTGGTGACGCTGATTCCCGGGCAGGACTGACGAAGGTCTTTAATCTTCTCCAGGTAAAATCCGGGGGAGTACCCCCGGTTCATTCGTTGCAGGATGCGGGCAGATCCGTTTTGTAGAGGGAGATGGATGTGTTCACAAAGTTTGGGGAACTTGCCGAAGGCTTTGATCAGGGGGGTGGAAAGGTCTTTGGGATGCGAAGTAGTAAAACGGATGCGCTCTATACCGGCAATTTCCTGGACCGCCTTTAAAAGCTCCACGAAATCCAAATCTCCCGGCGACGTCTGGCCGTAGGAGTTCACATTCTGTCCAAGCAGGGTAACCTCTTTAACTCCCTGGGATGCAAGGGATTGGATTTCCTTTAAGATCTCCTGGCTGGCTCGACTTACCTCCCTACCCCGGACATAGGGAACGATACAAAAAGAGCAGAAGTTATCGCATCCCTGCATAATGGAGACGAAAGCTACAACCGTGGAAGAAGAAGGAAGAGAAAAGGGAAGCGTAGCATAAGGATCCAGTCGGCCGCTGAGGTTCACGGCAAGGCCTCGTTTACCGAAAGCTTCCAGGTCATTAAGGAGTTCAGCGATCCGGCTGATTTCTTTCGTTCCCACTACAAAGTCAACGTGGGGAAAACTTTGCAGAAAAGCCTCACCTTCCTGCTGGGCCAGACAGCCGCCGATACCAATGATCATCTTTGATTTCTTTTTTTTTAGAACCCGCAATCGGCCCAGAGCACTATAGACTTTTTGCTCCGGCTTCTCGCGGACATTACAGGTATTTAGGAAGACCAAATCCGCTTCGGAAGGATTCTCAACCAGCTGGTAATTTTTCGCGGCCAGCAAATGGGCAATACGTTCCGAGTCGTAAACGTTCATCTGGCAACCGAATGTTTTAATATAGAGTTTTTTCGGGGGCATAGTAAAAAAAGATTAGCACCTCCTCAATCCTCTGTCAAATTCAGATTGGCGAAAAAATGGTTCGGAGTCGGGAGTTTTAAAAAATTCAAACACCCGAGCCCCAAATTCAAAAATCCAAATTAAAATTTCCGAACTTTGAACTCATGACTCCGAACTACTCATAGGGCAGACTGTAAGATGCAGTGCAGAAGAACATTGCTACCGGCTTCGCAGTCTTCCCATCGTGTATTTTCTACTTCAACATGGCTTCGTCCCCTGATACTCGGAACGAATATCATGGCGGTGGGGGCCACCTGACTCATATAAGTGGCATCATGCCCGGCTCCGCTGACTAAAGAATAACTGGAATAGCCGAGTTGTGCGGCTATTTTTCCAACTTGGGTTACAAGGGATTCATCGAATGGGGTATGCTTTACTTTCCAGATCTTCTCGATCCGGGCAGGGCAATTCCTTTTGGTAGCGATTTTTTGGAAACCGATTTGCAATTCTCCCTCAGCCCGATCTGTGAGTGGGTCATCCCAAGAGCGAATATCAACGGTAAAATGGACTTGGCCTGGAATGATGTTCCTGGAATTGGGATCGTTATGGATTTCTCCAACGGTCGCAACCATATTTCCCCCCATTTGGGCCGGTAAAGCTTCTACCTGCAAGATCATCTCTGCGGCGGAGCACAGCGCATCATTCCTGCCTTCCATGGGAGTTGGGCCAACCTGGTTCGCTTTTCCCTCGATGAAGACATCGTACCAGCGGATACCTACAATACCCTGAGGAATCCCGATCTTCTTGCCCACTTTTTCCAGGATAGGTCCTTGTTCGATATGTAATTCAAAATAGGCATATACCGGCCACCGCTTAGCCAAAGCTTGGCCTTTATATCCAATCCTCTCCAGCTCTTCTCCAATTTTTTTTCCATGAAAATCCTTGCGGGCATAGGCCCAATCTTTTTCCAATTTTCCTGTCCAAACCCCGGAACCCGCCATCGCCGGTGAAAACCTGGAGCCCTCTTCGTTCGTCCAATCGACGATCATGATGGGCCTGGTGTTTTCAATTTTGTTTTCCTGGATCGTGCGCATGGCTTCCAGGGCTCCCATGACTCCTAAAATCCCATCAAAACGGCCTCCCTTAGGCTGGGAATCGATATGGGAACCGCTCATTACGGGAGGCAAGTTGTCTTTTTTTCCGGCCCGCCGGCCAAAAATATTGCCCATTTCGTCCACCGCGACTTCCAACTCGATTTCCCGCAGCCATTTTATGAATAAATCCCTTGCTTGCTTATCTTCATCTGACAGGGCCAAGCGGTGAACCCCACCTCCAGGAGTTCTTCCGATTTCCGCCATTCTTTCCAATGTACTTTTTAGGCGTTCACCGTTTATTCTCAGGTTTCTTATGTCCATGGGCTTCCTCCTTTCTGCTCCATTTTCTTAAGTCTTTAACACACTTTTAAAAAATATTCTTCTGAAATTAAGATGTTGCTTGACTTAAGGCATCCAATTATTTATTTTACATTCAAAACCTTGCCGATTTGCTATCTGAATAAAATTCCGTTATCCTATATAATTATGAGTACGATCATCATAATGGCAACTATAGCCCTGATGCTCATCGGCCTTATCGGCTCCGTTCTTCCCTTTATTCCTGGGTCTCCCTTGATTCTACTCGGCGCTTTCATCTATGCCTGGCATACAGATTTTTTGGTGGTAACCTGGGGGACTTTGTTAATTCTTCTGGTCTTTACGATTCTGAGTCAAATCCTGGATTACTTGGCCTCCATCATGGGGGCGAAGAAGTTTGGAGCCAGCCGGTGGGGCATGATCGGTGCCTTTCTGGGGGGAATCATAGGTCTATTTAGCGGTGGAATCCTGGGAATTATTATCGGCTCCTTTATCGGCGCGCTCCTGATGGAATTCCTGCACGGCCGGGATTGGCATGCCTCCCTAAAAATCGGGCTGGGGACTTTGGTTGGTTTTCTCGGGGGGTCCATAGGCAAAATAATCATAGCGCTTACCATGGTCGGAATCTTTTTGGTTAAAATCATTGGATAAAATTACTAACGTTATTGAAAAGGAGGTAGGAACATGCTTTCCAGGGAAAAGATCAAAGCCATTTTAAAAAAATGGAATCAGGCCTGGGATGAACATGACCTAAATGGAGTCATGGACCTTTTTCATGAAGATGTATTATTTGAGAATTGGACAGGGGGAAAAGCCCGAGGGCAGAAGGCTCTGCGCCAGGCATGGGAACCCTGGTTTAAGAATCATGGGGGATTTCGATTCAGGGCCGAAGATTTATTTATCGATGAAGCCGAGCAGAAGGTCCTTTATCAATGGCAGCTCGATTGGCCGTCGAACGAAAAAGGATTCGAAGGGAAGCCAGAGCGAAGACGCGGGCTTGACGTTATCCATTTTCGGGGGAGAAAGATTATCGGCAAGTTCACCTATTCCAAGACCACGGTCGAGATAGACGGGAAAAGAGTGAAATTGATTGCGGAAAGGGATTCTTGCGGTTCCTCATAGGGTGTCTTGAGACCTTGAACTTTCTAATAATATCCCCAAGACCTCCTTACCATTTTCCCAAATCTCTCCCCATTTCCTTTGCCGCGAGTTAACGCCGCCTCCCGGGACCTGTCAAAAAAATGTCTCCGAAATTTCATGTACCTCAAAAAGGCGATTTACCACAGAGGGCACAGAGGAAAGTTAGATAAATCAAGGGAATAAACTCCTTTTCGTTACTTAACTCTGTGTACTCGTTAAGTGAAAACAATGAAACATTTTATCTGAGGAATTAATTATATGAGAACCCAGAGAAAGAATTGAGCTTATTTTGGTTTTTTAACTATGAAATTAATCTCCGTGTTCTCGTTGGTTTAAAAAAATCGCTTAATTTGGGATGTAGAAATAATTTTA
>Ga0224495_10002358_pt1 | contig 12352 bp, 7 predicted proteins | sample SF_Jul11_sed_USG_FD_168128 | JGI IMG/M metagenome (GOLD analysis project Ga0224495, IMG submission 168128) | Sediment microbial communities from San Francisco Bay, California, United States - SF_Jul11_sed_USGS_4_1 | ecosystem: Environmental > Aquatic > Marine > Sediment | place: USA: California... | reverse complement strand
GCCAGCGGCGAGGGCCGCGGCCGCGACACGGGTGTTGTCGGCGGAATCGATGATCATGTAGACATCCGTGTCGCCGAAGGCGAAGTACAGGGTCTCGAGCTTGCCGCCGAGCGACTGGACGAGTTTCTCGATCGCCGCGCGGCGCGCTGAGCCGCCGTCCTTGAGTACGCCTTTGAGGCCTTCGGTGGTATAGCTGGCTTGGACGAGATACTTAGGCATGGGTCACCTCCGTGTGTGCTGTCGCGAGCGGGCGCCGTAACGGTCACGATGCGGCTGGCTCGGCCCGCGCGATGCGTGCAGCGCGCCCGGATCGCTCACGGTACGCGGAGGGGCCGGATGGGTATGATGCGCCGGTTGGGTGCATTTGGCGAGTGGTGCGCGAGCCCGCTCGGTCCATGCGCCGATCGCCAGCGGACCGAGCAGCGCGCCGCGGGGCGCCTGCGACGGGTTTGCGGGCGCGAACTTGCCTGGCTGATTGATTGCCCGGCGACTTGCCACTAGACTCTGCTCGGATCGCCCTCTTCGGGCGCGCGTCGCGGAGCGAGATTGACACAATGGGCATGTGCGCGTTTCGGGGCGGGTTCAAGCGCTGCATTGCGGTGCGCCGGTGCGTCTCCCAGAGGTCACAGCCCGATTGATTTCCCTATCGCCCTGCGCAAACCCTCGTCGCGACGCGACCCTGGCACCGACTACCCGAATTCTGCACTGTCGCGCGGCAATGGCGTGCCGCGCGCGGCATAACTCGCGTGCACGGCGGGGGCGACTGCCCGTACACCGGGATCGAACGCTTCTTTTCGTTTCGTCGCCAAGACGCAGCGGTTGGATAGCGGCGTAGGAGAAAGCTCATGTACGTGATTGACCAGGAACCGATTCCAGACTGGCTCTACGACGAGGTACAGGACTATTTCGCCATTCCGATTCCGTTCGAGCCGCGCACCGTCTTGGACATTGGCGCCAATATCGGCGCTTTCGCGCAGGAAGCGCACAGCCGATGGCCGAATGCGCACATCATCTGCTGCGAACCGATGCCGTTCAATGTTTCCAGGTTGCGCAGGAACGTCCATGCGGACGCGCTCATCATCTCCGCGGCGGTGCGGGAGCGGAGCGGCGTCGCCGAGATATTCGTCGGCGACAATTTCGTAACAGGGGGATTTGTCCAGTTCGGCCGCCAGACGCAGCAGACGATTCTCGTCGAGTGTATTGCCGCGAAGGATCTGCCTTCCTGCGAACTCGTGAAGATTGATACCGAAGGCTGCGAAGTGGAAATCTTGAAGGGCCTTGCCCTGCAGGCGACCAGCGCCGTTCTTCTTGAGTACCACAGTCGCGCGGATGCGGAGACGATCAAGTCGCTTCTCTCCCCCGCCTTCCGCCTGGTGACTGCGGATTCAGGCGAGGCACTGGGGACGTTCGTGTTCTTCAGGCGCTGACTTCATTCTCGAAAGAACGGTCTGGCGCTGGAAGCGGGGCCGCGCAGCTGCGGTCGGCCGCTTTTGCTTCTCGCCGCCGTCACTGGGCTTGCCTGCGGAAGACCTATCCTCTGCTGAGTGAGTAAACCTTAGGCAAGGAGAGGACAAATGAACATCGATGTGCCGGTGAAGGGGGAACGTCTGCCATGACGTGATGCCAGACTGCGACGCGGGCGTGCGGACAAGGCGAGAATTGCTATCCCTTCCTGAGCAGCTCCCAGCTGCCTTCGCCGCCCAGGCGGGTGTAGATGGCCGTCAGCGCCTGGTCTTCGTGAGGAAAGATATGGTCCGCGCCAACGAGTGCATCCAGACCGGTTCTTCGCATGACATCGAGCACCTGCTTCTTCAGTCCGCTGAACACCATGACGATGCCGTTTGCGCGCAGGCGCTCGACCAAGCCGCGCACCACTACCTCACCCGAGGCGTCCATCTGGTTGATGCCGTTGCCCACGATCAGCAGGTATTTGGCCGTGGGTCTGTCAGCCACGGCGGCAAGCACGGCATCCTCGAAGAAGGGCGCGTTGGCGAAATAGAGCGAAGCATCGAAACGCAGCGCTACCACGTTGCGGCTGGTGGGCAGACCGGGATGGCTGCGGACGTCGCGCAGCGCCCCGTCGGGGTGGCGACCGAGTTCGACCACGCGCGGGCGCATGGTGCGGTATAGGTGGATCATGATCGCCAGCCCCGCGCCGAACAGAATTCCCTTGTCCAGGTGCGGCGCGGCGAGCAGCGTGACGACGAAGGTAATCAGCGCCACCAGGCCATCGCTGCGGCTCGCCTTCCAGGTGTGCTTGAGCGCGGCGGGCGTCACGAGGCCGGTCACCGCCAGCAGGATAATCACGCCCAGCGTGGCCTTGGGCAGGTGAAAGAGGTAGGGCGTGAGAAAGAGCAGTGTCGCGACCACGAACAGGGCGTTGAACACCATCGCAAAGCCGGTCTGGGCGCCGGCCTGCAGGTTGATGGCCGAGCCGGTGAATGAGCCGCAGGCCGGATAGGACTGGAAGAAGGCGCCACCCAGGTTGGCCACGCCCTGGCCGATCAGTTCCTGGTTCGGGTCGATGCGCTGCTTCGTGCTGGCGGCGATCGCCTTCGCCATCGCGATCGACTCCATGAAAGCCACGAGCGCGATGATGACGGCCGCCGACAGCAGCGCCAGCACGCCGTCGAAGGTGAGCGTGGGCACGCGAAACGCAGGCAGACCCTGCGGAATGTGGCCCACCACGTCGCCCCCGCCGGTGAGACGCAACTCGCCCTGTTCGATCTTCCTGATCCGCCAGGTCTGGCCGTCGACGACGGTGTTCGGCGGCAATTGGCCCTCCCGGTGCAGGGTGGCCTTGCCGTCGGCCGGCGCGGCGCGCAGGAAGACCATCCGCTTGAAGTCCTTCATGCGCCGCTCGTTGTCCGCGGCCAGATCGGCCGCGTCGAGCTGGGTCACGTGGAGCTTGTGGCGCAGCACGGCGGCCGCGCGCGGGTCACTCGCCTCGAGCTTGCGTAGCTGCGCCGTCTGGTTGTTGGCCAGGATGTTGAGTTCCTTGATGCGCTGTTCGGCCTGGGCGTAGCGCAGCGCGCGCTCGCGCGTATCCGCGTCGGCGATCTGCTCGGGCATACCGCGCAGACTGCGCTCGAAGCTCACGCTCTGGCTGACCACGATGGTCACCGCCACCGCGATCAGAACACTGAGCCTGGAAATCGACTTGATGCGCTTGAGCCCCAGCATCAGGGCGAGCGAAAAGAGTGACATGACGAGCGTGGGCCAGTGGACCTGCGGCAGCTCACCCAGCATCTCCCCGATGTCCTGCAGGAAGGAGTCGCTGCGTCCCTTAGGAATGCCCAGCAGCATGTCCAGCTGGGACAGGCCGATGATGATGGCCGCCGCATTCATGAAGCCGAGGATGACCGGATGCGAGACGAAGTTGACGATGGTGCCCAGCTTGAGCGCGCCCAGAGCGAACTGGATCGTGCCCACCATCAGGGTGAGCAGCAGCGCGAGCCCAATGAACTCCTGCGAGAACGGCGCCGCGAGCGGCGTCAGCGCGGCCGCGGTCATCAGCGAGACGATCGCCACCGGCCCCGTGGCCAGCTGCCGCGACGATCCCCACAGCGCGCCCAGCAGCGCCGGCACGAAGGCCACGTACAGGCCGAAGTGCACCGGCAGGCCCGAGAGCTGCGCGTAGGCCATGGCCTTTGGCACCAGTACCAGCGCGCCGGTAATGCCGGCGATCAGGTCACCGCGCAGTACCAGTGGTGAGATTGGGAACCAGGCGATGAAAGGGACGAAACGCCGCAGGCGTGATCGGAACGAGAAGCTCTCACTCATCTTCGGAGTGCATGTCGTTGTGCAGGCGCGCGGGAACATTCTAACCCGCCCGTCCTGCGCATGAGCGTCGGACCCAGTGCGCTCGATGAAGCGAATCGCAACAGTCGGCTATCCGGCATGGTTCGTCCCTTCCTTTTCACGAATCCTGCGCCACACAACCCGCGCAGCCCACGCAGGCACGACGAGGACGGCCAGCCAGCCAAGGAGAATCACCACGGGTTGCAGCGCGCGCGGCAGCAGGTCGGCGTGCGGTCCGGCGAGAAGGATCACCGCGAAGAACGCTGCCGCCGCAACCGGCACGAACACCCCGAGGTAGGTGACGAGTGCGAGTATCAATCTGAGAGGTGTGTTCATCGAAGGCGAATGCGCGCGCGCGGCGAGCTGCTTACGAATCGGAGGGTTGCCGCGCCGAACCACGGTCGCCTGTACGTAGCGCGCGCCGCCATCCCCGCCACGCCCATACACTCAGCGCCGCGGCGTGCGAGAGCGCGCAGCACACCGATCAGATTCAGCGCGAGCCCGGCGACGAAGAGCAGCCAGTGCGGCGCATGCAGGCGTGCCGGATCGAGCGCGATCAAATTGAGCGCCGCAAGCACCAGCGCCGTGCCGCCGGCGAGCAGCGCGAGGCTCACGAGCGGCGAGACGCGGCGCGGATCCTGCTCCAATGCCTGCATGGCTCGGTCTCCCGGGTGCCTGGCCTTCGATCCGGCAATTGGACCACAATCTGCGCGGCATGTGCGGGCAGTCGATACGACTATCATGAACGCCCTACTAGGAGGAACATTCGCTATGTCAGGCATCGATATCCGGTCTGTGCTCCCGATCACCGTCGGCGGTTTCTTCGCGCTCAGCGCTCTTTCCGCGGCGGGGCAGCCCGTGCACAGCGCCGTCGACCACCATTTCCGCGTCGTCACGCTCGTCAAAGGATTCGATCATCCTTGGAGCCTCGCCTTCCTTCCGGATGCTCGCATGCTCGTGACCGAACGCAACGCACCGGCGCTGCGCCTCGTGCGCGAGGGCCGGCTCGATCCGCGTCCGATCGCCGGCCTGCCCGAGGTGGCGGTGGGCGGGCAGGGCGGTCTCTTCGACGTGGTGCCGCATCCGCGCTTCGCCGAGAACCGGTTCGTCTATCTTTCCTATGCCGCGCGTGGCGCGGGTGGCGTTGGCACCGAGCTGGCGCGCGCCAAGTTAGAGGGTGGCCGGTTGGAGGCCCTGCAGGTGCTCTTTCGCCAGATCCCCAAGGGGACCAGCGGGCTGCATTTCGGCGGGCGCATCGTGTTCGATCGCGCGGGGTATCTCTATCTCACGCTCGGCGAGCGCGGTGAAAAGGAGCGCGCGCAGCGTCCCGATGACCATGCCGGCTCGGTCATCCGGCTGCACGACGACGGCCGCGTGCCGGCCGACAATCCCTTCGTCGGCAGGACGTCCTGGAAGCCGGAGAAGTACACCCTGGGACACCGCAATCTGCAGGGCGCGGCGCTGCACCCGGTGTCCGGCATGCTCTGGACGCATGAGCACGGCCCGCAGGGCGGCGACGAGGTGAACGTGATCCGCGCGGGCGCGAACTATGGCTGGCCGGTGATTACCTATGGGGTGAACTACGGTACCGGCACGAAGATCGGCGAGGGCACGGCCAAACCCGGGATGGCGCAGCCGTTGCATATCTGGGTGCCGTCGATCGCGCCTTCGGGGATGGCGTTCTACACCGGCGACCGATTCCCGCGCTGGCGGGGTAGTCTGTTCGTCGGTGCGCTGCGCGAGCGCATGCTCGTGCGTCTTGCGCTCGACGGCGAAAAGGTGACGAACGAGGAGCGCCTGCTGAAGGACGTGTTGGGAAGAATCCGCGACGTGCGCTCCGGTCCGGACGGCTACCTCTATCTTCTGACCGATGAGCCGAACGGCGTGCTCGCGCGCCTCGAGCCGGCTTCCTGAGGAGCGCCTGCGCGGCCATACGGCAGTACTTCGGGTGAATGCGCTGTGCGGCCTGGCGCTGCGAATCCGCGTCGTGCTGGGCGAGGCGGCGCGGGATATGGGAGAGGATGCGTGCAGTCGGTGCTTGGTGCTCTAAAAACCATGAATTATCAAGGGGAATGCGGGGCGTCGGATCCCGCGAAGTGGGGGATCATTCGGTGCGGTTGTAACCGAGTGCTGGCATCCGGGTCTGCCGGGCTGCCACGTCGCGTAGCAGCCGTAAGCGTCGTTTGATATGAATCATGTTCGTGCGCATGGCTCTGCGGTCCAATTCTGGCGCACGCATGGGAGCACCGGGCCTTAGGCAAGATGAACGCTATGTGTGTCATAAGAGGATATTGATGCGGTTTTTTCGTACCGCTGTCGTGCGGTCGGTCGTAGCAGTGGCCCTGATGCTCATCGCTGCCGCACCCTGTTGTGCCGGAATGTTTCCGGCCAATCTGGCCATCGCGGGTCACGGTGCGGGTGGCTCGGCGCCCGCGTCGCCCTGCCATGACGGCGACGATGTAGAAGGTGAATTGGGAACCTGCCCGCTCGCCACCGGCATAGACCGCACTGTCGTGCCGCATTTGCTCCTGCCTGTCGGTGATGCGCAAGATGCCCCTGCCGCGATCGCGATCCACACGAGCTTCACCCTCGTCGTGCGACAACCCACGCCACCACGACGCGCACCGCCTCCTCGGGCGGCGTCTGTTCCACTCTTTCTGCTGCACCGCCATCTCCTGACTTAGCAGTCGTCGCGCCGGATCGCGACGCGCAGGGCTCCTGCGTGCGGATTCGGTCCTATACGTCTGCCGCCGCGGGGCAACTTCGCTCCCGGCGCACGCCTCGAAAGGAGATGTATGTCGATTGATACGGTTCTTCCACGCGCGGCGTCTGCCAGCGCGCCGCTTGACCTTGCCGGAATGGGAATCCTCAGGCTTGCGGGTGTATGCCAGAGGGACGGAAATGCCGTGCCGAACCCGGCATCTGCCGCCCGACTGCGCCGCGTCGTTGGCATGACACGGACAGGCATCGCGTACGCCGCGATTGCCTGCGCGGGCCTGTTCTCGGAGGGCGTGTTCGCGCAGGTCGACCCCTACGCCGCACTCACCGCCGAGGCACTCGCCAACAATCCAGAGATCCGCGCCGCGCGCGCGGAACGCGAGGCGGCGCGGCAACGCGTCTATGCCGCTGGCGCGCTGGACGACCCGATGGTCGAAACCGGCGTCGTCAATATGCCCGCGACCTCGCGCTCGCTGACGCAGGAGGACATGACGATGAAGATGATCGGCCTGTCGCAGCGCCTGCCTTTTCCCGGCAAGCGCGACCTGCGCCGCGAACTCGCTGCGCGCGATGCGGATGCGAGCGCGCAGGGCTACCGCGAAACCGTCAACCGCGTGCTGCGCGAGTTGAGAATCGCCGTCACCGAAGTCCAGGCCACCGCGGACGCCGAGCGCATTGCGCTCGCGAGCCGCGACACGCTGCAGCGCCTCTTGCGGGTGGCCGAGGCGCGCTACGCGGTCGGCCAGGGCAGCCAGGCCGACGTGCTGCGGGCGCAGACGCAGGTGACGAAGATGTCCGACGAACTCGCACGCCTCGCGCGCGAGCGCGCCAACGCGCAGAACGAACTCAGTCGCCTGCTCGCGCGGCACGACGCTCCGGCGCCTGCGCTCGATTTGCCGGCGCCGGCCGAGGACCTGCGCCTCGACCCGCCGCGGCTGCTCGAGGAAGCGCTGCGCCAGCGTCCGCAACTGCTCGCGCTGCGCGCGATGGCCGACAAGGGCGCGCGCGGCATCGATCTCGCGCGCAAGGACGGCTGGCCGGACTTCGACCTCAGGCTCTCCTACGGCCAGCGCAGTCCCGCGCCGGACGGCATGCGGCGCGAGAATGTCGTCTCCTTCACCGTCGCATTCAATCTCCCGGTCTGGCGCGGCTCGAAAACCGAGCCGCGCATCGCCGAAGCGCATGCGAGCCGCGACCAGGCGGTTGCCATGCTCGACGCGCAGCAGCAGGAACTCGGGATGCGGCTGCACCACCAGGTGCTCGCCGCTGAACAGGAGCTTGCGTCGCTGCGCCGCTACGAACGCGAGATCCTGCCCCAGGCGCGGCTCACGGTGGATGCAGCGGCGAGCGCCTACCGCGTGGGCCGGGTGGACTTCCTCACCCTGCTCGACAACCAGATGGCGGTCCTCAATTACGAAACGGCGCGCGTACGCGCACTCGCCTCGCACCGCAAGGCGCTCGCCGAAATCGATTTCCTCACCGGCCGCCTGGCGCGCGCTGCGCAGGACGGCCCGGAGCTTTCCTCAGGAGCAAGACCATGAGCCGCACGACTCCCTTCATCATCGCACTCGCGCTCGCAGCCGCCGCGCTCGCCGGCTACTGGCTCGGAACGAGCGAGCCGCCGCCGCAGACGGCTGCCGCAGCGGCCCCGGGCGCCGCGTCGCCGCCGGCACGCAAGCTGCTCTACTACCGCAACCCCATGGGTCTGCCCGATACCTCGCCGGTTCCGAAGAAGGATTCGATGGGCATGGACTACATTCCGGTGTACGAGGACGGAGCGCCGCAGGCGGCAAGCCACGCGGTGATGCTCTCGCCCGAGCGGGTGCAGAACCTCGGCGTGCGCACCGAGCCCGTCGCGCTGCGCGCGCTCGTGCGCACCGTGCGCGCGCTCGGCACCGTGCAGGTGGACGAGCGGCGCCTCGTGACGGTTTCGCCCAAGTTCGATGGCTGGATCGATCGGCTGCAGGTAAACACCGTAGGCCAGGCCGTGCGCCGCGGCGAGCCGCTCATGCAGATCTACAGCCCGGAACTCGTCGCCGCGCAGGAGGAGTATCTGATCGCCGCACGCGGACTGCGCGAGGCGCTCGGGCAGGACGGCGAAGCGAAGGCCGCCATGCAGCGGCTGCGAACCGCGACGCTGCAGCGGCTGCGCAACTGGGATATCGAAGCGCGCGACCTCGGCGCCGTACTCAATAAGAGCGCGTCGCGACCGACCCTCACCCTGCGCTCGCCGACCACCGGCGTCGTGCTCGAAAAACGCGCCGTACAGGGCATGCGTTTCATGTCCGGCGAGATGCTCTTCCGGATCGCCGATCTGTCGGCGCTGTGGATCATCGCCGAGGTCTACGAGCAGGATCTGGGTCTGGTACGGCTCGGGCAGAGTGTGAAGATTACGGTACACGCCTATTCAGGGCGCGAATTCGGCGGTACGGTGGCGTTCATCTACCCGACGCTGAACGCCGAGACGCGCACCGCGAGGATGCGCATCGAACTCGACAATCCGGACGGGTTGCTGAAGCCCGACATGTATGCCTCGCTCGAACTCGCCGCAGGCGAAACCCTGCAGGTGCTCGCGGTGCCCGACTCGGCGGTGCTCGACAGCGGCACGCGGCAGGTGGTGCTCGTCGAACGCGGCGCGGGCCTCTACGAGCCGCGCACGGTCAAACTCGGCGCGCGCGCCGACGGCTATGCGGAGGTGCTGGACGGTGTGCGCGCGGGCGAGACGGTGGTGACGCGCGCGAACTTCCTGATCGACGCCGAGAGCAATCTGAAGGCGGCGCTCGGCGGCCTGGCGGCACCCAAGCCGGTGGCGGCGTCCCCGGCCACGACGCACCGCGCCGACGCGCAGGTTGAGGCGATCGACGCCGCCGCAGGCGTACTCACCCTCGCCCATGGGCCGGTGGCGAGCCTGAAGTGGCCGGCGATGACGATGGAATTCAAGGTCGCCGAGCGCGCGCTGCTCGCCGGGCTCGCAGCCGGAGCCAAAGTAGGCATCGAGTTCGAGGAGCGCAGTGCGGGCGAATACGTCATCACGCGCATCGCGCCGGCGGCGCCGGCCGCCGCAGCGCAAAACGATCACAAGGGGCACTGAGATGCTCGCCCGCCTCATCGAGTGGTCGGTCCGCAACGTCTTTCTCGTCCTTCTCGCGACACTCTTCGTCTCGGGCGCCGGGATCTATGCCCTGTCGCGCACGCCGCTGGATGCACTGCCGGACCTCTCCGACGTGCAGGTCATCATCTACACGGACTTCCCGGGCCAGGCGCCGCAGGTGGTCGAGGACCAGGTTACCTACCCGCTCACCACCGCGATGCTCGCGGTGCCCAAGTCCAGGGTGGTGCGCGGCTTTTCCTTCTTCGGCGCCTCCTTCGTCTATGTCATTTTCGAGGATGGTACCGACATCTACTGGGCGCGTTCGCGCGTGCTCGAATACCTGAACTTCGCCGCGGGCAAGCTTCCCCGGAGCGTCACGCCTTCGCTGGGGCCCGACGCAACCGGCGTGGGCTGGGTCTATCAGTACGCGCTTCTCGGTGCGCAGCGCACGCTCGCCGAATTGCGCACGGTCCAAGATTGGTATCTGCGTTACCAGCTCACCAAGGCACAGGGCGTCTCGGAGGTCGCCTCGCTTGGGGGCTTCGTGCAGCAATACGTGGTCACGGTCGATCCGCGCAAGCTGCACGGCTACGGCATCTCGCTCATGGCGGTGTCGGAGGCGATCCGGCGCTCGAACGCCGATGTCGGCGGGCGCGTGATCGAATTGGGCGAGACCGAGTACATGGTGCGCGGCCGCGGCTACCTGCGCGGCCAGGACGATCTCGAACAGCTGGTGGTCAAGGCCGACCGCGGCGTGCCGGTGCTGCTGCGCGACGTGGCGCGCGTCGAACTCGGCCCCGACGAGCGGCGCGGGCTTGCAGAACTCAACGGCGAGGGCGAAGTCGTCGCCGGCACGGTGGTCGCGCGTTTCGGCGAGAACGCGCTCGACGTGATCCGCAACGTGAAGCAGCGCATCGCCGAGGTCGCTCCGGGCCTGCCGCCCGGGGTCGAAGTCCGCACCGTCTACGACCGCTCCGAACTGATCCAGCGCGCGATCGACACCCTGAAGACGACGCTGCTTGAGGAAGGCGCGATCGTCGCGCTGGTGTGTATCGTGTTCCTGCTGCACCTGCGATCGGCGCTGGTCGCGATCGTCATGCTGCCGGTGGGCGTGCTGATCGCTTTTGCGATCATGAAGGCCCAGGGCATCAACGCCAACATCATGTCGCTCGGGGGCATCGCGATCGCGGTCGGCGCGATGGTCGATGCCGCGATCGTGATGATCGAAAACGCGCACAAGCACCTGGAGCGCGCCTCGCCCGGTGCATCGCGTACGGGGATCATTATCGAGGCCTGCCGCGAAGTGGGGCCGGCGCTCTTTTTCAGCCTGCTCGTCATCACGGTGTCCTTCCTGCCGGTGTTCACGCTGGAGGCACAGGAAGGACGGCTCTTCGCGCCCCTCGCGTACACCAAGACCTACGCGATGGCGGGTGCGGCGGCGTTGTCGGTGACGCTGGTGCCGGTGCTGATGCTCCTCTTCATCCGCGGCCGGGTGCTGCCCGAGCACAGGAACCCGATCAACCGCTTCCTCATCTGGCTCTATCGGCCGGCGATCGCCTGGGTGATGCGCTGGAAGAAGACCACCCTCGCTCTTGCCGTCGTCGCGCTCGCGGCCACGGTCCCGCCGGCGATGAAGCTCGGCACCGAGTTCATGCCGACCTTGAACGAAGGCACGCTCTTCTACATGCCGGCGTCGCTGCCCGGTATGTCGGTCACCAAGGCGGCGGAACTGCTGCAGCTGCAGGACCGCATCATCAAGAGCTTTCCGGAGGTCGCCTCGGTGTTCGGCAAGGCCGGACGTGCCGCCACCGCGACCGACCCGGCGCCGCTGGAGATGTTCGAGACCGTGATCAACCTCAAGCCCGAGCGCGACTGGCGCCCCGGCATGACGATCGACAAGCTGATCGCGGAGATGGACGCGCGACTGCAGTTTCCCGGCGTCGCGAACGCCTGGACGATGCCGATCAAGGCGCGGATCGACATGCTCTCCACGGGCATCCGCACGCCGATCGGCATCAAGGTCTTCGGCAGCGACCTCGAGGTGATGGAGCGGGTCGCCAAGGAAATCGAGCGCGTGGTGAAGAGCGTGCCCGGCACCACCTCGGCCTTCGCCGAGCGCATCACCGGCGGCTATTACCTCGACATCACGCCCGACCGGGAGCGCCTGGCGCGCTACGGTCTCTCAGTGGCCGACGTGCAGGAGGTGATCGCTGCGGCGCTGGGCGGGGAGACGGTGACCACCACTGTCGAGGGACGCGAGCGCTTCGGCGTGATCGTGCGCTATCCGCGCGAGTTGCGCGGCGACCCGCAGACCATCGCGACACAGGTGCTCGTTCCCGCGATGGGCGGGGCGCAGATCCCGCTCGGCCAGCTCGCGCGCGTCGCGATCAGCCGGGGTGCACCGGCGATCCGCACCGAGAACGCGCTGCTCTCGGCGTACATCTACGTCGATATCCGCGACCGCGACATCGGCTCCTATGTGCGCGACGCGCAGGCCGCGGTCGCGGCGCAGGTGAAGTTCCCGCGCGGCACCTACATCACCTGGAGCGGGCAATTCGAGTACATGCAGCGCGCGATCGAGCGATTGAAGATCGTCGTGCCGTTCACCCTCGCGATCATCTTCGTGCTGCTGTATATCAACTTCCGGCGGCTGACCGAGACGCTGATCGTGATGCTCTCGGTCCCGTTCTCGCTCGTGGGCGGCGTGTGGTTCATGTCCTGGCTCGGCTACAACATGAGCGT
>Ga0224495_10002357_pt1 | contig 12353 bp, 7 predicted proteins | sample SF_Jul11_sed_USG_FD_168128 | JGI IMG/M metagenome (GOLD analysis project Ga0224495, IMG submission 168128) | Sediment microbial communities from San Francisco Bay, California, United States - SF_Jul11_sed_USGS_4_1 | ecosystem: Environmental > Aquatic > Marine > Sediment | place: USA: California... | reverse complement strand
ATCGGGACAGATATGAAGGAAGGGTTGTTTCTATTATAGAACCATTTGCTACCATTTTTATTGCAAAAATTACCATGAAGCACCCCGATGGATATATTATTTCCCTTTCTGACCTGCCCGACAAGCCGGCTGGCCTTCTGCGCCATAAAGATCGTCTGAACATAAATGACTTTGTGGTTGTCGAAGAGAGTGGCGAGACTGTTGATATGGTCATGCCTGCCCCCCGTGATAACAGGGAAAATAACAGATCAAGAAACAATAAATCCCTTTATCAACAGGATATTCCTGTCTATGAACTTTCCCGCCGAATTGCGGTCGATGAACTCGAAAGTGATACCGTGAGAGTTGCTCTCAAATATAATATTCCCATTACCATTGACCCAAAACTTGTGCCCCCTAAAGGCGAGATGAAGAAAAAAACCAAAGAGGGCAAAAAAGATAAAGAGCGAAAAAATCTGACCAAACTTTATGCATGCACCATTGATGGAGCCGACTCAAAAGATTTTGACGATGCGATCTCTCTGGAAATAAAAAAAGATCGCAGAATACTGTATGTCCACATCGCTGATGTATCTCATTATATTGAAAAAGGTTCACCCCTTGACAAAGAGGCACTAAAAAGAGGAAACTCTTACTACCTTGCCAAAAAGGTCTATCCGATGCTTCCGCCTATATTATCTGAAGAGTTTTGCAGTCTAAAACCCAAAACAAAACGTTTGGCTTTTACCTGTGAAATGCACTATGACAAAGAAGCCAATTTGATGGAGTATCATTTTTATAAATCTTTTATCTCTTTGAAAAAAAGATTCACCTATGAAACAGCTGAAAAAGATATGGATAAAAAACGATCTCCTCTGGCACCAGTAAAGCAGCTGGCAGAAGAGCTCAATAAAAAGAGAATTTTATCGGGTAAGCTTGAGTTGAACATTAAAGAGACCCAGGTAGTCACCGATGCTCATGGCAGAATAATTGCAATGAATGACAAGATTAAACTTCGCAGCCACTCGCTCGTAGAAGAGTGCATGCTCAGCGCAAATGTCTGTTCCGCACATTTTTTAAAGAAAAATAAAATGCCGGCACTTTACAGAGCTCATGATCCCATGCCACCAGATAATATCAAGAAACTGAATGGTTATCTGAAATTTGCAGGAATTAACTACCAGATGAAAGGCTCCCGTTTTACTGAAATTCAAAAAGTGATTTCCCTGTTCAAGGGAACCGACAAAGAAGAGGTATTCAACATACTTTTGCTTCGTTCCTTTTCGCAGGCTGTATATTCTCCAACTCCCAAGGGTCATTGGGGACTTGCCTTTGAGGACTATACTCACTTCACTTCGCCCATTAGACGATTCTCTGATCTTCTGGTTCACAGGCAAATCCATGCAATACTTAAAAAAAAGAGCTCACTTTACGGTAAAAAAGAGATCGAGGAGATTGGTGTTGAAACCAGTCGTCTTGAGCGAATTGCCATGGAGGCAGAACGAGCCCTGATGAGACTGATGTCTGTCAGATATATGAAAAACAATATTGGCAAATCATATTCTGCCACTATAACCAATTTTAACCAGAATGGGATGTACATACTCCTTGATGAAATAAAAATGGAAGGATTTATACCTTCAGAAAGAGGAACAAAGCGCGAGTTTAGAATTGTTAATGATTTCAGTCTTTTTATTCCTCAGGGAAGCAAAACAGTTTCTCCAGGTACAAAGGTAAATGTAGAACTTACAGAGGCCAGCTGGGAAAAAATGGTTCTTCTTTTTCGATTGACATCATTATAATGTTTTAATATATGCCGTTAGATATCTTGTTGAAATTATGTTAATATCACTCATCGAAATAATCTTTGGAAAAAAAATTAATGGTGTTCGGGTAATACCGGTAACAACCAAGATAACCATAACTTTTACTATTATAATTCTCGTTTCGAATCTGTCATCAAACTACATCAACCTGATTCTGAATCGCTCTGAGCTTGTCTCTTTAATGCAGGATCTGCTTGTAAAAGATCTTAAAGAGATGTATACCTACTCTAACACCCAATATGAAATCTTTGAATTCAACGGTGATAAAGAGGGCTCATATGAAACAATTGCTGCCCGGGGTAAAAAAGAGCTGAAAAACCAGAAGTCTGTTCTGTTAGGGGTTAATCCATCTGGCAAGATTCTGGTGCAGGCTTCAAATATGGAGCCAATCGAAAATTTTCAGGACACCAAAACACTTGCGACTATGATAAAAAATCTTGAATCAGGAGTTGATTCAGGAATTCTCTCTATCAAATTTAACAATGATGAGTATTTTACAGCATATAAATACAGTAAAAAATGGGATCTCTTTTTAATCAGAGGAGAAGAGAAAAATGAATTTTTCGCAAGACAAAACGCAATCTTTACCAATATCAGCATAATTATTTTATTTATTACTATTGTCAGTGCAATTCTGGGAATTTATCTTTTACACAGAATTCTGAGATTGATCAGTATTTTAACATCCAGTATAATGGAGATGGTGAGCAGTAAAAATCTCGAAATCATTGATCTTTCCGGTGCTCCTAATGATGACGTTTCTTATCTTGGATTTGCTTTTAACAGTCTTTCGAATACGGTAAACAATCTGGTAAACATCTTTAAAAAGTTTGCTAACCAGGATGTCGTTATCAAGGCATATCGCGAAAAAGAGGTTAAACTTGAAGGTGTACAGCAAGAATTAACTATAATGTTTTCTGATATTAAAAGCTTTACCTTTATAACAGAAACTCTCGGAAATGATATTATAAAACTTTTAAATCTACATTATGATAATGCTATTCGAAATATTCATGACCATGATGGTGTGATTGGTGCTATAATTGGTGATGCACTTCTTGCTGTATTCGGAGCTCTGGACAAACTCGAGAGTTCTGGCCAGAACAAGTCTTTGCAGGCGATTCAGTCATCGTATAAAATACAGGAACTTGCAAAATCTTTGCGGGATTCAATGACGGCAAAAAGAGAGGAACTTCTGAAAAAGAAGAAAAAACTGACCAAAGAAGATGAAAAGGTTTATAAGGCCGTGCTTCTTGAAGTAGGTGTAGGTATTGATGGGGGAGATGTTTTCTATGGCACCATTGGTTCTTATGTTCGTATGACCAATACTGTAATTGGAGACAATGTTAATGCAGCCTCCAGACTCGAAGGGTTGACAAGGATCTATCATTTACCTGTTATATGTTCTGAATATGTAAAAAATGATGTCGATCAGAATGTGGACGGAATGCCAGTTCATTTTATGGAAATTGACACTGTTCAGGTAAAAGGAAAAACAGTGGGCAAAAAAATATACTGGCCGATCCTGGAAGAACACTTTACCACAAAAATGAAAAATGAAGTTGAAATTTTTGGTGAAGCATTACAACTATATTATGATGGAAAATGGAAAAAAGCAGCAGAGATATTCAAAAAATGTCAACTTAAAGTTGCATCTGAATTCCTGCAAAGAACTCAGGGCTCCAAGTGTCCTAAAGATTGGAATGGTATATGGGAGATGAAAACAAAATAGAAAAGAAAGACTTGATCCAGATTACGAAGGACAAGTTTTTACCAAGAGAAATCGAAGACAAAGATGGTCACGGTTTTGAATACAATATCGGCCAGGAGCTGAAAAACAGCCGCCGGTATGTAGATTATAAGTACTACCTGACTATTTTGATATTTCTCGCAGCAATCGCAGGTCTGAGCTACGTTATTACACAATATGTTCAGAGCGAGTACAAAAAGCCTGAGCTTGGTTTTGGTGATGATGATTTAAATCTGAAAGAGATGTTAACATCTACCCAGAACGAAAAGAAAAATCTGAACATTGCTCAACAAAAACTCGATGATCTTACAAAAGAGCAGGAACAAACAACTCTGGATATCAAAACAAAGTTTCAAAAACAAAAAGAAGATATACTGACCCAGAATCTGCCTTCAGAAAAATCGCACCCCCTGATCGCATCTCTAAAAGCGCAAGAAGAAAAAGAGATTCAAACCGTAATAAATAAATATGCTCCTTTAATTCAATCTGCCCTTAAAGATGTAGAAAAATCAGAAATTGCTCTTGCAAATAAACAAAAAAAACTTGAAGAGCAAACAAACAAAGCAGAGTCGATGGTTAATAACTATAAAAGACTGCAAAAAATCAGAGAAGATAGTTTAAAAGATGAGTATGAAAAACAGAAGGCCAATCTGGTATTAAAGTACAACCCTGTTTTCAGTAATGATCAGCTGAAAAAAATAATTAATGAAAAAAGAAAAAAAACTGATCTTTCAGAGCCACAGCTCTTTGATTATAACGTGAGACTTTTAGAGTCAAAAGATTTAACAGAATCTCAATTTGAAGAGATCCGAAAAAACGTTAATAATTACAAAGTACTGATTACTGAAATGCAAAAAATTCCCTATATTAACTCTGTCGGCCCTTCTGTTGATATTCTGCAGCAATCAACGGATTATATAATTTCCGAGTATGAAAGATTGATAAATCAACTCTCTTACAAGATTATTAATCAGAATAATATAATTGATAAATATAATACTGCATTCTCTTTTATTACAGAAACTTCTCCGGATAGCGGTTTTATTATCGATGGAAGAAACCCTTCTAATATTGCTATCTCTATGAAATCGGTTTTAAATATCAAACCTGGTATGGTTGCCTACATTTTCCGAAAAGATGATGAGTATATTGCTACAATAGAGATAAAAGCATTTCACAATATATTTTTTGGCAATGCAATCGAAATTGTAACAGGAAAAACAATTCAACCATTCGATAAAATATTTTTAAAAAGAGTTGTTAAAATTGAACAACCGGCAAACCAGGAGTCATCGACTGAAGATACCGGAACAAATAATCAAAACCAGAATGAAAAGGATATAAAATGAAACGTTTAAGTATACTTTTATTAATAATTTGGGCACCAATCTACTCTGTTGAATGGAGTAATTACAACATGAACGTTGTGAGTGAGTCTCAAACTGAATCACAAAAAAACATTGTTCTTTCGAACGTAGAAGGAAAACAACTTACCATAATTTATAATAAAGAGATATCAGAGAGCAGCATTAAAAACGTACTGACTCTGCAAGAAAAATTTCAAGCATTAAAAACCATACAAATTGAGGAGATCACCTATACAGTCGCCGAAAAAAATATTGATATTTTAATTATTCCTGCTTCATACACCTACAATAATCAAAACTTTATTGATTACCTCTCAACGGGCCTTTTTTTCACATACACCACCACTTTAAACTACAATTTTAGAATTGTGGTAGATAAAATTTTTGTACCAATTAAAGGTGTTTTTAATAATGAGAACGCATTAAATAACAAGATACTATCTGCAATTAATGACCCGCAGGGGTTTGTTAATAACCGCGATAGCGAATATTTATATGAACGAATCAAATCAATAGAAATGACTTTAATGAAAGAAATTTCAGGAAAGAACATAGATGAAGCAATAGTGATTGCCGTTATCAAGCTGAAAAAGGATCATCCTGAATATACATATAAAGAGATTTTAAATGATCTGAAAGATACAAACTTCAAAACATCATCGAGTGAAGTAAAGGCAGTTTTAGCTGTTTATTTTAACGAATAAATAGTTGCCAATATCCTGCAACGGATGTATAATACAGAATAACAAGAAAATTATTGACTGGTCAAAGTGAAATTTAAGGATGGCAATATGAGCAAGTTGAAAGATGTATTAGTTAAACAAAAAGTGAAAAAATTACTTAGTTCAAAAACACCTGAAGAGTATATAGATAACTCTGTAAAAAGTAATTTACCGCAAAGAGAAAAGGCAAAAGCTACAAAAGTATGGCTCTCAAACAGCAGTTATACAATTGAAGATATTTCTTATGCACGAAACAGGCATCCCTATTGGAAACAAATTAAACAAAAAAATCACCAGGAACGTACTAAAAAAAGATTTGTCGAGTTCAATTATAGCGCAGGACCGAGCAAACCCTGGGATAAAGAAGAGCTAAAAGAGTTTGTTTCTCTCAATGAGAAAAATACAGATAGAGAAATGGCCAAGCATTTCAAACGTTCTATTCCTTCTATACAGGCAATCCGAAGAAGAATCAATCTTGCGAGAAGAATTTATAACCTGGAAGGAAAAGAAAAAGTAAATTCAGCTCAGGTTTTAAAATTAATAGTTTCCGATGAAAAAGTTTTAAGAAGAAAAATCGAAACTATTAAAAACGAAAAATAACATAACGCTGCCGAAAGACAGGAAATATTGATCGGCAGCCGACTTCAAAATATAATCTTAGAAAAAAGTGTTTTAACTGAAATTGAATATTGCAATATTAATTTCAGTATTTTAAGAGATGATTTAATTCATCCATTAATCAACGGCAATAAAGCCAGAAAATTTTCTTATTATATACAAAAAAATCCATCTGATTTAACCACTCTTATCAGCTATGGAGGTTATCAATCTAACGCAATGTATGCACTTTCATGTCTCTGTAATTTGAAACAATGGAATTTTATTTATCATACCGGTAAAATTCCTTCATGGTTAAAAAAAGAAAAACTTGGAAATTTGAAAGGTTCTCTTGAGAATGGAATGTTGTTGATTGAGCACGATAAAAAATCTTATAATCATTTTGTTACTCACATTAATGAATTTGAATTGAAAAATAAGGAAGCTCTTGTTCAACAGGGTGGATTTGAAAAAGAGTCAGAAAAAGGTTTCATCGATCTTGCTCAGCATATTCAAAACCTCGAATCGTCTAACCGTCCACAACAGATTTTTCTCACATCCGGTACCGGAACATCTGCACTTTTTTTGCAGAAGCATCTTGATATCCCTGTTATTACCTGCCCTGTTCTCGGAAATCGTCCCTTCCTTCTCAAGCAATTTCACTCTCTTGAACCAGATTTACCGTATTATCCTGAAATTATAGAGACTAAAAAAGGGTATCCTTTTGCACAACCACACCCTGATATTTATTGCACTTACCTCTATTTTAAAAACCAGGGAATTGAGTTTGATTTAATCTATGATTGTACAGGATGGATTGCGATTAAAGAAAATATAGAGAAATTTCTTGATAAAAAAACGCTGTTTATTCATTCAGGCGGCCTTTCTGGAAATGAAAGTATGTTGAAAAGATATTCCCGAAATGATTATTTTTAAAATTTTTTCATCTTTTGGATCAATGTATAAAATCTCGATTCATACTCTTCATAAAGACCATACTCCTGCAATTTATTACCCAACTCCTTTATATAAATAGTATTGTTTTCGGCCTCTTCAAACAGAATCTCAATCTCATCGACTCTTTTTTGCTGCTCACTTTTCAGGTATCCTCGTTCTTTTAAATCAAGAAGGTTTTGAGCAAATGAATTTTCCATAATTTCAAAACTTGTTTTAATCAAACCAAAGCTCCAGATGTCATCAGGGGTAGTAAAAATTGCCGTATCGCCATTAGAATGCTGCAGTAATATATTTTCTATTGCCGAAGACAGCGACAGGGAAACAGTATGCATTGATTCAAAATTATTTTTAAACTGGTACCCCATTACCAGCAGTTTGTTTAACTCTGTGCGGAATTGTGAGTGCATAAACTCGACTGCTTCTTTACTAAAGCCATGCAAACCTTCTTCATGAGATCCGGGTACCCAAAAAGCTGGTTTCTCACATAAAAGGTTTCCAGATCGAATTACTGTCTCATCTTCCCCGATTCCTGAAGCTATTATATAAGGAAAACGTGTATCCCAGAAAGTAAAAATTTTTTTTACAGGAAGTTTTATTACTTTTGTAAGAAAAAGTGCTCTATTAATATTTTTTTTATTCAATAATCAACCTTTAAGTGGCATAATTATGTTTCCACTAATTTTATCAACTCAATATTTGAATTTTATATTTAATTATTTTATTATTATTTATAGAAAATCATAAAAAGTAATTTGACATTCTGATTTGCTTATATATGCTGCTAATCCACCTTAATCAAAAAGGCAAAATATTTAAACATTATAGATGGCATAATAGATTATCCGCTAACTTCTTTGCAGGCGCAACAGGTAATGTTTAAAATGGTTATTAAAATGAGACATAATGTTAGAGAGGAAAAAAATGAAAATTAAACGATTATTTACAAAAGAGAGCAAAGATATCTATTCTTCATTGCTTTTTGAGAAACGAACTTCGCAAATAAAAAATCCGGATGGCTCGCTGATTTTTGAAGCCAATGATGTTGAAGTTCCCTCATCATGGTCACAGGTTGCCACAGATATTCTTGCTCAAAAATACTTTAGAAAAGCAGGAATTCCCAAGTTTTTGAAAAAAGTTAATGAAGAAAACATTCCTGAATGGCTCCAGAGAAGCACACCAGATGAAGAAAAACTAAAAAATATTCCGCAGGAAGAGAGATATTCGAGAGAATCCTCTGTAAAACAGGTTGTACACAGACTTGCAGGTACCTGGACTTATTGGAGTTTTAAATACAATTATTTTTCCACTGAAGAAGATGCACTTATATTTTATCAAGAAATCTCACATATGTTGCTTAATCAGATGGCTGCACCAAACTCCCCCCAATGGTTTAATACCGGTCTTCATTGGGCATATGGAATAGATGGTCCTTCACAAGGTCACTACTATATCGACCCTGACACAGAAAAGCTGGTCAAATCGAAATCAGCCTACGAACATCCCCAACCACACGCATGTTTTATTCAATCTGTAAATGATGATCTTGTTAACTCGGGCGGAATAATGGATCTCTGGATTCGCGAAGGACGATTGTTTAAATATGGTTCCGGATCAGGATCAAACTACTCCCATATCAGAGGCAAAGATGAGCCTTTATCAGGTGGAGGCAAAAGCTCAGGGTTAATGAGTTTTTTAAAAATAGGTGATAGCGCGGCTGGCGCAATAAAATCAGGTGGAACCACAAGACGGGCCGCCAAAATGGTTACCCTTGATGTTGATCATCCTGATATTGAAACGTTTGTTGAATGGAAAGTCAAAGAAGAAAATAAAGTTGCCAGTCTTGTAACCGGTTCAAAAATAATAAAAAGATCCATGAAAAAGTTACTGAACTCTTTAAATGGAATAACTGAAAACATTGAACTTTTAAACCCGTCAAAAAATAGCCGATTAAAAGAGGCGTTAGTTGAAGCTAAAATATTTTCCATACCGGAAAGTTATATTCAAAGAGTGATTGAATTAGCCAAGCAGGGGTATACTGACATTGAGTTTGATGAATTTAACCTCGATTACAACAGTGAAGCATATACCAGTGTAAACGGACAAAATTCCAATAACTCAGTTCGTCTCAGTAACTCATTTATGAAAGCTGTCGAAGATAACCGCAGTTGGGATCTTACGAATAGAACTAACGGCAAACCATTCAAAACAATCAAAGCAAGAGATTTGTTTGATAAAATAAGTTTTGCTGCATGGTCATCTGCTGACCCCGGTGTTCAATATGATACTATTATCAATGAATGGCACACCTGCCCTTCTGACGGTCTAATCAATGCCTCAAATCCATGCAGTGAATATATGTTTCTTGATGATACCGCATGTAATCTCGCCTCTTTAAATTTACGCAAATTTTTTAATGAGGAACGTGGTGAATTTGAAATTGATAATTATATTCATGCTATCAGACTATGGACTGTTGTACTGGAAACTGCTGTTCTGATGGCGCAATTCCCATCTCAAAAAATTGCTGAACTTTCTTACAAGTTTAGAACACTTGGTCTGGGATATGCCAACCTTGGATCGCTGCTGATGGTTCTGGGAATCCCTTACAATTCAAAAAAAGCTACCGGTTTTACTGCAGCGCTGACGGCAATTCTTACTGGAGTATCATACAAAACTTCAGCTGAAATGGCAGAAGAGATGGGACCGTTCACAGGTTACGCCAATAACCAGAAGCACATGCTGCGCGTTATTCGAAACCATAAACGGGCAGCCTACAATGCACCAGCGGCAGACTATGAAGGATTAAGCATTACGCCTGTGGGCTTAAATGACAAGGATGCTCCAGAATACCTCTTGAAACCAGCGCGTCTTGCCTGGGATGAGGCTCTTGCAATGGGTGAAAAATATGGTTTTAGAAACGCACAGGTTTCTGCAATTGCGCCCACTGGTACAATTGGATTGCTCATGGATTGCGATACTACCGGAATTGAACCTGACTTTGCCCTGGTAAAATTTAAAAAACTTGCAGGAGGTGGATATTTTAAAATTGTCAATAAATCAGTTCCACTTGCATTAAAAACACTTGGATATTCAGAATCACAAATTTCCAAAATTCAGGAGTACATGATTGGATCTGCTTCTTTTCATAATGCTCCGTTTATAAACACCCAGACTCTTATAAATAAAGGCTTTACGGAAGACTCTATTCAACTCATGGAAAAATCTCTTTCTACCGCTTTTGATATCAACTATGTTGTAAATAAAATGGTTCTTGGTGAAGAATTTCTGAAAAATAATCTTGGACTTACTCAGGCAGTTTATAATGCACCTAATTTCAACCTTCTGCGTCACATTGGTTTTACTGAAAATGAAATCGAGCAAGCCACAGAATTTGTTTGCGGAACGATGACTATTGAAGGAGCGCCTTATATTAAAGAAGAGCACCTGCCTGTTTTTGACTGCGCAAGTAAATGCGGTAAAAAAGGAAAAAGATATATTCCTTACCATGCCCATATACAGGTAATGGCCGCTGCGCAACCTTTTGTAACCGGTGCCATTTCTAAAACAATAAATATGCCTCATGATGTCTCCATTGAAGATATAAAAAATGTATTTGTTACTTCATGGAAGCTTATGCTGAAATCTACAACTGTATATCGTGATGGTTCAAAACTTTCACAACCACTTTCTTCTCTCGGAGAATCTCTTTTTGAAACAATTTCGGCTGAAGAGTTTACAATAATGTCTCCCGTTGACAAGGCTGAAAAACTGGCTCAACTGGCCATCGAAAGACAAATTACTACTCAAAGAAGAAAGCTTCCTCAAAGAAGAAAGGGATACACTCAAAAAGCAATCATTGCTGGTCACAAGGTTTACCTCCGAACCGGTGAATATGAAGATGGTACTCTTGGAGAAATTTTTCTGGATATGTACAAAGAGGGAGCGGCTTTCCGTAGTATCATGAACGGGTTTGCCATAGCCATTTCACTTGGATTACAGTATGGTGTTCCTCTGGAAGAGTTTGTAGATGCCTTTCTTTATACAAAATTTGAACCAAATGGTATTGTTACCGGTCATGACCGTCTCAAAATGACAACCTCTGTTGTTGATTTTGTTTTTAGAGAACTGGCCATCAACTATCTGGGCAGAAACGATCTCGCACATGTTACCCCGGAAGATTTAACAACTGAGAAAAGCCATGAGGAGCAGATCTCTTCTACAGAAAAAGAAAAGCCTGAACCAGTCATGAGCAGCTCTGTTTCATCACCGAATATCAGAGGGACTCACCATCAACAAGCCGGTATTAAAATGAAAGAAGCTCGTCTCAAAGGATATGAAGGACAATCTTGCAATGAATGCAACTCATGGACACTGGTACGTAATGGATCTTGTTTAAAATGTGATACTTGTGGCGCAACAACTGGTTGTTCATAATTTGACAGGAAATATCGTTCATATATATGATACAAACACATACATATGAACGATAAGCCACAAATATGTATCATTGGTGCCGGGAGAACTGGTAGAATATTAATTAACCGGCTTAAACACAGCTGGGATTTAATTGTAATCGATAACAAACCTGAAAAGATAAAAGTATGTGAAAAAATGTTTTCAAATTTTCAGATACAATTTATTACGGGTGATGCATCCAGTTTTATTACTCTAAGAAAAGCGCATGTGGCAAAAGCTTATCAGGTTTTAATAACAATTAACAATGACGATGTCATTCAGGAGATTATTGATCTATTAAAAAACAGACTCCAGATCAGAAATATTATTACCAGAGCATCAAGTGAAAGAGTTGCCGAAAAATTACGCAAAACAGCCATTCATGTGGTAACCCCATATGAGACCATGGCCAACATGATGATCAACGATCTAAGCCTCGGAGAAACTATTGCCATAAATATAGGCAAAGGTGCAGGTGAAATCATGCAGATTGAACTTACTACCAGCTCCCCTATTGCCGGGAAAAAATTACGTGATCTCCCGCCTCATCCATGGATCATAGGGGCAATTTACAGACCTCAAAACAAACTTAAATTTGACATGAGTGAAAGTTATTTTAAAAAACTGCAAATTACAAAGGAAGATAAACTTATCATTCCCGATGGAAATACAATTCCCAAACCGGGAGATAAAATAATTT
>Ga0224495_10002356_pt1 | contig 12358 bp, 10 predicted proteins | sample SF_Jul11_sed_USG_FD_168128 | JGI IMG/M metagenome (GOLD analysis project Ga0224495, IMG submission 168128) | Sediment microbial communities from San Francisco Bay, California, United States - SF_Jul11_sed_USGS_4_1 | ecosystem: Environmental > Aquatic > Marine > Sediment | place: USA: California... | reverse complement strand
TAGGGGAGTTTCATGACGCTAAAAAGGGGGGCAGCAGGGCAGTTGCCGGACAGAACAGTTTAACTGGGCGCAAGATCAGATCCATCACCTATTTTTCCGGTTTCAGCTGCGGAAAGAGCACAACATCGCGAATAGAGTATGAATTTGTCAGCAGCATGACCAGTCTGTCGATGCCTATCCCTTCACCGGCCGCGGGAGGCATCCCGATTTCCAGTGCCCTGATGAAATCCTCATCCATTTCATGGGCTTCCTCGTCACCAGCCTGCTTTGCCAGCACCTGCTCAAGAAAACGCTCCCTCTGATCGAAAGGGTCATTCAGTTCGGAAAAGGCGTTGGCTATCTCCCTGGCGGAGATAAAGAGTTCGAACCTCTCGACCAATGAGGGATTGTCAGCTTTTCTTTTCGCGAGCGGAGAGAGTTCAACCGGATGGTCGGTGATGAACGTCGGCTGAATGAGGAAGGGTTCGACCTTTTCCTTGAAAATCTCATCGAGTATTTTACCCATGGATGAGCCGGTGGGGATATCGATCTTGTTCGCCCTTGCCCATGCCTTTGCCTTTTCGGCATCAGAGAATATCTCTGATGGGACGCCGCTTTTTTCCAGGGCCTCGAGCATGGGGATTCTCGGCCATGGAGGGGTGAGGTCGATTTCCATGTCGCCATAGGGTATTTTCAGCGAACCGACGGCTTTCATCGCCACATAAGAAAAAAGTTCTTCCGTCAGCGACATGAGGAAGTTATAGTCTTTGTAAGCGATGTAGAATTCGAGCATCGAAAATTCCGGATTGTGCCTTGTCGATATGCCCTCATTCCTGAAATTCTTGTTCAGCTCATATACTCTCTCGTATCCGCCGACAAGGAGTCTTTTCAGGTAGAGTTCAGGCGCTATCCTCAGATACAGATCGATGCCGAGCGCGTTGTGGTGAGTTTTGAACGGTTTTGCGGTCGCGCCGCCCGGTATCTGGTGCATCATGGGAGTGTCCACTTCGATGAATCCCCTGGATTCGAGAAAATCCCTTACCGCCTTAATGATGGCGCTTCTTTTGGCAAAGTTTTCCCGCACCTCGGGGTTTACAATCAGATCTATATAGCGCTGCCGGTATCTTGTCTCGATATCCTTCAGTCCGTGCCATTTTTCAGGAAGGGGGCGGATGGACTTTGTCAGGAGGCTGAAGCTCTCTACTTCAACAGTCAACTCATTTGTTTTTGTCCTGAACAGTCTTCCCCTTATGCCGATGATGTCTCCGATGTCCAGTTTTTTGAGTAATTTGTGCTGTTCGCCGAGTACGTCTCTTTTCAGGTAGATCTGAATCTTGCCGGTGCTGTCCTGTACGTGTGCAAAAGCGGCCTTGCCGAAATCCCTCATGGTGATGATTCTTCCTGCGAGCGAGCAGGCAACGGATTCCGCTTCAAGACTTTCCTTCGGTGTCTCCGAGTATTTATTCAGCAGTCCCGCGGCATTATCGGAAGCGTCAAACGGGCCACCGTAGGGCTTGATTCCCATCTCTTTAAGCTCACTTACTTTTTTGATCCTTTGTTCAATAAGTTCGTTGGTTTCTTCCACGGTTACCTCTAAAAACAATGATTTTGATAATTCGTCCGGGGCACATCAACAAATGGCAAGCAAATCATTTCACACTTGTCTCTTTAACCATCAGTTGCACTATGCGCGATGCCATTCAACAGACAATGGCATGAGTATCGGGGTCTGCGCCTTTCTTTGGAATTCAGTATCCCCGATATGGCTTTTAATTATAAGTATTGTACTTTTTAATTGCAAGCACGGCATTTTTCTCCGTTTTTTGCTACAGTAGATTTCTGAAAAATAAAGGGTAGGGGGCATCCTGATGAAGATAAAGTTTCTGGGCGGGGTGAGAACAGTGACAGGTTCCTGTTTTTATCTCCACACGGGAGACGTAAAGATTATGGTTGATTGCGGCATGTACCAGGGACCGGATGCCGATACGGTAAACAGAAAACCGTTCGAATTTGATCCCTCTGAGCTGGAGTGCTTATTTCTTACACATTCTCACCTTGATCACATAGGGTTGGTACCGCGGCTGGTGAAAGAGGGCTTTAAGGGGAAAATCATCACCACCTCCGCTGCTGCCGACATTGTCGAGATAATCCTCCTCGATTCTGCCCACATACAGGAAAACAACGCCGCGTGGGACAGCAGGATGGCCCTGCATCTGGGACTTCCCACAACGGAACCGATATACACCCGACGGGATGTGGATAAGGCACTCTCCCTTGTAGAACGGAAGAAATACAATGATGTGGAAACCCTCTGCGAGGGCATTCGTTACCGTTTTGTGGATGCAGGCCACATCCTCGGATCCGCGACGCTCGAACTGTGGTATCAGGACGGTTCCGGCGAAAGGAAGATAGTCTTTTCAGGGGACATAGGAAAAAAAGAAAACCCCATAGTCCAGGACCCTGTTTTTGTTGAGGAAACGGACTACCTCACTATCGAATCCACCTACGGCAACAGAAACCATAAGGGCATGGATGAATCAATCGACGAACTTGTCGAGGTGATCAAGGCGACGTTCAAAAGAGGAGGGAATGTGATCATACCTTCTTTCGCGCTTGGCAGGACGCAGGATCTTCTCCTGATCCTCAACAGGCTTGTCAGGCAGGACAGGCTGTTCAGGATTAATGTGTATATCGACAGTCCCCTTGCCGAGAAGATTACGGGGGTTTATGTTGCTCATCCGGAGTATTTTGATGAAGAGGCAAGGCAGATATTTAATATAGAAAGCAGGGACGCGATAAGGATCCATTTTACCCGGAGAACGGAAGATTCCATGGCGCTGAACTGGATCAAAAAAGAGGCTATTATCATAGCGAGTTCAGGCATGTGCGAAGGCGGGAGGATCGTCCATCACCTGAGGCATAACCTCTGGCGGGAGGAAAGCAGTATCGTCTTTGTCGGATACCAGGCCGAAGGCACCCTCGGGAGAGAGATCGTTGATGGGAAAAAGATTGTCGAGGTGCTTGGCGAAAATATCAAAGTCAGGGCGAGGATACATACGCTCGGTGGCTTTTCCGCCCACGCTGACCAGCGGGAGCTCATGGACTGGATATCCCGTTTCCGGAACAGTCCCGAGCTGTTTATTGTGCACGGCGAGGAGAAGGTATCACTCGAGTTTCAGGAGCTTATTCGCGAGCGGTTCTCCTACCAGACCCATGTGCCGCACAAAGACGAGGAATTCGAGATATAATACAGTGCGTCCAACGCTTCTTTGCTTTAATGAGAGAACGATCAAAATCCCGTAAAAGAGCATAAATGGCTGTCATTGCGGCTTGTCCGCAATCCTTCTAAAAGATTCCAGGCAAGCGGGAATGACAATTATAAGAAAAGGGATTTCCATCACAGCACAATGGCTTTCAGGTCTGTTCGCTAAAGTTCGACGATCACAGCGGTCATTTCCGAAAGATCCGCGATTGCCAGGGTGGATTTTCCGTACAGCCAGCCGCACACCTCACCCGGATTAATGATCAGGGTGTTCTTTATTTTCCTGATTTCAGGCTCGTGCGTATGTCCATAAACTACCAGATCGTAACGATCGCTTTCGGCCAGCGCGTCAATAATGTGATGCTCATGCATGACGACAATTTTTCTGGTATGCAGTTCGAGGAGACAGGGCTGGTTAAAGAGCCTTCCGTTAAAACGTTTTTGCAGGAGAAGCCGGTCTCCGTCATTATTGCCGAAGATTCCGGTGAACTCGGCCTGCAGGTCTTTCAAAACACGGGAAGTGAAGGGGGACGTGAAATCCCCGGCGTGGATCACGTGCTGTACTTTTTTTGCATTAAGATAATCCACGGCCTTTCTAAGGGTTGTCATATTGTCGTGCGTATCTGCGATTATTCCTATGATCATGGTGTATGAAGCCCTGCCTCGATATTGATTTTCAATGGATGAAACTGATTGCTCTCAGGTTTTTCACCGGAGAGGATCTCTCAACAATGAGGCATATTTTAGCATAAAAAAATCATTAATAATCAATAAAGAACTGGGCATATTCACTGCCGGGGATCTTTGTTACGGCTCAGAAATATCCGGTGAAAAATTGCACGATATAGGTAAGTGAGACGTAAACGATTAGCATTCCGAGCATTATCTTGATGAATTTCTGTGGGATATACTTTTGAAGGCGTGCCCCGAGATACATGCCGGCAAAGCCGCCGATGCCGAATAAAAACCCCAGAAGCCAGTCCGGGGAGGTTGCCAGCCCGGTTTTTGCCGGGATGACGCTGTAAAAAACAATCCCCGCGATAGAGGTGATGAAGGTGCCCATGAGCGCGGCGCCTGCAACAGTGTAGACGGGGAGATGGAAAACCGCGACACAGAACGGCGCGATAATGGCCCCGCCGCCGATCCCGTATGTCCCGCCGATTATGCCGACAATGAACGCGAGCATAAACATGGAGACGGTGTTGAATGAAAATATTTCTCCCCAGAATTCATATTCGACTTTTTGAAGGGAAAAAGACAGCGTCTTTACAACCGCTTCGGGGGGCAGCCCTGCAACGATTTTTGCCTGCTGATTCTCTTTTATTTTTTTGCTTCTTTGCCTGAATTTTTCTTCGAGGGAGTTCATCTTTGCCTTGCCTGCCACTGCCTTGCCGGTTACTTCATAGAGCAGACGAATCCCGATATACAAGAGAACACAGCCTACGAAGAGCTTGAAAGCCCTGGGATCAGGCAGGAAGAGAACACGGATATAATAGCCGATAAATACCCCGGGAAGGGTGCCGATAATTACCACGAGAGTGAGAGGCCAGGCCATTCTTCCCTCTCTCATATAGCGATAGACGCCGCTTGGAATTGCGACTATGTTATAAAGGAAATTTGTGGAACTGACCGCAGGGCTTGTGAAGTGCAGAAAGCTCATCTGGAACGGCAGAAGAAGAAAGGCCCCTGAAACCCCGCCCATGGAGGTAAAAAAAGAAACTGCAAAAGCAACAAGAGGCGGGATGTAGATATATGTTTTAACACCTGATACAGGGAACAGCATGTAAAAGAGATCCATCGTTACTCCTTGGGCGGAGAGTCGTAAGGCATCGACTTCATTATAAACACAGGAGATGGATAATTGGCAAGGAATTGTTGCACGGAGAAGATAAACTGCATGGCGAATCAGATAACCGCCTGATTTTATTGGATTAAACAGTACGAAAAAAACTATAATGGAGTGACGGATATCCTCTTTACAGGAGATCAGCAGGATGACCAGGGACAGGATTTTTTCTTTTGAAAAGACCACGGAAGAAAACGCTGATGGGTACAGAGTGGATACGGATGAAAGCCTGTTTCACCGCGCCATGGTTTCCATCTACGATTTTATTCTGCATGAGCGCAGGTATGATGCCCGCAGATTCCTGAACCTCCTCGGTTCTCACGGCGGCGTTATGACCGCTAAAGAGTTTCTCATCACTCCAGGCTTTCAGGCCGGGTTTGAGGGATTATGGAAGCCCGGCCCTGTTGAGAGGACAATGGAGTATCTGGTACTCCAGCCGCGGTTTTCCGTTTTATTTACTGAGGAGGAAAAGGATACGGCGAGGAACAGATTGCGGGAATGCGGCTATATCCAAGGTTCGGCGTAAAGCCGGGGCTTGCACCTCTATGTGAAAGGGAAGCGCGGAGTTTGGTCCTTTCTTCTACTATTTTGCACGAGTATGGTAATATTATATTTTTATTATTTATCGAAAAGAAGGTGGTTACATGGCAATGACATTGGCAGAAAAGATTTTCAAGTCCCGTCTGAGGGATGAGCCTTTTCCCGGGACAAAGGTGCTGGACATAGACGTGGTGATGTGCCACGAGATAACCACTCCCATTGCGATCAATGACCTTGTCGCAAGGGGAAAGGACAGGGTTTTCAACCCTGACAAGATAAAAGTGGTTATCGACCACGTTACCCCTGCAAAGGACAGCAAGACAGCTCAGCAGGGGAAGATACTCAGAGACTGGGCAAGAAGGCATAATATCACGGACTTCTTCGATATAGGCAGAAACGGTGTATGTCATGTTATTTTCCCTGAAAAGGGATTTATCCGTCCCGGATACACCGTGATAATGGGTGATTCGCATACCTGCACGCACGGCGCATTCGGCGCGTTCGCGGCAGGCGTCGGCACGACTGACCTTGAGGTCGGAATACTCAAGGGAGTATGCGCATTCAGGGAGCCGAAGACGATCCGCATAAATATCACCGGCACGATGCCCGAAGGGGTGTATGCCAAGGACGTCATCCTCAGGGTCATCAGGGAGCTGACGGTCAAGGGCGCCACGGATTGTGTCATGGAATTTCATGGCAGTGTGGTCAAGGGCATGTCGATGGAAAGCAGGATGACGCTTTGCAATATGGCGATCGAGGCGGGAGGCACCAGCGGGGTCTGCATGCCCGACGAGGTGACTGCAGATTACCTTTGGCCTTTTATAGCTACTGAATACAAGGACAGGAAAGCCGCTCTCGAGGATTTCAAGAGATGGTGGTCTGACGAGGGCTGCGAATATGTGAAGGTCATTGATATTGATGTTTCCCATATGGAACCGCAGGTCACCTATGGATACAAACCCGATGAGGTGAAGAATATCTCGGAGATGGAAGGCACTCCGGTCGATCAGGTATATATTGGTTCCTGTACGAACGGCAGGCTGGAAGACCTTCGTGTGGCTGCGCAATATCTGAAGGGAAGACAGATCGCTCCTACGGTGAGGGGCATCGTCTCACCGGCAACGCCAAAGATCTTCAGGGAGGCCGATCAGGAAGGCCTCATCAAGATATTCATGGATGCCGGCTTCTGTGTGACGAACCCGACCTGCGGCGCGTGCCTCGGAATGAGCAACGGCGTGCTTGCACCCGGCGAGGTCTGCGCCTCGACGACGAACCGGAATTTCAACGGAAGAATGGGAAAGGGCGGAATGGTCCACCTGCTGAGCCCGGCTGTTGCCGCGGCAACTGCGATTGAAGGAAAGATAGCGGATCCAAGAAAATTCAGGAAGGAGGGCATTTAATGAAAAGCTTTGGAGGCAAGGTCCTTTTTCTCGACAGGTCAGATATCAATACAGACGAGATAATACCGGCGCGGTATCTTACGGAAATATCGAAAGAGGCATTAAAGCCGCATATGCTGGAGGATCTGAAGCTCGGGGGTTTTGATCCGAAGGACCCGAAAAATCAGGAGGCGGGAGTGATTGTGACCCGCGCAAATTTCGGATGCGGTTCTTCCCGTGAGCATGCCCCGTGGGTGTTCGAGATAAACGATATCAATGTCGTAATCGCTTCGAGCTTTGCGCGCATATTCAGGCAGAATATGTTCAACTGCGGCATGCTCGCAATTGAACTCTCAGAGGCAGATATCGACAAGCTTTTCGGATTCAGGCATGCGGCTGCGCGCATCGACGTTGATTTCGAAAACAACAGTCTCACGATATCCTCCGGAAATGAAAGCAGCACTTTTCACTATCAGATCGCTGAATTCGACAAGGCGCTCATCAAGGCCGGCGGCTGGGTAGAGTTTGCCGATGCAAGATACTGACTGGAGGTATCATTATGACACCGGAAGAAAAGCTTAAGTCTCTTTGCATTGACCTTCCCGGCTTGCCGAAGCCCCTGGGGTCATATGTCCCTTTTGTAAAAACTGGCAGCCTCGTTTATCTGAGCGGGATGCTGCCACTGAAAGACGGCAAGCTGCTGAAGACGGGAAGGGTGGGGGAATCGGTATCTCTCGATGAGGCTGTGCTCTGCGCCAGGACCGCTGCAATAAACGCACTTGCGGTTTTGAAATCCGCTGTCGGCAGTCTTGATAACGTGAAGCGGTGCGTGAAAATATCCGGCTTTGTCGCCTCATCTTCCGATTTTACCGACCAGCCGAAGGTGATCAACGGCGCGTCTGATTTCCTTTTCGAAGTTTTTGGAGACGCCGGGAGACACGCGAGGGCTGCTGTCGGAGTGAATGTTCTTCCGATGAGCTCACCTGTAGAAGTCGAATTTATCTTCGAAGTCGGGGAATAGGCATAGTTTCCTGGCGCCTTCTGACTTTATGGGGTGAAAGACATTCAGGGCGGCGCTTCCTGTTTTTTGCCGCTTCCAATATAATCTTCAGGAACATCCATAAACCGACAAACGGTTCTTCCCGAATAACTCACAACCTGAGATCAAAGCGGTCGCTTGAGGACATGTTATCTTCTGAGGCTCATAATCCGAAGAATTTTCAGTCCAGCGAGTCATATGGTATAGTGTAGCATTCTATTAAGCGGTGCAGTCATTTGACCTGATGGCAGGGAAATCAGGTTACAAGGCAATTTTGATGATGAGAATTATCCTTAATATCGTGATATCTCTTCTCGTTCTTACGAATATTTCCGGCGCGGCTGTGCTGGAAGAATATCGCAACGCTGAAATAACGGTTCGATATGACGCTCCGTTAAAAAGTGCCCCAACGGATTGCCGCCGAGTATGGCAAAAACAGGACCGAAGTCGAGGCGAAAGTGGGATTGCGGCTGAAGGGTAAGCCGCTTGTTGTATTGACCGGTGACAATAGCGCGTTTCAGGAGATGGCACGCAATAAGCTGGTGACAGCCTTTGCGGTGCCTGAGAAAAATCTGATCGTAATTGATTATTCGAAGATGGACAGAGTCCCTTTTGATTTGAGGGACACGTTCAAGCATGAATTGACACATCTGTTGCTGCATCAGAACATTGAAGCCTCTATACTTCCGAAGTGGCTGGATGAGGGTGTCGCTCAATGGGCAAGCGGAGGCATGGCCGACATTATGCGCACAGGAGAAAAGGCGCTGCTTCAGAAGGCGCTCCTTTCCAATCACATGATACCGCTTGGTGATATCAGCCGGACCTTCCCGGGTTCTCCGTCCATGCTTGTGCTTTCATATGAAGAGAGTAAAAGTTTTGTCGAATTTCTTGTGAAACGCTGCGGTGAAGAAAAACTCCTTTCGGTTTTGCGCGATCTCGCGGACCGGAGGACGGCCGGACAGGCATTTCATGAAAATTGCGGTGTCGGACTGGAAATGCTTGAGCAATTATGGAAGAAGAGCCTGCACAGAGAGTATACCTGGATATCATACGCGGCGGATAATATTTACTGGCTGCTCTTTTTCTTTTCGGCGTTGGTAACGATGGCGGCATGGTGGATGGCGAAACGCCGAAGAAAAAACTATCGCGATGATGAAGGAGAAGGAGAAGGAGAAGGAGAAGGAGAACAGCAGGGGGATTAGAGTCTGTCCACAGACTCACAATATTGTCATTGTCCGGCTTGACCGGACGATCGGGATGCCGCCTTGTTAGGACAGGGAACACTTCTTTTAAAGACTGGATTCCCCGATCCCTCCAAGCAACCGGCGGGCAAGCAAGTCGGGGAATGACTTCCTGCTTTAATCATAATTTTGGGGCAGACTCTAAGTAGAACCTGTCTCAAAACCGGTTGTTTCTGAAAAGGCTGTCATACCCGCGAAGGCGGGTATCCGGAACACCTTTAAAACACTGGATTCCCGTCTGCTCGGGAATGACAAATAAGGGCAAATGACAACAACTGTTGATTTTGAGATAGGTTCCAGTAAAATCCGATTATTTCAGAATTTCCTTAATTCTTGAGAAGAAGGCTTTTGCATCCCTTTCATTTTCGTCAGGATCGCCTTCCTCATTCGCATCGATCCTCTTCAGGAGTTCTTCGGGTATCTCTTCAATGAACCTCGACGCTGACGAAGGTTGTTTTTTCCCGTATTTTATTCTGTGGCCGGTATAGGTGAGAAAGAGTTCCTTCATGGCCCTGGTTATGCCGACATAGAACAACCGTCTTTCCTCTTCGAGATCTCCGTCAGTTGCCACGGATTTTTTGTGGGGCAGGATATCTTCTTCAAGACCAACGATAAAAACAACAGGGAATTCCAGCCCCTTTGCGGAGTGAAACGAAGTGAGTGTCACCCCAAAGGACTTTTCGGTCTTCTCGTAAGAAAGGTCTGTCAGTGCGAGCGTCTCGAGAAAGCCGGGCAGGGAGGGGGACTCGTTTGTCTCCCCGTATTGCGATAATGATTGAATGAAACCGTCGACATTTTCTATTCTTCTTATCGCTGCCTCAGGTGTTTTATAGAGTTCGTAGATATAGTTTTTGTAATTGATCTCCTCTGTCAAATCTTTAAGCGCCTTTGCCATCTCCGCCGGTTTGTTGAACAGCAGGGTATATCTGTCGATCATTTCTACAAATCTGTTGACAGAGTCGATGACGGCCTTGCCCAGGCCGGCAACTTCGCTGCTTCTCCTGAAGGCTTCGAGAAGAGAGATTGAATTGTCCTTTTCGAAATCCGCGAACTTGCTTATTGTCGTCGGCCCAAGCCCTCTCTTAGGCGCATTCGCGGCCCGCAAAAGACTCAGATCATCCTGGGGATTGGCGATGATCTTGAGATAAGCGGCGAGGTCTTTCACCTCTTTTCTCTCGAAATAACTCGTGCCCCCCACCACTGTATAAGGGATTCTGTTGGTCCTGAGCGCCTCTTCAAAGGGCCGCGAAAAGAGGTTCGCGCGATACAGGACCGCGAAACTCTCATAAGGACAGTTCTTTTCGTAGCGTATCTGGGCTATTCTGTCAGCAACCCAGCGGGCCTCCTTATCACTGTCCTCTGCCCTGAAGACATTGATCAGCGGACCTTTGCTGCCGGCTGACCACAGGGATTTCTCCATCCTCTTCCGGTTATTGCCTATTACCCCGTTTGCCGCCTGCAGTATGTTGCCGGTAGACCGGTAGTTCTGCTCAAGACGGACTGTGACAGTGCCGGGAAAGTCTTTTTCAAAGTCGAGTATGTTGTAGAGATTCGCGCCTCTCCAGCCGTAGATGGACTGGTCGTCGTCACCGACTACGCAGAGGTTTTTTTTCTCTCCCGCGAGCATTTTGATAAAATCATACTGGATCTTGTTGGTGTCCTGGTACTCGTCCACCATGATATGGCTGAACCTTTCCTGGTATTTATTCAGCACGTCAGGATATTCCCTGAAAAGCTGTATCGTCAGGAGAAGGAGGTCGTCAAAATCCACTGCGTTCATGGCCTTCAGCAGTTCCTGGTATCTCGGCCAGACAACATGGCTGAATTCTTCCAGTTCCTGCGATCCCCCCGGAAGGGCAAATTCGTTTTTCAGTCTGCTGATCGTCTCCATGATGGCGTCAGGCTTGAAGCTTCTGTCGTAGGCCCTGATGTCGCTCAGGAGGTTTCTTATGAGGGAGAGCTGCTCTGATGAATCATACACAACGAAATTTTTTTTATACCCGAGTTGATGGATCTCCCTTCTGAGGATATTGAGGCAGAGTGAATGGAAGGTTGAAATAACCGGGTTCTTCCCGTTTCGGCTTCTCCGCATCGCGGACACCCGCTCCTTCATCTCGTTGGCAGCCTTGTTTGTAAAGGTGACAGCCAGGACAGATTCCGGTTGAACGCCGGAGTACAGCAGGTAAGCGGTCCTTAACGTTATGACACGCGTCTTGCCCGAACCTGCCCCTGCCAGTATGAGCAGGGGGCCTTCTGTTTTTTCGACCGCCTCCCTTTGTTTCGGATTCAGGCGTGAGACTTCACTTCCTATATCTATGGACATTATGTGCAAAAACTCCCTTAGCTGGTTTGGTACTGATCACACCCTGCGGCATCAGCCGCAGGGTTCTTCACTGACATGACCTGAACGCTTTTTTTTCTGCGACATTAAAGATGAGGTTAGTTTGTTCCTGCATATTCCAGGAACCGGTTATATTACCCCTTTCGCGATGTTTGAATCAACTGCATGTTCTCACTGCATTGGTTCATTTACTCAGGCCGTGATCTTTTGTTAATATAGCTACCTTTTCACGTGGCAGCTTTGCCGGACATGCCCTGTCTTCCTGGACAGGGTGCTTGACTTAAAAGAGAGGAATGCAATGAATATATCCCATATTTCGAAAACAGCCGCCGAACTCGGCATATCAGCAAAACAGGTGACAGCGGCCGCCGCCCTTCTTGAGGAAGGCGCCACAGTACCCTTTATCGCACGCTACAGAAAGGAGGCGACAGGTTCTCTTGACGAGGTGGTCATAACAGCGATACGCGACCGCCTTGCGCAGCTCATGGAACTGGACAAACGGCGTGAGGCGATCCTGAAATCTCTGGAGGAGAGGGGGCAGCTTACCGATGAGCTGAAAGACAAAATTGTTGCTGCTGAGAGCATGACGGCACTGGAAGATGTCTATCTCCCCTACCGGCCGAAGCGCCGCACAAAGGCGACTATCGCCAGGGAAAAAGGTCTTGAACCTCTGGCGGAGCGCGTATTCTCTCAGGAGGATTTCGACCCTGTAAGTGAAGCGGCTGCTTACG
>Ga0224495_10002355_pt1 | contig 12358 bp, 5 predicted proteins | sample SF_Jul11_sed_USG_FD_168128 | JGI IMG/M metagenome (GOLD analysis project Ga0224495, IMG submission 168128) | Sediment microbial communities from San Francisco Bay, California, United States - SF_Jul11_sed_USGS_4_1 | ecosystem: Environmental > Aquatic > Marine > Sediment | place: USA: California... | reverse complement strand
CGAGCGGCGCCAAGAATGTCTACGGGCAAGCTTGCAACCTGCCCGTAGACTCAACCTTCAAGAGAATCCAATGCAATGCCTCAAACCGATTCAGATCTTTGCCAAAAACTGGTTGTGGACCCAGCCTTCGATATCTCCGTCCTCTGCCAATTCCACTTTGTGCCATCGATCGCGCTTTTCCAACAGCACCACCTCGGTTCCCTTCTTCAGCGGTTCGGCGACCGCTGGAAACTCTATGCCGGGGCCGCTTCGAATATTCAACGTAGACGCTGTCACTTTGTACCGCTCCGGTTCTTCGGCTTGGCGGCCCAGTACGGAGGCGCGAACACTCTCCAATGGGAAAGCCGGACCTGGGTCCCTCTTCCGATCCGGGGCGATATCTTCATGCCCGATCACATCCTTGAGACCATAGTGCCGGACAAGAAGTTGTGCGAGTTCCAAGGCCTTCTGAATCTGGACTTCCGTGTAGGTGTGCCACCTCTTAAGTTTTGACGTGTACGCATTGGATTGAATACTCACTGCTCAATAAATTGGATGTCATTGTGCAATTTCGCCGCCGGAGACACTGTACCCTTCCAGCATTTGAACTCAGAAAGTCCGCCATTTGCGTCCCAGCTCAATGACGTATTCCCCATTCCTGTAATCTTAAGCGCCATACCGGTCATTCCCACAATCCGTTTATTCCCTGGACATGCGAAGGAATTTGAGTTGATGCTGCACGAATTCACGAGCATCTCGTTGCCGGTTCGCGCAAACATATTGCCCCAAAGCTGCGCGGTCTTCTTGAGGTTGATTACCCTGGACTTACTTAGCCACTCGTCGACTTCGTTACCTGCCAATAGCCGGCCGAACGTATTGCCGCTTAGCTCAATGCTACCCCCTGTCGGCAAGGCCGAGAGCAATTTTCGCACGGAATCGGTCATGTTTTTCTCCAGTGTCGTGGTCCCTGGAACCCCGTAAAGACTCACCGTTCCCTCAATCCGGTTGCGCTCGAGCACTATAGAAGTGACCCGCGAACTAATTCCGAGCACACCCGCAGCGCCGTGCAGGCCAAGCAGCGCCCGTATCTCCAGCAATGCGGCGAAGATGCGATACGGCTCCGCCTTGTTCTCTTCCTCCGCTTGGAGAATGGCCTCGACCACCTCGTTGAAGCCGTCCTTCACCGCCTGAGGCAACTTCACGTTCTCGACGGCTTCGGCAAGCCCGTCTGCCAACTTCTTGCGCCCCTCTGGCGGCAACATGATCCACACCGTTGCCAATGTCTGGGCATAGTCAGAAAATTCCCTCAACCGCAACTTCTGAAAGAGTCTTCCCATTCCTGGTTTCTCATGAGATATGGATGAAATGTCCTTATCCAGAGACACCACTGCCTTTAGGTCCGCCACGGTGAACGCGCTGCAATGGCAGTCCCGCAGCACAACACGTCTTCCGCTGGCGACCAACACCAGCGGAAACTGTTGAAACTCCGGCTTCTCGACCGCGACACCACCGATCGTGAGCCGGTCCAGAACCACCTCACCGCACTCGACGAACACGATCGGCACCAGCGCCAGGACATCGAGGTTACTGAACTCGATGGAGGAAAAGCCGGAGAAGGTCACCACGGTCGGCAGCGTGAAGTGCGTCGCCAGTTCTGGATTCGTGACGTCCTTCGTGGTAACCACCCTTGTTTGCACGCCACACCCGGAAATTGCCAGCCGGATGCCGCGCGATTTCAAGTCGAGCGATTGAAGTACATGATCGCCTGGCATGAGACAGAGACACACGTCCATCTTATTCTCTTTGATTAGATGGTCGACCGCGGCGGAGATCGTCGGATACTCGCCACCGTCGCCTACAGTCACGCAGCATGATCCGCCCCCAGCGGGCCGGTGGCACAGCGCATCAATCGCTGCCTGGACGTCGGTCTTGCCAGCGAGGTCAGGGCAATCCTGCGGCGGTGTGTACTGGACCTTGGAGGCAAGGCTCAGGTTGGCGTTGAAGAGGATCTTCTTCTCCAACACCGACGGCGGTGCGGTCAGCTTCGCTTCCACCTGCTGGCGATAGTCGCCGCTGCCCAGGATCCATTGCGTCTGCGCGAGACCAGCGCTGCTGGTCGTCACGCTCGCAGGCGTCACAGTGCCGCCGCCCATAGCGGTGAAGGTCACGGTAGCATTGTTGACCGGCATGCCAGCGGCATCTACCACTCGAACCATGAGTGGCTCAAGGGTGTCGCCGGGCACGCCCTCCTGCCCGTCGCCGCTCACGTACTCGAGGCTCTCCGCTGTGACCGTGGCCGTGAAACGGATGAGCTGGCCGAGAACTACGTCATCCGCCACATCCCGCAACTCGGCCACGACTGCCTGCGGCAGGCCGACGCCGCCGAGGATCCAGGTACAGCTGTAGACGCCGTTGCCCTCCGCAGTCACCGAGCTTGCAGTCCCGCCGCCCGACTCCACAGTGAAGCGAACCGTGGCATCCAGAACCGGCAGACCACCATTCATCACCCGCACCTGGAGCTTGCGTGCCAGCGGTTTGCCGGCCAGACCCTCCTGACCATCACCGCCCACATAAAGCAGATTAATGAGTTGCGTAACGGCGGGGAAGAGATGCCGACAGTCGCTGATCTTTTCGATCGATCGGTCAGGCTTCACATTGATCACAGCAAGGCAGCAATAGTGATGCGCGACACCAGCCGGGGGCAGCGCGGCCGGCGCGCCGTGATCGTCGTCCAGCCACTCGATATCGCCGGTGATAGTGCGTGCCGGGATCTGCCAGTACTCGCCGGACCGATAGCTTCTTCCGGCTTCGAAGAAAACCTGCACACCGTCTTCCAGGTTGAGCCACGACCCCTCAGTCAGCTGAACCGCCCCGGCCGCGTTGAGTGCACCGGTGGCATCCGTCGATGCGACGTGGTCCCAGCGCCGGATGTGTAGACCACGCATGCCCTTAAGGGCATCAATAGTCGCTTGCGGCACCGGGCCCTCGAGCACGATCTCCAACGGGTCGTTGCCGTCCGCTGCGTATTTCATCAGCAGCCCTGGCTCTCCCGTCAACAGCAGGTCCTTGTGCAACAGCTCGACCCAGTCGTAATCTCGAGGTCCAGGTTACCGTCGCGTCCGCGACTGCCGAGGCGCACTGTAACGCGAGTCGTCGTGTCGACCTTGATCTCGAGAACCGGAAATACGACCGAGCCGTTTTCCCGTGACCACTTGAACGCTGTCTGTCCACCGGAGTCCTTGCTGTGGATCTCCACCCGGTAGAACTGATTCTCGAGCCGACGATAGCCGGCAGTGGCGGCCACTTCGCACGCCGTCGTGCCGGCCGCCTGTGGCTGCACACGCGCCCGCAGGCGGCTGCTCGCCGACGCGACCATCTCTTTCCACGCCTGGAGGTTCGGTTTGCAGTTGGGGACGGACCCCGTAACTTCCATGACCTTGACCTGCGCCAACGTCTGGGCGCGCGCCGCAGTATCTGCGCCGCCGAGAGCGACGTCGCGCAGTCTCGGGTCCTGCAGATGCGTGATCAGCCGATCCCAGACATCCAGGTAGACCAGGTACTTTTTGTTCGGATCCAACTGCCGGGCCACAGGTAGATCCGGCTGGTTGAGCAGGGTTGCGGGGCTGGCAATCTCGGCGCTGACGCCGTCGACGTAAATGCGACCCGGTTTTATAACCAGCGACGTCGCCGGCAGCACGAGTCCGGCTACCTGCGTGAATCCTGGGAGGGCGATCACCTTGTTGCTACGCCCGACCGCGACGCCATTGGTGCCGGCGAAGGACACCGTATTCAGGTTAGCCAAGAAGCTTGTGATGCTCTGACTGGGAGAAATTCTACGAACAGTTATGCCATCGATTTCCAGCACCATAGCCTGCGTTCCCACCGCGTACGCCTTGCCACCCGACTCATAGGCAATCGCAAGGAGATCCGCCTTGTTGCCCTGCCCCGGATCGATCGACACCGGCGTGACGGTCGAGCCAGACACCGCGATTGCGATGATCGCGCCGCCATCACCCACGGCTAGTCCGGCGCTGGTACTGCTGAACCGCACCGCGTTGAAGTTGGGGGCGAGGCCCGGCGGCATCGGAATAACCCGTACTGCCGGCTCAATGCTGGTGGTGTCGATCTCCAGGAGCGTGCCGCGATCGCCGACGGCGTAGCCCTTGGTTTCCGACACGAAGTGCACGCCACGCAATGTGGCGGTCATCCCTGCTGGTGCGGGGATGGGGGCGACCGTCGGGGACGTTGTGGGGTTACTGATGGCGAGGATGGTTGCATCGTCTCCGACCGCGAAGGCCTTGGACGCGCTCGCCAGATGCACGGCACGGAGATGGACGGTCACACCGGATGTGATCGCGGTCGCGGTGGGCGAGGCACCCAATGTGACCTTGAGCAGCGTTCCCCCGTCTCCGACCGCGAGGCCGTTACTCTGATCGATGCAGTGAACCCCGCGCAGATGCCGTGCCGGACCGGACACCGCAATCGGTGTGACGCTGGTGCCGGCGACTTTCAGCAACACCCCGTCCTCACCGGCCACGAGGAAATCGGTGGCGGTCAGCGCGTGTGTCGCGAGCGCCGCGATGCCGGGCTCGACAGCAAATCCGCCGTCCTCGATCGGCGCGCCGCAGTGGCCGATCAGATCCTCGACCGTACGCTCGGCGCGGTGGCGCACGATCGCACTCTGCTCGTTGAGGTCGGCGTCGGCAACCACGCGCCCCTGCTGGAACAGCACGTCGCTGTAGTCGGCTGTGCCGTCGAAGGTGTGGCGAGAAAAATCCCCTTTCATCTTCTTAGCTCCTCTCTATGTTCAGGACACGAAGAACAGTCCCGCCTCCATACCCAGCGGCAGATATTCGGCGAGTACGGTGCGCAGATTTTGTTCGCGGTGCGCGTTCTTAAGGAAACAGAAGACCCCCATTTCCGATTCGTCCTCGCTGCCGCGGCGAATCTGGACAGGGCAGCGGTCATCAAGCTGGGCGTAACCGGGATCGCCGTAGGTCGCCGCCGTGAACGCGGGCGCCAGCCAGCCCTCGATGGCCGCCTGGATGCGCGCCTTTTCCGGCTCGGACAGCGCGCCGCCCTGAGCATGCGCTGCGGCCGCAGCCGCCTCAACCTGGCGGCGGATCTCGTAGTCCGGCTGACACCGATAGCGACGCGAGGTGCGCGATCCGCGTGGCAAGTAGCAGAATCGCACGCACCCCTGCTGGCGGCGGATCGCCTCCACTGTAGCAGCGAAGATCGAACTGCTCGCTTCCAGACTTAGAACCCGCGTCGCACCGAAAACCGTGGACTCGTTCACCTGCGCCGCGGTCTGCGGGCAATCGATTGCGGGCGCAGCCGTGCTGCCGGTGCCGACTGCGGATTGGGTGACGAGAAGCTGCTTGATCGGCGCCGCGACTCCAATACCGTCGACGATGGAGCGATGGATACGCACCGCGAGGCGGTCGTTGCTGCTCGCCACGTTGATCTTCGCAGCGCCGGGAACCACCGTACCGTCGCGCACATGCACCACCGTACAGTGGCGCACATCCAGATGGCCGAGATTGCCGGCAACAACGCGGATCGGGGCTTCGAGCAGCAGACCATTCATGAAGATCGCACCCGGCTCGTCGCTGCTCGCACCAGCGCTACCCTCGATCTCAAGCGTGCCACGCCAGTGCGGCCGCACGCCACTGGCCTGAAACTGGCCGCGCGCCGGGCTCGCGCTCAGAGCGAGCTGCGGCCACTGCGCGCCGATGATGAGCAGCTTGGATTTCCCGGGAATCCGGATGCGCAGATTGCCAATCCCGGTGTCCATCTCTGACAGGCTGTCAAGAATCGTGATTACGCCGGTGGTCCCGACCGGCTGCTTGTTCCACTCCGCGACCGCGTCGCGCAGGGTCTTGAACAGCAGCCCTGGCCGGACCGGCGCAGTGGGCAGATGGGCGACGGCCACCTGCCAGATCTCCGGTTCGGTGAACACGTCTTCCACCGACTCGGTACGATCGTACGGCCCGCCTCCGACATCGCCACTCGCTCCATAGTGGTAAGTGACCAACACACGATGGGGATTTGCGCCCGGCGGCAACAGCAGCCGCCCGCGGTCCGGATCGATAGCGACAGCCTCGCCGCCGGCTGTCGGTAGCCGACACACATAGATGCGCTCGGGCGGCACCTCCACGATCGCATCGCCTGGATGGCTCTGGGTAAATACCCGGACCGCGCGCACGTCGTCACGCAGGAAGCGTCGCGGTTTGGACTTCTCGTGCTGGCGGATCAGGTCCAGCTCCGCTGCCAGCGCCACGCGTCGCAACTGGCCTGGCACGTTCTGCTCCTCGGCGAGTTGCGTCACCGCGGATTCCGACTGCGGCGCGTTGAACAATGGCGCATCGATGCCACAGGGATGGAAGGTATAGTGGGCCCCGACCTGGCGTGCCTCGCCGCAATCAGCAAGGCCGACGCCCGGGACCACGTCGCCGACCGGATACGCCTGGAGCCGCCACAGAAACAAGCCGAGGTTGGGAATGTTGTAGCGTCCCCGGTGGAGCGCGGCGCTACGGACATCGAGGGTGTGGGCTGCACTGTCGAATGCGCCCCCGACCAACTCAGCTTCCACCGCATTACGCACGTCCATGGTGCCGGCGCCGCGCACGTGATTGACGTGTTCAGTCAGGCACAGATGGCGGAAAAACTCGACGGCGTGCGCCGGCCAGCCGGTGGTGTCGCGCGCCAGCTGCTCGAGTGCGGCCGCGGTGCCCTTGCGGCGCCGGTAGGCGAGGGTGTTGGCAACATAGCCGCGCAGGCTGACATTGGCACTCGGCACGGCGCGTATGGGTCGCACGCCCAGCAGATCGCCGATGTAAGGCACTACCCACTCCTGGCAGGTCTCAATGAACCAGTTGTCGTAGAGCCGGTCGATGTCGGTGCCGATGCGTTCGAACTCGGTTTCGATGACCTGCAGCAGGGCGCGTAGCGGCTGCCCCTCGGCGGCGTCGCGCGTCCGGTAGATCATCGGCAGCAGGCTGTACAGTCGTTCCTTCTCGCGCGTGCTCATTTTCTCGCCTCCAGCGCGATCCCGGCCGGATTGATCAGCCACAGCTCGGCGGGTTCAAGGATGCCGGTCGCGGCGTCGATGTAGGCGCGGCGCGCCGGGACGGATAGCGTTGCGGCGCGGGTGCTGGCCTCGCCCGTCTCGACATACGGTTCGAGCGCGTCGACGTCCACGGCCGTCACACCGTCCAAGCCTTGCATTAGGGTCACAACTTCCCCTTCGAATACAGACTGCGCCAGCTCACGGGCTTCGAATGAATAGGCCTGGCGCAACGCCTCATCGACTGCAGCCACGACCCGGTCCGACTCGTAACGTATATCGATCCAGATCGACGCACGGCAATTGAAGTAGCGCAGCTTGAACGGCTGCACCACGAACACCTGCGATCCATCGGAGCCGGCGCGGATCGCCTGACGTAGGTTGTCAAGCGTGTCGCCCGGCGGCAACTTGCCGTTCGCTCCCGCCACCGTCAGGCTCACCACCCGCCGGTTGCTCTGCCATAACAGCTCCGCTTGCGCCTTGCCGATTCCCGGAAACGTACGGGCGAAGTCTTCGAAGTCCTGCAGCGTAACCACGCGCTCGAAGGTCAGCACGGTCTGCGGCGCGTTGCGGCGCGCGTTGGCGAGGCGCTCCGGGCCTTCGGCCCCGCCAGCCTCTAGCGGATTCGTCACGCCCCGCAGGCCGAGCGGGCGCATGCGCAGGATGGTGAGACTGCCCGCCTCCACTTCCCCGTCGGGCCCAATGCCGCTGCGATAACGCGCAGTGACGTTCGCCGCGCCGGACGGCAGGCGCGCGCCACGGGCTCCGTCGCCGAAGATCACCTGCGTGCGCCCGTCGTCATCGTGGCGTACCGTGTACTTCTCCTCGTGCGCGCCCAGCCCATACAGCGACGGCGCCTCATCCCAGCGGACGCCGTTGACGCGAAGTTCGAGCGTGGTCTCGCTGCCGCGGGTGCTGGCGGCCGACACATAAGTCAGGGGCGGTTTCTTAAGCGCGAAGCGCTGGTTGGAGATGGCGCCATTGCCCCCGCCGAGCAGCTCCTGCATCGTTTCGCCGTGGGTGGCATAAACCACGTTGGCGTTGATCGTGAGTTTCTCCCGAAGGTAGGACTGTTTCAGCCCGGCCTTGAGCAACAGGGTTGTAAAACCGCGGTTGTGTACAACCTCGTCGATGAAAGCGACCTCGCTCGCCTCTACACCGCGCGCGTCTTCCAGCTCGCCGGTCAGGATGATGGGCTGGCCGGCGCTCAGGCCGAACACCAGCTGACCGAGCTCGATGGAAGTGGCGCCACTCGCCACCGGCTGCTCGATGGGCAGAGGCGCGAGATCGAGTCGCTGGCTGACCACGTGCGCCACGGTAGTACGGAACCGGAACATCGGCGAAGTCGGCGTGATAGTGTACTTGTTGCCGCTCTCGTCGCCAAGCGTAAGACCGCATGCCTTACCGCTCAGGCCATAGTCCGCCCTACTGATTTCGGTGGCACCGAAAACCCGGTAAGACTGGGGAGTCTGGTCGGGGCTCTCAAATACCACCCACGAATCGGGGGCAAGGCCGGATGGGTGCCGTTCGAGGTAGGTGTGCGGTCCGGCGCTCGGGTAGGGATTGCCTTGCGACTCGCCCCAGACCGAACGTGAATTGGTCAATGGGTTGTTGCCTGTCGGACCGGGGTCGCCGACATCCCACCCCTGAGGATAGGGTTGTGCGTTAGTAGAGGTTTCTTTCGGGAGGCTGCCCCACCGCGGCGCATTGTGTCCGAAGAATGCCAGCCGCTCTCGAAACGAGAACAAGCCCGTATCGACCTCGCGCCGCTCGGCCGGCACATTGGTCGCAAGTGCCTTCGCCACGAACGGTAGCTTCCATCCCTGCACCGCGGAGAGTACGCGGACATCGCGCTCGCGCCACGTCTCGGCACCTATGGCTTGCCTGAGCGTTTCGGTGCCGAACCCCAGGTTGCGCAGCGTGACCCGCCCGAAGGCCGCGAACTTGCGCGGAGTGTAGCTGATAGTCGTGCGCGCCTCGGGTGAAGGGCCGGTCAACTCGCGCAGATCGAGGCGCACCCGTTTACGCTCCGGATCCGGCATGACACCGGCGACCCGCCGAGGGACAGTCTTGACGCCGCTGGTGTTGCGGCCCGCGAACAACAGCAGGTCTCCCTTCGCCGGAATGGTGGCCGCTTCGTTAATGAAGAGGCTATTGATCTTGAGCGCCTTCACTGCAGTGGGCATGTCGTCCAGCTTGCGCAGCGGATAGATCTGGCTCGCCGAAAAGGTCCGTGGATCAGCGGTCTCGTCGAACTCGCCATCCAGGCCGAGCAGACAGAGCATCAGATCGGTGCCGTCGTCGACGATCGCGATTTCCGCCGGACGCGTCAGCCGCGGGCGCAGGGCATTCCATTCCGCGCGCGCGGTGAACGGGGCGCTGGTCTCAAAGATCTGCGGCGGCTTGTCCTGCGGCGGGACGCTCTGCACCTGCATACCCTTATCGATGACGCAGACGCCGGGCGCGCCTGCGGCGTCTTCCACGCTGAACGCGAGGTAGACATGCGCGGCCACACCCGGGCTGAGCTCGTAGCCGATCGCCCGCGCAAGCTCCAGCACCGAACGGCGCTCGGTCGCCGTCCGCAGGAACCCCTCATTGGCGATGCGCTCCTGGTAGAACGTGAGCACATCGGCCACAGCCGCGCAGGCATCAAGCAGCGCCACCGCCGGGTCCGCCGGATCACGCGACGTGAGATTCGCGAGCGGCCGCGATTGCGCTTGGCCATCATCGTCTACGGCAACCTTGGTCCGCGGCAGGACGCGCAGCATGCGCTCGAAGAACGAGCCGTGCGTTCCAATGCGATAGTCGAGTGCATCGAGGCCCTGACGGTTCTCCAGCTCCTTGACGGGCGCGAGACCTTCGCAGCAGCCGCAGGCGTCGAGTGCGTCGCTCGGTTCATTCATGTCAGGCTCCACCCAGCATTTCAAACTCCACCCGCCCTTGCTCGGGGGCGTTGGGGTCATTGGCCGCCTGGGCGATCTCGAGGGACGCCATCGGGATCAGGCCGTTTTCGATCTCGTTGTTCGGCAGCCGTCCCCAGCGCTGGAAGCGCGCGACCTTCACCGATAAGACACCCTCGATCGTCATCGCCCGCGCCACTACCTGGCTCAGGTACACAGGCTGGCCGAACGTGAACTCGTCGGGATGAAAGAAGCCGTTCTGTCCGGAACGCTGCCGGCGACGGCTGAAGGTCTCAAGCAACGCCGCCTTGACGGCTGGCGAAAAATAACCAGGCTTCACACACACCTGTAGCTGGATATCCAGGGATACAAACTGTGGGCTCTCGATCTCGAGGTCGTGGCCGGCGAGCCGGTAGCGATCGAGAAAGCGCGTGATTTCGGTCTCAAACTCGACATTCACCGGCTGCCCGCCGCGCCGGTCTATGGAGATGAACGTGGTGTACCAGCTACCGGTCCAGCGGCGGGTAGCAACCGCACGCTGCACGTCCGGGTGGCGCTCGGCCGCACGCGCGTAGTCGTCGGGTGTGACCGCGCGCTCCTGATACCGAAACGCCTGCGGCGCGTAGAGTTTCGCATGTTCGATCGAATGCGGCTCCTGTCCGCCCGATGCCGGCAAGGGATTGCACACGTGCGTTATTCCATTTTTTGTCCATCCCATCCCGGGACCAATGACAACATGTCCGATTGAGTTAGCTCCAACATTTCCAACCGCACCGTTCCCCGTACGATAGGTCGCGGTGAACCGATCTCCGGCCTGAGGCTCCTTCCCACTCAAACCGTCGCCGAAACGCAAATAGCTCGTCCCATCGTTCTCCGTTTCCACCACGAACTCACGGGCGAACCGGTCACTCGAGACCAGGTCCGCACGGGCCTTCCAGTAGTCACCGCGCTCGTCTGTGAGCGTGACGGCTGGACGGACGTCTGCGAGGTTCCAGCGTAGCGCGGCCGAGGCGGATACGTCTAAATCGATCAGCACGAACTCTCCACCGTCACGGCTCCGCACGAAGGCCTGCTGGGTCAATGGCCCCTTGGCGATGCGCGGGCGATACTGTCGGTTTGCCCGCACCGGCTCCCACTCCTCGCGGGCCTCGGTACTGCCGTGGTCGGCCAACACCACGTTGCCGATCGCCACCGCCATGTCGGTCACCAACCCGGCACTGAAGCGCTTCGAGATGCACAGCGGGAACGGCAGCGCGTCTTCCTCGCCCCACTGCACCTCGAAGTAGGGAGTATCGTTCAGTGGATCGGGCAGCACGGTCGGACTGCCGCGCTGCCCATCGGACGAAACCGGCACATCTGGCAACACGCGGGTTAGGCGCACAGCGTGGCGCCGAGCCGGATCGGCATCCGCTGGCTCTCCGTTGTCCGGACTCTTGTCCTCGACGAACATGAGCACGTCCCCGACCCGCAGCCGCAGCCCCAGACTCTTATCGCGCTCATCGCGGAGAAAGGCACGCGTCGCACCCTTGGGCAAACAACACTCCTCGTCGCTCCAGGTGTAGAATCGGATACGGTTGTGCGCCTGGTAGAGGCGCACGTCGTGCAGCGTCTCGAACACCATCGCGCCGTCGGCGAGCGCGCGCACCGCAGCCGTCGCAGTAACGCCGGGACTGGCCTCGCCGCGTATCGTCGTCAACAGCTGCGTGCCACCGTCTGGGAAGCGTGGGCCGGCGAGCAGCTGGCCGTCGCCACCCGCACCCACTTCGAAGACGACCCAGGTGCGCGCGTTGCAGCCGTCATGAAACGGGTAATCAAGGAGCCGCGAATGCCGGCGTACGGAGACGCGCCGCCGCGCCGTGCCTAGATAGGCCTCCGTCCCCACGGCGTCCTGGTAGTAGCTGAGTTCGTCTGCCCGATAGGCCACCAATTCACTCAGCGTGACCCACAGGTCGGCGGGATTGCGTTCGCTGATGTCCGGCATGAGCACCGAAAGACGATCGAGCATCAGACGGCGGAAGCTAGTGTAATCCTTGGCGAGGTAATCGATCGCGGGCTCGGTCGTCTTCTCCGGAGGGCAATCGCGTTCGCTGGCACAATCGAAGTCGCTCGGGCAATCGACCTTGAAGCTGAACTCAACTTCGGCCAGCGCGGGGTCGATGCCCGCAGGGGGCTTCCCCGTCGCGCTCGACTCGACCAGACGCAACCGGTACCTGGAGAAGTCGCCCGGCGTCTCAACATCCACCGTAAGCGCGCGTCCGGCGACCCTCACCGAGAGCACCCGCGGATTCACGACCCGCTCCCCTCCCATGATCTCCACATTGCCGCGAGTCAGCGCCGTCGCGGGAACGATCGAGAGGTCGTGCACGAAGGTCACCACAAACCGCGTCTGGCTCGCGTCTACCTCAAGATA
>Ga0224495_10002354_pt1 | contig 12364 bp, 7 predicted proteins | sample SF_Jul11_sed_USG_FD_168128 | JGI IMG/M metagenome (GOLD analysis project Ga0224495, IMG submission 168128) | Sediment microbial communities from San Francisco Bay, California, United States - SF_Jul11_sed_USGS_4_1 | ecosystem: Environmental > Aquatic > Marine > Sediment | place: USA: California... | reverse complement strand
TTGGCGAAATCGGCTTCCGGCCAGGCGGGCAGACTGAAGGGCAGCGCGCCGCCGGTCTTCGCCACGACCTCCGGCACCGATCCGGCGAGGGCGGTCTTGACGAACGCCTGCACATCCTCCTGCACGATGCGCCCCTTCGGACCGCTGCCCCGCACCTGCGCGAGATCGACGCCCAGTTCGCGCGCAAACTGTCGTATCGAGGGGCTCGCGTGCGGCTTGGAAAGCAGTTCTTCACGCGGCTCGCGCGGCACCGGACGTCCCAGCGCCGGTGCGGGGGCAGGCGCCGCCGCGCGCGCGGGAACCTTCTCGGCGACGGGTGCGGCGACCCGCGGCGCGCGCTTCGCCTCGGCGCCGGCCGCGGGCGTCGCCGCGTCGACGTTCAGCGCGAGAATCGGTGAGCCCTGCGACACACGGTCGCCCACGCGCAGGCGCAGCTCCTTCACCACACCATCGGCGGGAGAGGGAATCTCCATCGTGGCCTTGTCCGACTCGAGGGTGACCAGCGTCTGTTCCTTGGTCACCGTCTCGCCGGGCTGCACCAGCACCTCGATTACCCCGATATCCTTGAAATCGCCGATATCGGGAACCTTTACCTCGAGCAGACTGGACATGTGTTCCGCTTTTTCAGATAGTCACGTGTCGCATTGCGGCGCGCAGTGCCGCGCTGCGACGGATCGTGGTTCGTTATACGGTGGTGGGGTCGGCCTTGTCGGGATCGAGACCGTACTTGGCGATCGCCGCAGCGACGGTCTTGGTCTTGCCCTCGCCCTGCTCGGCGAGGGCCTGCAACGCCGCCACCGCGACAAAATAGCGGTTGACCTCGAAGAAGTGCCGCAGCTTCGCGCGCGAGTCGGAGCGCCCGAACCCGTCGGTGCCGAGCACGCGATACACCCGCTCGCGCGGCACGAAGGGGCGGATCTGATCCGCGTAACTCTTCACGTAATCGCTCGCCGCGATCACCGCGCCCGCGCGAGCCGCAAGACACTGCGAAACATATGCGCTGCGCGGTTTCTCCTCGGGATGCAGCAGATTCCAGCGCTCGACGGCGAGCCCGTCACGGCGCAGTTCGGTGAAACTGGTCGCGCTCCAGACGTCCGCCGCGACGCCCCAGTCAGCTTCGAGCAAATCGGCCGCGGCAAGCACTTCGCGCAATATGGTGCCCGATCCCAAGAGCTGCACGCGTGCTTTCGCCTTCGCGCCCGCGGCTTTGCCCCCCGCCTTCTCGTCCGCCGCGCGCAGCAGGTACATCCCCTTGAGGATGCCCGCCTCGTCACCCGCGCGCAGCGGCGGATGTTCGTAGGCCTCGTTCATCAAGGTGATGTAATAGAACACGTCCTGCTGTTCGGTGACCATGCGGCGCATGCCCTCATGCACGATTACCGCGAGTTCATGACCGTAAGCCGGATCGTAGGAAACGCAGTTCGGAATCACCGAGGCGAGCAGTTGCGAGTGGCCGTCCTCGTGCTGCAGACCTTCGCCGTTCAGCGTGGTCCGCCCGGCGGTCGCACCGAGCAGGAATCCGCGTGTGCGCTGATCGGCCGCCGCCCAGGCAAGGTCGCCGATTCTCTGCATGCCGAACATCGAATAGAAGATATAGAACGGCAGCATCGTCAGATTCGAGTGGCTGTACGAAGTTGCCGCGGCGATCCATGAGGACATCGCGCCCGCCTCGTTGATGCCTTCCTCGAGGATCTGACCGGCCTTGTCCTCGCGGTAGTACATCACCTGGTCGCGATCGACCGGCTCGTATTTCTGTCCTTCGCTCGAATAGATGCCGAGTTGACGGAACATCCCTTCCATGCCGAAGGTGCGCGCCTCGTCGGGCACGATCGGCACGACGTGCTTGCCGATGCCCTTGTCGCGCAGAAGCGCCGTGAGCAGGCGCACGAAAGCCATCGTGGTGGAGATTTCGCGGCCTTCGGACCCCTTCAGTATCGCCTCGAACACCGCGAGCGGCGGCACCTCGGGCGGGCGTTCGGCCTTCACGCGCCGCTGCGGCAGGTAACCGCCCAGCGCCTGCCTGCGCCGGTGCAGATATTGCATCTCCGGAGAATCCGCAGCGGGCTTGTAGAAGGGCAGCTTCTCCAGCTGATCGTCGGGGATCGGGACCTTGAAGCGGTCGCGCATCTCGCGGATCGTTTGTACGTCGACCTTCTTCAGCTGGTGGGTCGGGTTCTTCGCCTGTCCCTGCTTGCCCAGGCCGTATCCTTTGATCGTCTTGGCGAGGATCACCGTCGGCTGGCCGCGATGCTTCGCCGCGGCGGCATAGGCCGCGTAGATCTTGTGCGGGTCGTGGCCGCCGCGGTTGAGGCGCCAGATGTCCTCGTCGGTCATGCGCGAGACCAGTTCCAGCAGCTTGGGATGTTTGCCGAAGAAATGCTTGCGCACGAAGGCGCCGTCGTTCGCCTTGTAGTTCTGGTATTCGCCGTCGACCGTTTCCTCCATCACGCGCAGCAGGTTGCCTTCCTTGTCGCGCGCGAACAGCGGATCCCAGTACGAACCCCAGATTACCTTGATCACGTTCCAGCCGGCACCGCGGAAATCGCTCTCGAGTTCCTGGATGATCTTGCCGTTGCCGCGCACCGGACCGTCGAGCCGCTGCAGGTTGCAGTTGACGACAAACACCAGGTTGTCGAGCTTCTCACGCGATGCCATGCCGATCGCGCCCATCGATTCGGGCTCGTCCATCTCGCCATCGCCGCAGAAAGCCCACACCTTGCGGTTCGCTGTCTGCGCGAGTCCGCGCGCGTGGAGATACTTGAGGAACTTCGCCATGTAGATGCTCTGGATCGGCCCGAGTCCCATCGACACAGTAGGAAACTGCCAGAACTCAGGCATCAACCAGGGGTGCGGGTACGAGGAAATGCCGTGGCCATCCACCTCGCGGCGGAAATTCAGCAACTGCCCCTCGCTCAGCCTCCCTTCGAGGAACGCGCGCGCATAGATGCCCGGCGCAGAATGTCCCTGGAAATACACCAGGTCGCCGCCATGGCCACCGTTTGACGGATCTCCGGTGGGGGCATGCCAAAAATGATTGAAACCGATGCCGAACAGCGTGCCGACTGATGCGAAGCTCGCGATATGTCCGCCCAGTTCATCGTCGGTCTTGTTGGCCTTGGCGACCATCGCCATCGCGTTCCAGCGACAATAGGAACGGATTCGCTCCTCGAGCGCGGGGTCGCCCGGTGAGCGCTCCTCCAGATGGGGTGGGATCGTGTTGAGGTAGGCGGTACTCGCGGTAAACGGGATATACGCGCCCGAGCGGCGCGCCTTGTCGATCAGCTTTTCGAGCAGGAAGTGGGCTCGCTCGGGACCCTCGCGCTCCAGGACCGCCTCGAGCGCATCGAGCCACTCCTGGGTTTCGAGTGCATCAGGATCGTTCGCCGCGGGCGATTGGGGAACTGCCGACATGACTTCCTCCAGCTTGTGGCATCGGGGAGTGAGCGCAGGCCTTGTGAACGAGCGCCCGACTCGCGAAGCTTAATACGTCCCATCCGGGACGGCGAAATTCCCGCCTTCAGAATGTTGCGTATTATGAAATGCCTTTCCATATCATGCAATACGCCCGACAGTTCCGCGCGCCGACCCTCCTTCGGCCGGGGTGGCGATGCTAGACTGCCGCCCCTTTGATGCGGGGGAGAAATGAGCGCAAGAATTATCGACGGCAAGGCCCTGGCGGCCTCGGTTCGCGCGTCGGTCCGCGACGAAGTCTCGGTGCTCGCCGCGCGCGGCATCCGCCCCGGACTCGCGGTGATCATCGCCGGCAAGGACCCCGCCTCTCAGGTCTACGTCCGCAACAAGCTGCGCGCCTGCGAGGAAGTCGGCGTGCACTCGGAATTGTTGGCCTTTCCGGCCGACGTTTCCGATGCGACGCTCATCGGGAGCATCGAAGGACTCAACCGCGATCCGGCGATTCACGGCATCCTGGTGCAACTGCCGCTCCCCAAGTCGCTCGACGCCGCACGCATCCTGGCGACAGTCTCTCCCGCCAAGGATGTCGACGGATTTCATCTGGAAAACATCGGTGCGCTCGTCACCGGCCAGGCCGGCTTCGTGCCGTGCACGCCGGCCGGTGTGATGCGCATGCTCGCGCAGGAAAATCTTCCGCTCGCCGGGCGCCATGCCGTGGTGCTCGGCCGCTCCAATATCGTCGGCAAGCCGATGGCACTGCTGCTGCTGCAAAAGGACGCCACGGTCACCATTTGCCACTCCAAGTCGTCGGATCTCGCCGCCATCACGCGCCAGGCCGATGTCCTCGTCGCCGCGGTCGGGCGCGCGAAACTCGTCACCGCGGACATGGTCAAACCGGGCGCCTGCGTGATCGATGTGGGCGTGAACCGGCTTGCCGACGGCAGCCTTGCCGGCGACGTGGACTTCGCGTCGGTGAAGGAAATCGCCGGCCTGATCACGCCGGTTCCCGGCGGGGTCGGACCGATGACCATCGCGCTGCTGCTCGTCAACACCCTGCGCGCCGCGCGGCTCGCCGCCGGAGAGCGCGCCTGAACCGATGAAGAATCCGCTGCTCGATTTCTCCGGCCTGCCCCGCTACGACGCGCTGCGTCCCGAACATATCGCGCCGGCGATCGATCGCCTGCTCAGCGAAGGTCGCAGTGTGCTCGCGCAGGTCACCGCGCCGGCGGTCGCTCCGGGCTGGGACAGCATCGTGGCCCCGCTGGAGGATGCCAACGAACGCTTGTCGCGCGCCTGGGGACAGGTCTCGCATCTGCACGCGGTGCTCGACAGTCCCGCGCTACGCGCCGCATACAACGAGAGCCTGCCGAAGATCACGCAATACTGGACCGAGCTCTCGCAGCACGGCGCGCTGTTCGAGAAGTATCGCCATCTGTTCTCGTCGAGCGAGTTCGCTCGTCTGGTGCCGGCGCGCCGGCGCATCGTCGAGAACGCGCTGCGCGACTTCCGCCTCGGCGGCGCCGAATTGCCTTCCCAACATAGACAGCGATTCGCGCAGATCCAGGACGAAGTCGCGGCGATCTCGGCGAAGTTTTCCGAGAACCTGCTCGATGCGACCAACGCCTACTCGATCGTGATCGAGGACCCGGCGCGCGTCGCGGGGATACCCGAAGACGTGCTCGCCGCAGCGCGCGAATCCGCGCAGAAGATCGAGGGCGGCGCGCGGGCGGGGTGGAAATTCACCCTGCACGCACCCTCGTACCTGCCCGTGATGCAGTACGCCGAGGACCGCGCGCTGCGCGAGACGATGTACCGCGAAAACGTGACGCGCGCCGCGGAATTCGGGAGGCCGGAGTGGAACAACGGCACGCTCATCGTGCGGCTGCTCGAGCTGCGCCGCGAGGAAGCGAAGCTGCTCGGATTCGCCGATTTCGCGGAGGTATCGCTGGTACGCAAGATGGCGCGATCCGCCGCAGAAGTAATCGGCTTTCTCGAAGATCTCGCGCGGCGCTCGCGTCCTCACGCCGAGCGCGACGTCGCCGAACTCCAGGAGTTCGCGCGCGCCGAGCTGGGGCTCGGGAAACTCGAGGCCTGGGACCTCGCCTGGGCGGCGGAAAAGCTGCGCACGCGGCGCTACGCCTATTCGGAACAGGAAGTGAAGCAGTATTTCCCCGAGGATGCGGTGCTCGGCGGCCTGTTTTCGCTCGTCCAGACTCTGTACGGGGTGCGCATCGCGCAAAGCAGCGCGCCCGTATGGCACGAGGACGTACGATTCTTCGATCTGCGCGACGCGGACGATCGCCTGGTGGGCCAGTTCTATCTCGATCTCTACGCGCGCGAGACCAAGCGCGGCGGCGCCTGGATGGACGACGCGATCGGCAGACGGCGCAAGGCGGGCGCGATCCAGACGCCGGTCGCCTACCTCAACTGCAATTTCTCGCGACCCAGCGGCGGCCGCCCGGCGATGTTCACGCACGATGAGGTCATCACGCTGTTTCATGAGTTCGGCCACGGCCTGCACCACCTGCTCACGCGCGTTGAGGATCTCGGCGTCGCGGGCATCAACGGCGTCGAATGGGATGCGGTCGAGCTGCCCAGCCAGTTCATGGAGAATTTCTGCTGGGAGTGGGACGTACTGGCGCGCATGACGCGCCACGTCGACAGCGGTGCGCGTTTGCCGCGTGAATTGTTCGAGCGCATGCTGGCGGCGAAGAATTTTCATTCGGGTCTCGCGATGCTGCGGCAGATCGAGTACGCGCTCTTCGACATGCGCCTGCACGCGGGCTTCGCGCCCTCGGCCGGACGTGGCGTGCTCGAATTGCTCGATGAAGTACGGCGCGACGTGGCGGTGTTCACGCCTCCCGCCTACAACCGTTTTCCGAACAGCTTTTCGCACATCTTCGGCGGCGGCTATGCCGCGGGCTATTACAGCTACAAATGGGCCGAGGTGCTCTCGGCCGATGCCTACGCGAGCTTCGAGGAAGCGCGCGATGCGGGTGCGTCCGCGGCGGGCGTGCTCGATACGGCACTCGGCGCGAAATTTCGTGACGAAATTCTCGCTGTCGGCGGCAGTCGCCCGGCGGGCGAATCGTTCCGCGCGTTTCGCGGCCGCGAACCGAGCGTCGCGGCCCTGCTCAGACACAATGGTATGATCGCCGCATGAATCGCGCCGCAGCGCTCGCCCTGGTTGCTGCCACCTGCGCCTTCGTGTACGACATGTACAGCGCGGCGCACGCGCAGCAGATCTACCGCTGGATCGACGATCAGGGCAGGACTCACGTCAGCGACACGCCCCCGCCGCCCACTGTCCGGCGCTACGACAGGAAGCGTTACGGCGGCGGCGCGGTCGACAGCGGCATCGAGTCTTTCGCTTTGAAGCGCGCCATGCAGCAGGCGCCGGTGACCTTGTACACCGCGCCAAGCTGCAAGAATCCTTGTGCGCTCGCGCGCGCGGCGCTCAACCGGCGCGGCGTGCCGTTCAACGAAGTGCAGGTCTGGAACGCGGCCACCAACGCCGAGCTGGAACGGGTGACGGGTTCGCGCGAGGTTCCGGCGTTGCGCGTCGGCAGCTACGTGCAAAAGGGATACACCCAGGAGATCTTCGACAACGCGCTGGACATCGCCGGCTATCCGCCCGCGGGAACGCTGCCCGCGCGCAAGCAAGCGGCTCCCGGTGCGCCCGAGGGTTTTGCGTCCGCGGGAGGACCGGCGAGTGCCGCCCCGGATCCAACCGAGACGACACCGCAGTCGCCGCCCGGTCCGTACGCACCGCGCTTCGGTGGCGATTCTTCCGCAAGTCCTGCCGGAAGCGCGCCCAACGGGGCGCCGCCCGGCGGCCCCTACACGCCGCGCTTCGGCCCTGAGTGAATCGCGCGCGGCGCCACCGTGCCGTGCCGCACGACGCACGATGAAGTTCGCCAGCTGGAACGTCAATTCGCTGAAGGTTCGCCTGCCGCAATTGCTCGACTGGCTTGCCGGCGCGCGGCCCGACGTCATGTGCCTGCAGGAGATCAAGACCGAGGATCGCGGCTTTCCGCACGAGGCGATCGCTGCCGCGGGCTACCGGAGCGTGTATTCCGGGCAGAAGACCTATAACGGCGTCGCGATCCTCGCGCGCGAAGTGATCGCCGAAACCTCGACCGGCATTCCCGGTCTTGACGACGAACAGCGGCGCGTCATCGCGGCAACCATCGGCGCGACCCGCGTCGTGTGCCTCTACGCGCCGAACGGCCAGGCTGTCGGCTCGGAGAAGTTCGCATACAAGCTCAGATGGTACGCGGCGCTGGAACGCTGGCTGCGCGACGAACTTCAAAGATATCCGCGTCTCGCGCTGCTCGGCGATTTCAATGTCGCGCCCGAGGATCGCGACGTCCACGATCCGAAAGCCTGGGAAGGCCAGGTGCACGTCTCCGAACCCGAGCGCGCGGCCTGGCGCGCGCTGCTGGCGCTTGGATTCAAGGACAGCTTCCGGCTGTTTGATCAACCCGAGAAGTCGTTCTCCTGGTGGGACTACCGCATGATGGGATTCCGGCGCAACGCGGGACTGCGCATCGACCAGATCCTGCTCTGCGATGAGCTCGCGCGAACCTGTACCGCGGCCGGCATCGACAAGGCGCCGCGTAAACTCGAGCGCCCGTCGGACCACACGCCGATCACCGCCGACATTTCGTCCTGACCGCGCCCGCGCGAGGCGCGCCGCGGCATCAGTCGATCGTCTCGTACGCCGGCAAAGTCAGGAATTCGACGTAGTGATCGTCGGTGACGAGCCGCTCGAACAGCTTCGCGCCGTCCTCGTACTTGCCCGCCGTCCAGGCCGCATCCCCCAGATGGACTTTCACCTTGGGTAACTCCTCGGCAACGAACTGCCGGATCATCTCCTTGCTGACCTTGCGTCCGTCTTCGAGCACACCCTTGGGCGAGCGGATCCACTGCCAGATCTGCGAGCGCGAGATCTCCGCGGTCGCGGCGTCTTCCATCAGGTTGAACACCGGCACGCAGCCGTTGCCCGCGAGCCAGGCGCCGAGGTACTGGATCCCGACCGAAATGTTGTTGCGCACACCCGCCTCGGTGATCGGTTTTGCCGGCTGGAAGTTGAGCAAGTCCTTCGCGCTGAAGCTCACGTCGGGACGCTGCCTGTCGTACTGGTTGGGCCGCGGCATGTGCTGATCGAACACCGCCTTGGCGATCGGCACCAGGCCCGGGTGTGCGACCCAGGTGCCGTCGCAGCCGTCGGTGACCTCGCGCAGCTTGTCCTGACGCACCTTCTCCAGTGCGGCGTCGTTCGCCGCCGGATCGTTCTTGATCGGAATCTGCGCCGCCATGCCCCCCATCGCGGGCGCACCGCGCCGGTGGCAGGTCTTGATCAGCGCCAGCGCATAGGTTCGCATGAACGGCGCGGTCATCGTCACCTGGGCGCGGTCGGCGAGGCAGAAATCCTTGTTCGAGCGAAACTTCTTGATGCACGAAAAGATGTAGTCCCAGCGGCCGATGTTGAGGCCCGCCGAATGTTCCTTCAGTTCCCAGAGGATCTCATCCATCTCGAAGGCCGCGGGGATGGTCTCGATCAGCACCGTCGCCTTGATCGAACCCTGCGGCACGCCGAGCTCCTTTTGCGCCATCACGAAGACGTCGTTCCACAGGCGCGCCTCGAGATGCGATTCGATTTTCGGCAGATAGAAGTAGGGACCGCTCGCGCGTGCGAGCAATTCCTTCGCGTTGTGAAAGAAGAACAGCGCGAAGTCGAAAATGCTTCCGGAGACCGGCTGGCCGTCGATCTGCACGTGCTTCTCGTCGAGGTGCCAGCCGCGCGGACGCGGGATCAACACCGCGATCTTGTCGTTCAGCTGATAGCGTTTGCCCGCCTGCTCGAAGGTGATCGCGCGGCGCACCGCGTCGCGCAGGTTGAGCTGACCGTCGATCATGTTGAACCAGGTCGGGCAGTTCGCGTCCTCGAAGTCGGCCATGAAGGTCGAGGCGCCGCAATTGAGGGCGTTGATCACCATCTTGCGATCGGTCGGACCGGTGATCTCGACACGCCGGTCGAGCATGTCCTTCGGTTGCGGCGCGATGCGCCACTCGGAGTCGCGGATCTGCTTCGTCGCAGCGAGAAAATCGGGCAACTTGCCGGCGTCGAATTCCTTCTGCCGGAGGGCTCGCGCGGCGAGCAACTCCTTGCGACGCGGACCGAAGGCGCGGTGCAGTGCGGCGAAAAAAGCGAGTGCTTCGGGGGTGAGTATCCGCGCGAACTCGGCGGTCACCGCGCCGGTGAGCGTCATGCCGGCCGGTAGCGAAGTCGACGGGTGGGGAGTGGGCATGCCGGGACTCCTGAGAATATTGAATTGGCGTGGGATAACAATTCTAACGTCGGAGCATGGCCCAAGGGATACGAGAAAACCCTGGCCCCCTCAGTGAATCTTATCGGCAGGCAAGCTATGACCAGATCGCCATGGAGAGCCGCCTCCATGACGGCATCGATGGGTCGCGCGGCCTAGTGCTCGGCGCCGTTATCGCTGTCGATTCCCAGTTCGGTGATCTTGCGGGTGATCGTGTTGCGCCCGATGCCGAGCAGATTCGCGGCCTCGATGCGGCGTCCCCCGGCGTGTTCGAGGGCCTTTGCGATCAGCAGGCGCTCGAACTGCCGTCCGAGGTCGTCCATAATGCCGGCCTCGCCGCGCGCCAGACGCCGCGCGGCCTCCTTCTCGAGCTCTGCCAGCCAGTCTCCCTGCGGCGGTCCCTGCGGCGGGTCGCGGAATTCGGCAGGCAGATCGCCCGCCTCGACCGTCTGTCCCGGTGCCATCACCGTGAGCCAGTGGCAGAGATTCTCCAGTTGCCGCACATTGCCCGGAAACGGGCAACGCGAGAGCTGCGCCAGCGCGTCGTCGGACAAGTGCTTCGCATCGACGCCGAGCTGGATGGCACTGCGCCGGAGAAAGTGCCGTGCCAGCAGCGGAATGTCCTCGCTCCGCTCGCGCAGCGCAGGCATGCGGATACCGATCACGTTGAGGCGGTGGAACAGGTCCTCGCGAAAAACCCCTTCGCGCACGCGCTGCTCGAGATTCTGGTGGGTTGCCGCTATGACGCGTACGTTGACCTGCAGTTGCTCGTGCCCGCCGACGCGGTAGAAGCTGCCGTCCTGCAGCACGCGCAGCAGGCGCGTCTGCAACTCGGCGGGCATGTCGCCGATCTCATCGAGGAACAGCGTACCGCCCTCGGCCTGCTCGAAGCGTCCGCGACGCTGAGCCTGGGCGCCGGTGAAAGCGCCGCGTTCGTGACCGAACAACTCCGACTCGAGTAGATCCTTGGGCATCGCCGCGGTATTGATCGCCACGAAGGGTTTCGCCGCGCGCGCGCTGTGCCGGTGCAGTGCTCGCGCAACGAGCTCCTTGCCGCTGCCCGATTCTCCCGTGATCAGCACCGTCGCGCTCGATTGCGACAGCCGACCAATGGCGCGGAAGGCTTCCTGCATCGCGGGCGCCTGACCGAGGATCTCGGCCTGGACCGTGGCTGCCTCGGCGGGCTCGGCCACGTGCCGGCTTTCTTCGAGCGCGCGACGGATCAACTCCACCGCCTGATCGACATCGAACGGCTTGGCGAGATACTCGTAGGCGCCGCCCTGGAATGCCGCGACCGCCGATTCGAGGTCCGAGTAGGCGGTCATCACGATCACCGGCACCGCGGGATAGCGTTCCTTGACCTGCCGCAGAAGCTCGAGCCCCGAGGTGCCCGGCATGCGGATGTCTGACACCAGCACCTGCGGCGCGGCATGAGCGAGCGCGTCGAGCGCCTCCCGTGCCGAGGCAAAGACGCTATGCACGATCGCCTCGCGGCCGAGCGCCTTCTCGAACACCCAGCGGATGGAACGATCGTCATCGACGATCCACACCGGCTTCATGTCAGCCTTCCTTCTCAAGCTGCCAGCGGCAGTACAACCCTAAAGCACGTATGGCCGGGGCGGCTTTCGCACTCGATCAGACCCCGGTGGTACTGCACGTAGGTCTGCGCAAGAGACAATCCCAGTCCGCTGCCGCCTTCGCGTCCGGAGACGAGCGGACTGAAGATCCGTTCGCCGAGATGCTCGGCCACCCCCGGGCCGTCGTCGATTACTTGCAATTCTAGTGCCAGCCTGTGCCGCTGCCGGAGAATCGTCACCTGGCGCACCGCGCGGGTACGCAGGATGATCGTGCCGCCACCGCCCGGCGGCCCGACGAGCGACTGGGCGGCATTACGCGCGATATTGAGCAGGACCTGGATCAGCAGTTCCTTGTCGCCGGTCAGCTCCGGAACGCTCGGGTCATAGTCGCGCCGGATCTCTACGTCGCGGGCGAATTCGGCGAGCACCAGGCTACGCACGCGCTCGGTCACCTCATGGATATTGAGCGGCGCGAAGCGCGGCGTGCGATGCGGGGTCAGCAGCCGGTCGACCAGCGCCTGCAAGCGATCGGCCTCCTTGATGATTACCTGGGTGTACTCGCGCAATTCGAGACGCTCGAGTTCGCGCTCGAGAAGCTGTGCCGACCCGCGCAACCCGCCGAGCGGGTTCTTGATCTCGTGCGCAAGGTTGCGAATCAGTTCGCGGTTCGCCTGCTGTTCGGAGACCATGCGCTCCTCGCGCGCGAGGCGCAGTTGCTGCTCGATCGGCCTCAGTTCGGCGACCAGGCGCAGGCCCGTGACATCGACGCCCGCCACGGTGCACGAAAGCGGCAGCGGGTCTCGTCCGGCACGCAGGAAATTCACGTTCTGCGCCGAGTAGCTCCAATGCGCGGCGCGCGCCTCGGTCAGCGTGCGGGCAAGCTCGTCACGCTCCGCGAACAGGGCGGGGAAGAGGTGGTCGATGAGGCTGCGCGCGCCGGTCTCGAGCAGGCTCTCCGCGGCGGGATTGGCAAAGCGCACGACGAGGTCTTCGTCGAGCGCCACCACCGCGGTGGGCAGTAGGTCCAGCCCTGAGAGAGAAACC